>Ga0315295_10000354_pt1 | contig 39096 bp, 33 predicted proteins | sample YL17G14_0_MG_FD_204453 | JGI IMG/M metagenome (GOLD analysis project Ga0315295, IMG submission 204453) | Sediment microbial communities from Yellowstone Lake, YNP, Wyoming, USA - YL17G14_0 | ecosystem: Environmental > Aquatic > Freshwater > Lake > Sediment | place: USA: Wyoming | collected...
ACCGGCTGGACCGTCAACGCCAAGACCCCCTACGTCGAACCCGGATACGTCTGGCTCACCGACAGCGGCTCCCCACTCAGCGCGCGCATCCCCACCGAGGTCGTCAGCGCCCCGCCGGAGTGCGGTGCTCAGGGGTATCTGGAGGCCGATGTCAATCACGACTGCCGCACCGACCTCAAGGACCTCGCCCTGATGTCCAACCAGTGGCTCGAGTGCACCCTGCCGGGCGACCCGGACTGCGACGTGGCGCCCCCGACGGTCATCGGCATTGGTTTCGCCTTCAATGGCGACAGCTCGGAGGAAGCGAAAGTGCTGTTCCTCTATGATGATCTCAACACCGGCGTCTTGGAGGCCGGCGACACCATTGTCGCCTACCAGGGCACACCGGTCAGCAGCGGTCAGGAGCTTGAGTCCGTCATTGAGTCCCTGCCGGACCTGACGGTGGGCGCCCCCGTCTCCCTCACCGTGCGGCGCGCGGGGCAGGAACTGCCCGTCGTCGCCACGGCGCTGAAGATCGCCGCCGAACGCACCACCATAACGGATTGCAGCAACAAACGCTGCGCCAGAATCCAGTTCTCGGGCGGCGGCAGTTTGCAGGACCAGTACTTCTGTGACTGCGTAACGCAGGCCCCCACCACGGCGTGGTGCAACCGCATCCAGATCTTCCACCGCCGCGGCGGCAAGCTGATCGGCGTTTACTCGTGGTGCCGGGACGCGGCGGGGAACACGTGCTTCGAGATCGCCACCGCCAAGTAGCGGCGGCTCGCTCGACTGGTAAGAACCATTGACGCCCAGGAAACGGGGGCGTTTCGGCCGACCACGCCCGGCCGAAATGCCCCCCTGCCCTTTCCCCGCGCGCAAAAAAAAATTGTGGGGCCCCAGCCTGTAGGAGGCAGCCAGGCCGGGGCCCCGATCCAGGGCAGAATAAACACCTATGTCCGCATTACTCGCGCACCCGCAATCCGGGCGCCGCTTCTTCACTGCGCGAGGCCGGCGGTACGTCGCGCTGTGGGCGCCGGCGTTGTCCCGGCTGGCTTCCTCGCGTGTCCACCAAAACTATACGATTCAGCCCGCGGCCGGGGCAAATCGAACCAGCCGATTTTTAGCCCAACGCGACCCGCGCACGCCGCCCAGCGATAGGTCTGTGCGGTCTGTAGTGGCTGCGCCGGAGCAGACCCCTCTCCCTCGCACCCGCCCGCGGAGTCGAAAAACAAGGGGCGCCTGCCGCACGCGCGACAAACGCCCGCCGCCTTCAGGCTTAACACCCCACAACCTCAGGTGCTCTGCGACACCGGGGCCGCCGGACTGGCCGGTTCCACCCCCCCTGCCTCCGCCGCCACACCCTCGAAGCTCAGCCGGTCCTCTTGACGCATCACGCGCACCGTGCGCACCCCCTTGAACCGCCCCCGCAAAAGATCCTCGCTCAAGGGATCCTCCACGTAGCGCTCGATCGCCCGCCGTAACGGCCGAGCGCCGAACTCCGGATCGTAACCCTTCTCGATGAGGAACTCCTTGGCCTCGGGAGCAACCTCCAAGGTCAGGTTCTGCTCCGTCATCCGCGAGAACACCTTCTTCAACTCGTACTCCACGATCGTCTGCAGGTTCTCCCGCGTCAACGCCTTGAACACGATCAGCGCGTCCAGCCGGTTCAGGAACTCCGGCCGAAAGTACCGCTCGCTCTCCTTTTGCAACAGGTCCTTCATCTTCTCGTAGCTCGCCTCGGCGCTCCGCTTGCCGAACCCGAAACCACCCTGGTTCTTGATCAGGTCCGCGCCGATGTTGCTCGTCATGATCAAAATGACGTTCCGGAAGTCAACGTGCCGCCCGAAACTGTCCGTCAGCCGCCCCTCCTCCATGATCTGCAGCAGCATGTTGAACACGTCCGGGTGCGCCTTCTCAATCTCGTCCAGCAGCACCACCGCGTACGACCGCCGCCGAATCCGCTCCGTCAGTTGCCCGCCCTCCTCGTAGCCGACGTACCCCGGCGGGGCCCCGATCAGCCGCGAGACGTTGTGCTTCTCCATGTACTCGCTCATGTCAATCTGCACCAGGGCGTCCTCGTCCCCGAACATGAACTCGGCCAGCGCCCGGGCCAGCAGCGTCTTGCCCACCCCGGAGGGTCCGATAAAAATGAAGCTGCCCATCGGACGGTTCGGGTCTTTCAGCCCGCTCCGGCTGCGCCGGACGCTCTTCGCCACCAGGCTGATCGCCTCGTCCTGGCTCACCACCCGCTTGTGCAGCTCCGTCTCCAACTCCAGCAGCCGCGCCGCCTCCTCCTTCTCCAAACGCGTCAGCGGTATCCCCGAAATCTTGCTCACCACCTCCGCCACCACCTCCTCGTCCACCACGCCCCCCACCTCGTCGGACTTCTCCCGCCACTGCTGCTGCACCTCCGTCTTCTTCTGCAGCAGCCGCTGCGCCTCGTCGCGCAGATCCGCCGCCCGCTCGTAGTCCGCGTTCTTCACCGCCTCGTCCTTCTCGATCTGCAGCCGCTCGATCTCCCGCTCCAGGTCCGTCAGGTCCGGCGGCTTCGTCATGCTCCGCAAACGCACCCGCGCGCCCGCCTCGTCGATCACGTCGATGGCCTTGTCCGGCATGCACCGCCCCGTAATGTACCGGCCCGCCAACTCCACCGCCCGCTCGATCGCCTCGTCCGTGATCCGCACCCGGTGGTGCGCCTCGTACCGGTCGCGCAGACCGCGCAGAATCTCCACCGTCTGCTTCTTCGACGGCGGCTCCACGATGATCGTCTGGAACCGCCGCTCCAGGGCGCTGTCCTTCTCGATGTACTTGCGATACTCGTCCAGCGTCGTCGCGCCGATGCACTGAATCTCCCCGCGCGACAAGGCGGGCTTCAAAACGTTCGAGGCGTCAATCGCCCCTTCCGCCCCGCCCGCCCCCACCAGCGTATGCAACTCGTCGATGAACAGGATCACGTTCTTGGCCCGCCGGACCTCATTCATCACCGCCTTGATCCGCTCCTCGAACTGGCCCCGGTACTTCGTGCCCGCCACCATCATCGCCAGGTCCAGCACCACGATCCGCTTGCCGGCGAGCAGCTCCGGCACGTCGTGCTTCACGATCGCCTGCGCCATCCCCTCCACGATCGCCGTCTTCCCTACCCCGGCCTCCCCCAGCAACACCGGGTTGTTCTTCGTCCGCCGGCACAGAATCTGCACCAGCCGCTCGATCTCGTTGATCCGCCCAATGACCGGGTCCAGTTGCCCCTGCGTCGCCAACTCCGTCAGGTCCCTGCCGAAACTGTCCAACGCGGGGGTCTTGCTCTTCCCCTTGGCGGCCGGGGCAGCCCGGTCCGCCCGTACCCCGTTCGCGCCCGTGGCGCCTTCGGCAGCGCTGTTGCTGTCCATCCCCGCCCCCAGCAGGTTGAGCACCTCTTCCCGAACCTCCTCCAGCTTAAGCCCCAGGTTCATCAAAACCTGCGCGGCCACCCCATCCTGCTCCCGCAAAATCCCCAACAGTAAGTGCTCTGTCCCCACGTAGTTATGGTTGAGTGCACGCGCCTCCTCAATGGCGTACTCGATCACCTTCTTGGCCCGTGGGGTCTGCGGCAGCTTCCCCATGGTAACCATGTCCGGGCCGCTCTTCACGTGCTTCTCCACCTCCAACCGGACCTTGCGGAGATCCACGTCCAAATTCCTCAAAACGTTAGCACCGACCCCGCTGCCTTCCTTGACCAACCCCAGCAAAATATGCTCAGTTCCGATATACTCGTGGTTGAACCGCTGGGCCTCCTGGTTGGCTAAGGCCATTACCTTGCGAGCTCGGTCGGTAAATCGCTCAAACATGCGTTACTCCGGTGGTCATCCCGCAAAAATTTTGGTTTTTTTTTGTTTCCTTGGCGTTATTGTACGCCAATTTTGGGGGCGATTCAAGGTTCCTGGCCGCCGTTGGAGCAATTCTGTGCAAAAACCGGGCCAGAACTTATCGGGGGTCCGGACCCACACGACTACCCTTTCATCGGCGAGGAAGCACTTGGGATTTCGGCGTTTTTGGCCCCGCAAGCGGGATTGCCGCGTCTGGGCTTGCCGGCTGTGGGGGGTCCGGCACCCCTGGTAGCTGCCACCGCTCAAGGATGGCTAAGCGGCCAATCCCAGGCCGGACTGCCATTTCGGCACCTTGCCGGACGGTTGCCCCTGCCAGCCCTCAGCCCGCCAGGGGGAAGGTGGCCGGCGATGGTCCCAGCGCAGCGGATGGCGGCGGCGGGGCGAGGGACAAGAGACAAGGGGCGAGGGACAAGGGACGAGGGACAGGGAATTGCCGAGAGGGACGGGCGGGGCTAGGATGGGGGGCAGGTGGAGTCGGAGGAATCGTGGGAGGCGGGCGTGGATGGGCGGCGGGCGAGCACAAGCGCATCGCCGTCAAGATTGTGGACGACCGTGGGATCGAGAGCCTGAAGGCGGCGGAGATCGCCGATTGAAGCGGCAAAGGGACGTCGCATGGAGTATTATTTGACAGAACATGCGCGGGACGCGCTGGAGAAGCGGCGGATTGCTCTGGAATGGCTGGAAAGGACGCTGGAGGCGCCGGAATGGGTCGAGCAAGACGCGCTGGATGGGCGTCTGGAACACCGTCCGGGACGGATTGAGGAGTTGGGGGGCCGGGTGCTGCGCGTGATTGTGAATGTCCAGGCGGCGCCGCGGGCGCGTGTCGTGACGGCTTACTTCGACAGAAGGAGATCAAACCGATGAAACTGAAAGTAGATCATGAGGCGGACGCGCTTTATCTGAGCCTGAGCGAGGAACCGGGGCAGGAATCCGAAGAAGTTTCGCCGGGGATCATTGTCGATTTCGACGAGAAAGGGCAGGCCGTGGGAATCGAGATGCTGCACCTTTCCAAACGCGCATCGGGCGCGGATGTTCAAAGACTGCTGTTCGAGTCGGTTCCCCAGGCCGGATAACCGCGGAGAGGATTGTCCGAATGGCCCAGAGCACTATTGACCGCCTGATCATCAATTCGCCCTACGCCGAGCCGGAACGCCATTGGCGCTACGAGCGCGCGACGCGCACCTTCGAGTTGGTGGAGGGCCGCCGCCCGGCGGGCTATGTAGCGGCGGCGGGGCGAGGGACAAGGGGCGAGGGACAAGGGACGAGGGACAGGGAATTGCCGGGAGGGACGGGCGGGGCTAGGATGGGGGGCAGGTGGAGCGGAGGAATCGGCGGAAGCGCGTGTGGAGCGGGGTGAGAAGGGCCCCGCGTGGGCAGCGCGGGGCGGGGAAGAGGCACAAGGGCCGCGGCAGACCGCGCCAGGAGGCCAGGGAACAGGAATGTCATTTTCCTCCTCCCAAAAAATAGAATGTCCCGTTTTCTTCCCAAAACCATAAGCCAAATGGGAAATCCCAGAATAATCGTTCGATGATTCTACCGAGAATATTGGGAAGGGGCATCTCGCCCAAAGAAGCAAGTTGACATTGAAGCGGGATCAGGAGGTAATCATGCCCAAGGTTGTCGTGGCAATCGTTGCAGCAGCATTTTCGGGAATCCTGGGTTTTGCTTGTGGGGCGTTGCTAACCAAGCCAAACGTGGAAAAGACGGAAAGGGTGATACAGGGAGCGCAAAGCGCCCAGTCGCAAGCTATTACAGCCCTTGATGAAGTAAAGGCTAAACTAAGCAATGCCGAACAGGAGAAAACGTCATTGGCACGCCGGGTTGCGACCCTCGAAGGGGAGAACGGCGTGCTAAGCAGAAGGGTCTGGCAACTGGAAAGAGAGAACCAGGGGCTGATAAAGGGGCCAAATTAAACAATATGCCCTTCTTTTTCGGAAGGCATTCGGCGCGGCAAAATAGGGATAGTCGGGCGCCAGCAGAGAAGCAATTATGGGGAGCACAAAATGGTCGATTCAGTAAGCCAAGAAGAAACGGTGCCGAACCTGGAGGATTGGGGAAAGGGCATTAACCGGGACAGGATTGTGGTTTTAGGGCGGAGGTCGGCGGGCAAGACAGTCTATCTGTCTTTGCTTTATGACAGGCTGTGGAGAGCAGATGGCGACCTTTCCATGAAGGCGCTCGAGGGGGTTCACCACACCGAGTTTATAAAAACGGCAGCGGAGCTGCGGCAGGGGAAATGGCCGCCGGCGACCCAGAATATCAGCCAATCATTTGTCGAGGTAAAATACGGGGGACACGACAAGTTGATGGTGGTGTTGGATTATCCGGGCGAGCTTTTCACCAATGCCTTTGTTAAAGAGGCGCAGTCGGAAGAGATTCGGGTGCTGCTGGACCACATCGACCATGCAGAGGCATTAATTCTGTTGGTCGATCCCGCGCAAGTAGTGGGAGAGGACATTGATGCCATAATAGACAATGATTTTGGAATTGTGCAGGCTTTGAGCCGAGTGCGTAACTGGGCGGAGGGAAACACCATTCCGGTGGTGCTGGTTTTCACGAAATTTGACGAGGGCAGACACATATTGAAAAAGCACGGCGGCGCCAGTGCGTTTGTAAAAAAGTTCTTTCCCAGATTGGTGGCGGTGGCCAGCACCTTGCGGATATGCAAGGTGTCCGCAGTCCAGGTGTGCAGGGATGAAAACGGTAAGGCCGTACCGCGAAAGGAATTTGCCCCGGTGAACCTGGAGAATCCGCTGGTGTATTGTTTGAAGGTTATTAAAGACCATGACGAAGTCAAGGATAGAGCAAAAAAACAAAAAGAATACGCTCGGCTGGTGGAACAAATAGAATTAAAAACGAAGACACAATATGTTCTGCTTTTGATCGGCCTTTTTCTATTGTTTCTGGCCCTGGTGGCCCTGGTGATTGAGATACTTCCGCATAGCACGTGGCGAAACATTCTGGACAACCTGTTTTAACCCTTTGGATATCTGGCAAGACTGCATGAAGATAACGGTGGCGCGGCATATTTTTGGTAGCCGGCGAGGGTATAGCACTTTGGCGGCATCGGGGGACGTCACGGCTGAGGAAATTGCGCAGTTGACGCATTTTCCCTTTGGGCAGACCAACAGCGCTTCTTATCTGGAAAGTCTGGATGAGAATCCGGCATATTTTTGTCGGCCGCTTTCGACGGGGCGATGGGCCATAACCAGGGTTCTGAAGGGGCAAGCGGATGAGTACCATCGGGCGACGTTGCTTTTCATATCGGCTGTGGTGGCGGGGGAGGATTGGCTCTCGGTTTTACAGTGTGATGTAGGTCCGCTGTTGGGTTGCAGAGCGTTATGGCAATGGGAAGGGCGTGAAGACGCAGGTGAGATAGAGGTTGATTTTGTTCCCCAGAAAGAAAAACCCAGTGCCGAAATCAGAGACAAAGTTCTTTCCCTGCTTTCGGCATTGGAATCAAACGAGAAGGAGAAGAGGACGACCGTGGTGGTGGGGGAATCGGACAGCAATCAGGAGGTATTCCGGTGGCTGAACATGGTTCTGCCGCAGAATGAGAAGAGAACATTTCAATACGCGGTTCGAGCTTTGGGTGATGGCTTGGGTTTTCCCATTATGAGCGTGGCGGCGGAGGGGACTTTGGGGAAATCAGGGAGACGAATCGTCAGGTGGGAGACGACAGGGCTGGCCCAGGGGGCGTTTTATAGCGAATACCTGGCGCGGGTGTGGCGGGCGGGCGGGCCGGCGCCTTGGGATTTCGTGAGGTCTTGCCGGAACTTCTCCGTGACGGTGGCGCAAGCAAGAGAGATCGCAGCGGGTGCGCCCAAGGCAAGAGCGAAGATTCCCTCCGTTGCTTCTTCTGTGAATTGGAAATGGGTAGCGGTACCGTTCTTGTGCCTGGCCATTTTGGGAGTGGTTATTGTTTTTGTAGTTCCGAAATGGAAGCTGGCCAAGGAGCGAGAACGGCGGGTCAAGGAAGCGGAAGTGTTTTTGCAGCAAAACAATGATGGGCAGCGATTAGCCCAAGAGGGGCGAGTTGGAATCATTCAGATGGAATCATTGTTGAGCGGAGTGCAGTCGCTACAAAATGGAGGAGGGAAAGAGGACCCCAGGGTTGTGAATGTGATTGCAAGACTTCGAGAATTATTGGAAGGGACCAAGTCCGAGATTGGACGCGTTGAAGAATTCGGCAATCTAAGCCAAACCTACAGAAGTTTGGGACTATCAGCACTGCTTGTCGAGTATCCGGAGCCGAACAAGGTGCAAAGGGTCGCCAATTTCAGTGAAAGATTATCTGGGTTTAAGAAGAGCGGGAGGATGCCGGACGAAGAGCAGGCGATGCGACGAATGGGTCTTGAGGTTCAGAATTGGTTTGAGAGGATCAGTTTGATTCTTGGCAGTCTGGGCGGAGAGATTAATGGGGTATGGGCACAAGTGGACGCGCAGAAACGGCCAGATTCTTATTCAGAGAAATTTGAAAATGAGATTAAGGGGCTGGATGGGAAGCTCAAGTCTTTCATGGACGATTCTAGCCTCAGGAATGCTCTAAAATCCCCTGTGCAGAAAGACGCGGGCGCCGCACAAGTTTTGAAAGATGAGATAGACGTTGCCAGAAAGAAGTGCGCGGGGTTTCTTGGGGACATGAAAAACTACAAGGCTGAAGCGAAGAGAGCCCTTACCAAAACTGAGGAACCCAATTCGATAAGCACCACAAAAAACGAAAGCCAAATTCCATCACCAAGCACAGAGGAGGATGTTTGGTCTCAAGCAAAGAAAACAATCGGGCAATTGGAAAAGTTAGATGATCCTAATGCCGAATACAGAGAATATGTGGCCAGTGTCAAGCTGCTGGCGCAGGGCGACCCGAATAATCCGCGTTTCGGTGAATTGAACAGTAGGTTAGGGAGCTGGAAAAAGGCGCATGATGTATGTGTAACACTAGGGGAGTATGTGGATTGGTGCAACAGTAGCCTTGAAAAAGTCTCTCAGGGGATCGATGAAAAAGCTGGGGCAAGTCTGCAGAGCGAATTGACAACCAGGAGCAGGTCTTTGCCTATCAGCACCAGCGTAGGGAAGAAATATGCGCAAATGTATGAAGAGGCAATAAACAAGAGAAACAATCTTCACGAAAAGCTGAGGCCAAGACAACAATGACTTCACAAGCAAGTATATTAATAGAGCAGGCACGCAGTAATATTGCGGAGGAGCGGGTGGTTCAAGCAATTGAATTGCTCCAGCGGGCGGAGAGGTTGGCTTTGGAGAATCCGGAGGTTTTGGGCCAAGTATATTTTGAGATGGCGCGGGCCTACGCCCTAACGTCGCAGGAGGAGGCGGTGTTGAAACTGGCGGGGAAGGCGGTGAAATTGAATCCGGGTCTGGGAGAACAGGTGCGCATCTGGGCGGGAGGACTGGCAAGATCACGAAAGAAGGCCCTGGGGAAGAAAGTACTCAAAGAAATAAAGCCCTTTTCCAAGAAAAGTACAAATGGGGGATCGCGCGCCCTCCCCGGAGGAAAGAGGGTGTGGGCGATGGGGGTTGTATTGGCGGGGGCGGTTTTGCTAACGGGGCTTATTTATGGTGTGATGGGCACCCGTCGGGGAGCAAACCAAGAGAGATTCGATATAGAAAGGATTAAGAGCAATGTGGGGCGAGTCTTTCTGGTAGCTAAGTTCTATGAATTCGGCGATTTTGGGATGGTAACAATCCCCCTGTCTATCGGGTCATGCTTTGCCGTTTCAAACGACGGTTATCTGATAACCAATAAACATGTTACCAAAGTATATTATGAGGCAAAAGAAGATAAAAAGATCGCAAGTTGCAGGCTGGTTATCTGCTTTGGCAACCAAGCAATTGACCGTTATGATGCCAAGATCATCCATGAGTCTCCTTATATCGATGCTGCGCTCATTAAGGTTGAAAGGTCTTTTGCCAATCCGCTGAAGGGATTGGCTGGCGAAGTGCGAGAAGGCGACAGGGTGTTTGCCTGTGGTTTTCCCGGAATGGCGCAAGAGGTGGTCGATGCGCTTGATGCAAAAGCGTTGGTGGAGCGGCTTGGGGAATCTATCCGAAGAGTGCAGAGAGAAGGGGATGCGGATTTCTTTAAGGGGCTGCCTGAGGCTTCTTTTGAGGTTTCGATAACCAGTGGTATCGTCAGTTCCATACGAACTATCGATGGGGTGCATTGGATACAAACCGATGCCACCATTCACCCCGGTAACAGCGGTGGCCCGCTAGTAACGCCGGACTGTAAACTTGTTGCGATTAACACGCTGGGACACAAAAAATCGGAAAGCATTAATTTTTCCATAGCGGTTAACCAATTGAGAGACGAGTTTGCTCCCTGGGTTGCCTTGAAGTAAGGATGGCGTACGATATCTTTCGCACAATTTTATCGGGCGTTGAAAAAGGTGCTCGTTCTGGTCGAAGGAAAGGTTGTGGTTGGAGATTCCTGGAACCAGAACGGAGGACGACACAGGAGTATCGCGCAAGAAGAAGGATCGACAGCGGCCAGTCAGAGCTTGAATGGGGCGATCAAGATTGACAAGCGGGTGGTGCGGTCGCACCTGGGCGAGTTGGTGCGGCAGAGCGTCGAGGAGACCCGCAACACTCTGCTGGCCGCAGAAAAACAGTTTCGGCGGATTATGGGCCAGCAGGACCTGTGGATGGTGGAGGCGTACTTGAACGAGCGAGCAGAGGGGCAGGGCGTGGCGCGAGCAAGGGAACCGGCGCAACCCATAAGCCCGGAGCAGCCGGCGGAGCTTCAACGACGAGAGGGAAGTGGTCGGCGAACAGTTACGGTCGTACCTGAGTTGCGGGTGCAGGGGTAGCGTTCAGCACTTCATGACGGCGCCTTTGTCGGCGGAGAGGGCGAAACTGGCGTATTTGGCCAGCGCGCCGCGGCGGAGGCGCGGTTGGGGGGCGCGCCAGTCCAGACGGCGTTCGGCGAGTTCGGCGGGGGTGAGCCTTACCTCGAGGCGGTTGTTGGGGATGTCGATTTCGATGAGGTCGCCAGGGCGCAGCAGGGCGATGGGTCCGCCGGCGGCGGCCTCGGGACTAACGTGTCCGACGCAGGCCCCGCGGGTGCCGCCGCTAAAGCGGCCGTCGGTGACGAGGGCGACGCTCTCGCCCAAGCCCGCCCCGATAATGTAGCTGGTCGGGCTGAGCATTTCCTGCATACCCGGCCCGCCGCGCGGTCCCTCATAGCGGATGACGACCACGTCGCCGGGCTTGACCCGGCCGGCGAGAATTCCGGCGCAGGCCTCCTGCTGACTCTCAAAGATCACCGCCGGTCCGGTGTGCCGCAGCATTTTGTCCGACACCCCGGCGCTCTTGACCACGGCCCCATCCGGGGCGAGGTTGCCCCGCAGGATGGCCAGGCCCCCCCTGGGGGAATAGGCGTGGGCCAGCGGGCGAATGCACGCCGGGTCCTTGATCTTCGCCCGGCGGATGGTCTGCCCCAAGGTTTTGCCGGTAACGGTCGGGCATTCCAGATGCAGCAGGTCCGGTATGCGGCTGATCTCCTTGAGAATCGCGCTAACGCCGCCGGCGGCGTCCACGTCCTCCATGTGATAGGTGCTCGACGGCGAGACCCTGCAGATGTTCGGGCACTTCCGGGCGATGGCGTTGATGCGGTCCAGGTCGTAGGCGATGCCCGCCTCGTGCGCCAGGGCCAAACCGTGCAGGACCGTGTTCGTCGAGCCCCCCATCGCGACGTCCAGCGCCAGGGCGTTGTCCAACGACTCGACGGTCACGATGTCGCGGGGCTTGAGGTCGCGCGCCACGAGCGTCATGATCTGGCGGGCGGCCTGGCGATACAGGCGGCGGCGGCGAGGGTCAACGGCGGGGATGGTGCCGTTGCCGGGCAGGGCCAGCCCCACCGCCTCGCAGAGGCAGTTCATGCTGTTGGCGGTGAACATCCCGCTGCAACTGCCGCAGCCGGGGCAAGCCGTCTCCTCCAGTTCCGCCAGGTCGGCCGCGCTGACCTGCCCCCGGCCGTACCCCCCTACGGCTTCAAAGACGCTGATCAGGTCCGCCGCCTGGCCCGCGCTCGTGCGGCCCGCCTTCATGGGCCCGCCCGACACAAAGATCGTCGGGACGTTGACCCGCACCGCCGCCATCAGCATTCCCGGAATGATCTTATCGCAGTTGGGCAGGCAGATCATCCCGTCGAAACAGTGCGCCCGCAGCATGCACTCCACGGCGTCGGCGATCACCTCGCGGCTGACCAGCGAGTACTTCATACCCTCGTGCCCCATCGCGATGCCGTCGCAGATGGCGATGGTGTTAAAGATGAACGGCACGCCCCCCGCCTCCCGCACCGCGCGCTTGATGAGGGCCCCCACCTGGTTGAGGTGCACGTGCCCCGGCACGACGTCGGTATAGCTGTTGGCGACGGCGATGAACGGTTTGTCCAGGTCCTCCCGCCGGATGCCGCACGCCCGCAGCAGGGCCCGGTGCGGCGCCCGTTCAAAGCCCTTCTTCACCGTGTCCGACCGCATCGATCTCTCCCGCCGCCCCTGGCCTGACCGCGTCGGTCCGGCCGGGGCGGTTGCGGCGCCCCGCGTTCATCCGGCAATTTTGCGCACGTTCACGCTGCGCCCCGCGCGGCGTTTCCGGCTGATCGTTTGCCGACCTTTCTTGGTGCGCATCCGGGCCCGAAAACCGCTCTTCCTCGCCCGCTTCACTCGGCTGATCCGTTTATTGTCCAACTGCATGACCCGTGCTCCTTCTTCCGGCCCCGTCCTACGGTTTTACCTCAAACGTCAGGTTCCGATACGCCCGGTTGCCCAGGGCGTCGTCATAACGAATCGACAGCAGGTGTTCGCCCGGCTCCAGCTTCTCCAGGGTGAGCTCGGCCGCCTCCGTCCGGCTGTCGTACACCCCGTCCGCCGCGGCGACCGGCGTCCACTTTTCGGCGCTGTCCAGGCTGTAGGCCACCCCGCCAATCGCGCTGAGTTGGTCTTGCAGTTCCACACGCGCCGTCGCCCGCGACGCTTGCAGTTCCCACGTCAGCAACCGGACCTCGGGCGGGGTATTGTCCACGACCACCTCCCGACTCACCCGGCTGTCCGTCAGCCCTTCGCCCGCCGGGTTGCTGAGCGCGTCGGAGGCCTCCACCTTGACTTCATACCGCCCGTCCGCCACCGTGCGACTGTCCCACTTATAGGGCGACTTCTCCAGTTCCTTGGCCAGGCGAACCCAGCGCTCCCGCCCCACCGGCCGCACATAGACCGCGAACTGTAGCTTGTCGTTGTTGGCATCCGCGGCCTTCCAGCTCACCAGGAAGCCCTGGGGTGCGCCCGTGGCCGCCCCTGGCCCCGCCGCGCCGCCGGCGGCGGCGGCGGCCGAGTCCGGTCCCGGCGGTTTCACCTCCACCTGCTCCAGCCGGGGCGGCAGATTGGGCGTCTGGTACGCCAGCTTCACCCCCCGCACCGCCGGCGTCTCCTGGCCGTCGGTGCTGCGCAGCACCAGCCGGTACTGCAAGAACCGCGCCGGCCCCGCCTCCACCGCGGCATCTTCTTTCAGCTCCCGCGCCTCGCTCCACGGCCCCCAGCCCCCCTTCAGCGGGTCCTCGGTGTTCCCGCTCCGCGTCGCGTAAAACAGACCCGTCCCCGCCGGCGCCTCCGCCTCCACTTGCAGTTTTCCCCAGCGCGTAACCTGGCCCGCGTCCACCGCCGCCGACTCATAACGTCCCTGCGGCGCGTAACCCGTTCCCAGCAGCGCTACCCCAGCGGGGTTCGCCAGGCCGGCATAGACCCGGCCGCCCGCCCCCAGCCCCAGGGCCGACACCTGCGCGCTCGGCCGGGCCTCGTACAGCGCCACCGCCTCCTGCCGGGCCACGTCCAACCGCAACAACTGCCCTTCGTTGCCCGTCCCCAAGAGCAGGCTGCCCCCGCCCGCGCAGGCCAGCGCCAGGATCGTCACCGGCTTGCTGAACACGCTCGTTACATACCCATCAGGGGTTATCTTGAACACCTCGTTGGCCCCCGCCGCCGGCCGCGGACCGCGACCGCTCGGCGGCGGCGGCGCCGGACGGCTCTTCGGCTCCTCGGGCGCTCCGGGCGCGGGCGGCTCGGCCGCTCCGGTAGCCGGCGGCACCAGCTTCTGCGACCCGCCCGCGCGCTGGGGTGTGTTCCCTGCCCGCGCGCCGGCGGCCGGTTTGCCCGACTCCGCCGGCGGCGCCGGCCCCGCCGGTTGGCCGGCACTTGCCTCGTTTGCTTTGGCCTTATCCTGCCCCCCGGCGCCGGCCGGGGGCTGCTCCTGCGGCTTTGCCTTCTGCTGGCCGGTCAGCTCGGGCCCCTGCGGCTCCAGCGGCGGCGGTCGGAACCCTCTCGTCTCCGGCCGACCACCCCGCCCATCCGACAGGATCAGCTTGGCGCCGGCCCGTGCCGCACCAACGTCCGCCGTGGCCGCGTACAGGTTCCCCGCCTCGTCAAACACCAGCCCGCTCACCTCGGCGCGCCCCGTATCGTACGCGATCCGCGCCTCCCGGCTGCCCGGATCGATCCGATACACCAACCCGCCCTCGTCGCCGCCCGCGTACAAAATCCCCTCCTTATTCAGCGCCAGGCAAAGAATGTTCTTGGCCTTAGCGTCATAGACCAGCTCGGCGTGCCGGCCTTGCTCATCCAGCGTCCAGACCTTTCCCTCCGGCCCGGTCCCCAGGTAGATTCGTCCCGCCGGCCCGACCGCGATGCTCCAAATGTACTTGGTTTCCTGGTCGCTCCAAAGCTCTTGCCACTTGCCCGGCTCACCCTCATACCGCAGCAGTTGCCCCGTCTTACCGCCCGTTCCCGCCAGCAGCCGCCCCTGCGCGTCCCACGCCAGGCTGAACACGTGCCTGGCGTCCTGGTCGCCCCCGCCGTAGATGACCTCGGGCGCCTGGCCATCCCGCAGCCGATACACGTAGCCCTTGCCGCTCGTGGCCGCATAGACGCCGGCGTCCGGCCCCTCCAGCACCGCGTTGACCACCCACTCCGCCCCGACCGCCCCGCCCAAACCGACCCGCTTCGCCTGGGGCGCCAACGTCAGCACCCCCTCGCTGCTGATTAGCACCCCGTTGGGCTCGCCTTTCTTGAACTGCTCTTCGGTGCGGTGCTCGACGTACTGCGTCTGCACCCCCCCGGCCTGACCCGCCCACCAACACCCCACTGCCAGGATCACCCCCGCCGCGCACCACCCACACCTGCGATAACGGCTGCTCCACATGCCCTGTATCCTTTGCTGCCTAGCGATTGTCCGACCCGCGCCGCCCAACGTAGCCGCCGCGGGGAACAAGCAGACTACCACATCCGCCCCGTCCGGAAAAGACAGAACTTGCCCGTGCGCCCCATGCCGCCCGCTAACCCCCTCTCACGGTGCAAACCCCCCGTCCACGTCCCGCCGGGGAGGCACAGACCTGCTCCGCCCGCCGGTTCGACCAGCCGGTTTCAGTTTTCCGGCTCCTCCTCGTCCCAGGGCATCTTCTGCTGCTCGATCCGGTCCAGGAAGCCCTCCAGCTTGCGCGACCGCACCGGGTGCTGCAGCTTGCGAACCGCCTTGGCCTCCACCTGCCGCACCCGCTCCCGCGTCACCTTGAAGATCCGCCCCACCTCTTCCAGCGTATAGGTGTACCCGTCGCCGATCCCGTAGCGCAGCTTGATGATCTCCCGCTCGCGGTAGGTCAGCGTCTTGAGGACGTCGTCGATTTTGTCCTTGAGCATTTCCTGCGTGGCCACCTCCATGGGCGACTCGGCGTTCTCGTCCTCGATGAAATCGCCGAAGTTGCTGTCCTCGCTCTCCCCCACCGGCCGGTCCAGGCTGATCGGGTGGCGCGAGATCTTCATCACGCGCCGCGCTTCCGCCACCGGAATCCCGGCCGCCTCGGCAATCTCCTCGATCGTCGGCTCGCTACCCAGTTCCTGCTGCAGTTTCTTGCTGACGTTCCGCAGCTTGCTCATCGTTTCGATCATGTGCACCGGAATCCGGATCGTACGGGCATGATCCGCAATCGAGCGGGTAACCGCCTGCCGAATCCACCACGTCGCGTAGGTGCTGAATTTATACCCCCTCCGGTATTCGTACTTGTCCACCGCGCGCATCAGGCCGGTGTTCCCCTCCTGGATGATGTCCAGGAAACTCAGGCCGCGGTTGCGGTACTTCTTGGCGATCGACACCACCAGCCGCAGGTTCGCGCCGCTCAGCTTCCGCTTGGCGTCCTCGTACTCCGAGAACACCCTCTTGATGATGCGGCAGCGGGTCTCCAGGTCCTCGCCGTCTTCCAGCGTCAGATCCCCCAACCCCTCCAGTTCCTCCCGCATGGCCTGGGCGTCCTCTTCGTGCAGGGTCGCGGCCGCCGCCGGGGTCAACTGCTCCCGCAGCGACCTCATCTTGGCCAGCAAATTCGCCAGACGGTGCATCAGCGGCGCAATTCGGCTGGTCCGCAGCGACAGCTCCTCCAACAAATGCGCCGCGTGCCGCCGCCGCCGATTCATCGTCCGCTTGATGGCCGCCTGCGCCTCCGCCTCCATCTCGGCCCGCCACTGGCGCCAACTCTGCCGGTTCAGGTCCATCACCCGCCGCACCGTCTGCAAATTCTCCGGAATCCGCTTGAGCGTGGCGTTTTTCGCCGCGTGGTTCGACGTCGCCACCCGCAGCGTCCGGTCAAACGGCAAGGTGCCCTCCTTCACCTGCTCCAACAGTTGCACGGCCGCCGCCATGCAGTAGTCGCTCTCCAACACCTTCCGCCGGAACGCCGTGCGCGTCATCTCGATCTTCCGCGCCAGACCGATTTCCTGGTCCCGCGTCAGCAGGGGAATTTCACCCATCTGGGTCAGGTACATCCGCACCGGGTCGTCAATCCGCCGCTCCCTCCCCGCCCCCCACAGCACCTTCTCCAGCTCGAGGTCCTGTTCATCCACCTCCCCCTCGCCCTCTCCGCGCCGCGCCTCCTCCCGGCGTTCGACTTCCTCCTCGTCGATCAACTCGATCCCCATTTCGTCCAGCGCCGTCAGCAGGGCATCCAAACGATCCGGGGCGAAGCTGTCGTCGGGCAGTTCCTCGTTCATTTCCTCGTAAGTAACAAACCCCCGCGTCCGCCCCTTCTCAACGAGGCCTTTCAAACTGCCGTCCAGCAATTCCTGATGAGTCGTGTTCTTCACCAACGTCGCTCTCCTATGCCTCCAAAGGCCGCTTACTCTCGGTCGTCGAGGTTGCTCGTCGCCGTCTCAGGCGCGTGGCGGCACCTTGGCCGCCCGCAGCCTGGCCTGCACGTCTTGCAGCAAAGCCGCTTCCGTCACCTCCCCGTACTGCCCTGCCGCCGTTCGGATCATCTCCGTCAGCTCCCGCCGGCCCCGCTCCGCCCGCCGCCCCAGCACCCGACCCAGCGCGCCCCGCAACGTATCCTCGAAGTTTCCCCGCGCCTCCCCCCGCGCCGCCAAGTCCGTCATCACCCCGCACAACGCCGGACTCTCGCAACTCGCCAGGATCGCCGCCAGCGGCCCCGTACCCCCCGCCTGCCCATGCGACCACAGCCGCCGCGCGATCTCCCGCTGCGTCTCGTCCAAAAACCCCTCCGCCGAATCGATCACCACACGCGCCTCCGCGAACAGCTCCGGCCGATTCAGCAGCACCTCCAGTATCTCCCGCTGTGCATTCACCAGCACGTCCGCCGCCGGCGCCGCGCCGCTGGCCGCACCCGCCGCCCCACGCCGCCCCGCCCCGCCCTGCCGCCGCCGCAACTGACCCACCCGCCGGTGAACCTCTTCCACCCCCAAACCCACCAGCTTGGCCACCTGGTTCAACGCGAACCCCTCGCTGATCGCGTCCATGTCCCCCGCCGCGCACGCCCCCGCCATGAACGCCAGAAACTCCTCCACGGCCCGCGACCGCCCGTGCACCGTATCCTCTTGTTCCAGCCGCTCATGCAACCCCTGCCACTTGTGCTCCAACGCCTCCGTCGCCCCCGCCACCACCCCCTCGAACGCCTCCCGGCCCCGCGCCAACAGGTAATCGCACGGATCCTTCCCCTCCGGCACCGTCGCCAGACGAACCTCCACCCGCCGCCCGAAAAACACCTCCACCGCCCGGTCCGCCGCCCGCCGGCCCGCCTCGTCCGCGTCGAACACCAACACGATCCGGTCCGCGTACCGGCTCAGAGCCTTGGCATGCTCGCCCGTCAACGCCGTCCCCAGCGTCGCCACCACGTTCGTCACGCCGAACTGATGCGCCATCAGGCAGTCCGTATATCCTTCCACCACCACCGCCGTTTTCTGCCGTACAATCTCGTCCTTGGCCGCGTGAATCCCGTACAGCGCTCGGCTCTTGTCGAATAACGCACTCTCCGGACTGTTCAGGTACTTCGCCGGATCATCGCCCAAGGTCCGCCCTCCGAACCCGATGACCCGACCCAGCGCGTCCAGGACCGGAAACATCAGCCGTTCCCGAAACCGATCGTAGTAGCCCCCGCCTTCCCGGGACACCACCAAACCCACCGCCGCCAAGTCCGTCAGCCGGTGTCCCGACTCCTGCGCTGCCCGCGCCATCCCTTCCCATGCCTGCGGCGCCCAACCCAAACCAAACCGCCGCCCCACCGCCTCGGCTAGGCCACGCTCCTTGACGTACCGCCGCGCCCGTTCCCCCTCCCGCTCATCCTCGAACCGACTCCGAAAATACTGGGCGGCCCAACGGTTCAGCTTTTCCAGACCCGTGCGGTCCGCCCCCTCGCCCCTGGCCTCCCGATGCTCCTCCAACCGCACCCCCGCCCGCTCGGCCAGCACTCCCACCGCCTCCGGAAACGACAATCGCTCCCGCAGCATCAGGAACTTGATCGCGTCCCCACCCGCCCCACACGAAAAGCACTTGAATATCTGCTTTCCCGGATTGACGTTCAGCGACGGCCGACGATCATCGTGGAAAGGGCACAGCCCCACCATCTCCTTGCCCTTGGGTCGCAGCGCTACGTATGTCCCCACCAAGTCAACAATATCTATCGCTTGCAGGACCCGCTGAAGTTGAACTTCGCTGTAAAAGCCTGTCACTTCTAAGTTTATCTTCCTTGGAAAACAACAGCGGGACGAGCAAATCCTTGCCGATCCCGCCTCCCAATCCTGGCCCTCTGTGGCTGGCCGATTCCTAGAATCACGAAAGTATATCACCGAAACACCATGCTGTCAAACCAAGGGCCTCCATATTCTTCGACCCACTGACATTCGTTGTGTCGCCTTCTGGCCACACCTCAAAACACCGAGACTAAACTGCTCAAAACCCTCAGATTGCCCATATTCCCACAAGGCAAACTGGGCCAGGATTATTCACCTTCCCCTGCTTGGCTGCGAGCTGAACCGGTGCGGTGAAACCTGCGATCCAACCGGCCAAGTCGTTTGACAGGCGTCTTGACGGGGCTTCCCACCGCCCTGCGACTTTGCCCTTGCTCCGCCGCCCCTTGATGATTACTTTGCCGGGTTTGTGCGGCTTTGCCGCGAGGTGGGTACGGCGGGGTCTGACCAGCCTGCCGTACTGTAAGTGTTTCTGTGTCAGAAAGGAAAATGTCGATGAACTTGTTACGCCTGGCATCGTCGCTCATCCTGGCCTGTATGCTGTGCCTTTCGGCCGCCCGCGCCGCCGAGCAGCCCGCCGACAAACCTGCGGGGAAACCAGCCGAGGCGTCTGCGGCCTCGCCGGCGCTGCCCGCCACCCCGGACCTGCCGACCGACATCGACAGGGTTAGTTACGTCCTCGGCATCCAGTTCGCCGCCCAAATCAGCCAGAGCCTCAAGCCCAGCGGCGTTGACCTCAACGTCGAGGCCTACCTCCGCGGCTTCAAAGAGGCTTACGCGGGAAAACCCTCCCTCTTCACCGCGGAGCAGGCGCAAAAAGTCCTCGCCGACTACCAGGAGGTCATCACGCAGAAACGCCAGGAAAAGGCCCAGGAAAACCTCGGCAAGGCCCAGGCCTTTCTCGAAAAGAACAAGAACGAGGCCGGCGTGAAGACCACTGCCTCCGGCCTGCAATACAGGGTCCTCAAAGAAGGCGAAGGCAAATCCCCCGGTCCCAATGACCGCGTCAAGGTCAACTACCGCGGTACCCTGCTGGACGGCACGGAGTTCGACAGTTCGTACAAGCGCGGCGAGCCGAGCGTCTTTTCCCTCACCGGCATCATTCCGGGCTGGACGGAGGCCATGCAAATGATGAAGGAAGGCGCCAAGTGGCAGCTCTTCATCCCGCCCGACCTTGCCTACGGCGAGCGCGCCCGCCCCACCATTCCAGGGCATTCGCTGCTCATCTTCGAGGTCGAATTGCTGGAAGTGGTACCCTCTCCACCGCAGGCCGCCATGCCATTCCTGCCCAGCGCCCCGGCTCAGCCTGCCAGCGCCCCCCAACCGGCCGGCGGCGCCAAAGCCGCCCCGGCCAAACCCGCCGACCAACCCAAGCCCGCGGACAAGTAACCGACCGCCGGCGCCTGGGCGGCGGCAATCCCGGTTCAGCCTATTTCTCCAACTGCACTGCCGCGATCTGGAACTTCCCGCTGATTCCCAGCAGTTGGAAGAAGTCTTGTGGGTCCCCGTTGCCCGTCGCCAGCAGCAGATGCCCGACCCCGCAGCCGCTGGGCTTCTTGAGCAGCTCTCGCTGAGTCGCCTGGCCGGCCGGGGAGCCCTCGCGGCACGTCGCGCACCGCGTCGCGTCCAATCCCACCCACCGGCCCCCAAGGTACGCCTGGGTCCAGGCGTGGCCGGCGAACGCCCCCTTCTCGCCCCCCAGCTCCTTCGTGTACACGTATCCCACCGCCACCCGCGCCGGGATTCCCGTCGCCCGACACATCGCCGCCGTCAAGAGCGCGTGCTCCGAGCAGTCGCCCGCGCGCGTCCGGGCCACCTCCGCCGCCGACCCATACCCCACCGACAGGTTCTTGTCCTCGACGTAGCGCCCCACGAACGCCTCGATCCGCGCCGCCGCCCCCGCTGCGTCCTGGGCATCCCCTACCGCCTCCCGGGCCAGTTGCCGCACGCGCTCATCGTCGCTTTGCACGTAGGTTGTCGGCGCCAGCGCCGCCGCCGCCGCCGCATCGCTGCCCTGATAGGGGAAGCTCTCCCCGGACTTTGCCTCCACCGGCCGCACCGTCGCCTGAATACCCCCCTGCTCGTCCGGCCGCACCTGCTGATTGTCGTCCCCCGCCCACTCCAACGCCCCCGCACCCTTCAGCCGCAACCGATACGTCGCCGCCTTCGCACCCTCCAGCCCCTCCAGCGCCGTGGGACTGGCCAGCATCATCTGCCCCACAAAGTCCGCCACGTCGTTCGGACTCCGCGCGAACGCCTCCTCGCACGCCACCATCTCGATTTGCATCCCCATCACCATCATGGTCGTCTTCAGCCCGTCGTGCTCGTCGTTCACGTACCCCGTCGTCGCCACGGCCTGGCCGCCCATCCGCATCGTCGTCTCCACCTCGGTGAGTTCAACCACGCGGCCGAACAGGTCCACCTTTTTCTTCGGCCCCACCCGCACCTCCACGTCAACGGCCTGCAGGGCGAACGGCTCAAACACCTTCGCGGCGTACGCCGTTCCTTCCTGGAGACCCAGGCGCCGACTCAGCCGCTCCAGCCCCTCCCCCAGCAGCGCCCCTTCCGGCCAGGCGAGCTGCCGCCGCTGCTGCCGACCCATCATCGTCGTGACCACCTCAAACTCCCCCGCCGCCGTCTTCTCCCCCTCCACCCGCAGCGACATCCGCCCCAGGTCCTGCACGCTGGCAAATCCCAGCGGCGCCCCTGCCGTCGTCTCCCGCGTCCGTTCCGTCACCCGCACCGTCAGCGGCGTGCCCAGCCGCGTAATGGTCAGCTCCATGCTCACCTCGCGGGCCACTTCCCCGCCCTGCTCCTGCCGCGACTCCCGCGCATACCCCACCTTCTTCCCGTCCAGCAGCAGGGCGTAATACTGCACCTTCTCCGTCGCCCCCTGGTTCGCGGGCGCCGCCGCCCACGCCCCCGCCTGCCCCGCCGCCCACACCAGCACCCCGACCGCCGCCCATCGTACACTTCGCATAGCCGACTCCTCGCCTCCGTTTGCTTCACTTCTCCCCCCCGTCCATCCTCCCCGGCTGCAACTTCAACTATACCTTGCTACCCAACCTGCCGTCCACACGTCCTCCACCCCCAAACCCTCAACCCGAGTCCGCCTGCGACCGCCACCCTTCGCAGCCTCATTCTCTCCCGAAACCCGGAACCGTTGATCTCGCCTTGCTAGCACATACAAATCAAGTGTAACTTCCTGCCAATACAACTGTTGCGCGACACCCCCAGTCTCTCTCTGCCAGCCCTCACCCAGAACGGCCAATCCTGGTGCCCGCGAGGAAAAAAAGAACAGAAACCACTCTTGACAATGCTCAGTTATGAACATATGCTCATAACGGCTGCCCGGAAAATGGAGCGTTCCCATGCCAAGGCCTTGTTGCTTGCGTCGCATCGCTTTCAAACCCCATGCCGATCTCTTCAAACCCGAGGGTATTCCCCTTCATGCCTTTGAACAGGTGACTTTGACTCTCGATGAAGTCGAAGCCTTGCGACTGGCCGACCTGAACGGGCTCTATCAGGAACGCGCGGCCGAGGAGATGAGAATCTCCCGACCCACTTTCTCCAGGATTGTCGAGCAAGCACGCCGGAAAGTGGCGGACGCCCTGATTCACGGCAAGGCGCTCCGCCTGGCAGGCGGAACCGTGACCATAACAGGAGACATGAAAATGCCAGCAAGAGACGGAACAGGACCAAGGGGACCCGGACCCGGCATGGGGCTCGGCCCGTGTAGCTGCCGACAGCGCCGAGGTCGCCTGGGCCGACGCGGTGCCCGGTTCGAACGCTGCAATGAGACGCCCGGTACCATCGGGTACCCGCCACCCATCCCTCCCGAACCCCAGGGCCAGAGCCAGCCGGACAAAGGAGAACAGAACTCATGAAGGTCTGCATCCCCATAGCCCAATATCACGGACTGGAAAGCCTCGTGTACGCCCACTTCGGCTCCGCGCCCGCCTTTGCCCTCGTCGATACCGAGACCATGGCGGTCGCACCCCTGGCTAATGCCGATCACGGCCATGTCCACGGAGCCTGCAGCCCCATCCAGGCCCTAGCCGGCGCCAGCCCCGACGCCGTCATTGTCGGGGGTATTGGCACGAGCGCCTTGCTGGGCTTGCACGCCGCCGGCATCAAGGTGTACCGCCTTGCCGGCGGTACGGTCGCCCAGGCCGTCCGCCAGCTCCAGGCCGGCGAATTGGCCCAGATGGATCAACGCGCCGCCTGCCCCGGCCACGCCGACGGGCATACCTGCCACCCCGGCACCTGAGAATAAACACTCCCCTGACGACGGAGCCACGCCCACGCCTTCGCGCCCGGCGTATTCCTACTATGCGCCCACCCCGCCCCCCTATCCACCCCCCCGCGCCTCACGCCTCTTTTCCCTTGCCTCCCCAGCCGCCCCTGCCTATCGTCGAAACCCATGGATATCGCCCATACGATCGCCGAGGCCCGCCGTTTCGGCGCCGCGGCCCGCGCCGCCGGCCGAACCGTCGGCTTGGTCCCCACCATGGGCGCCCTGCACGAGGGGCATTATTCCCTCATCCGCCGCTGCCGCACCGAGTGCTCTTGCACCATCGTCAGCATCTTCGTCAACCCCGCCCAGTTCGGCCCGGCCGAGGACTTCGCCGGCTATCCCCGCCCCTTCGACGCCGACACCGACGCCTGCCGCCGCCTCGGCACGGACCTGCTTTTCGCCCCCGAGTCGCGGGAGATGTATCCCCGCGATCAACTCGCCTGGGCCAACGTCGAGAAGCTCACCCGGCATCTTTGCGGCACCCGGCGCCCCGACCACTACCGCGGCGTCTGCACCGTGGTCCTCAAGCTCTGCAACATCCTCACCCCCGCCCGCGCCTACTTCGGCCAAAAGGACGCCCAGCAACTCGCCGTCATCCAACGCCTGGCCGCCGACCTCAACCTGGGCGTGGAAATCGTCCCCTGCCCCACCGTCCGCGAGCCGGACGGCCTGGCCCTGAGCTCCCGCAACCGCTACCTCAGCCACGACCAGCGCCGCCAGGCCCCCTGCCTCTGCCGAGCGCTCTTCCACGCCCGCGATCTCCTCGGCGCCGGCCAGACCGACTCGGCCGCCATCATCGCCGCCATGACCAAGCTCATCCAGGAACAACCACAGGCCCAAATCGATTATATCTCCATCGTTGACAGAGACTTACTGCAACCCATCCCCCGCATCGACCGCCCGGCGCTGATCGCCCTGGCCGTTCACCTCGGACCCGCACGCCTCATTGACAACCTCCCTGTGGACCCGCCGCCCGCCAAAACTCTGGAATATTGCCGTGATGTCTGATACAACTTGACCGGCTAGCCCAGCCCAGGACGCCTGACTCAACCATGCGCATACGACTGCTAAAGGCCAAGATTCATCGTGCTACCGTAACCCGCACCGATCTCGATTACGTCGGCAGCATCCTCATCGACGCCAACCTCCTCGACGCCGCCGGCATCCTCCCTTACGAGATGGTCCTGGTCGCCAACCTCGCCAACGGCAGCCGCCACGAGACCTACGCCGTCGCTGGCCGCCACGGCTCGGGTGAAATCGCCGTCCTCGGCGCCGCCGCGCACCTGGTCAGCCCCGGCGACCAGATCATCATCATGGCCTTCGCCGACCTGGAACCCACGGAGGTCCCCGCCCACAAACCCGCCATCGTCCTGGTGGACGACCGCAACCACATCCTCTCCGTCCAGCGCCCCTGAACCCCGCCGGCCCCTCCCGCCGCCCCAGCGGCCTCGGCCGGTTTCCCCTTTACCTTGCCGCTCTCGGCGTTAATCTGTGGCCTTCAGCGTAAATCTACGGCTAGCGAATGAGGGCTTTCGTTCCCAGCCATGCGACCCGAGCTGTTCGTCATCCCGTTTCTCAACCTGAGCATCAAGAGCTACGGCGTGATGATGGTCCTGGGGTTTCTGGCGGCCCTGTTCCTGGCCCGCCGGCGGGCCCGCCGACTCGGCGAGAATCACCTCCACGTCACCGACTTCGCCGTCTGGACCCTCGTGGCCGGCATCGCCGGGGCCCGCCTCATGCACGTCCTGCACAACTGGCCCCAGTACCGCGACCGGCCCTGGCAGGTCCTCGCCATTTGGTCCGGCGGCCTGGAGTTTCTCGGCGGGGTCGTCGCCGCACTCCTTTTCACCGTGCTTTACCTGCGCCGCAAGAAGCTGCCCACCCTCAAGTACCTCGACATCCTCGCCCCCTCCCTGATGCTCGGCCTGGCCTTCGGCCGGATGGGCTGCTTCCTTAATGGCTGCTGCTTCGGCGCGCCGTCCTGCCTCCCCTGGGCCTGCCGCTTTCCCGCCCTGAACACCCTGCACTCTCCCGGCGCCGGTTGCCGGGAGCAGACCGCCCTGCAGTACAGCTTCCCCTACGCCTACCAGCTCACCCCCGACTCCCAGCGCCCCGGCCAGCCCCTCCTCCAACTACCCGCCGACTTCTATGACGGCTACACCGACGGCCGCGGCCGCTGGATCGCCTCCCTCGACTACGCCGACCCCCAGCAACGCCAGGGGTTCTACCTCAACCCCAAGTCCCCCGACCAACTCACCGATCGCCAACGTGCCGACCTACGCGCCGGCCGCTACCCCATGCACCCCATCCACCCCGCCCAGCTCTACTCCGTCGCCAACGCCCTCTTCCTTGGCCTGCTGCTCAGCCTGATCTTCCGCCGTTATCGCTTCCCCGGCCAAGTCTTCTGCGCCATGCTGGTCCTCTACGGCGTGGCCCGTTTTCTGCTGGAGATGGTTCGGGTTGAACCCCTGGAGTTTGACGGCCTGACCATCAGCCAGAACCTCGGCATCCTGGCCGTCTGTCTCGGTGGCGCGGGCCTCATCCTCCTGCCCCGCCGCCGCCGGCTGGCGCAGCCACCCTCTTGACCACCTGCCGGGCCTGTGGTATAGTATAAGTATGAGGTTCAGGCTGGGTGTCTGCGCGGCCGCATCCTGCATCCCCAAGCTGACCCCGCTCGGCCAATGAGCCTCGACTAGGAGGTCGTTGCATGCGTCGCGCTATCGCCTTTACCATTGTCGAGCTGCTAATCGTTATTGCGATCATTGCGGTCCTGATGTCCATTCTGGTCCCGGCCCTGGCGGTGGCCAAGGAACAGGCCACCGGGGCGATCTGCCTGGGCAACCAGCGCGGCCTCATCCAGGCCTGGGTCCTCTATGCCAGTGACAACCGCGGCTATATCGTCGGCGGCGACACCTACGGCTATCACTTCGTAAGCGAGGCGGAGGATGGCACCAACCACACCGATTGGGTGGACATGCCCCAGGACGCCGCCGGCGCCGTCACCGCCACTTCCCCCGCCAAGCTCGTCCCCCAGGACGAACAACGCGGCATCTCGAAAGGCGCCCTCTTCAAGTACGTCGGCTCCAACGTCAAGGTCTTTCATTGCCCCGGCGACCGCCGCTTCACCAACAGCACACCCCAGGAAACCGGTTGGCGCAGCTACTCCATCCCCAACCACCTCAACGGCCACCCCAACTGGATCGCGGTGCGCAACAACGGCGCCTCTGTCGGCCCCAAAATTTATGCCGTCAAGAAGATCGACAACATCCCCTACGCCTCCGACAAGTATGCCCTGGTCGAGGAAGCCGATATGCAGGCCGGCTGCAACGGCCGCTCCTGGGCCCTCGACCCCTTCGGCCAAGTTCCTCTCGCCAACGGCTGGTTCGATCCCGTCGCCATCTGGCACAACAAGAAGAGCACCCTGAGCTTCGCCGACGGGCATGCCGCCATGTACAACTGGCAGTGCCCTCGAACCATCGAATGGTTCACCCAGAAGAACGCCGCGAAGAAGTTCGTCTGCCCCGACCACGGCGGGCAATGCCCCGACCTCCTCTACATGCAGCGCCACTACGCCTACATCGAGCGCTGACCCCCACTCCCGCCCCCCCGGCGACCCTCCCCCTTGACAAACGTGCCCGGCCGGGGCTACAATGAACACACCGGGCGGCCTGCCCTAAACCCGCCTCGGGCCGTCAAACAGCGCCTGCGCAAAAAGTGGTGACGTGGAGGTTTTGTTGTGCGTCGTTCCCGCGGATTTACCATCGTCGAGCTCCTGATCGTGATCGCCATCATCGCCGTCCTGATGTCGATCCTGATCCCCGCCCTGGCGGTGGCCAAGGCGCAGGCCACCGGCGCCGTTTGCCTGGGCAACCAGCGCGGCCTCATCCAGGCCTGGGTCCTCTATGCCAACGACAACCGCGGCTATATCGTGGGCGGCGACACGCTCGGTTACCGCTACGAAACCACGCCGCAATACAGCTACCAGCATTGCGATTGGGTGGACCAGCCTCAGGACGCCGCCGGCAACCTCACCGCCACTTCGCCAACCAAATCCGTCCCCGACGACGAGCAGCGCGGCATCGCCAAGGGCGCCCTTTTCAAGTACGTCGGCGCCAGCATCAAGGTCTATCATTGCCCTGGCGACCGCCGCTACCTCAACGGCAGCCCGGCCGCCTCCGGTTGGCGCAGCTACTCGATCGCCGGGCATCTCAACGGCAGTCCCCTGCTCACCCTCGTCTCCGTCCCCTACCTGGTCAACGTCAAGAAGATCGAAGACATCGCGGCCTCGTCCGACAAGTACGTCTTCGTCGAGGAAGCCGAAACGGTCGCCGGCTACAACGCGCGCTCTTGGGTCCTCGACCCCACCGGCAAGTATCCCACCCCGCCGGGCAACTGCTGGTACGACCCCGTCGCCATCTGGCACAACGACAAAAGCACCTTGAGTTTTGCCGACGGACATGCCGCCACGTACGTCTGGCGGTGCCAGGCCACCATCCAAGCCTCCAGGGACGGCATCAAAATCTTCTCCTGCCCCACCCACCCGCCCACCACCAGGGCCACCTGCCCCGATCTGGTTTACATGCAACTCGCCTACCCTCATGGCGGCCTGAAGTAGCCCGGCCGCCCTCTACCCGCCGGCCACCTCCCCCAAGGCCCGGCACAGGCCCTCGACGTCTGCCCGCCGGTGTTCACTCGTCACCGAAACCCGCAACCGACTGGTCCCCGGCCGCACCGTCGGCGGCCTCACCCCCGCCACCCAGTATCCCCGCTCCCACAACGCCGCCGCCGCCGCCATCGTCCGACCAGCCGCCCCCAACACCACTGGCACAATGTGGCTCTCCGACCCCCCCGTATCATGCCCCAACTCCCGCAGCCGTCCTCGCAGATACGCCGCGTTCGCCGCCAGCCGCTCCCGCCGCCCCGGCTCGGCCAACATCACCTCCAGCGCCGCCTCCGCTCCCGCACACCCCGCCGCCGGCGACGCCGTGCTGAAAATGAACGACCGCGCCCGGTTTACCAACAACTCCACCACCGCCTCCGAACCCGCCACGAACCCCCCCACGCCCCCCAACGCCTTCGACAGCGTCCCCACGTACACGTCCACCTCCTCCAGCACCCCTCCCGCCGCCGCCAGCCCGCGACCCTCCGGCCCCAGGCACCCCGCCGCGTGCGCCTCATCCACCACCAACGCCGCCCCGTACCGCCGCCTCAGCTCCGCCAATTCCCCCAGCGGCGCCGCGTCCCCGTCCATGCTGAACAGCGACTCCGTAACGATTAACGCCCGCCGATACCCGCCCCGCTCCAAAAGCCGGCCCAGCTTTTCGCACCGCCCATGCGGATACGTCCGCACCTGGGCCCCGCTCAGCCGTGCCCCGTCGATCAGCGACGCATGAACCCGCTGGTCCAGCGCCACCAAGTCCCCCTCCCCCGCCAGCGCCCCCAGCATCCCCACGTTCGCCGCATACCCGCTCCCGAACACCAGGCACGCCTCTTTCCCCAGCCACCGCGCCAACCGCCGCTCCAGCCGCTCGTGCGCCTCCGTATGCCCGCTGACCAGCCGCGACGCCCCCGCGCCCCAACCCCGCCGCCCCACCGCCTCCCGCACCGCCCCCAACACCCGCGGATCATCCGCCAACCCCAGGTAGTTGTTCGAACAAAACGCTACCTTCTCCTCGCCGCCCACCTGCGCCACCCGCCCGGTGCAACTCTCGACCACGCGCATCTGCCGGTACAACCCCCGCTGCCGCAACGCCTTCAGCTCCTGCTGCCACCACGTCTTCGTCATAGCCCGCTCGTCCTTGTGGCCCGCCGTCAACATCCCGGCCCGGCCCGAAAAACCACCTCTTTCGATGCCTCGTACATCACGCCTCCATGTCCCGCCCGCCCATCCATCCCTATTCCTTCTCCTGCTCACCTGCTCCCCTGCTCTACGCTCTCGCGCAGCGCCCCCCCGCCCGCGCGCAGTAGCTCCACCAGCCGCGCCTCTGCCTCCCCGCCAAACGCCGCCACGTGTACCGCCCGGATTTGCGCTGGGTCGCTCGGCCCCTCCACCCGCACGGCTACTGCCTCCGCCCCGCCTCCTGTCGCTCGCTCCTGGTGCACGTCCACTCCTTGCCTCGGGGCCATTTTGTCCCCCTCGCGGCCATTAACCCGCCTTCGTCAACACCTGCCTGGACTTCCTGATCGTCGCGTTCTCTCTCTTCGTGGTCATCAGGTTCATCAACCTCGCCCGCCGCCGGTCGGAAAGGCCGGCGCACCCCTGAGACGGCGCCCATCCTGAGCCCCGCACGCCACCCCGCTTGCCTTGCCCGGCGCCCCCCCCGCCCAAAAACGAGAGGGGCCCGCGCCGCCTCCGGCACGAGCCCCTTCTTCCCTTGCTAATCACCTCCAACTCAGTTGCAGCTCAGCAGGCCGCACCACAACCACTGCTGCGCCAGAACCGCAAAGTCCTTCAGGTTCACCACGCAATCGCCGTTGATATCCTGCGACCGAGGCAGCAAGCACGGATTGACAGTGGTCACCTCCGGACCCGCCGCCACCAACGCCGTAATCCACGGCTGCGTCAGCGGAATGTCGTAGATGCGCAGCTCGTTGTACTTGCCCACGAACGTCTGCGCCTGGTTCCGCTGCCCGCGGCCCAGCCAGTTGTTCAAGTCCAGGAGGTCGGACAGCTTCTGGTTGGGCGCCCCCGTGCCGCCCGCCGCGCCGTTCTTATAGACGGTGATCTGGTTGGCCGTCCCGTCCCACACCACCGCCACGCACTCCTGCGTGCCCGCCGCCGCCGGCGCGCCGCCGTTCACGTTAGTGGTCGCGGTCGTACTGCGCGTGGAGAACTGAATGTTACCGGCGCCTGAGCCTTGTTTGGGCGACAGCGAGACATTGTTCCCCGGCGCGCCGTCCGGCCCCGTGTCGTTCTCGTTGCCGCTGCCCGGCGTACCGTAGCAGAACGCCTGAGCGTCGTTCGTCGCCGCCGCATCCTGCCAGGTGTACCAGGCCAGGAACGTCGCATGGTTGCCCAGGGCCGAGATCATGTTGTTGGGCAGGTCCACCCAGTTGATCTCGTTGGGCTCGTTCGAGTTTCGCGTCGCCTGGCCGACGTTCAACGCCAACTCGCCGGCGCCCCAGCTCCACCGACCCCAGTGGTTGGGCTCGGTGATCGTCCCGTGCTTGCCCCAGACGGAGTCCGTCACCTTGAACGTATTGCCCCCATCCTGGGTGAAGCTGTAGCGGTGCCGCAAGATCTGCGTCGCCACCAGCCAGGCCTTGGACGACTCCACCATCCCGCCCGGCGAACCGCCGATGTTCAGCCGCACCTGGCAGTAATACCGGCCGTTGTCGGCCAGCGCGTTGGCCGTCAGGTCCACCGGCTCGATCTTCAGCGACGTTTGCGTGTTGGTCGTCGTGATGGTGTGCCGGGAATCATTGCTCACCACGGCCCCGTCATGATACCACACCACGTCGTACACGTTCGGATACTCCGGATCCGTCCCGATACTCACCGTGAACGTCACGTTCGGATCGGCCGCATACTCGTGCCGGTCCAGACTGGGCAGCACGTACTGATCCGTCGGACCCGTCAGCACCGCCGTCGTCCGCGACCCGTGGAAGTTCCACACCCCTCCGGGGAACGTCGCCTCCACCGTGTTCGGATCGGTCGGACTCTTGGGCACCAGCGCCACCGTGTCCACCAGCCAGTAGTAGTTCGTGTCGTCGTTCACCGGGCCGGTCCACGTCCAGCTCTCCGTCCCGCCCGCCGGGTTGACCTGCTGCTTGCGCACCAGGATCGCCGGACCGCCCGGCGGCAGCTTCTCCCGGTTCGGGTCCGTCACGTCGGCCGACTCCGTATCCAGGTACACGTAGTACTTCGTCACCGTGCCGGTGAAGTCCCCCTTCTGCCACTGCAAGTTCACGCTGGGCCCGGCCACCGGCGCCCCCAACGCCGGCGCCACCAACTTCGCCGCGCCCTGGACCATCGCCGCCTGGATCTCCGAGGCCGTCAGCACCGTGTCGTAAAACCGCAGGTCGTCCATCAGGCAGGTGTAATAAAGAGACGGCGCCGGTGCGCCCACCAGCCCGGTGCGCTGGGAGCCCACGAACAATTCCGGCGTGTAATTTAGCGCGATCCCGGCGCCGGCGGCATTAGTGGCGGTGTTGGCCAACGTCCCGTTGATATAGATCTGCATCCTGTTGTCCGACTGCCGTCGAGTGACGGCCACGTGAACCCAATTGCCCGTGTTCACGGTGTTGGCGGCGCCGGAGTAAAATCCGAAGTCGGCCCCGCCCTCGACACCGTGGCCGAACCCCACTTGCCCGGCGCCCACGCCGAGGCCGTACTCGCTGTGGACGCTGTTGGACTCACCGCTAACCAGGCCCTCCATGGCGTACCAGTTCGCCGGCGGGCCGGCCGGCCCCGCGTCGGTCGATCGCAGCCAGAGCGCCATCGTGAAATCGTTCTGCACCGCCCGGGCGATGGACATGCACTGGTTGGTTCCATTGAAACTGATCGCCTGGCCAACCTGGCCGGCCACAAACGGCGGGGCGTTATACACCGTTCCGTGCCGCGTACCGACCGCGTCGTTGACGTTTCCGTCAAAGGGATAGTACGCCACCAGCGCCGCCTGCGCCGGCCCGGCCGCTATTCCCAGCAGCAGGCACACCAACAAACACCAGAGTCTTCTTGCCTTACTCATTGTTCGCAATCCTCCTATAGGAAGTCCCGTTTTACTCGCGGTACACCACGTTTTTCACTGGCACTGGCCGGGCGTCCGCGGCGCGCCCGGTTCGCCCGCTGGGCGGTCCGGACACGCCGCCAGGCGCCGCGGAGTCATCTCAATCGCAGTCCAACAGGCCACAGTCCAACCAGCCTTGCAGGAACGCCTTCAGTTCGCGCAGGTCAAGCACGCAATCGCCGTTGACCTGGTAAACCGGCGGGTAGATGCAGGGATTGAGGTCGATGTCGTCCGGCCCTTCATCGTACGCCGCCTTGATCCACTCCTTCGTCAACGGAATGTCGTAGATGCGGAACTCGTTGAGCTTGCCGGTGTAGAAGCCGCGGTTGTTCTGCTGGCAGCGGCCGATCCAGTTGTTCAGGTCGTTCAAGGTCGCCAGCGTCTGGTTCGGCGCCACCGCCGTCGTCGGCGACTGCACGCCGTTGACGTACATCCGCCACTCGTTGGCGACACTGTCCAGCACCACCGCCACGCACACCTGGTTATTGACGACGTAATTGCCGTCATCCAGATTGGCGAAGCTGTTGCTCTTGCCGGACTGGAACTGAATGGCGCCGGGAATGGCGTTGTTCCGCGTCGCCAGCCGGACGAAGACGCAGTAAGCCGCCGCGCCCGTCTGGTTCTCCCCGCCCGTCGGCGCCGACGAACCGAAGTCCCAAACCCGCTGGTAGTCGCTCGTCGAGTCCCCGGCGTTCGGATCCTGCCAGGTGTACCAGAGCATGAACGTGGCATTCTCCCGCAACGCCGAAATCATCCCGTTGGGCAGGTCCACGTACGCCCCGTTGGGATCGTTGTCGTTCGGCCCCACCGCCACGCTCTCATTGTTCAGGGTCAACTGCCCGCCGCCCCAGGCGTACGTGCCGCCCACCAGCTTGCTCTTGATCGTCCCGGTCTTGGCGCTGATCGAGTCGGCCACGGTCGTGCCTGCCACCTCGCTGAAGCTGTAGCGGTGTTTCAGCCCATACCGGGCGCCCGCAAAGGCGTGCGCCGAGTCCCTGGGATCGCGCGGGACGCCGTCCACGTTCAGCCGCACGCGACAGTAGAACATGCCGTTGTCGTCCAGCGGCGGAACAACGTCAAAACTATTGATGGTCAGGGTGGTTTGCGTGTTGGTCCAGGCGATAGTGTACTTGGCGCCGTTGGTCAGCGCGACTACCGACGGTTCCTTGTACCAGTATACGTCGTACACGGTGAAGATGCTCGGATCGATGTTGACCGTCAGGGTGGCCGAGGGACTCGCCGGGTACCGGTGCGTGTTCGGGTCGGGCAAGACATAGGCGTCCGCCGGCCCGGTCAACGTCGGCGTGGTGGCCGGCCCCTTGAACGACCAGGTGTTGCCCTCCACCCACCGCTCTATCACATTGGGATCGGTGGGGCTCACGGGCGCCCGGATGAGACTGTCCACGAGCCAATAGTAGGTAACATCGTAAACAACCGGTCCATTCCAGACGTAACTTACCGGGCCTAGCGGGTTGCCCGGGTTCGGAAGAACCTGCACGTCCTCGAGCATCCGCGTGCCGCCCGCATCGCGCCGGTTGGGATCGCGGAGCAAGACCACGTTGGGATCGAGGAAAAGGTAGTACTTCACCACCGTGGAGGGACTTGCCACCCCGGCCTGCCAACTCATGGTTACCGGCGCCAGCAGGGCCGCGCCTATCGGCGGGGCGAGGAGCTGGGCACACTGGGTAGCCACCACCCCTCTAACCTCATCCACGGTCAGAACGTTGTTGTAAAAGCGGAGGTCATCTACCTCGCCGCTAAAGTACTCGCCCGCGTTATTATTCTGGCTGCCCACACGGATGTCGGTTCGGCCGGTCTTGAACCCGGCCCAAATACTATTGGTCCCCGTGCTTACCAGCGCCCCGTCAATGTAGAGCCACAAGGTGCCGGTTATGGAATCCCGGGTCCAGGCAATATGGTGCCAAGTCCTATCTGTGATTGTCATAGTAGGCGTAGGCATCTCCACCGCGACTTCGGCGCCGCCGCTGTTAGTGCCGGCTCGAATCCTGCCGCCGTGGTACGTCAGCGACCATGATCTGTTCGCCTGGCCGGGGATATCCGCGTCCACCAGGCCTCGACCGGTGCGATAAGCCGTTCCGCTGACACCCAATTGTCCTGGAGTGTCCGTGCGGACCCATAAAGCAATCGTCCAGTCATTCTGATTCCAGGCGGGGTTATTCGGAATGCTCACGTAATCATCTACGCCATCCAGTCTGAGGCACTGGCCTACTATGCCGCTGGTGTACGTCGGCCCATTCACCGCTGTGCCGCTATGGCTGCCCACGCTATCGGTGGCGTTGCCGTCGAACTTGAAGTGAGCAATCAGCTCCGCCCTGGCGACGACAGGGGGAACCACAAGAGTCACCAAAAAGCAAAGCAACCCAAGTCTTTTCCACATAGCAAACTCCTCCGTAAAGAACGCTTGTTTCTCCTGGCCTGAGCCAACGCGGCTCAGGGTTTATGCCCCGTATAGTGCTCCCTGGAATGGGGAGCACCCCACCGAGTCGTTCAGCGGCGCGGGGACAGAGCAGGTTGACGTCCAAGCCACGACCAACGACGCTGACACGATCGGCCGCACACCGCCACACACTCCGCCCCCTCCCTCAGCTAGAAGACAAAAACGCAAGATGAACTGGTACTGTCTTCATCATAACGCTTTGGGGCGCTCCAAAGCAAGAAAAAAATCTGGCTTTCTCGCTCCGGTGGCCCGACCACTTCGCGGGCAGGGGGACACATAGGGCCAGCCCCACGGTGGTCGGCGGGATTTCTGTCCGTAAGTACTTTCTTCAGCTCAACTTACATTGGGCAGATGAGATATGTCTGGGTGGGTGCTTGACTTCGGGGTGGCTCCTTCGCCCGCTACCCCCCGGCAACTGCTGCACCAGGGCTTCAGGGCTTCTCGACGCCGGCAACGACATCCCTACTCCTCCACATAGTGTCAATGTTCCCCGCACGCCCCAACTTAGCATATAATCCGCCCCGTCGCCTGCCCTCGGCGCTCATCTGGCTCATCTGGTGGCTCATCTGGGGCTCCTCTGGGGTCAGCCCTTTACTTAAGCCCTAATATTGATCTCATCTACTCTCTTTTTGATCGCTTCGAGTTGTTTCTGTAGCCCCTTGTCTCCTTGCCGTACCTGGCTGAGCCTGTGCAGTTGCCTGCTCACCGCCGCTCCGGTGGACATTCCCAATGCTTTCGCTGTTTGGCGCTGGGTCAGGCCGCTGTGATCGCCCAAAGCCTGGGCGGCCAGGGCCCGCAGCCACGAGTTCCGTTGACGCCGCAGCAACTGAACCCGCTTTATGCCCAAGGCCTCGCAAACGCCCTCCAACACCCTAGCCGCCGGCAGCGTCCTGCCCCTGCGACCAAATGAGACGTCCTCCTTGGCATGGCATTGCTGCCGACGCCGCTTCTGCAGGGCTCTCACCCGCTCATAACAGGCCTCGGAGCCGACACACAGCCCAGAGCGCTGCTTGGCCTCGATGAAGCCTGCATCAATATCTGTGATCCCAGACTCAACAAAGCGACGATACGCCGCCGGCCGCCTCTTCTTGGGCCCGCCCATCATGGCTAACACGGGACTGTAGTCCACGAAACTCAGGGGTTTGCTTAGCCCAACATAGCCGCGGTAGCTGCTCCAGGGATACGCGCGCAAGGTCTCGCGCCGTGCGCGGGCGGACTTCGATCGCTGCGCCCGGACAAACACCGGATTCAAGTGCACGTATCGGCTCAGCTTCAAGACGTACTCATCCTCATCGACCACCGCGGCGCCGAACCGCCCCTGCATCAGATGTCCGGACTGATGGTGCCTGCGATTAAAGTACCTGCCATAGGCGGTCTGCAGGCGATGCATGAAAGAACTGAGATTGGCCCGTGGCGTCTCCAGCACCAAATGCACGTGATTCGTCATCAGGCAAAACAGGTACAGCCGTATGTCAAACCGCTGCACGCTCTCTTCCAGATCGACGATGAAACGCTTCCGATCCGAGACACCTGCAAAGATGGCGGCTCGATTGTTGCCCCGAATCGTCACCTGATAAACGGCCCCTTCGTATTCTATGCGCACCGGTCTTGCCATGCCTCAAACCTAAGCGAATCCCAGCCAGCCGTCCAGAGCTAAATACTACCTTAAGGGCTGACCCCCATTCGGGCCCGTCGCAAGTACGTCTTCCAGCCCTGCATCCGAACAATCCCATGTGGAGGTATCCGGCCTAAGGTAAACGTCGCTGACAGGATGTCGCCACCCGCCAGCAGCGCATTGAATGAAGACACAAACGCCAACCATCCGAGAACCTGGTGCGCCACGGCGGCTGCAAGAAGCGGAACAACACTGATAACCATGAACGGCGCCAGTAGAATGATCAGACAACGCCTCCGAGTCAACTCCCCCGTATAGGCGGCAAAAAGAAGCAACCGCGCCGGCCAGAACACGACAACAGAATACGGTGAGCGCCCTGTCCCAGGTTGAGTGAATATGTGAATCACCTCGTGGAAAAAAATCACACCTACAATGCACGCGATTCTCGCGGCCGGGGACGCCAGAAACGCGACTGATTCCCTGGCGAACACCAGTGGCGTGAATGCAAACCACAGAAACGCGAACAGGCCCGCCGAAAGGACGCCGATCGGAAGTGCCATGAGCTGCCAAGCTCCGGGAGAGGGTTCGCGAACCAACTGCCATGAGGCATCAGGATTGAAGTCAGGTGACTCAGGAATCGCCCCAAGGTGGAATCGCATATGAGCGTTCCTTAACGTCCGCCATGACGCGATGAGGAAACCTCGCGAAGCGCGGCTGCTCATCTGCTCATCTGGGGTCAGTTCTTTACTTAAGCCTTGATATTGATCTCATCTGTTCCGAAAAGTTCCGGGGCAAATCGGTCGTCAGGAAAACATAAGTCCTTTGACCCCCTGAGTCTGCGAACTTTTCATCGCTTCGGGTGTTTCTTCAAGGAACATGCTTGACTACTCTCTCGCGCTGCGCCCCGCCCGCCCCGCTCCAGTCTGGCTGGTCACTGGCCCGCGCTTTCGTCCTTGCGGATCACCCGCGCAGCCTTGGGGCCTTTCTCGCCCTGGACCAACTCGAACTCAACCATATCCCCTTGACGCAGAGAATCGACCTGTCCCCCCTCCACCGCGGTGAAGTGCACGAACACGTCCGGACCCATCTGGCCGGCAATAAAACCGAAACCCTTCTTTCGGTTGAACCACCGAATCGTTCCTTCCATGTCGCTCGCCCTCAAACCACCGCCGCGCCGCGGTTCAGAACAGCCCCCTCGGACAGAGTGTCCACGCTGCCGCATTGTAACGATTTCACCGCCCCCTGACAAGACACCACACCTCCCGGCCGACATTTGCCGGGCCTTCCGAGATGGGCGGACCCAGCGCCTTTTGTGCCCCGGTCACCTGGAAGTGATCTGCAACCCGCACGCCCGCCGGGAATTAACGCACGCGGGCGGAGCGGACACCACGAGGAATTACTAAGAATCCCTCTTCATAGGCTCCGGACGCGAGGCGTCCGCCTTGGCCAGACGAGCCTTCATCAGTCGGCCGACCTTGAACTTGACCGTGCGTTTGGGCGGCACGTGCACGCGCTCGAGAGTCTTGGGGTTTTGCGCGACGCGCGCCGCACGGCGCTTGCTCTCAAACACACCGAAATCACGGAATTCCAAGCGGTTATCACGGCCCAGGTCGTCGATGATCTCGTCCAGAAAACTCTGGATGATCCGCTTGACCACGACGCGCTTACTGTTGGTCTTGTCCGCGATTCGATCGATCAGTTCCTTCTTAGTTATGGTGCCCATAACGATACTTCTCCACAGGTTAGCTGCTGCCTGGTCAACCCGCCCTGTTAGGACCCGCGCGACCGTCCGTTCGCTGGGCCAGCCCACATCCTCCCAAAAACGTAACTGATTGGCTTTCTCCAAAGCATTACTGCCGTAACTAAGTTTATCCCAAAGACTTCTCAACAGCAAGCCTTTTCCGAAAAAAATCACTTATGGCAATTTCCCCTCCCGGCAAGTGGCACCTGCCCCCGCAAATCGGCGCGAGCAAGCTGACATGGAGACAGGCAAGATGGCAGGTACCAGCCGTGGATATTCAACCGCCAAGGCACCAATACACAAAGTATTATTCTTGAATAACTTACAGCAGAAGCGATGAGGAGCGGGGCGATAAAAGGGCTGGAGACGGCTGATCTCTCCACGGAAAGCCCCAGGGCTTGGACTATAATAGCTTAAATAACAAGGAGTTATACTTCTTGGTCTCTTCGTGCCTGGGTGATGGAAGATTCGACTTAGCGGTATTGCTCAGAGGACCGGTAGCCGTTGATTTGGCGATGGTAATAGAGGCGTGGCCGGCTGTCGCCACTGATGTACTCGTTGCTGTAAACGTGTTCCTGATAAGCAATTACGCCTCTAGACGGCTCATAGGTTGATGCCTCGGGCGAGACGGGCCAGTCCTTGCGGCCGAAGGATTCACTGCTGGGCCAGCCAAGAGAAGGGGGGCTCAATTGCGCTGGTCTATCGAAGATGAAGTGCGGATTCAAAGGGCTAGGGGTGAGGGAGGCCTGATAGACACCGGCCGGTCTGGCGGCGCCGCTATGTTTGCAAGGGCAGCAGCCACAGGTAGTTAGTAACAGCGAGAGCACGATCAGGCCGGTGGCCCGGCCAGGGCGGGCGAAGGCAAGGGCGGTTTTTTCAGTATGGACAAAGGCCATTTTCAGCTCCGAAGGCCAGAAATCGGCTCCTGCAAAGGAGTTGCGGCAAAGGTCGTGCCGGGGGAACGGTCATGGGACTTGGACGAGGCTTTAGCGTTAAGCGATTGTTAATGAGGTACTTATGACGCTATCACTGGCTGACACGGTTAGGGAGGTTCTATCGAATATAGGGTGGTGTTTCGCGGGGGGCGGGGGGGGGTGAGGGATGGGCGGCCCAAGATTTTCGTCTTTTGGGTGATTTTTTGCGTTTTTTTGATTTTTTTTGGCGGAAAGTGAGCGCGTTTTGGCGGAAAGTGCGCGGGTTTTGGGGCAAATCGAGGTGATTTTGGCGCGTTTTGAGCGGTGTTTGAGGAGGGCGGCGCTGCGCGAGAACAGGTGAGCAGGAGAGCAGGAGAAAGAGGAAGAATAGCAGATCTGCAATTTGAGATTTGAGAGGAAGAAGTGCATCGGGCGCGAGGATGAAGAGAAGATGGATTCCCG
>Ga0315295_10000355_pt1 | contig 39083 bp, 32 predicted proteins | sample YL17G14_0_MG_FD_204453 | JGI IMG/M metagenome (GOLD analysis project Ga0315295, IMG submission 204453) | Sediment microbial communities from Yellowstone Lake, YNP, Wyoming, USA - YL17G14_0 | ecosystem: Environmental > Aquatic > Freshwater > Lake > Sediment | place: USA: Wyoming | collected...
GCGATCAGCATGAGCCTCAAGGAAATCCTAGCCAGCCCACAGTTCAAAGCCATCCGAGAGAACTACCCAGACAAAATATGCTCTAAATGTTCCCAATGGATCGGTAAAGGCAAAACGCTTTGAAAACTCCTTGACAACACTCTGAAAAAGTGGAGTTACAGGAGTTATGCCTGGACCAAGGTTTAATTGGGAATACGATGCCCTTCAAAAACTTCTTGAATGGTCGACCGGGACCACCGGGGCCAGCCAAGTGGACTTCATGGGCTATCATTCCTCACCTACCGCGCTGACCACAGAACCTGATTGGCTGATCTTTAAGTACACCTGGGACGGAAACGAATGCGTCAGAATCCAGGGTCCGCTCGTGGGCGCGTGGGACAACCGCGCAGTATTGGGGTGGTGATATGGGATGGACCTTCAACCCATTCACAGGAAAGCTCGACTACTTCACCGCTGGCGGCGTCGGTCCTCCAGGAGCCGGGCCTTATCCTGCCAGTGACGTAACCCCCGGGACATTCAATTCGACTTACGCTCCCTCAGGGGATTACATCTTCCCTGCAAAGCTTGGCATTGGAAGTGCTGCTGCTGTGGAGATGGTGAGTTGGGGATCTTGTCTTACAGTTTCAGAAACCTACGATTTGGCTGTTACACCCTTTCCAATGGGGATTGTGGTAGCTGATACAATTGCCGGAACTCTGAGCGAGGATTCCCTATATGTAGGAATAGACGTTTACACCGTTGACTCTACAATTGATCTTAATGGCCACACCTTAGAATGGTGTGGGGTAGATGTATTTTATGCACCTTTCTATCCAACATTAACTGTGTATGGGATTCAATCTGGCATCAACAACCATCAAGCCGTGGTAATGTCAGAGGCTAGGGTATTTAGTGGTGAACTTTATAACATAGATCCTGGCGGCACGGTTACGCTTGGCATAGTGTATGATGCGAGATTTAGCCATGCTGGAACGATTGTGGATTCGTTCCTGTATCGAGGCTACTATGATGTCGCTTATTACGGTCCTGGAACCTTTACAAATAAGTGGGGGATATGGATAGATGGTGAGGACAAGAACTACCTATCAGGGATGCTTGGACTAGGAGTTGATCCCTTCAATACGCTCGGAAGTGGAGCCTTGTTTTGCATTGATGGAGTCAACCCGAGTCTTCAACTGAGTGATTCGCAGTATTCCGCAACCCACCATCCCGAAATACAGCTTAAAGCCTATGGCACGGATGCCGAGTGGCTCGCCTTCGGCGGGTACTATGACTCGACAAATAAGTGGCGGTCAGCAGGGACAAACTGGCCGTCGATGTATGTGTGGTACAGAAATAACGATCATTTTGGATTGTTTTGGGGCTCTGCCGCTTACGGAGCGGAGATCACCAACTTCTCGCAGATTTTAAGGATCTATACCAACAGCGGCGCTTCGACGTGGGTGATAGGAGAAATCCGTGGATCGAGTTCTTATGCTCCGCGATGGTGGGGTGATAATCCCACTTGCGCGACTTTGGAGTTAACTTCCGTATATGGTGGAGTTCTGATTTGTTCAACGGAAGTAGACGGATACCCTGGCGTAGCTGTCGGCATGTCCACCGCACACGATTCCGGCTACATAGCGTTCGACGCTGTTTACGCTCCTGGGTACGGCTGGCAGTCCTGCGATCCTGGCTCGAATTTCATCATTCAGAAAGACAGCGACACGCTAAAGTTTAAGTACGATACTGGAATCGTAATCACAGGCCCAGGGAACGACATTATTCCCTGGCATCTTGCTATGGCGATCACGTCTGAAGGCAAGATCGGCTTCGGAACTGAGACGGTGCCTCATGCCGGAATAGGATCGGCAAAACTCGCCATTGAGGGGGAGGACGGCTCTGTGAATGGGCCACACGTCCAGTTTACGACGCCCAATGACAATTACCCGATTCTTCAGGTCATGCCATGGGCTCACGGCACAACATTTATCGGAATGGATTGTTACTATGACGGAACCTACCGTTCTTCCCATATCGGCTATCTTGCCGCTATTCTGAAGTCAGGAAGCCGCCTGGATTTTCTCCTGAACGACAACGGTATATCCCCACCTAATGCAATAGGGAATTGGGACCGTGACCTTTACCTGGACGCAAACAACAGCCTTTCTTACGAGCTTCAACAAGATGGTCTTCCGACTTGGTCGCTTTTCTCTTATGCTCACGATGATGTTTACCTATATTTTGATGGGTATTATTCCGGCGCGACAAAGGCGTCCGACACTAGCTCTTACATCATCGGGAAACACGCAGACAAGCTCTATATCTATGGTGGCGTCGGCTTTACGCCGGGTTCTGTCTATACTCCGAACGCCATGCTGACTTTCGATGCAGCTACCAACAACATCACTATCGGCTCTGGCGCGGCTGGCATTGACTACACCCTTACCTTCGACGGCGAAACCTATGACGGAACTTTGACCTGGATGGAAGACGAGATGACATTTGTTTTTAATAGAGACATCTACGTGGGAACTGATGACGTGGGTCAAGGGCTAGTCGGTCTATATGGGTCAGCCTCTAAATACGGTGGTAATATAATCTTTTACGTTCCAGTTGCCAGCCATGCCATAATAGATTACTGGAGGATCAGGTCTTATTACGATTATATGCAGATTGGCCCAAATACCCTGCCAGACATGATAAGGCTGGATGCCAGCTTAGATGTCAGGATGACCGCAGATGTCTACATCTACGGCCGGACAGCAAATGCCCTGACTATAGGAAACGGTGCCGCTGGCGTTGACTACACTCTCACGTTTAACGGCGAAACCAATGATGGCGTTATCACCTGGATGGAGGACGAGGACGCTTTTACCATGGCTTGTGGCTTGGGCCTTGACGCTGGAGCTATCCTAAATTGGGGTGCTACGCTTGGATCTACCGGATACGGGTTTTGTGATGTTGCGGGAGTTATGAAGTACAAGGACTCCGGTGGCTCGTGGATCGCTTTTAATTCACTAGGTGGTGGTGGAGGTGCGTGGACTTCTGCTGGAGGGATAACCTATCTTGCTACTGAAACAGATGAGGTACGCATAGGAGCTGCCTCTGGTGGGACCTACAACGGAAACACCTATATCATCACGGATGATCAATACCCGTCGGTTAATTTCAGAACCGGGACAACAATAAGTTCGAGGATCTACGCCGATGTGAGTGGAAACGATCTCTACGTTGATGCCGAGGGCACCATTGTCCTAAGAGACTACGCATCGGGTACCCCTGTAAACTTGGTTACATTCAAGGATTGGCCAAATGTCCTAGATATTAGTAAAGACCTGGATCTAAGTGTGTCAGGCGGAAACACACTTTATATGAATATCCAGCTGCTCAATGCTATCAGTTCAATGTCCAAAACGGTTAGAGGTTTCTATCTCTCCTTAAATGATCAGCGTCCATCTGGAAACGCTCTTTTCTGCTATGGAAGTTCCTACGATCTGACAATGGTTCATACTGTCACAAGCGTTGAAGGCTTCAGAAATAACATCTATCAGTCAGCCCTTGCCACCGGAAATATCACTGCTATGTATGGAATAAGGCAGATCCTGTCGGCTCAAGAGACGACCGGAACTTATTCTATAACCACACTCTATGGGGAGTATGTAAGCGTTTCCGTTTCATCTGGAGCAAAGGTGGGAACCTCCTATCTATTCTATGGAGTAGCGTCAGACACTGCCGTGGGAATCACCGCCAGCTGGGGAATATACCTGACAGGAGAACTTAAAAACTACTTATCTGGTTCTCTCCTGCTTGGAGTGAGCAAATATCTGAACTTTGGGTTGACTGAAGGTTCTAGTGGCTATGGTATAAGGGACAATGCTACCAAGATTGAGTATAAGGACTCCGGTGGCTCGTGGATCCCCTTTAATGGTATAGGTGGAGGTGGTGGAGATATTGCCATGTCGATGTACGAACCGGACTCGGACGAAACCATTACGGCAAACAAATCGGCGGTTATCGCGGGATACTACCAGATCCAGCCAAACCGAGTTCTTGAAATCGCAGCTATGGGAATCATGGAGATACTATGAGCCAGCTCAGACTTAACAAAATGGCGGTCAATCCATCTACGCCTGCAGCGGACAAGATCTCTGCGTTTATGGCGTCTGATCTTCTTCTGAAGTACATCGACCAGAACGGCATAGTAAGGACTGTTGGGGACGTAACAGTCAACGTGAAGGACTTCCTTGCCGCTGGTGATGGGACCACGAACGACACGACAGCCATCCAAAACGCGATCAATGCCGCTATCGCCAGGGGCGTGTCTGCGCGTGGGGTCGATCTATACTTCCCTCCAGGAGTATACCGGATTACCACCGGCCTGACCGTGCTCGGGAGCAATATCATGCTCAAGGGGTCCGGTGTCGGGTCTACCGTCCTTTACCCTGATTTCACAACTGGAGATATTCTGACGTTCGGGAACGGTGTTGGAACCTACGCCAGCGTGGGCCTGAAGGATATGACCATCTTCGCTCCTGCCGCGCACACGTCCGGAATCACCATCAACGTCAACAAAGTCAATGATATCTATATCCAGGACTTCTCGATCAACAACTGCTTCACGGGTGTCAATGTCATCGGGGGTTCGATCAAGGTCTATATCCAGAACGGAACCATTAACAACATCTACCCTGCCACCGGCAAGGGCATCATTGTGTACAACGGGCTTGGCGGGGATACCTATGTCTCCAACATCGTCATGTCCAACCCGCCTGCTTCGAAGCCAGCAGTCGGAATAGAGATCACGCAAACAGGCCATGCTTCCCTCCAGAACTGCAATGTCACTTCCTGTATAAAGGGCCTGCACGTCAACCCCGCTGCCGCGGCAACGGACGTGAACTATCTGTTCATAGACCATTGTTTGTTCGACTCTTGTGGTACTCACGGCGCTCACTTCAACGCAACGGTGAACGCTGGTGCGCGGATCCGGTCCGTTATGGCGATCAATTCCTGGTTCTCAGGAACGACCACCACGGGATCGACCAGCTCGGGGATAGAGTTCACGGCTTCAACAGGGATCGTGGATGGATGCTCGTTCATCGGGTGCAGGATCTTAAACAACCAAAGGCATGGGATTCTGATCAATGCAGCGGCCACGAACATCTCTTTCACCGATTGCACGATCGCTGGCAACGGGGCTGAGACCGTCAACACCTATGATGGCGTATGGATCGCCGCCAACGTCAATGGCATCAATATTAACAACTGCAAGATAGGCCAGGTTGGAACGTCGGGGAACCAACATAGGTATGCGATAAACGTAGCTGCCGGCACGTCTGCTGGACTCCAGTTTATCGCCAACGACTGCCAGCCGAACGGAACACTCGGGAACCTGGGCTATATTCAGTTAGGCGCGATCACCGGTGGTGGCAATGTTTTCCTAAATAATCTACCGTGCGTCCCAAGATCGTTCGGCAGCACAAGAGTAGCGGCGCTCGGAGCCTTTACGACAACCGAAACTATCGTTACCGACGTAACGGCAGCGTTCAACCGGCTCATGGCAAATGGACTCAGACCGGGAACCCATATCCGTTTTACTGTGTCCGGGACGAGCACAATCACAACGGCAGCGGGAACTTCCCAATGGCGAGTAAGAGTCGGAACGAATAACACCACAGGCGACGGCGTTGTAATGGACTCAGGCGCTCTCGCTACGGGTGGCGTTGGCGGTCCTATCGCCTTCAGGCTCACTCTGGATCTAAGCGTAAGAACGATAGGAGGAACGGCAACGGTGTATGGGACATTCTATTTCGCAGTGGATAACGCAACAGGCGGTCTGGTTGCGGCTATCAGCAGGGTTGTAAACGGCACAGCAAGCACCCACAGCTCGGCAAATGCGAACTACTGGAACCTGACAGGGGTCGGTAGCGCGAACTGCTCGGTCACTGTCCAAACTTGCGTGATGGAGGTGGTGAATAGTTAACCGTAATATCTTAAAGGAGGATTTTATGTTCAAAGTTGAAGTCGGAAAGGTGCTGAAAGATTTTCACGGGACACCGATCATTAATCAATCTACAACGCCGATGGCTGCCATGACGGTCAAGGACGTTTTTCTGACGCACCTGGGGCTATGGACCCCGAGGGACGGCCAGAAGCACATCAGGGCGTATGCTCTTGGGATAAAATTGGTTTATGAGCCAAACGAGACGATTTTCCTGGAGGACGCCGAAATGGAGCTTCTCAAGGAATCCATGGCTGAACCGAAAACCGCTGTGATGGTCTATGCTCCTGCGAAAGAAGCATTGGACTCAGCGACCAAAGGAACAGGGACTCTCCAATGAGATGAGCGGACCCATCCAAGACATACCCGTGCACGTATGCCGCGCAAGCAAGTGCGGCAAGATCGCGCCGTATATTCGGACCTTGTGGCTGGCTGATCCGGCAATGAGAGATGACACGGACATTTGCCCCCGCTGCGGAGCACCCCTTGTGCCGTTCGAAGAAAACGTGGATATCACCATGGACCTTGACCCGGTCGGTCAAGGGCCGGTCTCTGTGCCAGCTCGAACGCGATACGTGACCGTAAAACAGTCGTCTCCTCTTAGTATCAACCTTGCGAAACTAACTGGATACCCGAATCAGACATTTCCGGAAGTCCTTTCTGTGACTCCAACCGTGTTTAATGCCCCATCAATCGATCATCCGTGCCAATTCCCCGCCGTTGTGAATGCGGGGGACCTTATAATCTGTTTTATCGTAATTGACGGCAACGGAGTTATCAATCAGATTCCCGGGGGCTGGAGCACGGAGTTAGACGTGTCAAACCTTGTTTATGTCCGGACGTACGCGTTTAGTTATGAATCAGCATCCGGAACCGAGGGGGGTACTACGGCGAATTTTAAGTCAACATCAGGCGCAAAATGTGCAGCAGCTCAGATGTATAGGATCAAAGCCGGGACATGGGCCGGGGATCAATACCTTGACGTAAGGCCAGCGCAACTGGCTCGCGCGGGTACGAGCCTCTACCCACTGTCTCCATACATAACTGCACCCTGGGGGGAAGCGAAAAACCTGTTTATTGCGGTGGCTGGCAACGATCACGAGGACACAATGGTGGGCTATCCTTCCGGATGGTCTGGGGGAATTAACACGCCAGGCTCCGGAGCAAGTTCGGTCGGGGTCTCAACCGCATGGAAGCAAAGCCTTCTAGGGGTGGAAACTCCTGACGTTTTCACCCTTTCAAATATCGAGGAGTGGGCCGCTCACGGTCTCGTAGTTAAACCATCATAGAGGAGTTACAATGGACGCGATTCAAGAACAGGGTTTAGGTGAAATGGTCTGGGATATGTTCTGCAAGAAGGAACCTATCGCGTCCATCGTGTCCACTTTGAAGGAGTGCGGCCACAAGACCTCCTACGCCCAGGTTGCCCGGTTTGTCAAAAACAGAGTACGCGAAATGTCGGATGAAAGTCATGCTCCATCCGACAAAGAGCCGGAGAGCAAACACACCCTGGACCTGATCACAAGCGTTTCACTCAAGAACGCTTGCATGAAGGGCACGTCAAGAGCCAAGGCTTTGGCCTATGTGCCGGCGTTTAGAGAGAAATTCGTAAAAGAGTGGGCTACGGCTCTTTATGACCGGATGGACGACATTAAAGAGCTGGAAAAACTTGCTGTCGAAATTCTCCTCCAGTGCTTCAGATGGGTATCTGCCGACATTGATTGGATGAAAGTCCAAAGGCAGGAAAGGGAAGTTGCGCTGAAAGCCGTTGAAACCAAGTTGAAGTTCGCCAAAGAACTGAAATCGCAAACAGGAACCAGGATCGTAGTAAACCAAAAGTCCGATGGAGACGGCACGGACGGTTCTAAGGACCGGAAGGTCCTTTTATTTAAGGTAAAAAAAGATGCCTGACTTCATTTACAACAGAGCGTCATATCATGTTGCCAACGGGAACGTAGACCTTGACTCCCATGAGTTGAAAGCCATGCTGCTCAATTCTGGGTATGTCCCTAATGCGGCCCACAACCGGATCGCTGATGTGGCGGCGAACGAAATATCTGGAACCGGATATACCGCGGGAGGCCAAACCCTAACTGGAGTTGCCCTCACGGAATCGTCAGGGACTACAACGCTCGATGCGAATGATCCCCAATGGCCTGGGGCTTCTTTCACCGCACGGTATATGGTCGTGTACGACTTCACGGCGAATTATCTCCTGGTCTGCTTCGATTTCGGATCCAATAAGACGGTCGTTGCCGGAACCTTCACTTACGAGTTCAACGTCCTTGGGTTTATGAGGTTCACCAAGACATGATAGACGACCTCCAATTCGATTTAAGCCCGACACAGTACCAATTTGCCGTATCGGACGCTCATATCTGCATGCTGGTCGGCCCGATGGGAGAAGGCAAAACCTTCGCCGGGACTGTCGCCCTGATCGTTCATGCAGCTCGATGCGGGATCCCGATATTCGGGGCGCTCATCAGGGACACCCACACCAACATTCGCAAAAGCACGGCCAAGGACATGAAAGCCTATCTCGGAGAACACATCCAGTTCCGAGACCAGGAGCGAGAAGCCACCATAAAAACCGATCCCCCTGTTCACCTGGACTTATTCGGGATTGACGATCAAGCCTCTCTCAGCAAACTTCAAGGCCCACAGTACTCCATCATCTGGCTGGAGGAGCCGGCGCCGATCTACGAGAGGGCGAACGCAGGACTTCCAAAGGAAGTGTTCATGATGGCTATTGCCAGGGCGGCGCGGCAGACCGGCACGAAGATGAGGGTGCAGATCACGCAGAATCCAGCAGACGAAAATCACTGGACCGCCAAAGTCGCAGAGGAACCGGACGAGTATCTTACGGCAGAGGATGGAACAGTTATCTATAAAAAGCTGTTCAGAATACCAAGAGGTGAAAATACCCACTTAAGCCCAATAGCCAGGGCGGCCAATATGGCAGCCTTCAAGGATGATCCGGGAAAATGGTCACGGTATGTTGAAGGGGTAGAAGCGGCCGTTCACATGGGGAAAAAAGTGACCACATCATACAACCCAAGAATTCATTTTTCAGACAAAATCCTCCCGGTCCTCAAAGGCGAGGCTTTGATGTTTTGGGACGGATGGATGAACCCGACTTGTATCCTTGCACAGTATCGGCAGGTGGGAAATCTCGGAGAAGCCAGACAACTCGTGATCCACGATGTTTTGTACGACGAAGGTATCGGGACAAAGGAACTCATCCGAGAACAAGTCCAGCCGATGATGGCGAGTCCCAAGTGGAAAAACAAGGTCAGCCCTGAGGGATGGCGAGCCATTCTGGATCCCTCTATGGCTACCTCAGATCAGTCAAGCTCCAGGTCCTCCGCAAGAAGGGAAATCGAGAATAGCTTCGGGTGCCGGTGCGAACTCGGACCGGACCGCTGGGAAGTCAGAAGGGAAACTGTCAATGAGCCGTTCAAGACCCTTATCGCTGATGGGATTCCAACGGTTATCCTGTCAAGAACCGCTGTCCGGTTGCATAGAGCCTTAAAAGGCGGCTGGCATTACAAGACCGACAATAACGGGAACGTGATAGGAAACAAGCCTGTCCAGACCGACGAGCACTCGCATCCCGGCAATGCCTGGAGCTATGGAGCAGCCATCTTATTTCCATACAATCCCATCCAGCGGATAAAGAACCAGGACAAAGAGAACCGCGCAAGAAGGGTTCTGAGTTACGGTGGCCAGCATTGGAGACAAAAGCCGTCCGGTATCTATGCGCCGGAACGCCAATCGGGGGTAGTGATTCTACCTGGTAAAAATATCGCAAAGAACAAGTAAGGAGGCACGATCATGCCAGCAACCAGCAAAGCAATAAGACGCGCAACGGCGATTGCGGAGCACCATCCCGAGGAGCTTTATGGAAGAAACAAAAGCCTTCTCAACATGAGCAAGGGAGAACTTCACAAGTTCGCTTCGACGCCGGAGAAAGGATTGCCAGAAAAGAGTTCAAAGACGAGCCTCAGAAGCATTTACAAGAGGGGGAAAGCGAGAAAGTCCGCATGAAATATGGCAAAAGGTATTGGGAGCTGAAAACCCCTAATCCGTTCGCAGAGGGTGGAGCCGAGGAAATATTCAAGTGTACGAAATGCGGTGGGGAAACATTTCCAGAGACCGGGTGGAACGGGGAACCGAAACCCCATGTTTGCTCAAAGGATTGTCAAATGGACCATGGAGATGCTTCGACTGCCGTAAGCCGTCAGTTCATCGAGAACCTTGCAGCGATAAATTGGGCTGGTCACGAAATCAAACCGAAAGAAGTCCGAAGGAAGGGATCTAAAACGGTTTACGTGTTTTAGGAGGAAACGACAATGGTTGGAGATGCCGCCAGAAAACAAGTGGAATATCTTGCGAAGCGAAAAAGCGAGATGGATAGGGCAATTGACAGTGATCTTCCTCCAGGCATGGACGTTAAAGAGCTTGAGGAAAGGACAGACGCCGCTCAAGCGTATGCCGGTGAAAACGAAAAGCATTTTGTAGACTACTGTCAGGACTGTATAGACAGCAGCCGAAAGGCCCACGAGGAGATCAGGACAACCTGGGCCGCAGCTTATGACACATTCAAAGAGAGGGAACCAGCGAATTACGGAAACAAAGAGGAGTGGCAATCTCGAATTGTCCTCCCGCGACCTTTCCAGACTGTCATGTACGGGGCTTCTGCCGTTAAAAAGGCCTTCAACCCGAACTTTCTGAAGATCGAGAACAAGAGAACTCCTGAGGCAGCAGAATTCTGGCAAAGAATAGCGGCTGTGGCCTTTGACAGCGCTCACGCGAATTTTCCAGTTCAATTCACAGATGCCACTGTAATGGCTCTGGCGGTTGGGATGAGCGAGGAAATGATTCCGAGGTGGATTCCTGGGAAAGGGCTAGAAATCGCCCTTGTCGAACCATGGAAGATCCACCGGGACCTGGACACAGGGCCGAGAGATCCTCAGTCGGGGATGTTTTGGATCCACCAGGAATGGCTCGATTACTGGCTTTTGAAAAGAGGGGAACAGGACGGCCGGTATGAGAACGTAGACCGGGCGAAGGATATTTCCTCTGAACTACCAGACGATCCTTTCATGACGAGAGAGGCCGTTGCTGACAGGAAAGACCAAATCTGGAATATCGGTGATTCTAAATTCAGAAGTCTGATTTTGACCTCTGAATTTTTCGGGATTGTTCTGGCGCCGGGTGGTGAAATGCTTCTTCCAAGCGCCACCTTCACTATTTCGGGCGGAAGGGTGATATCAAAACCGAAACCGGTCCCTTACGGATCCCTGCGATGGCCTGGAGTTAGCTACTCTCCTTTGCCTGATATTCTCAGGCATGGCGGGAGAGGACTCCTCCAGGGGGTGATCAGCGTTTGGAACGCGATGAATACCGTTATGTGCCTTCACATGGACAACCTGATCTGGGTGGTGAACCCGATGACGGAGATAAACACCGATCGCCTGGTGGATCCACACGATGCGGCAACATGGCCAGGTAAGGAATTCCAGACAAGAGAAGGAGCGCACGGTGAGCCCTCAGTGAGGTCGGTCGAAAGAAATTCAAGGACAAATGAAGTCATTGCAAACATTCAGTTCCTGGATCAGTCCTACTATCGGGGCTCCTTCGTGCCCGAGAATGTCCAGGGGCTCCCTGGATGGAGGCAGGACATGACTTTCAGAGAAGCATCCATGAATTTGAACCAGAGCATGAGCGTGTATGCGTTGCTCGGTGAAAATCTTGAGCTTGGAGCGAAGCAAGCTTCCATGGCTTGTCTTGACGTTGTCAGGTCGTTTGCCACTTGGGATGATTACAGCCGGATGCTTACCGTTGAGGAGATTGAAAGGTTCAAGGGATCGCTCGGATTTGGCCCGAGTCCTGACAATGAGCTTGGGGTACAGGGGGTTCCTCCGATAGCAGGGGAACTGAGCATCTCCGGTATAGAGGCACTCTTGAAAGAGAACGAGGCCATGGAAGTCATCAGGAATGTCTTGGTTCCCCTCTCCCAAAACCCACGGTTTGGCCGATACATCAAAGCGTACCCGATCCTTTCGGCTATCGAGAAGCGCACAGCAATCAAAGACGAAGACATGATTGCCACTCCGGCAGAAGCGAAGCAGATAGACCAGATGGAGTCAAAGGCTCTTGCTGCAGCACAGGAGAGACAAGCGAAAACCGTTGACCTCCAGGAGGCTCTGGGAATTGCCGATTTGATGAAAAAGCTTTCCGAAGTGGAAAAGCTTGGCAAAGAAAACATGAAAATGATGCAGGAGACAAAGGCCATGATAGACGCAGGCAGGGGTGGACTTTTGGCCCCTCCTGGGCGCGGTTCTCAGGAGGGCGGTAAAAAATCCTTGCAAAACGGCGAATAATGTGGACTTAGGTGGTTTATGGAAAAAGGTCATCCGGTTGATATCGTTACAGGGAAGCCACGGAAAGATGAGCAGTCTGAAGGAGAACAAGCAAAAGACCTTGAACTCCAGGCGAAGGCTCGTTTTGCCGGTATCGCAGAAACCACAGCTGGAATGTTGCTTCTCCAGGAGGTCGAGGCGTGCTTGATCCGAAGGGTAGTGCAGCTGATGGCAGAAAACGACGAGTGCAAAGCCTACGTCAACCTGTTGACCACGTTGGGCTACAAGCAAGATGCCGGGAGGAAGGCAGTTGAGCAGTTAACAAAACGATTAAAACTACAGTAAAGGGGGATTTATGCCGGGAGAAAGCTCTCAGGAGCAGCTTGACAGTCTGGATCAGATCATTGATGCCGATGTAGAGGACAGAAAGAAGGAACTGGCAGCTTCATTCGATGATGAAGCCGCAATAAAGAACCTTCCCGCGGAGGCTGAAAAATCTGAAACGGAAAAAGTAGCAGCCAAAGAGACGCCAGGGGACCAAAAACCTGCGGAGAAGGTACTCCCTGATGGCAAAACTGACGAAAAGTATGCAGGTCTACAAAGAACGATTGCCAAGAAGGACACCGAGATATCCGACCTCAAAACGAAGCTCACAGAAAGAGAGCAGGGCGAACAGAGGAAGGCGAAGCTCAAGGAAGTTGACGGCCTATTTGATAAGTACTTGGTAGATCGTGCCTTGGTGACCATGAAACAGATCGGAGAAGTAGCCGAAGACGATCCGGCTTACGACACAAAAGTCGCCGGCATACGCGCCAGGGAGCTTGCCGATATCCGTAGATGGGAAAGGGATCATCCCGATGTTTTTGGGAACTTCGTGGAGAAAAAGGAAGTCCAGCCACCTGTTGAAAAGCCAGATGAAAAAATCGCTGCTGAAACCGCAGAGGAAAAAGCAGGTCTGGTGAGTTTTTGCGAGAAAACGCTTGTGGCGGCTGGATATGAGGCCAACGATCCGGTGTTCGGTTTTTTTGCAAGCCGCGCCCCCGTAAAGGACGAAAAAGGCGGCAGCGAATTAACTTTCGAGCAACAGGTCGAATGGGCACTCGGAAAAACCAAAGACCATTACGCTTCCGTAAAACAGAAATTTTCCGTGGAAGCAGGCGTCAAACGGCAAGCCCAAAATATCCCGTTGGGCAAAGGTACTGTGACAACTCCAGTCAAAACTGGCGTCGAGTCAGATAGGCCGGTCACCATTGACGATGCTTTACAGGAAGTTCGCCGGGAGCGCACCTTGTAAGGAGGGTGTTCCATGGGTGCTACTTTTACTTGGACTTATGACGCCACGAGTGGCGTTTACAAAAATCATCAGCTCTCTGGCCAGCTCCTGAAGGTGGCAGCACGCGAATGGAAGTTCGTGCAGTTCACCGAGAAGGAGAAGGCCTTCGGAGCCCACAAGGGTGAGAGCATCACTCTTGTCTATTACAAACCTCTTTCCGACCCCACCACCTCTCAGCTGACGGAAGATATCCGGATCCCCATCGATCAACTGACCATGGGGAAACAGACCATCACGATCAAGGAATGGGGGCGTGGCGTTGAGTTCACCTCCCTGGCCGATGACCTCTCCGTGTTCTCTCCGCGAGATGGCGCCCAAAAGGGCCTTGTCGACCAGATGAAGCAAGCCATGGACGTGGCCGCTTCAGATCAGTTCATGGGAACTGACGCGAAAGTCTGTTTCATCCCGACCTCCCTCACGGGCGGCACCTGGGACACGGATGGAACTCCGTCAACCACAGCAACGGTCAACATCACCAAAAACCACATCTCCGCGATCCGCGACTACATGGCCAAAGACCTCCACATTCCTTTCTACTCAGGGGATACCTGGGTGGGCCTCCTTTCCACGAAGGCCTTGAGAGGGCTGAAGGACGATAAGGTCCTGGAGTCCTGGAACATGTACCTGCAGAAGGGTGACTTCCTTTACAGGGGCGAAGTGGGGATGGTGGAGAATGTCCGCTTCGTTGAAGTCACGAACGATGCGGCCCTGTCCAACTCCATAGGCTCCGGAAACATTCTCGGAGAAGGGGTCATCTTCGGAGAAGACGCGGTAGCCAGGATCGAGGTGGAATTCCCGCACCTCAGGGCGGACATGAACTATCAAGGGGATTTCGGGAGACGCAAGGCTGTCGCCTGGTACGGGACAGTCGCTTTCGGAGTCAAATTCCCGACCGCAACTGATCGGGAAGCAAGAATCGTCAAGATCGTCTCCCAATAAGACGATGATGACGTAGCCTAAGGAGGAGGTAAATAGGCCATGTTGAGACATGCTGAACCGAATGCTTTGCAGTTCGTCTACTTCGGCACTGCCGCATCGTGCGTGAACGGTGCTATCAACCTTTCCGGGTATGCAACGGGCGATCTCGGGAGTTTCATGGCTCCGTACAAATGCGAGGTCGTTGAGGCCCAGGCTGCGGTTAAGACCGCTTTCGTGGGTGCTTCGATCTCCAGTGCGAAGATCAAGATGGACAAAAGGGTAAACTGCGGTTCGGACACCAACCGCGGTGACGGCGATGTTGCCGAAATAAACTTTGGCGTCACGGGCGCGTCATTACAGGGCGCGTGCGTGTACGACCTTGCTGGCCAAGGTGTCATGCTTGAACCCGGCCAGGAGGTCGTTGTCGAAAATATGTACAACGGTGCGGGTATCACCGCTGGCGGTATCTGGCCCATGCTCGCTGTCAGGGTTATGCCCGAGGTGAGGGCCAACCTGTCCCGAATGAAAGAGACGACTTAAACCCTTTTCCAGCAGTGAGGAGTGATCCATGCCTGATTTAACCGCTAGCAATGTGACGGTCACTCTGGGGCAACGCAACATAGAGCATCGTCCAGGAATGCTGAGAAGGGTTTTCCCAGACTTGACTTTCGGTAATGGCGCCCTGACGTATCCGGCTGGTGGGATCCCGCTACCCGCCAAAGAGCAGTTTGGCTTTCTCAAGCAAATTGTATACGGGGTAGCTGAACCGGCGATTGACGCTTATGTGTACAAGTACGATCGAACGAACCATAAGCTTCTGATCTACCGGGGCGGATCGCCAACGGCCCCCCCAACTCTGACACCTTTGGTGGAAATCACCGCGGTGGCTATTGCGTCCACAGTCGTAAGGATGCAATTCGTCGGGGAGTAACAAGAACCCTGGAGAACTAGATTGGAGGGCAGGTTTCTACTGCCCTCCAATCCGAATTGGAGGTTGTATGCAAGTCCTGTATGTACAGGAAAAAGACGGATTCGATGAACAAGGCAAGCTGAAGAAAAAAGAAAAGAAGATTTTTGTCGTCAGGTCGTGGAGCGACTCCAGTGGTGCAGCGATCTACCTGCACGGAAATGGTATCTACGGGTACAAAGACGGTTCCCCAATCAGGAAGCCTGAGGAGTTCAACATCATAGGAAATGATCTTCAAAGGGAGCAGGCACTCGGCTGGTGGGAAAGAAAGGGGAAAAAGTTCTCGGAAGAATACTGGAGCAAAAAGAAGGAGGCCGAAAGGACTGCCCTTCTTTCGAGTTCTCCGGATGCTGTCAATGTCGGAATGAATACGCTTGACGCAGCCCTCTACGCACGACGACCAGCGGCAAAAAGGGCGAATAGCCTGTTCAGCGAGCCCATGCATTGGTGGGAATTTGGTTGGACCCTCCGACCTCCTTGGTGGGGATATCTTGTGAAAGCTGAAGATGCCAACTGGTATTACCGCTTGGCTAATCCGGAAACGGTTGGCCTCAAAGCAGAAGCGGTAAAACCAGAAGCAGAATCTGGGGGCGACTCCACGGAGTGATTGATCCTGAGAGCCGCCTAAAGGGGCGGTTCAATGGCAGGTCCTATCGTAGATATCCCGGTCCACGTTTGCCGCGTGCGCAGGTGTCGGACTATTTGGTTGGCAGATCCTAACATTTGGGAGAACGTGGAAGTTTGCCCCAAGTGTGGAGGAATCGGAACCCACCTAACTGACCATGACTTTGACATATCCGGCAAAGGATTGGACTCCGATGGGTATACCCCACCTCCTTTAATCCCCACCCGCATCAGATTTGTAACAATCGAACAACCGAATTGCTTGGAGCTTAATTTAGAAATCCTGTCCGGCACAGTGAACGAAGGCGGCGTGTCCAGTTTCTGGAATGAGGACTTTTCAGCCTGTCCGACATAGGGGATCATGGCAGAACATCTGAACAACAACAAATTCATCAATCCGAGCCAGGTATACGACTGTGACGCCGGCAGCGGACTCCATTCAACCGTTAACAGCCCCGGGTTAGCCTTCCACCGCTGCCAGCTATCTGGCCAATTCGAGATAGAGATTCGTGTGGACTATGACGGTACACCAACCGAGAAGCTTTTTTTCTATCTATGCAACGCTAAAACTGGAACTTCGCTGAAAACCTTTCTGCATGATCACTTTGAGGTACCGGCCTGGGTAGAATACTCAGACCCGGCCTATTGGAACACCCCTGGAGGGGGTGCATTTACGTGGGATGCAGTGAACGAATGGTGGAATTTCAATGGCTCCACTGGCAATCTTTATGCCTTAGGTTCATGGTACGTTGGAAAACGATGGCCGGATCTCAAAATCGATATATTGGATATCGGAGGAACAATCGCGGCTTTCGATATCAAAGATCAGAACAATGTCACTATCGGGAACGGCACGTCCCCTTTATACTATTGTTACGAAGAACAGCCGCTCACCTTCGGTGCTTTTGATTTCAAGGGGATCAAGTCGAGTTATCCAGCGGGGCACGGTCACTTCAGGATTTTCGTAAACGAGGGGACCGCCTTTCAACCCACAGAACTGGTCTGGGTTGACCGTACCTCAGACGCATTTTGGACACCTTACCCTGATGCATGCTACGATGATTCATATTACGGTCCTGAGGGATGGCATCAAGACATGGATTGCGGGGGGGCTTATGGGTGGTGGCTTGATGTTGTGGGGACATGGGCTGTCGGATACCGGCCAAAAAAAATCAGATTGACCTGTGACGCTGCCTATATGACAGAGGTCAGGGTTCTCGATGTGCACGGCATCTTCATCCGTGATTGGACAGGAACCGCCTGTGCGCAGGTTACTTTAAACCTTTGTGGATATCAGGACGACATAGGCGGAATTTACGTCAACGGGGATTGGTCGGTCGCCCCGTGTGCCCTTTGGAAAATCGAATTTGGTGATGCGCGGGTTGACGAAGACGGAGATGACGCGCCTTACGTGGTCGATGGATTCGGGTTCCGATACATGGGGTCACTCGACAAATATCCCTTTTACTGGAAGATCACCAGAAACGCTGCAAACCTGATCCAGTGCTATTACAAAGAAGGTGGGGCAGGCGCTTGGCAGAATTGCCCAGAATCATTCACTGATGCGAGCATCTTATGCCTTGCGTTTCAGCCGAATAACCAGAGCAATTTTAGAACCACGAAGATCCAGTTGTATACCTACGCCATGTCTCAATGGGTTTCCTATCTGACCGACGATTTCTGGTCTGCTGTTACGGGAACGTGGACAGGTACAGGCTGGGCTCCTTCTGGCGGGATCATCAGGATCGACCGGAAGGGAACAGTGTTTCCCTGGTATCAACTCTTTAGACCAACAAAATTAAAGGTAACCTTTACGGGGGGTGGAACTGTAAACCTGACCCTGTATGATTTTGCCAGCAATATCCTGTACCAAAACGCTTCTTATGCAAGCGGGACAGAGGCGACCTTGAGCTGGCTCAGTGATGACCTTTATTATCTCTATATCACAGGATCTCCAACAGAAGTCACCAACATAGAATTTTATTGTGAGGGGGAATCCTAATGGATGGCAAGAAACTTACTCGCTTGGTGCTTGATGCCCTGGACGAACTCCAGGTAGAGAACAACTTTGCTTCTCAGCGCAAGATATACGAAAACCTTGAGTGGGCAGCCATGTTGTTCCTGCGGGAAACCCGAGCTTTTCGTAAGACCATGACCATCGCAACGGTTATCGGGCAACAAATCTATGACCTGACTCCCGATTTCATATCCCTTTACATGAAGAACCCACAACAGAGATTTTTCATTAAGTACTCTGATGGGACAAACGACTCGTTCCCGACTGAAACCTCTTATGAGAAAATCTATAAACAGAACGTAGCAGATCAGAAGACAATCCCAAATCGCTTTGCCTTGCGCGTGAAAGAAACCCTGGGCAATCCTCAAGTGGTGATAGCTGAAGCTGACGGCGCAAAAAGTGGAGGACAATGTCAACTGGAGTCCTCACCGCTAAACTCTGCCCTAATCAAGCCCAGAGACATTGTCCACAACTTGACCGATAATTCGGATGGTTTCGTTCTTCAGATCAACACAGCTACGAAAGTCACCGTTGCTCTGTTTGATGGGACAAATGATGATATTTCGAGTTTAGACGATTTGGTACTCGTACCGTCTGCCAGACAACAGATCGTACTGGATGCCCCGAGCGCCGTGGGTGACCATACCATCACGATTCCTTACGTTGCCCTGCCGAGTCCGGTTTTCTCGGAGTATTCGCAGTGGGAACTTGAAGCAAAAGCTTGCAGAGCGATTGCCTGGGGTGCAGCTTCCCTTTTCAAGATGCCTCAAAATCAGTTCGGTGAAGCTCAGGCAATCGGGGGGTTTTTTGCCGATGAGATTAGACGATATCGAAACGAGATGGCAACTCAGGCCCTTCACCAGAGAAGGTATCGGAGCGCTTATTGATGGCTACTGGAGACAGAAAAACTGAGGTAAAACAGTATTCCTTCGAGGGCGAATGGATCCCCTCCATAGACCCATTGAAGATAGGGGACGTTAATTTTGCCACCATGGAAAATTTGCGATACTCGGACGCGGGGATCGAGGGAGTCCTTGGGTACTCCAAGATCAACAGCGCGACGATCATGGACCCAAACTTTTTCAAAGGCAGGGCAGGAATTTTTCTTCCAAATCCGTACTCCGGTGAATCAAGGGTGCTCGTGCAAGCCAAAAACACTGGCTTGAGCGCCGGGGTAATCCTGGAGAACAAGACCGCTATTCCCAGCACCGGCAGCTTCGAAACAACCGATGTTTACACGGAAGCCGCAAATGCCGCCCAAGGCAGGTTCGGTCCTGGCCCGATATCTCATGCGGTCTACATGAACGGGAAGGAGACGTGCATCTTCGGTGGCAACGAGGCCAGAGTAAGAAATTTCAAGTCATACGATCCGGCCGGGACATTCCGCTATGACTACACCGAAGTCGTCCAGAATATCCTAGATGATGCTTCGAACGTGGCCACCATTATCGGCTGTGAGGAGAACTATGACTCATACGACAAACTGATTCTAAAGCTGAACAATAATCTGACTGACGAAAAAGGTCACACGGTTACTCAGTCCGGCACGCTGTCATACTCCAGCTCTATAAAAAAGTTCGGGTCATACTCTGCCGATTTTGACGGAACGGACGATTACGTAATTGCTGCGCACCACGCCGATTGGGACGTTTCTGGAGGGACCTGGTGTTTCGAGGGTTGGATCAGGCTTAAAAACCTACCTGGAACTGGAAAGAAATTTTTCATCTTCTATCAACAGACCGATGCGGCTAACTACATCTCCTTCGAGATACTGGAGACCGGCGCTCTCCATTTCATAATCTCCGCGGCTGGAGCAGTAGTGGAGATGACTACCAGGGCGGGAATCATTGACTCCGGGCGCTGGTATCATGTGGCCGTATGCGAAAGCGGAGATAATTGGTGGATTTTCCTTAATGGGCAGCAGGAATTTTATCTGAATGACAATTCCAGGGCGGCAGACTATACGGGTTCCCTGCTGTTCGGGTACGATGGGGCCTCCGGAGCCGGATACTACTTCAAGGGGTACATGGACTCCATCCGGTTCTGCAACGGATCTGCCCGGCACACAGCCAATTTCGAACCTCCAGGCCTTGGGTACGAGTACGACTCTGACAAGACCTATATGCTCATTGGAGCCAACAGGCCGCTCAAGGCTATCAAGCCTTACGTCAAGAACGCGAATACCGTAGCTGGAACAATGTTCGTATTCTATTGGGATGGGACGGATTGGGTGGAAGTTTCCAGCTTGGTTGATAACACGGCATCCGCTGGTTGCCCTCTTGCGACAACCGGATCGGTCACATTTTCCTCAACAGTAGCGGCAGCAAAACCAAAGCTCATAGATTCGGTTTTGCTCTACTGGTACAAGGTTGTCCTCACCTGTTCCGTCCAGGGGGCAGGATCAACGCCGGTTACCCTCTACCATGTGACCGTGGATCCACCTTTTCAGAAAATACTGGACCTGTGGGATGGAGTTTTCAGAACCTGCATTAAATTCCTGTTGAAGGGGACAACGACCTACGAAGATTTCACCACGAACGTGGCAGAGGAGGATTACGAGCTTGCCAACAGCGCCACGTATGCAACGTTATCCGCCCTTTCCTCATCCGGCTACTACGTTCTCGGCTTCGAAGAACCAATGACAAGCGTCATCATTAGCCTGGTCGAAGGGAACATAAACACAACAGCCAATACAATCCTGTCAGTATCGTACTGGAACGGAACAGCCTGGGTGCTTTTGAAGGACTTGGTTGACGGCACATTTTACAACAACGCAAGCCACGCAAAAAGCGGAACAATTTCCTGGACTCCTCCTGGTTTCAATACTGAGTTCAAGACGACCATCAGCAATGAGCTCCCACTTTACTATTACAAGTTCCAGTTCACCCAAAATCTCAGCGCCACTGTTTACCTGGATTACCTTGGCGGGATCCCCGCACAAAAGAATATCCATAGGGCCTATCGGTTTCCATTCACCCTAAACGACAGAATCTTTTTGGCAAATTCGATAGACACGAAGGAAGGGAACAGGGTTGACTATTTTGAGCGCAACACAACTGACGTGATGAACGGAGAAGATTCGAGCAACGGGTATGCGGGGCCTATCTATTTCGGGGGAGCTGAAGATTTAACGGCTGGAGTCGCCCTCTATAACCGGATCGGATCGCAGATTTACAATGTTGGGATCTTTACCAAAAAATCGCAAACCTACGTTCTCAACGGCACGGGGCCGGAAGATTGGAAGATTTACACGGTAAGCGAAACCCTGGGTTGTCCCGCCCCGATGACTATTGATAGCGCGGAGGTGGGATTCTCGGTAGGTGGAATGGCTGAAGAAGCAAAACGCAACATAGCCATGTGGCTCACGTATAGCGGCCCGGTGCTATTTGACGTTGCGGTTCCGATACCTGCCTGGAGGAAGATCAGGAACTTTTTTGACAAGACCAAGAGCGAGTGCATCAACTTCGACAAAATTGACCTCTCGATAGGATGGTTTGATCCGGAGTATTCGGAGTACAACCTGCTTTTCCCATCCGGATCGACCCAGCAAACAATCAACAAATGGCTGGTTCTGGATCTTGTCAGGTTCAGATGGTTTGAAAAAAAGCCATCAGCTTATCCGCAAGCGGCGTTTAGGGTGGTAGACCAGTATGGCAATTTCTACGTCTACGGGCTGTTTGATGATGGGTACATGAGAAGGTTGGAGTATGGACCAGCTTGGGACTCAGATGGAATCCAGCAACGGCTAATCACGTCTGACCAACTTCCATCCAAAACCGTATGGGAAGTGACGAAAATAGTGAAGCTGAAGGTGATACTCGGGACCATCGCAGAGCCAATTATCACAAACGTTTTTCATTTTATAGACGGAGAAACAACGGGGCAGACTGTCTTGACGACAACTCCAGTTCTGTCAGGAAAGAGGCACAAGAGGGATAAGGTGTCCCTGGCTGGAGAGGGAAAAGGATGGAGCCATCAGTTTGAGTTTAAGGCTTCTAGTTCGACTACGCGCAAAGGTGTGCCGTGGTTGGCATGGAGTTATCAATGGCAATTGGAAAGGGAGGATTGATTATGCGAGTGAGGAAAAATGGTATCACGGTAATTGGAGTTCTTTTGATGGTGTGGATCGCAGCCATGCTGCAAGGCTGTCCAGCGACCACGGGCACGGTTCCAACCCATTTGCTCGTTTACGAGCAGGCTCAAACGGCTTACTTGAATGCATGGTCATCTTATCATGCGGTGTGGAGTGCTTTGCCCGAAGCCGATGCAAGGAAAGCACAGTGGGTGAAAGACTACCATCCGAAATTTCTAATGGCCGCGACCGCTTTGGTCGCTTGGAACAATAACCCTGGAAGCCAATCTGATTCTAGGGCCGCCAATGCGGCCATAGACCAGATTACGGCCATCCTGCTGCAGCTTGCGATTCCAACAAAGGGAGGTAAGTAATATGGACCCGGTTCTCGCTATCGGATTGGCAAACATCGTGGCGAAGCTCGTTATGCAATACCTGGAACGGAACCCAAACGCCACAGAGGAAGAAGTTAAAGCCCATATAGCCCAAAATCTGCCTCTGATCCTTGAGAGCATCCAGGTCATCAAGGATGAGATGAGCAAATACGGAGGAGGTTAAGATGCCTGATCCCGTGGTTGATCCCGTAAAGACTGAGGTCCCTGTCCGGACGTTAAAGGAGTACTTTTTCTATAAATTGGACAGGAATGTCGCTCTAGCTGGAATTGTGATTCTTAGCGGTTGGGCGCTGTATTTGAGAACGCCTGAAACGTTAAGTATCGCGGGTATTGGGATTGGAGCGATTGCCACATACATAGGCAATCGAGCCAACAAATAGGAGGGCAACATGCCATCACTTCAAGGCTTATATCTTCCACAGAAAAGCGCAATGACCGGAAAGCCATCCAGCGGCCCAGCATTTCCGATGGGATCCTACGGAAAGACCACGGGTGCTGGAGGCGGATCGACAAGCGGATCGACAAGCGGATCGACAAGCGGAACAATCGGATCGAATGAACCAAAGCAAAAACCCCAGGATGGCGGTTCCCCAATATCAATCGTAGACACAGGAATGGTTGGTGGTGGTGTAGGTCCAGAAGCTGGCAATGAGGGTGTGGAGGGTCCAGAAGCTGGCAACGATCCTGGTCTGGGCGGTTTCGTAGCGGCTACAGCGCTTTCAATGGCGCTGGGTCCGGCTGCAGTGTTTGGCCTTATGGCAGCCCTTGCTATCTCAGCAATAACCGGGAACCCACCGAGTTCCCCGCTCGGGGGCCTTCTTGGTGGCCTCTTTGGTGGTGGACACCAAGCGTCTGGCATGGAAGGCGGGAACCCGGCAGCGCAAGGCTTCACGGGTGGAGATACCCATGGTGGGTGGGGAGTAGGTCCGAGTCTTGGATCCTCTGCACCGAACGCAGGCGCACCAGATGCAGTCGGCGCGGCGGCTGGCGCGGAAGCTGGCGGATCTCCGGAGGCCGGTCAGGGAGAATCCGCTGGAAACCCGGGGTTGGGTGTTGCTGCTGAAGGTATAGGCCCTGCGTCAGGAGGGATGGAGGGGTATGGGTCTGAAGGCCCAGGGCCAGCGGGTGGAAATTCTGGAAATTCTGGAAATCCGAGCGGTTCGGCACAAGGACCTGGCGCTGAAGGTTTCGGTAGCGGGTCCGGTGGTGGAGGAGGTGGAAAATGACAGCGCCTTATGGAGCACAACAGTCTCTGAAGAAAATCTACGCGGCACAACCAGAACAATCCGCGACTCCGAACTATCTTGCTGAGCAGTTTGTAGGCAAGGTATCTGCACAGGAGGCAAAGGATCAAGGACAAAGGGAAGTCCGTGGAGCTGAAACTGGACTCAAAGAGAAAACATTGGCTACTCATGCCGAGCTGTTTACAAAGAAACTTGGAATGGAGCAGCAGCAGTTTGACGTAAACCAAGACATAAACGAACAGGCTTTCCAGCTTGAGCAGCAGGTGGCTGATTGGCAAAAGGATCTCGCCAGAAAAGCCACTGTGTTTGCTGGTGTGAAAACCGCTTTGAACATAACTGGCGCGTGGTGGGCGGACAAACAGGCCGACAAATTGATAGGGATAATGGTCGGCCAGAGGGACAAGCTGGATAAGATCATGGAGCTTTGGACCAAAGAAAAAGATGCATTAGTTGCGCAACATAGGACCGGGACCCTGCTGCTGTCTCCAAAGGAGTCACAAGAGCAACAGGAAACCCGGTACGTCAAACCATACCAAGCAAGGGAGTCAAGGGAGGAATAAGCCATGCCCAGCGGTCTCGGATTATCAGATCTCTATACGACACAGTCCAAGGCAATGAAAGCTAAGGGTGGCGTTGCCAATATGCCATTGGCCACAATGATCCATGAGGAACTTCCAGCAAAGATCGAGGCAGGCCGGAGGCTACAGGACATTACTTTCCAAGAGAGGGGCCTTGAGCAACAAAAACAAGAAGCTGAATCGACTATGGCTGAAACCCAGAGGCAATTCGCGGAAACATCCGCTATGAATATCGAAAAGCTGAACTTCGAAAAACAGAAAGCGGAAGACGAGCAAGACGCCGCTAAGACGACACAGGCGATCCAGCTCGCAGGGCTCGGTGTCCAGACAGGTTTGACCGTGGCAAAAATGGCTGGTGAAGGCGCTTTCGAAGGTGTAGGTGCTGCCCTTGGTTGGGGAGCAGGTGGAAAATAAAGGAGGGTGAAATGGCAGAGAAAAAACTGGAAGACATGACGACCGAGGAGTTCCTGAAGGCTATGGAGGAGTCCACGAAAAAGAAGGAAACGGGACCGCCTCCCAAGGAACCGCCGCCTCCGCCCGTGAAGGACGTGGGAAACCCCGCTCAAGCTAAGTCTCAGGAGGATGCACTCAGGAGACGAAACAAGGCTTTAAAGGAGACGCTTAAAGACTGATGCCTGACGATGCCTCCACAGATTTGGTCGCCTTGATAGAGGATATAAAGGACGAGTATCCGAAGTTAAAGAATGTCCCTTCGGATATGCTACTCAGGTTGATCCATGCGGAGAGCACCTTCGATCCTGAGGCGGAAAGCCCGAAAGGGGCCAAGGGACTCATGCAGATCAAGCCGGAAACGTACGCATGGATTTATCAGAAAGAAAAGATGAGCGTTCCGGACGATATTAAGCATCCCTATAACAACGTCCTTGGGGGGATGTTGTATCTGAACTATCTCAAGAAAAAGTTCAAGACGTGGCAATCCGCGGTAGAGGCGTACAACGTTGGTCCTAATGCCTACGTTGATGGAGAGAAAGCCCCACCGGTGTACTTGAAAAAGATTTTTCCAGAAAAGAAAACGAAAGCGATTAAAGCCCTAGGAGGATGACATGAATCTTACAGACATGAAGGTCCCGGCTCCGGCCCCGTTGGGCGTAGAATATGCGCCAGAGATGCCGAAAGAGGAGTATCCATACGGTCTGAGGGTTTCTTTTGAGGACAAGGCCCTTGAAGCACTCGAACTGGACGTTGCCGATTTCGCGGTTGGGGATAAGATCGCCCTAACGGCAGTTTGCGAAGTATGCTCGATATCCAGCAACAGTAGCGGCAGCGGATCATACGACCGCCTGGAGTTACAGATCCAAAAGGTCGCACTCGGGAAACCGGGAAAAGGCAAAACGATCACAGATGCCATGGACGAAGTGAAAGAGGAAAGACGCTTGAAATGATCTTCGAGCTTTCCAATACCGTGCCGGTAGGTCTCGAAACCAAGATAGTCTTTGGAGCTGAACCGGAGTTCATTCCTGGTCAGGTGCTGCTCATCTACACCGATGCCAGGGAACTAGCCGGGTACTTCTCTTTTTACTGGCACGACAGGGATACCATCTACCTCCAGAGGCTGGCCATGACTGACGCGAAAGCATTATTTGCTCAAGGTGTCGGCCTTGGACTGAGGAAGGTGTTGGTGGATGCGTTCGATTTCCTTTGGGTGAACGTCAAATTTCGCTACTTGATGGCTGCTGTTCTAAACACGAACACAGCGATCCTGATGCAAACCCTAAGGATGGGTTTTTTGATCCATGGCATACGGGTTTCCACAACGGGGAAAGTCTTTGTGCTTCTGATCATGCAGAAATAGGAGGAAGATCATGGCTCAACTCTCAGGACTATATGGCCCTTCGGCGGCTTTAGCAGGTGTTGGGGAGTCCATTTCGGACATTATGAAAACCTGGGCAGGGGTGAAAATACAGGAAGCAAAGCTGGACCTGGAAGGAAAGCGCCAGGACGTGGATCTTGCCAGAGTTATGGGGGAAATGGAGATCAATCGGTCAAAAGCCGGCCTGGAAACCGCGAAGCTGGGAGCAGAGGAAAGATGGAAGGAAAAAGAGCAAGGGTACAAAATGGCGACTCTCGCGGAGACCCAGCGCCACTCCATGGAATTAGAAAGTCAAGGGCGGGAGCAGGTACAGATTGCAAAGGAACAGAAGGGAATCAATCAGCAGATGCTGAAAATTGCTCAAGACAACCACAAGTACGCCATGCTAGAGAAGGAACGGGACGAGGAGAAAATCTCGTATCAGCAATATGTGACCGAAAGCCCTGCCATCCCTCCAATGTGGAAGAAGGCTTTGTTGACGGCGGAACCGGAAATACTTAGCCAAATGAACCGCAGAGTCGACTTTAAGCAGATACACAAATGGTTGATCACGGAGAAACCAGGGACCGGCGCCATAATGATCAAACAGCAACTCATGGACCGGTACAACAAGCTGAGCGCTGCCGTGAAAGGAATCCCCAAGGGCAATACCCCAGAGGAGATCGCCCAGAACGAGGCGCAGGCAGAAGCTATCATGCTAGGTGGTGGAGGTCTTTTCGATACGCACACAATGATCGTCAACATGCATATGCTCGGGTCACAAGACGAAGACGACGTGATCAAGGCCGCGAACGCAATGGTTTTGAAAGCGGAATCGATGGGCAAAGACCTCACCTTCGGGCAGGCTTACTCAATGATCAAGAAGGCTCAGACTGATTACCAAACCGAAGTTGGTGGACCTGACAAAGTATTCAAGAACCCGCAAGAAATGTTGCAGTATGTCCGGTTGGCAACCCACGCCAACCAGCAAGGAGTGGATCCTGATGCCTACATGAATACCCTTGCCAAGGGTATTGCCGATACCTTTCAAGGCCTGGATGAAGCGCAATTTGCAACAGCCGTGAAGGAGCGCGTTAAGGAATTTCAAAAGAATTACGGAGAAGTGAAAGCCCTTGAATTAAACAAAATGATTTCTGAAAAGCGCAAAGCACGGACCAGCCCGAAGGCCGGTGTCAGCCTAACTCCCGAAGAAAGGTCAGGGATGGGAATGCAACCAGGCGAAGCACTTGTCAAAGGGGCAAAAAGCCTTGGATCTCTGTTCAAGAATGCTGGGCCGGTTCCGTTAATGTAGGAGGAGGTTTTGATGCCTGCTGAATGGATCAATGAAATTTTCGAGAAACAACGGCAACAAGACACTGGTAAGCCATGGGAAGCTACCATCACAGAGGGGAATCCTTGGTTGGAGTGGGAGAAGAAGTATGCCCCGGATCTGTACGAGAAAACGATTTCTTCATTTGCCAAGAAAGCTCGAGTATCTCCTATCGAGGGAGAGGACATTCCAGACTGGAAAGTTCCTGATGTAGAACTCGCTCCAGAGCATCTCCAGAAGCCCGACTATCAAGAATTATCCAACAGTCCAGACTATCTTGATTTAGTAAGCAGGGGTCTCCAGACCGGAGTTTACGAAATGCTTGCCCTGCCTGGTGTTGTCGGCTCATGGCTCGCGCATAGGCTGCGGCTTGAAAGCGTAGCGGAATCTTCAAAAGGCTGGGCCGATTTCTGGATGAACAAAGCGGATGAACTCCGTCCGAAAGATCTGGATATGTTCAACGTCATGGACAATCCGGAGGTTCTGGCGAGCGCTGCGTGGTGGGTTTACAACCTTGCTGAGATGGCTCCGTCGATGGTCCTGACCATGGGAGCCGGGGCATTGGCCATGAAAGGGGGAGCCAAGCTCGGTGCACGGATGTTTGCCAGGAAAATGGCCGGAAAGGAGATTACGACAGAAGCGGGGTTTACAGCCGCAAAAGAAGCCGGAGAGAAATTCGTTACAAGGGCCGGTAAAATCGGCGCGTGGATCGGCGGCGGCGTGACCGGAGGCGCTACAGAGGCGCAACAGACCTACCTGGAGATATTAAAAAGGGGTGGGTCAGAAGAAGAAGCGGCACGGTCGGCAGAACTCATGTTCTTCGGGGTGGGCGCCCTCAATGCGTTCGGGACTGAGTGGATCCTGCGCAAAGCCGGGAACACCTTTCTCTCAAAAGTCGGCCGCGTTTTCGGGGCCTCTATGGTTGAGGGGATCACGGAGGGTCTTGAAGAACCCTGGGAAGTCATTTCCAAACTCGGCGGGGCGATACTGGCGGGTCAGAAACTGCCTGACGATGTTGAAGGCATGTTCTACGACTCACTCAAGAGCGCCCTAACAGTTTTCCCGCTGGCTGCCGTGATGGGCGGCGGCGCAGAAGTGGTGACGACCGTAAGCAACACGAAACTGGAGCGTCTCCGGAAGGAATACGAGGACAACAGAAAGCTGGCGAAGGATTACTACTTAAAGAAAATAACCAAAATATCCGATGAGACGATAGACAAAACCTCCACAACCGGCCACCAAAAGCGACTGTTCCGAGAACCTCCAGGCTTATTCGATCAGCCGATGGGAACTCAGGCGGATGAAACGGCTAAAACGGTCCTAGAAGAAACACCACCGGCAGAAGCCATTATTAAAAAAGCAGAAGAAGGACAGAAATCAGATGTCAAAGCGATTGAGGACATGCTTCCCCCAGAGGGTGCTGGGCCTGCTGGACAGCCTGGGCCTGCTGGACAGCCTCCACAGTTGGGGCCTGGGCCTGCTGGAGAAGGAACAGCAACCGGTGCGGAGGAGGCTCCGCTTGGTTTCATCCCGTTCCCGCAGTTCTGGGACGCAACACCAGCGGATCAAGCTGAGGAGTTCAAGCGGACCGTAGACTTCATGGGCAATCAAGCTCCTGAGATTCACAAGTATATCAAGGAAGCGTATGAAAACATGCTCATGGAGCACTTCGAAAACATTAAAATCGAAGTGACTAAGGCAGCTCAAGAAGCTGGCGTTCCGAAAGACAAGATAGACGACGTTGTCGAGCAGTTCACGGTAGAGGCCCAAGCCAGTTTTGACAATCGGATAACCCACAGACAAATCCTGGATCGGATTCTTGAGCCTTTCGCAGAAGAACCGGGGGGCGAGGGAGCGCCAGGGACCGGGCCAGGGGAGATCATAGGAGGGCCAGTAGGGGGCGGGGAAGGTGGCCTTAAGGGCACTCCGACGAACATTAAGGAAATAAATCTCGCCTTGGACATTGAAGACAAGACCGGGGAACTGCCGGAACTGCCCAGAGAACACTTCGTAAGGCTTGCCGAAGCCAATGGGATCGAGACGAAGGGCAAGACCCCAAAGCAAATGATGGACGAGCTTAGGGCTATCCGTGACGCTAAACCAGTAGCACCAGGAGGCGAAGCCCCTGCCGAAGCCCCAAAAGGGACGAGAGCCGGAAGATGGAAGAAACTATTTGGAGTAGGAACGAAGACAGAGCCGACACCCGAACCGATACCGGCAGCGGGAGCTGGGGAAGCCCCAAAAGCCGCTGAACCAAAACATCAACCCCCTTTCTACACTGATACCCAGGGCCGGAATATCTACGTCAACGAACTTTCGAAAGAAGCTGGAGGCGGTTTCGGATGGTACAGGACTGAGGATCTCAATAAGAAAGGCAGACGCTTCAAGCCTCCATCTGTCCCGGGTGACATGAAGGGAACCTCAACCGCGGTCTCTACCGGGGAACGAACGGAGTTTACCGTCCCGGCCACGTGGACCACGCGGGAAGCAGCTCAAGAAGCCCTCCACAAGTACGCTGCAGAACAACCCTGGACAGCTCCTGAGGGATTTGAAAAGAGGCCACGCGCTCCCAAAGAAGCCGTAACGATCCACCCGGTAGAGAAGATGCAAGCCCAGCAAAAAGCGAGACAGGAGCTTGCCCGCAGGCAACCATATCTAGCGGAACACATTCTCCTTTGGGGCGGAGTATCCACTAAGGCTGGGGAAGAAATTACCAAGGTCGTCCAGGGCATGTCCGGCAAGCGAATGACCGTGGCGAAAGGCCTGGACCTGTTCAGAAAGAATGGGAATGCCATGGACGAGCTGGTCTCTCATGCCACAGAGGGTTCAAACCCGTTCATCCAGAAAAGGGAAGGCTGGAGCGCGAGCGAGTATGAGGAGGAGTTCATCAGGCTTTTTCTCAAGGACTTGGAGGCCCGTACGGAGTTCTCTGAGCTCACCGGCAACCACCAGGCCAAGTGGCGAAGGCTGAACGAAAAGTTAAATAAGATCCCGAAGGAGGCCACTGAGGAAAGAAAAGCGATCCAGCTCAAGCTAAAGCATATCGAGAACCAGATCAGGGCGTTCGGTGAACAAACTGGCCGAGTTGGAAGGATAGCTGATGAGGAGGATAGAGCTGGAAACCAGCAGCAACCACAGGAAGAACCGGAGGAAGGAGGCCCGGAAACTCCGGTCCTTAGCCGTAAGGACTTCACTACATGGGCCGAAGGCGAAGAAAGGCTTAAAGCCTTGGAGCCATGGGATCTCGATCTCGTCTTTCAAAAATTGGATCAATGGACATTCGACAACCCGGTAGAGGCAAACAAGCTCACTACTTGGGAAGAACGGATGGACGCAGCTGACGCGTGGCCTCCTGGAGGTGGAGGGACCGCAGAGACAGTTACCCCAGGGTTCAAGATTGAATACGGTGGGACTCCTATTTCCGGTAAAGAGGCGGTCGCGCCAAAGCAGGGAGTAATTACCCACATCACTCCCGCCGAGAATGCAGCGGAAGCCATCGAAAAAGCGAAGCCTCTATTCCCAAGCCCAGCCATGAAGGAGCTTACCAAAGCTGAGAAAATGAAGAAGCTTTTTGAGGAACCCGAAAAGCCTTTCGAGTTGAAGCCCACGGAACCCACGACTGAGGAGAAGATAGCCGAGGGCATTAGAAAAGGTATACTCAAGAAGGGTCCGAAGGGCGGTCCACGGGCGAAACTTCCAGAGGAGAAACGGAAAGCTCCTACTACCGGGAAACAAGAGTCCATCATAGAGAAGCCTGCAGAGAAGGGCGAGCAGTCCGATTTCCTGGACGAAGCGGTGAAGCAGGCCAAAAGCGAAGAAAAGAGGAAAGCTCTTGAGGGGCAGGCAAAGGAAGGAGACGAAGCAGCTCAGAAAGACATAAAGGATATCCTGGACACGCTCCAGATGCGCAAGGAGGGCATCCCGCACGACACCCCGATCTCTCCGGCCGGACTTGTCCAGGTGATGATGGCAAATGCGTATTTCAAAGCCGCCAAGAGCGGTGATGTGGAAGCCGCTGCGAAACTCGTTCAAGCCCTTGTATCACCGCAGCAGATTGCTTTTGCCAAGAAGTTCGGGAAAGAAGCAATTTACGTGCCGATCATTGCCGACGAAAAGGAAGGCAAGAACAAGATCCCGCTCGCGTTCGCTTATCACGTCGCTTCTAAGACCGGGGCCAAAGTAAGCACGGACATTATCCAAGCGAGCAGGGTAGCCAGAAAGGGCAAGGGACTCCTGGAAAGGATGTTCCGAAGGGCAGATTTTGAAGGAAAGGTCCGAAAGGGTGGGCTGTACGTCATATTCGATGATGCCCTGGTCACCGGGGGGACTATTGCTGAAGTAGCAAACCATATCCTTCAGAACGGGGGCCAGGTGGTTGGAATAATGGCTCTTGGCAAAACGCCTGGAGCCTGGTATGATCTCACCATAGATCAGGCCACTTACAACGAAATCAGAGAGAGGTTTGGTCATGCGATCGAAGAAATCTTTGCAGTCAATCCTTCCGCGCTCACCAGCCGTGAAGCGCAGTTCTTCCTTAAGGCCTATCGCACAGTTGACGCCCTTAGAGAAGCGGCAGCTGAGACAGGATACCGCCAGTTCCGTGGAGGCTTTGTCTCAGCATTACCCGAAGGTGGCCCTTCTTCAATAGATCCAGAAAAGTACGTCAAGATCAAAGCCATCCTGGACAAACTCTGGAAGGAAACCCAGGCGCTTGCCAAAACCAACGGACTCACGGACGATGAAACCGACGTGTTTTTTATCGACCGTGTCCATAAGTTGATTGGCAGAGACGACCGGATCAAACCCTATTTCCACAAATTTGCCGAGGACACATGGCAGGAGGCGAAAGATGAGAAAGCTACAAGACGAACCGAAGTTCATGAGCCAGCCGATCCAGGAGGACCGCCCACTCCTGGAGGAGTTGGAGCGGCTAGCCCTGGAGGGGGACGACAAGGAATTCGCCCAGGGCTTAGAGTGGCTGACGAAGACAATCTACCAGAACCCAGAGATCAGATCCCTGCTGGACAATACAGTATTCTTGGGGAGGAGCAGCGACTCGGAATCAACCTCATCCTTGACGCCTTCGACAGAGGGAAAAAAGGTTTCCTCCTGAGTGACGGAACTGGAGTGGGTAAAACCATGATCCAGTTAGTCGCTGCGAAGCTGTGGGCGCAAAAAACCGGGAAGAAAAGTCTGATCATCGCCCCAAACCTTCAAATCATAGAGGGACGCTTCAGAGAGGATGCCAGATATCTCAAAATGGACCTCTCTCAAATTGAATTCGCCACGTATTCCGGCCTTAGAGTCGGGAAAGGTGGTCAAGGGACCTATGGAGTTGTCATCTTTGATGAGGCCCACAATCTCAAGAACATGGAGGCTGAAAAAACACTCGCCGCAAACGATATCAAAGCCGATCACCGAGTTTACGCCACCGCAACCCCGATGGATAAGCCGACCGGAGCAGCTTACTTCCTTTCCAGAATTACCGGGATCCCAGAAGCCAGATTGCACACGGAACTTGGTTTTGTAGTTCGCGAGGTCTGGGACGCAGAAGAAAAGAAATTCAAAAAGTTCACAGAACGGCTTCCTGGAGTGAGCTGGGCGAGGGTCATGGAAAACATCGTCAAGTTTCGCCACAAAGCCATCCTGGAAGGAACTATCCTCAGAAGGGAGTACCCCTTATTCGGTAACATAAAGATTGAAGCTGAGCCACTTCCCGCTCACCTGGCGGCAGAACAGCACAGGATCGAAGACTATTGGGGTGCAAGAATCGCTGCGGCAGCGATGCCGATTGCAAAGATGCACCTGCGGGGGCAACGCACCCAGGAACTTTCTCGGTGGGCCGATGCCCAAAAGGTTGACAGGATCTCCGAGCGGGTCGCGGACGACTTGGCAAACGGTTTCAGGGTGGTCATTGTTGCCCACGGAGTTGAGCCTACAATCATCAAGGGATTACAGAAGCGGATCCCCCAGCTCATCGGCGGCCTTGTGGAGAACCTTAAGCAGAGAGGGATAACTGATTTTGCGAAAATATATGGCCCTAACCAAGTAAAAAAGCTGTCTGAGATTCGCAGGTTTCAAGCCGACAAAGTGAAGTTGGCCATCATGACCGCAGAAAGCGGCGGCGCCGGCGTCGACCTGGACGATGTTCACGGAGACAAGCCAAGAAGGGTTTACATTTCCTCCCCATCGTTCCAGGGTGATACTTTCCAGCAAGTGATAGGAAGGTTTTCGCGGCGAAACACAGCGAGCCCCGTTGAAATCGTTTTTCCCATGTGGCAGGATTCGGAGGGGGACAACCGGCGAGCTATCGTTGTTACAAGGAAGATAGAAACCCTCAGGAGGATCCAAGAGGGTGATGACATTGACAAGGCTATCGGGTTTGAGGATACCGAGGAGATGCCTACTGGATCACCTCCAATGTCCGATGAAACTCCCAGGTCGCCCCCCAGAGAGGACATAAAAGCCAGGATCGATGAAATCGCCCAGGAGGTGAAAGCTCGCCCAGTTCATAGTTCCATACGGGACCACGAACTTGCCCTCCTAAAGAGGCTTGCCGAGGGAAAAGAGCCAATCGTCTATGTTAAGGATGACGCCACCCGAAAGCATTTCCAAACCAACCTATGGCTTACCTGGAAAGCGCAGTCGCACGGGATCTCACAAAAGCCAATTGCAGATCATGTCGAGCTCGTCCATGGCGGCGGCGATATAAACGCCATGACCTTCCAGGTCCTTCGCCCTTACGGGAAACTTCACTTCGATCCAAGGGACGGAGAATTGAAGCTTCTGTCCGGCACAACTCTGATTACCGATGCCATTTTCCAAGGGCCACTGATCAACGCCGCGCGCGTTATTCCATTCCCTGTAAGACCCTCCAGAGAGATCAAGACGGAGCCCTGGGATGAAGGATGGGAAACCAACCCTGAAGATCCCCTTGCTTCAATTGCTGTAGGCCAAGCAGATGCGGAAGTCCAAGTTTTCAAGAACGATGAAGCAAGTCTCATGTTGAATGATGAGGACAAATATTACATAGCCAGAAAAGACGGTACGTTGGTCTACAATCCAACGTCCGAAAGCGCCATATTTGACACGGCGGAAGATGCGAAGAAACAGTTTTTCAAGGAAAGACAGGTCAATGAGCCACTGATCAACGCTCAAAAAACTGAGCGAGAAGTGAAGGCTGGAATCGATCCGTTCACTAACTGGATCAACCGAATGAAGGACGTGGCAAATGCAAACCCTGCGAAAACACTTGTCACCGAGTTGTTCCAGAACTCAAGAGATGCCTTGGTCCAGATGGCAAAAAAGGGTGCGAAACAGGTCGGTGCGTACGCCCCAACCTTAACCATCAGATGGAGCCGCTCGGAGAACCTGGTGGAGTTCGATGACAACGGGGTCGGAATGACTGCCACCCAGATCGAAAAGAATTTTCTCGTTCTTGGAGATATCAACAAGGGAACAGAAGATTCCGGCGCGTTCGGTCTGGCAAAGGCTTTCTTCTTGCTCTATCCGAAAGCTGGACGCTTGGAAACCGTTAAGGATGGCAAGAGACACATCATCGAATGGGAGCCAGAAGACGTTTTTCTAGCGAAAAAAATGAAAGTCCGAACGGAGGATTTCAACGGTCCGAATGGGACGAAAGTCACCCTTTTCCTTAATGAGAAAATGACACCCCGTTTCAAGTGGGAGGATTTTGTTAGCGAGCTTGACCGATTTGCCTCCTCCGTTCGGACTCCAGGGCTGCGGATCAACCTTGAGCCGAATATTGGGGTCGTTAATGATCGAGGTCCCCTCTCCAAAGTACCGGATTTTGACAGGACAATGGGAGACAAAGGCTCTAATATGTGGAAAACGGTGACAACCGTTGGTTGGGACTCTGAAAAGCTCTGGAAAGGATCCCCGAAAGTCCCAACCGGGAAGATGAAATTCAACTACCTTGGGAATAAGGGGACGGTCTATTTTGTTGAAATCGATCCACTCGATCTCCTCAGGAAAAACGTAAAAAGCTTTGATGGGAGGCCGGTGGTTAGAGCTTTTACGTATAATAAAGGAATGCCCACTCAGGTCAACCTTCCGAACTTCATGTATTGGCATCCCCTCAGCTCCCCAGAAAACCTATGCATTTATGTGGATTTTGAGGACACGGTCAGGCCGGAACAGTCTCAATTCGATCTCAAGGAAGCATGGGAATCGGGGGATAAAGACAGGATCGATGCGGCACGCGACAAGTATGCCAAAGATGCCGATGCGTACCCGTGGATTAACAACAGGAAAGATTTATCTGATTCAAGTAGCAATAATCTCAGCCAGGTGATCGGGCCAGTCCTAGACCAGCTACGTGATGATCAGATCGCACAGAAGATGGAACGCTTCAAAAAGATGATCAACGAAGCGGCGGTAGTGAACGGCATGAAGGTCCTTATCCCGTTCAAGGATGATGCGGAAAAACAAATTGCCAGGAAGATTTTTGATGACAACAAGGATTTCTTCGGCGCATGGACGGAGTACTACGATGCCGTAGGGAAACTCATGGAGAACGTCAGGAAGGAATACCCCGGCATGCAACTGCCAGAACGCAAGCTCTACCTGACGCTGATGCAGGGAATCGCCGGGTTTGTTCCTAACCAGAAAACAGTACTGGAACTTAGGGGACCTGAGTACGCTTTTATTGCGCTCAACCCACTCGGACATGATGAAAGATATCTTAAATGGATGAAACAAAATGGCATGGATATTACAGATCCAGCCAACCTGCATGACCGAGCTGCCATGATCGTATTCGCAACAATACACGAATTCGCCCATCTCTACGGGGAGGGACACACAGATTCCAATTCTGATCCTTTCGCTATCGCGCACGGCATGCTTGGCTCAGCAATCAAACACATTAGGTTGGCTATTTTAGAGGAGCAGGTTTATGAAATTCTACAACGTTTCAAAGGCAGACTGTCAGGCATTGAAAGTGGCCTATCAAGCCTGGGAGCAGGCGGGAATGAATTTTCGCAAGATCTTGGAACGGTGGTTGGACCTGAGTGGATCCAGGGACCAGGCGCGGGAATCATACATCCGCTTTCTACCGGTACTGGAAGCCCTGGAGAGAGGGGAGGAGGTCGAGGGTTTAACAGAGGAGACCTCACCAGCGCCCTCCTTGGAAGGGCAGGAAGCCCCCAAGCAATCCAAAACCTGACCCAACAACCCACAGGGCGGCAGGTGGCCTGGGACTACGAGCAAAACCGCACCTGGGCCGTGAAGCTGTTCGAAATGCTCAACCCCGCTGAAATCCATATCTCGAACACGATCAACAAACTTCAGAAGAAGATTCAAGGTCTGGCCGGAAGCGCCAGTAAAGTGCATCCGGTAAGGAATCCGTTCTGGTTTTTGGCTTACGACAAAAGATTGAAAAGAAGTCAAGCATCGGATGATCTTGACCGGGCGATGTTCCTTTTCCGTGACAGCGCAAACGGCAACCGAGAGGTTTTCAACCGGTTCCGGCAAATCGCTGACGCTCAGCTGAATGATCCAAATGGCTACCTGACTACCATGGGAATGGCTGCCGATAGCCCAATGGGCAAAAGGATCCTATCCGGAGAGCACAAACTGTATCTTAAGAAAATCCTGAGACTCTTGGACGTTGCAGAGCGCATGAACCCTGATCAAGTCCATTTCGTTGATGAAATGGCAGAGCTGTTCAGAGATGCCGGAGCCCTTGCCAACCGTCATGGTCTGCTCAAGTCATTCGTGGAGAACTACGTCCGCAGGGTTTACAAGGTCAGGAAGGGAGAGGACATTACGCCGACCGGCCAGGGCCACGCCTTCAAGACCTACTTCACTCCTGCAATGCCACGAACCTACCATTATGTGCTTGATGCGATTCTAGATGGATATGAACTCGGGACCGAAGGGATCACCAACGCTTACAAAATTTACATGGACGAGCTTACCAAGGTTATCCAAAACAAAGCCTTCATCAAGCTCGGAATGGGCACTCATGATTCCCTTGGCCAACAACTGTTCAGCACCAACCGGAAAGACGGTTACTCCAAGCTCAATGGATTCAACGTTTGGGTGTGGGCCGGAGACGTGTGGGCCGAAAAAGAGATCCCTGGCTTCCCCGCGCTTCATATAAACGAGTACGGGAAACGATTCTTTGCGACTCCTCCGCGGGAACTGCCTGAGATGTGGAAAGTCGGCCGGAAGTATTTCGATGATGAAGCAGCAGCCAGACAGTATGCAAAGGAACGCGGTGGCAAGGAAGTCACATATGTGAAAGCCAAAGACACATCAACCTTTTTCGAGAAAGTCGATCTGTACGCTCCAAAGCAACTTGCCGAGATAATCAACAAAATGACCCAGACGGATACTCTTTTCCGTTCCGGTGCGCTTAATGAGGTCATGCGGTTCAACGCAGGGATTAAAGCCTGGGTGTTGATGAGTTCGTTCTTCCATCATTTGGCCGGCACCAGATCCTGGGTGTTCGGCGTGCATCACGGATGGAAGTGGTCCAAGGTGGCTCCATGGAGGGCTTACAAGGCGGGCCTGGACAAGATTAATGCCCTTCACCCTCAGATCATGCTTGGAGTGAAAAACGGGCTTACCCTAGGGGAGATTGCCGACTTTTCAGAATTCGAGCTGAGATCCGCGAAGGGCTTTACGGAAAGGATCGTTTCCCATTTCGGTCTTGAAAAGCCTCTCGGCTTGGTTGAATGGTTCAAGTTCAAAAGGGAGAGTTGGGCTGACAGCTTGTTCAAGAAATTCTTTGCAGGGCTTAAAGCAGAGGCTTTTGTAATCGAGTACAACCACGCTCTCCAAGGGGCAATGGATGAGTACCGGCTTGGAAAAAGAAACGCCCCACCGGATCCAGACAGGATCGCGGAAGCGGTGGCCAAACTGATCAATGACGATTTCGGTGGCCTGCATCTCAAGAGGATGGGCAGGAACCCCACTCTGCAAAACCTTTTCCGGCTGACCTTTTTGGCGCCGGACTGGACTGAGTCCAATTTCCGGTATGTGTTCGCCTCCCTTGGTCTGGAGGGCGTGATCAACAAAATGGTCACGGACATAGCCCCGCCACCGGAATACAAGGCCCTGGCTCGAAAGTTCGTCACCCGGGTCATGTTGAGGATTGCCGTGATGACGATCCTTGCCCAGCTCATGCTCAACTGGAAAGACGACACTGAGGATTTTCTTAAGGAGCAGATGTTCTCCAACCGCTTCAACCGATTCCGGTGGACCGAGGTGGATATCTCGAAGCTCTACCAGATGATGGGTGTGGATCCGGAACAAAGAACGACCTTCAGCATTGGTGGTCATTTCTTTGACCCGCTCAAGATGATCGCGCCCTTCAAGCTCATGAAAGGCAAAGGAAGCCCGGTCTGGAGGATAGGAGATGCCTTATTCTCCGGCTCAGATTGGGCAGAACGGCCTTTCACTTCAATCTCCGAACTTGCCGC
>Ga0315295_10000356_pt1 | contig 39062 bp, 32 predicted proteins | sample YL17G14_0_MG_FD_204453 | JGI IMG/M metagenome (GOLD analysis project Ga0315295, IMG submission 204453) | Sediment microbial communities from Yellowstone Lake, YNP, Wyoming, USA - YL17G14_0 | ecosystem: Environmental > Aquatic > Freshwater > Lake > Sediment | place: USA: Wyoming | collected...
CAGCAGAAGCGCCAGCGTCGCCAGACGGAGTCGGCCAAGCGTGCTGAGCAAGGGCGTGCTTCCACGGCCAAAGCCGGAAGGCCCAGGGCGGGCAGCGCCGGGCCCTACAAGGAGTTCAAGGTCGTGTCGTTCTACGATCCGGACAAGTCGCACTGCCACGTGGTGGGCACGGCCGGCAACCACGAGGCCCTTGGGCGTCTGATGCGTCGGGAGGCTGGGCGTGTTAAGCTGGACCAGGCCGACTTGAAGTACGCGGTGACTGACGGGGCCGAATGGATCGCCCGCCAATACCGCCGGCAGCTTCCCCTGCTGGACGAGCACATTCTGGACTACTACCACCTGCGGGAGCACGTCATCGCGGCCAGCGCGGTGCTGTACGGCGAGAACGCCAAGAAGGCGGCAGACTGGCGGGAAGACCTGATGGGCTGCGTCTGGCAGCAGGGATCGCTGGTGCTGCTGGACCGCTTGGGGGCGTACCTGCGGCGTCATCGTAACGGCCCCAAGCGCAAGGCATTAGAGTCTCTGCGCGACTACGTTGGCAAGCGGGTGACGATGACGGACTACCCGACGTTCCGGCAGTTGGGATACGATTGCGGCTCTGGCCCGACCGAATCGCTGTGCGGGACGTTGACGGGCCGGCTAAAAGGTCCGGGTAGGCGGTGGGACAGCGACAACGCCGAGTCGGTGATGACCCTGGCCGGCCTCTACCACAGCGGCCTGTGGGGCACTTACTGGAGGTCCGAGCGAGCCGCCGCGTGAGACCGCCAGGATTTGACCTCGCACACGGAACTGACGGGCGGGGTGAAAAACACTGGAAAACGGCCGCCCGGCCCGTACACTACAGGGTCTTAAAGACCAAGAAATTGTATCGAGGCTGCGGCGACGGGGCCCACAGGAGGCAGCCGAGAGCCAGGGATGAGCCGTGCGTTACATCTTGCTGGACAGGGTGGTCGAGCTGACGCCGGGCGAGCGGATCGTGGCCGAGAAGGCCTTGTCGCTGGCGGAAGAGTACCTCGCGGATCACTTTCCGACCTTTCCCGTCCTGCCGGGGGTGCTGATGCTGGAGGGGCTGGTGCAGGCGGCGGCGATGCTGGTGCGGGTGACCAACGGCTTTCGGCAGAGCATCGTGCAGTTAGCCGAGGTGCGCAACGTCAAGTACAAGAGCTTCGTCAAGCCGGGTCGGATCCTGCGCCTGGAGGTGACAGCCAAGAGCCTGGAGGAGGCCGTCAGCTCGTTTGTGGGGACGGGCGGCGTGGACGGGCAAGCGGCGGTCGAGGCCCGCTTCACGCTGCGGCATTACAACCTGGCGGAGCGGAATCCAGCCTGGGCGGCAACGGACGCCGAAATTGTGGAGGCCATGAGGCGGCGCGCTCGGCTCGTGGGCGCGTGCCAGGGATGAACCTCTGGAGGTAAGCGATTATGGCGATGAGTCGGGCCCAGATTTGCGAGAAGGTGCGGGGGACCTTGGTGGACGCCTTGGGCGTGGACGAGGAGGAGGTCACGGAGGACGCGACGCTCATGGGCGACCTCGGCGCGGAAAGCATTGACTTTCTCGACATCGTGTTTCGGCTGGAGAAGGCGTTTGGGATCAAGATCCCGCGGGAGGAGTTGTTCCCCGCCGAAAATCTATTGAACAACGCCGACTACGTCAACAACGGGAAGTTGACGGCGCAGGGACTGGCGCGGCTGAAGAGTCAAATGCCGCACGTGGATTTCGCCGACTTCGAGCAGGATCCCGACCTGAACAAGATTCCGGACCTGTTCCGGGTCAAGTCCATTGTGAAGTACATCGAGGGCAAGGTGAGCGCGGCGTGAAGGGGGGGCGGGAGTCCACGGGACGCATGCGGTGGATTTGGATCGACAGGTTTGAGGAGTTTGAGTCCGGCCGGCGGGCGGTGGCCATCAAGAACGTCAGCCTGACGGAGGAGTACCTGCACGACCATTTCCCCGGCTACCCGGTGATGCCGCCGGCGCTGCTGATCGAAGCCATGGCGCAGACGGGTGGGATTCTGGTGGGGGAGGCCAGGAACTTTCGGGAGAAGGTGATCCTGGCGAAGATCACGCAGGCGGTGTTTTACCAGGAGGCCCGGCCGGGGGACCAGTTGCGGCTGGAGGCGGTGCTGGAGAACCTGACGGACGAGGCGGCGACGATCCACGGCACGATTCGCTGCGGCGCGCAGCACGTGGCGGATATCAAGCTGATGTTCAGCCACATCGACAAGAATCGCAGCGGCGTGGAGTTTCCGGAGGAGAACTTCGTCTTCGACAATGGGTCGTTCCTCAGCCTGCTGCGGGCGTACCGGTTGGGCGGGGACCGGACGGCGGGGCGGAGCGAGGCGCGCGGGGGCTGAGGGCGGCAGCGACTGGGCGGAGGGGCAGCGGTCCGGGGCCCGCGGAGTAGAGAAGCGAGTGATGACAAAGCGGCGCGTGGTGGTTACCGGGGTGGGGGTTGTGAGCGGATTGGGAGCAGGGCAGGGGGCCTACTGGGCGGGTCTGCGGGCGGGAAGGTCGGGGGTGAGGCGGATCACGTCCTTCGACCCCGGCGGGTTTCCCAGCCAGGCGGGCGGCGAGGTGCCGGACCTGGCGGTCAATCAGTGGGTGCCCAAGGCCTACCGCAAGGCAGCCAAGTTGATGTCGCGCGACATTGCCCTGGCGGTGGCGGCGGCGGACACGGCCATACGGGACGCGGGAATCAAGACCAAGGGCACCGCGCCCGATGAGACGCCGGACCTCGACCCGATGCGGAGCGGGGTGAACATCGGGGCGGGGCTGATCTGCTGCGACCTGGTGGAACTGGGGGCGGCGGTGGAGCACGCGGTGGAGGACGGCCGGTTCAGCTTTGCCAAGTGGGGCCGGGAAGGGATGGAGGCGATGACGCCGCTGTGGTTGCTGAAGTACCTGCCCAACATGTTGGGCTGCCACGTGAGCATCATTCATGACCTGCAGGGACCGAACAATTCGATCACCTGCGCGGAGGCGTCGGGGCTGCTGGCCGTGGGGGAGGCGTTTCGCACGATTCAGCGGGGCGGCGCGGAGGTGATGGTGGCGGGGGGCGCGGAGTGTCGGGTGACGCCCCTGGGGCTGATACGGCAGTGGCTGCTCAAGCGCCTGAGCACGAGGCACAATGACCGACCGGCGGAGGCCTGTCGGCCGTTTGACGCGGCGGCGGACGGCGGCGTGGTGGGAGAAGGGGCGGGAATCGTGGTTCTGGAGGAACTGGAACACGCGCAGCGGCGAGGGGCGCGGATTTACGGAGAGGTGAAGGGCTTCGGGGCGTCGAACAACTTCGTAGAGGGTTTGGTCGCTCCCGAGCCGGAGTCGCGGGGCACGACGATCGCGCTGCAGAAGGCGTTGGCCGAGGCGAGGGTCGAGGCCGGCGCGCTGGGGCTGGTGGTGGCGCACGGCTCGGCGGTGCCGGCCGAAGACCGGGCGGAGGCGCGCGGCATTGCGTCAGCCTTGGGCCGCCATGCGGCGCAGACGCCGCTGACCGCGACCAAGGGCTACGTCGGCAATTGCGGGGCGGGAGCGGCGGCGGTTGACCTGGCGACGGCGGTGCTGGTACTGGAGGCCGAGTGGCTGCCGCCGGTGCGAAACTGCACGAGTCCGACAGCGAACTGCGGGCTGCAAGTCGTGCACGGGCCGGGCCGCGCAGCCGCCCTCGGTCATGTGGTGAGCTGCTGCCATACCTACGGGGGCCAAACGGCGGCGATGGTCGTGAGCCGATGGACCCAGTGAGCAAGGGCCGCCAACGACACGGGCGGCAGGTGCTGAGATGACGCGGCGGCGAGTGGTAATCACGGGTATGGGCGCGGTGACCCCGCTGGGACACAGCGTCGAGCAGACGTGGCGGAACTTGCTGGCCGGACGCAGCGGGGTGGGGCCCACGACGGTCTTTGACGCCGGGTCGTTTCCCACCCGGTTTTCGGCGGAAGTGCGCGGGTTTGACGCAGCCCGGGTGCTGCCCCCCGAGGCGCGCTGGCACGCGCAGGCGGGCCGCCACAGCGGGTTCTTAATCGGGGCGGCGTTGGAGGCGTGGAAACAGGCCGGGTTGCCGTTTCCGCTGTCGGAACCCGCCTCCAGCAGACCGGCGGACGGGCCCTGCCCGGCGCCGGAGCGGGTGGGGGTTTACCTGGGAGCGGGCGAGGGACCGCTGGACTTCGACCCGTTCATCGCGGCCGTGGTGAACGGCTGGCGCGCGGAAAGGCATGAGATGGACTGGCCGGCGTGGGTGGCCACGGTGTTGGCGCGGATGAGTGCGGTCCGCGAGCTCGAGCAGGAACCGAACATGCCGGGGGCGCACTTGGCCCAGTTGTTCAAGGTGCGCGGGCCGTGCGTGAGCTGCCTGACGGCGTGTGCCGCCAGCACGCAGGCGTTGGGGGAGGCCACGGAGTTGATCCGGGGCGGCGACGCGGACATCATGGTTACGGGCGGGACGCACTCCATGATTCATCCCTTGGGGGTAATGGGGTTCAATCGGCTGACGGCGTTGTCGCGGCGGAACGACCAGCCGGAGCAGGCGTCGCGGCCGTTTGACGCCGAACGCGATGGGTTCGTGGTGGCGGAAGGGGCGGGAGTGGTCATCCTCGAAGAGCTGGACTGCGCCCGGCGCCGGGGGGTGAAGGTCTGGGCGGAGATGCTGGGCTACGGCAGCACGGCGGACGCGTTTCGGGTGACCGACCAGCATGAGACGGGCCGCGGCGGGATTGCGGCGGTGCGCCAGGCGCTGGCGGACGCCGGCGTCGGAATTGCCGACGTCGATTACATCAGCGCCCACGGCACCGGCACGAAGGAGAATGACTCGATCGAGACGCTGGTGATCAAGGCGGTGTTCGGCCCGCGGGCGTACCGGGTGCCGGTCAGCAGCGTCAAGAGCATGTTGGGACATCTGATTGCCGCCGCCGGGGTCGTGGAGCTTATTACATGCGTGTTGGCGATCCGGGACGGCGTCCTGCCGCCCACGATTAACCTCACGAATCCCGACCCTCAGTGCGACCTGGACTACGTGCCGAATAAGGCCCGGCCGGCCAACGTCAAGGTGGCGTTGAGCAACTCGTTCGGTTTCGGCGGGCAGAACAACACCGTGGTGGTGGGCCGGTTTGCGGGTTAATCGTGTTGCGGACAGAAATCACCAATCATTGGCCGGTATTGCTCCTGGTGGCGGCAGGGGTGGGCGTGCTGTGGACCGCGGCGGTCCTGAGCAAGTACGTGCGACTGATGTTGAACATCATCCGGGACACGCCGCGGCCGCCGCTGATGGGACCGCTGGACTATGAGCGGGTGGAAGGCCGGTCGGTGTGGTTTCGGGCGTTCGACGGCACGCTCCTGCGGGGAATGGTGCTCTCGCCGGAGCTGTGGCGGCGGCGCCTGACGCCGTCCGCCCCGGGCCCCGACGAGCCGACCGACGAGGCGTGGCTGAGCCGCCACGCACGCGGCGTGATCATCTTTTGCCACGAGTTCGGCTCGGACCGCTACAGTTGCGCGCGGTACTGTCGCGCCCTGTTGGAGGCCGGCTTCGACGTGTTTTCCTTCGACTTCCGCAGCCAAGGCGCCAGCGGGGCGCTGCCAGGCTATCAGCCGCGCTTGTGGTGCACGAACCACGAGGTGGCCGACGTGTTGGGCGCGCTGGCGGTCGTGCAGGCGCAACTGGAGGCGCAGGGGTTGCAGCAGCGCCTCGGACTCTTCGGCGTCTCGCGGGGCGGAGCAGCCGCGCTGCTCGCCGCGGGCGCGGCCGGACGACGCACCCCGCTCGGGGCCGTGCTGGCGGACGGCGCCTTCAGCAACGACATCCTGCTCGAGACCATGATGAAAAAGTGGGTGCATATCTTTGCACGCGTCCGCTTTCTGTATGAGAACCATCCGCCCGCGTTCTGGCGGTTCTTGCGCTGGCTGGTCTTGCAGTTGGCCCAGGTGCGCTTCGGCTGCACGTTCTTGTCGGTGCGACGCGGGATGCGACAGCTGCGGCAGCCGGTCTTCCTGATTCACGGCCAGAAGGACTCCTATATCCAGGCCGAGCAGACGGCCGTGCTGCACGGGTTGGCCGGGACGCCGCGCTATCTCTGGCTGGTAGCTGAGGCGCGGCACAATCAATCCGTCCTGGTGGACGCGGAGCGCTACGCCAGCCGGACGCTGGCGTTCTTTGAGAAACACCTGGCGGGAGGCGCCGCGCCGGAAACGCACGTCGCTGAGGCGTGGCGAGCCGACGTGCAGGCGTTCTTGGCGTGGCCGGGCCGGTCGGCCAGTGTGCCGGCGGAAAAGGCGACACGGGATTATGTGGGCGAGGATCATCGGGTTTTACGCCGGGCGGGCGGCACGGCGGCAATTGCGGCGGTTCCAGAAGTGCCTGAACCTCTGCCGCAAAGTGCAAAACGACCTGTTGCTGCGCGTACTGGCGGTCAATGAGGCCGGCGCGTTCGGCCGACAGCACCGCTTCGAGCGGGTTCGTTCCTACGCGGACTTCGTCGAGGCCGTGCCCCTGTGCAACTATGCCCGCTTGGCGCCGTTCATCGACCGCTGCCGCCAGGGCCAGACGCAGGCGTTGTTCGGCCCCGGCCAGCAGATCGTGCAGTTTGCCCTTACCAGCGGCACGACCGCACGGGCCAAGTACATTCCGGTCACGCGGGAGTCTCTGCGGGCGTATCGGCGGGGATGGGACATCTGGGGGGTCAAGGCGATTTCGGACCATCCCGAGAGCTACTTACGCAAGGTGTTGCAGGTAAGCAGCCCGGCTTGCGAGCAGCACGCCGCCGGCGGCACGCCCTGCGGGGCGATCTCGGGGCTGTTGGCCGAGCAGCAGCGTTGGGTCGTGCGCCGGTTCTATGCCACCCCCCTGGCGCTGGCGCGGATTGCCGACCCGACCGCTCGCTATTACACGATCATGCGCCTGGCGGTGGAGCAGGACGTGGGGTTTATCAGCACGGCCAATCCTAGTACCCTGCTGGCGCTGGCACGCACCGCGGCGGAGCGGGCCGAGCCGCTCATCCGGGACATCCGCGATGGAACGTTGGACGCCAGCCTGCCCGTGGAGCGCCCGATTCGTGAAAGCCTGTCCCTGCGCCGGAACTCACCCCGGGCGCGGGAATTGGAGGCCATCCTGAAGAGCAAGGGCCAACTCTTGCCGCGGGATTACTGGCGCTTGTCGTTCCTGGCCAATTGGACGGGGGGCACGCTGGGGCTCTATCTGCCGCGGTTGGTGGAGTATTACGGCTCCACGCCGATCCGCGACATCGGCCTGCTGGCCAGCGAGGGCCGACTGAGCATCCCCATGGCCGACAACACCCCGGCCGGCGTCCTGGACGTCCTGTCCAACTTCTACGAGTTCGTGCCGGAAGAGGAGTTCAACGGCGTGCCGGACCGCGACGCCCGCGAAGTGCTCAGTGGCGACTTCACCGTCTTGCAGGCCGCCCAGTTGGAAAAAGGCCGTAACTACTACGTCTTTCTCACCAACTACGCTGGGCTCTACCGTTACAACCTGGGCGACCTCGTGCGGGTGGCGGATCACGTGGGCACTACGCCCGTGATTGAGTTTCTCTCGAAGGGGGCGCACAGCAGCAGCCTGACCGGCGAGAAGCTTACCGAGAAGCAGGTCGTGGACGCCGTGCGAGACGCGGCGGGCGACTTGGGCATGGCCATCGAGACCTTCATCCTGGCGCCGGAGTGGGCCGACCCCCCCTGCTACCGGCTATACTTCGAGGCGGCCGTGCCGCTGCCGCGCCCCGACGTCGAGCGACTCGCGCGCCTGGTGGACCGACGGCTCGGCGTGAGCAATCTCGAATACGACGGCAAGCGGGCCAGCGATCGGTTGGGATCGGTGCAGGCCCGACAAGTGGCGCGGCACGTGTTGATCGAGCGCGACGAGAAGCTCATCCAGGCCAACCAGGGCCGCCGCGAGCAATTCAAGCACCGCTTCCTTTATAACAAGCCCCTGGACCTCGACTAGGCGACCCGTCGAGGCCGGCGGCAGCGACCAGCCCAGCAGGGAAACCAGGATGTTCGCCGAAATCCTCAAGGTCATTCGACTGCTGGGCCTGCGACGAGCGGCGCGGCTGAAGCGGCGCCATGAGCAGGGGCTCACGTACGTGCGCGGTTACACGGCAACCTGCTGCTGGTGGGCCCTGCTGACCAGCGGATTCCTCGATGCCTTGCAGCAGGCCGGGCGACTGGAGGCGCCCCGATTCGCAGCGCACCAACGCTGGAACCCCGCCGTACTGGAGGCGATCCTGACCTATCTTGATGGCATCGGTCTGCTCCGACGGGAAGGGGCGTGGGTGGCGCTGACGCCGGCGGGCCGGGTGCTTCTCGCCGAGCCGCGGGGATTGCTGGAGTTGGCTTGGGCCTATGAGCCGCCCCTGGCGAACCTGGACGCCCTGCTGCGGGGCGACAAGCAATACGGGCGCGACCTCCAGCGACGCATCACTTATGTCGGGCTGGGCAGCGGGCGACTGTGCGAACAACTGCCCTACCGCGTCATGCGGCGCATGGTGCTCGCCCAGGAATGCAAGGTCGTCCTGGACCTCGGCTGCGGGGACCTGGCGTTTCTGGCCGGACTCTGCCGAGCCGATCCCACCATCCGTTGCCACGGCCTCGACCAGTCGGCCGAGATGGTCGAGTTCGATCGGCGGCAATTGCAGCAGCATGATTTTGGCGGCCGCTTGTCCGTGCAGCAGGGCGATATGTTCGCTTGGCCCGAATTGCCGGTCGGCGTGCCCTCGGTGGACTGCATCACCGCCTGTGACACGTTCCACGAGTACCTGCCGGATGCCGCCAAGATCGCCGGCCTGATGCGCGGTCTGAAAGAGCGTTTCCCGTCGGCGGTCTTTGTGATTGGCGAGTTCTGTCGGCAAGACCCGGCCTGGTTGCGCCGCCGCCGAACCGCCTCGCTCGAGCACCACCTTTGGCACGAGTTGAGCGGCCAGCAGATCGGCGCCGCCCGCCAGTGGCGCGACATCTTCCGGCAAGCCGCCCTGCACCTCGTGGCCGAAGACGTGTACGACCTCATCGGACATGGCTACTTCACCCTTCGCTGACTCCTGCCCAGCCTAAGTCGCTTCTCGGCAAGCCTTTAGGATGCTAACCGCCGGCCTGCCCCGCCGCTGGTCAAGGAGGCGGCAACCGGGCGGGGCGGCCCCCGGCTGGTTTGCCTGGACAATCGCTCACGCCCCCATTAGCATTTCCCCCCATGTGCCCCGGCCGGGCGCGTGGCCCGTGCCTCAAGGGCGCGGGCGTTGCGGGGTCAAGCTCGGCCTATGTGGACCATCATACTTCTGCTCATCTCCAACGTCTTCATGACCTTTGCGTGGTACGGACATCTGAAGTTCAAGCACCAGCCGCTGTTCTGGGTCATCCTGGTCAGTTGGCTGATTGCGTTCTTCGAATACTGCTTCCAGGTCCCCGCCAACCGCATCGGCTACGGCCAATTCACCGGCGCCCAACTCAAAACCATCCAGGAAGTCATCACCCTGCTCATTTTCTCCGTATTCTCGTTGCTTTACCTCCGCGAACCGTTCAAATGGAACTACGCGGTCGGCTTCGCCTTGATTATCGCGGCCGTGTTCTTCGTGTTTCGCAAATGGTAGCTTAATGCCGACCCGGAAGGAACGGCCGTGAAGAAGTGCCCCTACTGCGCCGAAGAGATCCAGAACGAGGCGATCAAGTGCCGCTTCTGCGGTGAGTTTCTCGACCGACCTCTCCCGCCCGCTCCCCCGCCGTCCCCGCCTAAAACCGCCTGGCGACACTCCACCGCCCTCCTGGTGATCGCCTTGCTGTGCCTTGGACCGCTCGCCCTGCCCCTGCTTTGGCTCAATCCCCGCTACCGGCTTGTCACCAAGATCGTTCTAACCGTGGCGGTGATTGCCGTGACGGTCTGGCTGTACGTTTGGATGCGGGACCTCATCCGCCGCCTCCACGAGCAACTCCAGCAACTCGGCTTATAATCCTGCCGCCACCCCCCTTCTTTCGCCCTCCGGCCGGCAGCAGACACAGGGGTATCGTCTCGCGGCGGGGGCGGCTCGGCGGCGCCGCCAGCCGGGCACGCGGAAGGGCCTTGCTTTCCGCCGGGCAAATGCGGTATCGTTAGACCGCCATGATCGACATAAAAAAATTGCGCGAGAACCCGGAACTGTTCCGCCAGGCGTGTCGGCGCAAGAACGCCGCCGTGGATGTGGATGAGTTGTTGCGGCTGGATGAGCGGCTCCGCCGGGTCAAGACGCAACTGCAAGAGATTGCCACCGACAAGAACCAGGCCGGCAAGAGCATCGCCCTGATGAAGGAGCCGGACCAGCGGCAGCAGGCCATCGCACGACTGGCCGAACTCAAGCAGCGGGAAAAACAACTTGACGAGGAACTGGCGCCTCTGGAGCCAAAGCTGCACGAGATGCTCTTGCACCTGCCGTTGCCGGCGCACCCCCAGGCGCCGGTCGGACCCGACGCCTCCGGCAACCTCGAGGTCCGCCGCTGGGGCGACGTTCGCCGGTTCGATTTTCAGCCCAAGGACCACGTGCAACTGGGCCGCCAACTCGGCCTGATTGACCTCGAACGGGGCGTCAAGCTTTCCGGCGCCCGCCACTACGTCCTCCGCGGCGCTGGGGCGCTCCTGCATCAGGCGGTCCTGCGCCTGGCGCACGATCACATGGTCGCCAAGGGCTTTGAGCCCCTGACCGTCCCGGTGCTGGCGAAGGAGCAGGCGTTCGTGGGCACCGGCTGGTTTCCGGCCGGCCGGGACCAGGTGTACGCTGTCCCCGCCGACGAACTCTTCCTGGTCGGCACCGCCGAGGTGCCTGCCACCAGTCTTTACATGGACGAGATTCTGGATGAGGCCGACCTGCCCATTCGCTTCGTCGCTCAGTCCCTGTGTTTTCGGCGCGAGGCCGGCGCGGCAGGGCAGGACACCTACGGCCTGTATCGCATCCATCAGTTCGAGAAGGTGGAGCAGGTCATCATCTGCCGCCACGACCCCGACGAGGCCGAACGCTGGCACCAGCACATCGTCCGGAACGCCGAGGAGGTGCTCCAAAAACTCGACCTGCCCTATCGCGTCATTGAGGTCTGCACCGGCGACATGGGCCTGGGCAAGTACCGCATGTTCGACATTGAGACGTGGATGCCCAGCCGCGGCGGCTACTGCGAAACCCATTCGGCGAGCAACCTGATGGACTTTCAGGCCCGACGCCTCAACCTCCGCTACCGCGACCGCAACCGCAAGATTCAGTTCTGCGTCACGATGAACAACACCGTCATTGCCTCCCCGCGCATCCTGATCGCCTTGCTCGAACTCAACCAGAACGCCGACGCCTCCATCACTGTTCCTGTCGCCCTGCGCCCCTACCTGTTCGGCCGCGAACGAATCGGCCCGCCGGCCTGACCCGCCTATTTCATCACGGCTCAGGAATGGGCGCCGGCCGGCCCCACGCGCCGCAGCGTCCCCACCAGCACGCTCCCGAAACACCGCCAGTGCCCGAGGTGGGAGTCGAACCCACACGATCTTGCGATCAGGGGATTTTAAGTCCCCAGCGTCTGCCGTTCCGCCACTCGGGCTGAACCTGCAACGAAATGATACCGCCCGCCCCGCCTGGTCGCAAGAAGAGCACCTCCGCCCGCGCCGTCCCACCACGCCCTGCCGCCGGCGGGCTACCTGCCTGTCCCGCCGCCGCCGCGCAGCGCCGACCAAATAGAGAGCGGGAACAGCCGAACAATCGACCGCTCCCGCTCAAACTCGTATTCCGCGCCTCGGCCGCCTGACCTCTCGGCCAGGCCGTCCCCTAGAAGGTCGAGGGGCCTGGAGGCGGCGACTGTCTGCCCCGCGGACCTCCCGCCCCCGGACCGGTGCCGGGCTGCATCATCCCCGCCTGCATCTGCATCACCGCACCCGCCACCGACTCCACCAAATCGGTCGGCACAAACACGTCCACCTGCACCGCGCCCTCCTTCAGCACGGCCGCAAACCCCATCGTCCCTCGTACCTGCCCAAACATCATCCCCATCATCATCATCATCGGGTTGGCCTGCGGGCCGCCGCCCATCATCGGTGACAAAGCCCACCGAAAATAGTTGCCCACGTTCACCGCGGCCAGCACGTTCGCCTCCCCCGGCAGGTTGCGGGCCACCCTTGCCATGTTGGGGTCCTTGTCTAGCCCGCCACCGCCCTTGGCCAGCTTCACCGCCTGCCCCAGGCATCCCGGACCCGCCCCCACCGCCACGCGCTCCGCACCCACCAGGCAAATCTGCTCGCTGAACTTCGCCTGCCCGCCCCACTGCATCGCCAACGCCTGCATCGCCTCCGCCGGCAGCGGCAACTGCGAAAGGTCCAACGTCAATTCGTCATAGCTCAAACCGTCCGTCGTTCCCGCCTTGACCGCGTACGTGATCGGCAGCGCAAAGCCTGCCCGCTCGATCGCCTTGCTCACCAACGCGCACATCCTGGGCACCTCGCCCATCACCGCCGCCACGTCCTTCTGCGCGGTAACCTCGACAAACCGCATGGCCCCCGGCCCGCCGCCGCTGCTCGCCGGCACATACATCGCCTCCGCCGCCCCATCCCCCAGCGTCTTGCCGTACATCCGCTGCAATATGGTCTTCAGCTCATTCACCTCGGCCGCGTCCATCTTGTTGCTCAGCGTCGTGTCCTTGACCAGCGCATCCACGATCGCATTCATCGGCCCGATTATCAGGCGCGGGTCGCACCGCAACACCTGCGCAAACAAGTAATCCGCGTTGGGCAGCTTGCCAAACGCCGCCGCCGTCGTGCCGGGGTGGTTCGTCAGATACTTGGCCAGCGTCGTCTCCGCCCTGGCCTGTACCCGCGCCGTCAACGCCACCCCCTCCTTCACGAACCGGCCGCCGATCGCGACGTGCTGCAGCTCGCCCAGCCGCTCGATGCCCATCGTCGCAATGGCCGCCACCGCCGGATGGGCCTTGATGTCCTCGTCCCCCGCCAGTCCGTCCAGCATTTCCTGCCGGGCCTTGGCCAGCACCACCTCCAGACGGATGATCGCCGCCACGTCGCACTGCTCAAACAACGCTTGATCGGCGGGCGAAAGCTTGACGCCCTTCGGTTTTTGAGCCACGGCCGTCAGCCACTCGGCGTGGGGACCCATCAGCAACACCTTGCCGGCCGGCATGAAACAGACGTTCTTGGCCGACATCTCCCACACGCCTTTGGCGTCTGGCGACGCCTCCGCCCCGCTCGCTTTGATCGCCGCCTGCGCGTCCTTCACCGGCAGAAACACCACCAGGCTCTCCTCGGGGCTCTCGCTCAGATCGCCGATGCAGACCACCAGTCCGCGCGTAGAGTCCAACTGCCCGCCCAACCCCAGCTCTCCGTCGATCATCTGCCCCAAATTGAGCGCCGCGTTGCCCGGCAGCGGTAACTGCGCCTGCCGCGCGAACAGGTCCGTCTTCGCGCTGATCTGCGCCAGCGGCTGGCTCACAATCACGACCTGGCTGTCGGCGGGCGCCTGCTGCAACGCCTCCGGCAACGCCCCATAGCTCAAACCGCTCACCATCCCCGTCAGTAGGCACATCCCTGCCCAGCTTCGGTTTAGAAATCTCATCGCCGTTCCCTTTCTTCTTGCTCTAGGGTCTCAAACTTCTGGCCCGCCGGACCGAACTCTGGCCCTCGGCCGCCAGCACTATAGACGCACGCCGAACCCCAAACATAACAGCCAACCCGGCCTTCCTCCTCGCCGCCCCGCCTCCTCAGCCGCCCAAACGCCGCAAATCGCCCTTCCTCAACGATGTAACCCATTCATATCCAAACACTTACAGCAACCAATCGCGCCGCCGCCTCTGCTGCGACCGTCCCAACCACCGCTCGCCCACTACGCCACCAGGGACTCGAACCCCGAACCCGCGGATTAAGAGTCCGCTGCTCTACCAATTGAGCTAGTGGCGCATCGCTCGCCGGCTCCTGCCTCTCCCCAGCCGAGCCGACTCCCAAACCGCACTCTATCCCACAACCGCCCCCTCGGCAACCCCAAATCCCCCGCCCTCGCCCCTCCCCTCTCCACCCCACGCGCCCGAACCCGCTTGCACAACTATTTCACCCCGTCATCTGTTGACGGGGTTCTCCTTATCCTTACTACTCCTCATCCTTGAGGGGTTCTCCTTACTTCTCTTCCCCTCCGCCCGCTTCGGCGCACGTGCGTCCCGGCGTTATCCTTACCGCATTCTTCCCTCCCAGGCCCGTCAAGGGCCGCACGGACGCATTGCCGACGACGTAAGCCCCCGGCACAGAACCCTCCTCGCGCCTTGTTCCCGATGACTGTCAGGCCAACGTCAGCCTTGAGGTTCGGCGAGCTTGCGAGCCGTAACCTCCGAGGCTTGGCTGGGCATCCTCTTGTTTTCCAGGCTAGCCGACCAACCGCCAGATCAAGATGAACAATGAGAAGAGCATGATCGCAACGTGCATTCGCAGGATAAACACTGCGGAGTTTGCCTTCCTCCACCGGAATGCGTCAGAGAAGACCATGGGCTTCGGCATCTTGACCCCCGAGATCAGGTCGTCGCGGTGGAGTCCAAGGACTTCCTCGCAGTTCATGATGTGTCGGAACTTCGTCAGTTCGACACTGTTCCGATGCCGCAAACTTATCTGGATGCAGCACAAACTGACCACAAAGACAAGAATGGCTGCACCTACTATTACAACCGTTGACTCAGTCTGCCAGGCCGCCCCGACTACCGCAACGGCGAGGAAAAACTCCGCTTGAAGGGCCTTCCACGTTTGGTCACGAGTATGCCGGTGGTCTCGCCATGCTTCATCCATCGCCTGCCTGATGCTCGCGGGATCTACGTCCGTTGTCATCGCGCTCATCCTCCTTGGTTGTCGATTCAATTCTGTGCCCAACGACCCGGGTGAGATTCAACTTTGCCGCCCCGGCAAAGTCGTAACCTCCACCCGCTGGTCCGGTCTTCTGATCATATCCGATGGAGTTTGTCAACCTGGTAGACCACCAGTGTCTCAGGAATCGCCTCCTCCTTGCCGTCTCCAGTGGCCCTCTGCATGCCTACCAGAGCCCAGAAGCCCTGCTTGTGATCTTCCATATCAATCTTCATGCCCGAGAGCCGACTGCGGATTTCGGTGATCGCGTCAACATCAGCAAAAGCCCGACAGGCTGCTTCTGTTCCCAAAGAAGCTCGTCCCGCTATGACGGCGACCATTCGATCGCTGTGGGTTGGGTTTGGGCCTCTGATGATGAGACCGAAGTCCTTCCCGTACCGATCATTCTGCGTATTCTCTTTCCAGCCCGGCGGGGTAAGTAGTGCGTCGTTGGAGTAAATGGAAACGTTAACGTTCTTCAGATTCAGACTTGCGGAGTCTGCTCTAAAGTCGATACGCGGAACATAGTTCTGGTGATACTGCTGCAGGAGTCTCGCCGTCCAGCGGTTGGCCTTCGGGCTGGCAATGCAATAAAGGTTCATGCTGTCCGCCATCGCAACGTCGTCAAAGTCCTCCGGGTCGATGAGATCGGGCAATGTATCAAAGCCGTAGAGCAAGCCGAACCCTTGCAGGATGCCGCGGATGCCAACGTAATCCGAATACGTTCGACGCATCTTCTCGTATCCCCCCGACCGACCCATTGCCCGCCTGTAAGACAACGGGCTAGCCACAATGACAAACCGTGATTCGGTAGTTGGATGCCCGAGACTCACAGGAACAAGCATCGCGCGGAGTTTTTCATTCGGCGAAGTGGCCTCTGACAAGGCAGTTCGCAACGTCTGCTGTAGGTCGGCAACTCTCTCCGGATCATATTTGAGTATACGCAAGGAGCGCACATTGAATGGGGCACGCTGGGGTTCGTCCTGCGAAATGACGATCAACGGTTTTCCCAGCGACTGAGCCTGCCCGAGTTCGTGAAGGACGTTGGGGTTACTGCCGGTGATGTCTGCAACAACAATACGGCTCTCTCGTATTTTTCGGTCGATCGCCTGGGCAATCGGTTCGGCCAAGTGATCTTGGTCCACTCGGTACGGAGTCAAGCCTCTCTCAACGGCGGCGGCGATCACCGCACGCGAGATCTCGTTGAAGGCCGGGGTAAACGGGATGCTAATGAATAAGTCCATCAATCAAGCTCCTCTTCTTGTTTCTTGGACCGAACAAATTATTCTGTTGTTCCGGAGAATATCACGGGAAGTCATGCTTGACAAGCAGATTCCGTCTTTCTACAAAAGGAAAAGGCGAAAAGAGGGCGAAAAGGGGTTAGGCTTTTGATTTAGCGGCCCTCAGCTCTCCCAGATCCCTCGCTGAACGAACAGGGAACGAAAAGGGGACATTCTACTTTTTTGGGAGGAAGAAAATGACATTCCTACTCTTTGGCCTCCCTGCGCGGCCCGCCGCCGCCCCAGCGCCGACTCCCGGCCCAGCCCGCCAGCCCACCGCCTGCTCTGACCTTGGCCTGCCCCGACCCTGCCGAGGCGTCGATGCACACCCGCCTCCCATCCATCCCTATTCTTTCTCCTGCTCACCTGCTCCCCTGCTCATCTCTCTCGCGCAGCGCCACGCCCGCCTCCAACGATTCCTCCGACTTCACCTGCCCTGCTATCCTACCCTCCTCCCGCCCTCCCGTCCATCCCTCCCATCCTACTTCTCACCTGCTCACCTGTTCTCCTGCTCCCCTCTCCCGCGCAGCGCCCCCCGCACCCTCTTGTCATTCCCGCGCAGGCGGGAATCCATCCTGAACGCAGCACAGAATCTCTCCCGTTCGTGTATTTCGTGTCTTTCGTGGTTAATCTCTCTGCTGCTCTACCCTCTCGCGCAGCGCCACGCCCGCCCCTCGCCTCGTCCACCTGCCCGCGTCTCCCCCGCCCACCCTGCGCCGCGTCCGCCACCCCGCGCCTCGCCCGCCCGCCCCGTGCCTGCCCCCCTGCGCCTCACCCGGCCACCCCGCCCCTCACCCGCCGCCCCGCGTTATGTTCGCACCTCGCCTGCCCCCCCGCGCCGCGCCCTTCTTGTTCTTTCTTTCGCCTGCTCACCTGCTCCCCTGTTCACCTGCTCTCGCGCCTCGCCCCCGCCCCGCGTCTCGTCCGCCGCCCCGCGACCCTTTGAAATCACTGGCATTTCTCCCTCAGACTCGTTATATTCCCTCTCAATGTCGCCGACATTGGCGGAAAACTGGTTAGGACTCTGCGAAAAATGCCAAAAAAAAACCAAAAAATCCAAAAAATCATCCTGGCCTACAGCGGTGGCTTAGATACCAGCGTTATTTTGCCCTGGCTCCGCGACAAATACGCTTGCCCTGTCCTCGCCTTCGCCGCCAACCTGGGGCAGGGGGAGGAGCTGAGGGGGATCGAGAAGAAGGCGTTAGCGAGCGGGGCGGCGAAGTGCGTGGTGGCGGATTTACGGCGGGAGTTTGTGGAGGAGTACCTTTGGCGGCTGTTGAAGAGCGGGGCGGTGTATGAGAACGGGTACCTTTTGGGGACGAGCATTGCGCGGCCGTTGATTGCCAAGGAGCAGGTTCGGGCGGCGCATGAGGAGGGGGCGGACGCGGTGGCGCACGGTGCGACGGGGAAGGGGAACGACCAGGTGCGGTTTGAGCTGACGTACATGGCGTTGGACCCGTCGCTCAAGGTTATCGCGCCTTGGAAGGATCCGACGTTCGAGTTGACCAGTCGGGAGGCGGCGTTGGAGTACGCCCGGAAGCGGGGCATACCGGTGCAGCAGTCGAAGAAGAGCCTGTACAGCCGGGACCGGAACCTATGGCACATCAGCCACGAGGGAGGGGACCTGGAGGATCCGGGGAATGAGCCGCAGGACAACCTGTTCGTGCTCAGCCGGTCGATTGTTCGGGCGCCCAATCGGGCCGAGTACGTGCGGGTGGGTTTTGAGGAGGGCGTGCCGGTAGCGCTGAACGGCAGACGGCGGGACGGCGTGGCGTTGCTCGAGGCGCTCAACGAGCTGGGGGGCAGGCACGGGGTGGGGCAGGCGGACCTGGTGGAGAACCGGCTGGTGGGGATGAAGAGCCGGGGGGTGTACGAGACGCCGGGCGGGACGATTCTGGCGACGGCGCATCGGGCGTTGGAGACGTTGTGCCTGGACCGGGACACGAGCCACTACAAGCAGCAATTGGCCCTGCGGTACGCCGAGTTGGTGTATGACGGGAAGTGGTTCACGCCGCTACGGGAGGCGCTGGACGAGTTTTTCGACAGCACGCAGCGGACGGTTACGGGGGAGGTTCGGCTGAAGCTGTACAAAGGCAACTGCCGGTTGGCCGGGGTGACGAGTCCGTACAGTCTGTACGCGGCGGATTTGGCGAGTTTCAAGATGGGGGCGGAATACGACAGCACCGACGCGACCGGGTTCATCCGGTTGCTAGGGCTGCCCATGAAGGTGCGGGCGCTGAAGGCGATCCAACGTCGTTCGGGTTCCCGCTCCGGCAAGCGTTGAAGGGGCAGATGGAACTGTTGTTTACCTCAGACCTGCACGGCTTGCGGGTACTGTACCAGCAATTGGGCGATCTGGTGCGTGCCCGGCCGCCGGCGGTGCTGATTCTGGGGGGCGATCTGCTGCCGGATGGGGACCGCGGGTTTCCTTACGCGTCGGTGCGGGATTACATTCGGGGGGAGTTTCGCGATTTTCTGGTCGTGCTGCGGCGGGAGCAGCCGGCGACGGCGGTGTTGGCGGTGCTGGGCAACCACGATTGGACGTTCACGCCGGAGGAGTTGGGGCATCTGGCGGGAGAGGGGCTGCTGCGGATGCTCAGGCATGATGAGTTCACGACGGTGGGCGAGTGGGGCTTTCTGGGGCTGGCGTATTGCCCGCCGGCGCCGTACTGGATCAAGGATTTCGAGCGGCGCGACCTAGCGAGCGACGGGGCCAGCGAGTACGGGGGATACGTCTGGTCGAGGGAGAAGCAACGGATCATTCCGGCGATAGGGGCGGAGTATTTCGGGGGGCGTGAGAGCTTGGAGGAATTGCTGGGTCAGGCGCCGGTTTTTTCGGGTCCGTGGGTTCTGGCGGCGCACGCGCCGCCGGCGGGGACGCATCTGGAGCTGCTGCAGAACGGGCAGCCGGTCGGGTCGCGAGCGGTGCGGCGGTTCATCGAGAGGCGGCAGCCGGCGCTCAGTTTGCACGGGCACCTGCACGAGTCGCCGCTGGCGAGCGGGCACTGCACGGACCGGATAGGGCGGTGCCTGTGCGTGAATCCGGGGCAGACGGCGGAGCGTCTGTGTGCGGTGCGGTGGGACAGTTCGGCGCCGGAGCGTATCGAACACAGCCTCAACTGGAGGGCATAGGGACAGGTCAGTCGGCGGCGTGGGCGCCGGTCGGGAAGGCGAGATGATTGCGAGTTGGGTTTGGCTGGTGTTTTTGTTCGTGCTGGGGGCGTGCGTGGGGAGTTTCCTCAACGTGGTGGCGTACCGTCTGCCGCGGGAGATGTCGCTGATCGAGCCGAGCAGCCATTGCCCGGCGTGCAAGCAGCCGATCAGTTGGTACGACAACGTACCGATTTTGGGGTGGTTCCTGCTGCGGGGGCGGTGTCGGCGGTGCGGGGGAGCATTTTCGATCCGCTACGCGGCGGTGGAGCTTCTCACAGCCTTACTGTTTGTTGCGGTGTACGTGGCGTACTTCCGCCTGGAGGTGCGGCACGGGCTGCCCGAGTTCACGGAGGGCGGCTGGTTGATCTATGCGGGGCACATGGTTCTGATCTGTGGCCTGCTGGCGTCGTCGCTGATCGACGCCGAGCACTGGATCATCCCGCTCTCGGTGAGCTATACGGTGGCGGGGGCGGGTTTGGGGTTGAGCGTGGTGTGGCCCTATATCTTGTCGGGGTCAGGTGTGGCTGAGGCGGGGGTGATTCCTCTGGCTGGGCCGCGGACGGGCGCCTTGGCACTAGGGGCGGCGTTGGGGCTGGGGCTGGGAAATCTGGCCCTGTGGAAGGGGTTGATCAAGCGGAGCTTCGCCGAGCTGGCCGAGGCGGAGGAGGAGGCGCGGAAGAACAACCTGCCGGTCCCGGACGTGCCGGTTTCGGTGCGGCGGGAGATGGTGCGGGAACTGGCGTTTCTGGCGCCGGTGGTGGTGGGCGGCTGGCTGTGCTACAGGCTGCTCGCCACAAATGGCGGACTTGGCGAGACTTGGAACAGATTACTGGTGGAGCAGAAATGGTTGGGGGGCTTGCTGGGCAGCGTGTTTGGGTTTATGATAGGGGGCGGGGTGGTCTGGGCGACGCGGGTGTTGGGATCGTTGGCGTTGGGGCGGGAGGCGATGGGGCTGGGCGACGTACATTTGATGGCGGCGGTCGGGGCGGTGCTGGGTTGGAGAACCCCGGCGTTGGCTTTTTTTGTAGCGCCCTTCCTGGGTCTGGGGTATGCTCTGACCCGGTTGGTGGTGCATCGGACGCGGGAGATTCCGTACGGGCCGTTTCTCTCGGCGGCGACGGTAGTGGTCATGCTGGTGCATGACCCGGCGGTGGAGCACCTGCGCAATGCTCTGGGGTTCGGCGGGTTGCCCTGACCGTTCGGCGGCGGGGCGGTGGCGGCACACGATGGCGGCAACATTGCACAAGATACGCGTCTATGGCAAGCTGGCGGCGGTGGTCGCGGTGTTTGTGCTGGCCGCGGTGTTCCTGTTGCAGAATCGAGAGCGCGTGGGGCTGCGGTTCCTGTTTTGGCAGACGCCGGCCGTGCCGAAGTACCTTTTTGTGCTTGGAGCGGCGGCGGCAGGTGTGGTAATCTTCCAGGTCGGCGCGCGGGTCGGCCGGGTGGTGCGGGAAGTGCGGCAGATGCGGCGCGACGAACGTGCGGCGCAGGAGGCGAGAGCGCCAATCGGGCCAAAGATTGAGTCGAAAGGGAGTTCGTAATACCCGGTAAGGAGGCTAGCGATGAGAGCAGTGAGATGGATGGCGGTGGCGGCGGTGAGCGGTATTCTGGCAGGAGGCGTGGGCTGTCAGCCCTGGCAGAAGAAGTACGAGACGTGCGTGCAAGAGAAGACGAACCTGGAATCGCTGTTCGAGGGGACGCAGCAGCAGTTGCAGCAATGCACGGCGGAGCGTGATCGGCTGGCTGCGGAGGCGTCGGGCAAGCAGCCGGTTCGGGCGGGGGGCGCAGCGGCGTCAGGCGGGGGTCTGGAGGCCGTGGGCGGGGTGTATGACGCCGCCAAGGGCACCGTTACCGTGACCCTGGGGAGCGACGTGCTGTTCGATTCGGGCAAGGTGGTTTTGAAGACCGATTCCAAGGCCAAGCTCGACCGTATCGCGGGGATCGTGCGTGGGCAGTACGCCGGGAAGGACATCTGGGTGGTCGGGCACACGGACAGCGACCCGATTCGCAAGAGCAAGTGGAGCGACAACCTGGAGCTTTCCTCGCAGCGGGCGATGGCGGTGACGCGGTATCTGATCCAGCAGGGCATTCCCGCCAAGCAACTGGTGGCGGCCGGGCGGGGAGAACATCATGCGCTCGGTTCGGACAAGGCGAAGAACCGGCGGGTGGAAATCGTGGTTTACACGCGTTGAGACCCTCCAGGGGGAGGAACAGGCGGGACCGGGCTGCTTTTTCCGGCGGGGCCGTGGAAAGGCGGTCCGGTCCGCTGGTTTTGACGGGCCGGCCGCAGCGTGCGTTCGCCTGTGCAGCGCGACGATAAGGGCGTGAGTGCGCGATGATCGGCGTGATAGATTACGGCATGGGGAATCTGCACAGCGTACTCAAGGCGTTGGAGCACGTGGGCGCCGAGGCTCGGATCGTTACGAAGGCGGCGGAGATTGACGGGGCGGACAAGGTGATCCTGCCGGGGGTGGGGGCGTTCGCGGAGGCGATGGGCACGTTGCGAGAGCGTGGGCTGGTAGAGGCGATTGGCCGGGCGGCGGCGGACGGCCGGGGGTTCCTGGGCATTTGCCTGGGCCTGCAACTGCTGTTTGACGTGAGCTACGAGGACGGCGAGCACCGTGGTCTGGGACTTATCGCGGGCAAGGTGGTGCGGTTTGATTTTGGCGGGCGCGTGGGCGCGGGCGAGTGGAAGATTCCGCACATGGGCTGGAACGCGCTGCGGATGCGGCGGCGGGCGGCGATCTATCGCGACGTGCCGGAGGGCGCGTACGTGTACTTCGTACATTCGTACCACGTGGCGCCGGAGGATGACGGCGTGATCGCCACGGTTACGGATCACGGGGGCGAGTTCGTTTCCAGCATTGCGCGCGGCAACCTGTTTGCGACGCAGTTTCACCCGGAGAAGTCGCAGCAAGTCGGTTTGCAGATTCTGCGCAATTTCAGCGAGTTGTGAGACGGGTCCGGTTTCGGCTGCATACCAGCCGGCCGCTAACGGTCGGGGCGGCAAGTTTGCCAGTGCACCCGGTCCGCGGCGCAGGTGACGGAGAGCGCTCCGGAGCGGCTGGTTTCGAGCAGAGGACGGCCGTGCAGCGCTTCCACGAGCCGGGTTTGTTGGAGAGCGCGGAGCGGGCCGCCACTGCGCAGACAGAGCTGCGGATGCACGGCCTGGACGAAGGCGGCGAGGGTAGGCGCGACCGAGCCGTGATGGGGCAGGAGCAAGACGTCGGCGGGGAGTTGGTCGGGGCCCAGGTCGAGGAGCAATTGCTGGCTGAGAGCTTCGAGGTCGCCGCAAAGCAAGAGGGCGCCGTGGGCGTCGGCGATGCGGAGGACGAGGGAGGCGTCGTTGGCCTGCAGGGCGCAGGCAGGGGTGCGCGGTCCGGGCCATAAGACCTCGAGTCGGTACGGGGGTTGGTCGGCGGAGCGGTGCGGCAGGAGTACGGACCCTCTTCGGACGGTGTGCAGGGGCACGGCCAGCCGTTGCAGTTCGTGGAGGGCCGAGCGGGCCGTGGAGTTGGCGAGGGGTTGCCAGTATTCGCTGAGATACACTCCGCCCACCGGGATTAGATGACAAAGCTGTGCGGCCCCGTTGTAATGGTCGAGGTTAGGGTGCGATAAGAAGAGGGCTTGGACGCGATTGACGCCGAGGCGTCGGAGAAAGGCGGCGACGGTGCGCGTGCCGACGTCGGTGCGGGTCAGGCTGCCGGCGTCGTAGCAGATGACTTGGCCGTCGGGCAGACGCACGACGGCGGCGCAGCCAGGACCGACCGAGAGGACATGGAGCTCGAGGGCGTGGGGCTGCGGCGCGAACGGCAGGAGGCAGACAAAGGCGGCGGCCCAGGCCGCTAGGCCGAGGCGAACGGCGTAAGGAATGGCGCCGCTGCGCCAGGCCGACCAGGCGGCCGAGGCAAACAGCCCATAGGCCGTGAGGACCAGCCAGATCGGGGGCGAGGCGACGTTGATGTTGCTGCCGGGGAGGCGGGCGAGCGCCTCCACCGTCGTCGTACACGCCGATGCCAGCAGCCAGAGAGGACGAGCCAACCAACCAGCCAGCCCCGGTAGTGCTGCCGCCAGCACCATCTTGATCAGGCCGACACACATCGCCAGGCAGACCAGCGGCGCCAAAGCCAACGAGGCGAGCGCACCCCACGGCGCGAAGCGGTTGAAATGGAATGCCACGAGCGGGGAGCCAGCCAGCCACGCTACGACGGAAACCGCCAGGGAACCGACCACGATTCTGCCGGACCACCGCAGGGCCGCCTTGATCCATCGCGTCGTTCCGGGCGCGGCGTCGTGGCGGGCGTTTTCGTCGGCCACGGCCGCCAGGGGGTCATCCGGCCGCCAGGACCGGCTGAGCGTCCGTCCGAGGACGAGAATGGCGGCAGTGACGATGAAGGATAGCTGGAACCCCGGTGCAAATACGTCGAGCGGCCGCCACAGGACCACGACCAAGAGCGCTAGCGCCAAGAGATTGAGGCCGTTGGTCGGCCGGCGCGCCAGGAAGGCCAGGCAGAAGACGGCACAGATGATCCCTGCGCGCAGGATCGGCGCCTGTTCGGGCACCAACCCGACATAGAGCACAACGCCGGCGAAGGCGAGCGATCCCTGCACCCAGCGCGGGAGGCGGAGCAACCAGCCCAAGCCCCAAACCAGGGCCGCGACAATGCCGACGTGAAAGCCCGACACACTGAGATAGTGGTTCGTGCCGGTGCGGAGAAACGCTTCGTTGAGATCGTCGCTGAGGCGTTGTCTCTCACCCAGCAGAAGGGCCGCGAGAAACGCGCGCACGTCATCGCCTTGGGGATGGCCCGCTTCGAGGAGGGGTTGGCCGCGCAGCAAGGCGCGCCAGGCCGCCCGCTGCCAGCGAGCGCGACGCTCAATCCACTTGATCCCCCAGCCCTGGCCCGTGCCAATGACCTGCACGGCTGCGGCCACGTCCACGTCGAGCTTCACGAGGTTGCGCGTCGCTCGGTATAGGTCGCGCCGGTCCGGCTCACCGGGATTTGCCGGCCCCTGACGGGCGAGCAAGCGGCCGTCGATCTGGACGCGCTGTCCCAGGCGAAGGAGGGGACAGGGCTGTTGCACAACGACCTGCATCAGCCCGCTGGTCGGCTGCCAGTCCGGTCGGCAGCGTACCTCCTCGGCACGGAGCGTGAAGACGGTTTGCGGCTCGTCGATGGGCGTGAAGACCAGTTCGGACGCCGGCTCGGTCAGCAACGGCTCACTGACGATGATGCCGCGAACGCCAGCCAGCCGTGGTGCAGCGCCCACGTAACCGACCACGTGCCCGGGCGGGAAGAAATGATAGGCCAGGTCGTAGCGCAGCGCACCTAGACAAAGAAACCCGGCCCACAGCACCGCCTGGGTGGTTTTGATCGGCTGGACGGATGCTCGTGCGGTGCTGGGCGGCGGGCGCAGCAGCCGCCACCCGCCGAGCGCCAGGCAAACGAGCAGCCCCGCTGCGGCCACAACGGCCGCGCCCGGCGTTGCCGGCGAGAGCCGCGCTGCCACGACGCCGGCGATGACGGCGAGGGCCGGGGCCAACAAGGGCACTCTGCCGCGATCGACTAACCCTGCTCGGCCAAGCCGTGCGTCCAACATTCCTGTTACGCCCTGGCTGGGGGCTGCCGCGTTCGCGTGCGCCGGCCGCCTAGAGGGCTCGGTCCACGGCGGCCGCCACCCGCGCCAACCTCTCCATGATGCGGCGAAAATGACTGAGGTCGATCTGCTGGGCGGCGTCGGTGAGGGCGTGCTCGGGGTCGGGGTGGACCTCGATGAGCAGGCCGTCGGCGCCGGCGGCGATGGCGGCCAGGCTCATGGGCTCCACGAGGTACGCATGCCCCGTGCCGTGCGTCGGGTCCACGATCACGGGGAGGTGGCTCACCCGCTTGATGGCCGGGACCACCGTCAGCGCCAGGGTATTGCGGCAGTAGTCCTCGAAGGTGCGGATGCCGCGCTCGCAGAGGATGACATTCGGATTGCCGGCGTTGATGACGTATTCGGCGGCCAGGAGGAACTCCTCCAAGGTGGCGCTCATGCCGCGCTTCAGCAGCACCGGCTTGGACTGTTCGCCGACCGCCTTGAGGAGCATGAAGTTCTGCATGTTCCGCGCCCCGACCTGGAGGACGTCGGCGTAGCTCGCCACCAGCGGCACATGGGAGACGGTAAGGACTTCCGTGACGATCGCCAAGCCGGTTTGGGCGCGGGCCTCGGCGAGGTATTCGAGCCCCAGCTCGCCGAGGCCCTGAAAGCTGTAGGGGCTGGTGCGAGGTTTGAAGGCGCCGGCCCGCAGTCCGACGCCGCCGGCCTCCTGGACCGCGCGCGCCGTATCCAACAGGCTGTGGCGATCCTCGACGCTGCATGGTCCGGCGATGACGGCGATTTTCTGGCCGGCGCCCACCCGCACTCCGGCCGGCGAGAGTGCGATGGCGGTATCCTCCGGCTTGACCTCGCGGCTGGCCACCTTGTAGGGGGCGAGGATCGGCACGATGCGCTCCACTCCCGGCAGGGTCTCGACGGCCTCCTTGTCAACCATGCGCTTATCGCCCACGGCGGCCACGACCACGCGGTTGGTGCCGTGAATGACGTGCGTGGTCAGGCCCATCTGCTCGACGGTGTGCACGACGTGCTCAAGCTGCTGAGCCGTCGATCCCGGGGCCATCACTACAATCATGCCTTCACCTCGCTACTGGCGCTCGAGCCGGTCAGAGCCGGGCGGCGCCGACCCTAAAGAGCGGCAGCCGCATCACGCCCAAGACCGGTTGGGCGGACTGGAATGATACGGCGGGCGGGCATTCCTGTCAAATGCCCGTTCGCTCGCCAGGCGAGCAGGCGGGGTGGGGCGCGTGGGGCGGGCGGTCAGGAGGGTCAGCGGCGGTCAAGGAGAGTACCGGGGCCGAGGGCGTGCTGCGGGCAGATGGTGCATTCGAGACAGCGGATGCAATTGGGGTCGTTGGGGTTATGGGCGGGGCGGAGAGCCAGGTCGCACGATTGGGCGCAGATTTGGCAGGAAGTGCAGGCGCGGAGGTTGAGTTTGAGGAAGAGGGCGGAGAAGCGGTTGAAGAGGCCAAAGATGGCGCCCAAGGGGCAGAAGCGGCACCACGGCCGGTAGGTGAAGATCATGGCCAGGAGGAACAGCAGGGCCAGGACGATCTTGAGGCCGTTGGGCCAGTTGACGGGCTGAGCGGCGGCGAGCTGCTGGGCCAGGCGCGGGGCGACGGCCTCCCAGGCGCCGGCGGGGCAAAGGGCGCAGATGAAAAGGGGATGCTCGACGCCATAGAGCAGAGGCACCAGAAGCACCAGGGCGAGGAGTACGGCATAACGGGAATAATTCAGCCAATAGGGGAGCTTGAATCGGGGCGTGGGGATTCGGGCCAGGACGTCCTGGAGGAAGCCGAAGGGGCAGGCCCAGCCGCAGAGGAAGCCGCCGAAGAGGGCGCCGGCGGTGATGAGCACGCCCAAGGCGAGAAAGGGGACGACGTGGAGGGCGGCGTACTGGGCGAGGACGCCGATGGGGCAGGCGAAGGTGGCCAAGGGACAGGCGTAGCAGTGGAAGACGGGCGCGCAGACGCCGTGCAGGCGGAGGGCCAAGGGATCGAGCCAGACGAGCAGGAAGGCTGCCTGGACCCAGTGCCGGCGAGAGACCAGTCGCGTCAGGAAAGAGTCGATGCTGGCCATGGACACCATGACCTCCGGTTAATGTAGTCAGGTAGGGCAGGCGTTGGCTGGGGCGGTGCTGCCGCTGTAGGTGCGCTGGAGGTCGCCGGCGGGTTGGCGGATGACGCCGCCGACGGCCACGTCGCGGGTGAGGGCGAATTCCGAAAGCAGGAGGAGGCTGTCCGGGGCGGCGGCGCGATCGGTGTCGGTTTGGTCCGGGGTAGGGGCCTTGCGGACGGGGACGCGGTGAGCAGCGGCACCATAGAACAGCAGCGCGGCGCCGATGAGCAGGGCCAGGAGCGTGAGCAGCCGGGTTCTTGGGCAGACGGTTGGGGAGGCCATGGGTTACCCTGAAAAAAATGGCGGAGGCGAATGGGAATCGAACCCACCCGGGACAACATCGTGCCCCACACTGGTTTTGAAGACCAGGAGCGCCACCAGGCGCCAGTCACCTCCGCAGCGGCTCAATCGTGTGGGCCCTCGCCGGCGAGAGCTTCCTTAGCCTGGTTATAGAACATCATAACGGGGGAGCCGCCGAAGGCAATGGCGAGCCAGGCGGCTTCGTCGATCTCGTCGGGGGAGAGGCCCATTTTTCGGGCCTGCCGCAGGTGTATTTTGAGACACGGTTCGCAGCGGGCCAGGACGGACAAGGCCAAGGCCAGGGCCTGCTTGGTGCGGGCGTCCAGGGCGGCGGGGGCGTCGGCCTGCTGGAGAAAGGCGCTGAAGCGCTGCTGCACCTGACGGACGGGGGAGCCGGCGGGCGGGACATGGAGGGGAGCGGCGGCGTTTTCGGCGGCGGCGTTCGTGCCGGCTGGGGCGCAGCAACACTGGGCGCTACCCGATTGCGGCTCTTCGGCGGGGCGGACGGCGGCGGGTGCGACGAGGGAGGGTTTTTGGCCCGGTGCGGGCGGCGGCGCGGTCCAGGGGCGCCGGCCGGTCGTCGCGACGAATACCTGGCCTGATCCCCGGCCCAGGACCGTGCCAATCACGGCGGCGTCCGAGACGCCGGCGTCGTGGAGCCGTCGGAGGAAGGGCGCGGCTCTTTCAGGGGCGACGGCGATGAGCAGGCCGCCGGAGGTTTGGGCGTCAAAACCAATATCGAGCATTTCCGGTAAGACGTGGGCCTGGGGCACGATTTGGGGGGCGGAGGATTCCCTATTTCGTTCAATACCCCCTGGCAGAATGCCTTGGGCGACGGCGGGCCAGACGCCGGGCAGGAGGGGCAGGTCATCGAGGAGGAGCCGGACGTCAACGGCGCTGGCACGGGCCATTTCGGCGAGGTGTCCGAAGAGGCCGAAACCGGTGACGTCGGTGCAGGCATGGGCGTCGAACTCGAGCATGAGCTGGGCGGCGAGGTTGTTGAGCGTAGCCATGGAACGAGCGGCGGCGGCGAGGTCGTGGGGATCGGCGCGGCCGAGTTGGGCGGCGAAGGAGATGATGCCGGTCCCCAGGGGCTTGGTGAGAATGAGGACGTCCGCGGGCTGGGCGGCGGCGTTGGCGACGATGCGGCTGGGCTGGATGAGGCCGGTGACGGCGAAGCCAGCCATGATGCGGCTGTCGTCGATGCTGTGCCCGCCGATGACGGCGACACGGGCCTCCTGCATCTTGTCCTGGCCGCCGCGGAGGATGTCGAGCATGACCTGGTCGGGCAGGGTGCGGGCGGGAAAGGCGAGGATGGAGAGCGCCGTGAGGGGCCGGCCGCCCATGGCGTAGATGTCGCTGACGGAGTTGGCGGCGGCGATTTGGCCGAAGAGGTGGGGATCGTCCACGACGGGGGTGAAGACGTCAACGGTCTGCACCAGGGCGAGATCGCCCTCGAGGCGAAAGACGCCGGCGTCGTCGCCGGCCGGGACGCCGACGAGAACGCGAGGGTCGTCGATGAGGGGCAGTCGCTGCAGGACGCTCCTGAGGAAGGCCTGGTCAATCTTGGAGGCGCAGCCGGGCTGGTCAACGAGGGTGGTCAGGCGTACCGGGCCGGGGGTAGGGTCCAGTCGCTCGCCGGCGCAAAGGCAGAGGTCCTTTTCGCGGAAGAGATCGCACGGGCAGGTTTTTTTCGGGTCGCAGATGCAGACTCCCAGGCGTCGGGAGCGCTCCATGACCCGTTGTCTTTTCTCCAGGTTCTTCATGCTTTCCACTCAGGGTTCATTCTAGGCTGCGAAGGCAAAGGGATCAACTGCCGGGGCGCCTGCAGGCCAAGGCGGGGGTCAGTGCGGGAGGGGTCGGCATTGGCGCACCGCCAGGAGGGCCGCGCCCAGGGCGCAGGTCATTTGCGGGTCGGGGGCGACGAGGACGGGCTGGCCGAGGGCCGCCGCCAGGGCCTGCGACATGCCGGGGACGAGAGCGACACCGCCGGTAAAGACCACCGGGCCGGCGGCGCCGACGCCCGCCAACGCGGCGATGCGCAGGGCGATGGCCCTCTCGATGCCGGCGGCGAGGTCGGCGGGCAAGATGCCTTCGGCCAGCAAGGAGACCATTTCTGTTTCGGCGAAGACGGCGCACATGCTGTTAATGGCGGCGGGGGCGGTGCTGGCGGAAGCGTGCCCGCCAAAACTCTGCAAGTCGAGGTTCAGGCGTTGGGCCGCCATCTCCAGGAAGCGGCCGGTGCCGGCGGCACAACGGTCGTTCAAGGCGAAATCGGCCACGGCGCCGGCGGCGTTCAAGCGGAGGCATTTGCTGTCCTGGCCGCCGACGTCGATGATGGTGCGAGCCTGGGGCGCGACGCGGCGAACGCCGACGGCCTGGCAGGTGATTTCCGTAAGGCGGTCAGCGGCGATGCTGATGAGGTTTCGGCCGTAACCGGTGGCCACGACGGGGCCGATCTCGGCGCGGGAAACGTGGTTTTCCTCCAGCAGGCGAGTCAGCAGGTCCGCGGCCAAGGCGTTCTGGGCAATACCCTGATCCACCCGGCCGGCGGCCTGAACGCGGAGGGTCTCGGTTTGCAGCAGCACAATCTTGAGGGTTCGAGAACCGGCGTCAATGCCAGCGGCAATCATGCGTGTCCTTTCGACGAGGAGCCGGCAGGGGGGGCGTCGGCCTGGCCGCGCACGGTTTCAAAGAGGGCTTGGACTTGCAGGGCCAAGCGGGCGGAATCGGAGGGCGAGTAGTCCGTCTCGAGGGCGAGGCAGGGCAGGAGCAAGACCTCGCGACAGAACTCTCGAACCTGAAAGGATTCCACGGCGTAGGTGAGGCAGGCCTGCCAAGTGAGGTCGATGACGCATTGGGGTCGATAGGCTTGCGCGAGGTTGCGGAGGGAGTCCAAACGGCGGCGGTTGGGGGTGCGGACGGAGCAGGGGAGGCGGAAGTACTTTTCGGCGATGGCATGGAGGGGATCGGGGGCGTGGGGATCGACGTCTTCGAGGATCGGTTTGAGGCCGGTGCAGGTTTCGAGACACACGACGAGGCCGCCGTGGTCTTCGATGATCTCAAGGACTCGTTCGGCCCCGTGCACCAGGGGGACGCCGGTCATCAGGACGCGGACGCGCCGGGCGGCGTCGGGCAGCGGGGGGCTGGTTTGCAGGAGGTCAATGGCGGCTTGGTACTGTTCGAGGTCGGCGGGGATGCCGGAGATGCTGCTCTTGAGGTCGAGGAGTTGTCGGCCGGTGAGCGGGGGGGCGTCGGCCTGCAGGAAGGCGGCGAGGCGGCGGCGCAGGGCGCGTTCGCGGTTCATCAAGGCGATGGCGGTGCGCAACTTTTTGGGCGTAAGGCGGACGCGGAAGCGCTCCTCGATCAGGGCCTGGAACCGGCGCAGCTCGCTGAGCCAGTGGGCAAAGGCCGCGGCGTCGTCGGACTTGTGGGGCAACTCCAGGACGCAGGTCGGTCGGGAACGGGCGAGCAGTTCGAGCATCTTTTTTTTGCCGTCGCAAGTGGTTTCGGCGACGATGAGGTCGGCCATTTCCAGGAAAGGGTTCTGCCGAAGCACGTGGTAGCCGTAGGTGCTCTTGATGAGGGGGCAGAGGTTGGCGGGGAGGTCCGTTTCGGCGGCGGGGATGGTTTGGGCGTGGCCGCCGCACAGACAGACGGGGACGGCGCCCGCCGCCAGGAGCAATTCCCGCGGGGCGTACTCGCACATGATACCGACAACGGGGCGGCCTTGTGCTTTAGCGGCGACGGCGTACTCGTAGCAGTTCTCAATCATGTGGCTAAACCATTCCAGCGGGCCCGGCGAGCAAACGCCGGTTACGGCGCCCGGTTCGGCGGGGCCAACCGACTCGGCTGGGCGTTTTTCGTTACCGCGGCATGGTCTCATTTGACGCTCCTGCTTCCGGCGGAAGATGCGGCGGGCGAGGAAAGGCGCCTTTGCCTCGCCCGCCGGCGGTCGTTGGTTTCGTGGCGGGCCTATTTCAGGTCGAACCCGACCCCGACGATGCCCGTCAGGAGAAACAGCCCCAATAGGAGCAGCGCGAGGCCCAGGTGCTTTCTCATATACAAGCCATCCTTGCCGGCCGGTTGCTCTTAAGGCACCATACCAAGCCGTGGAGGTCGCCGCAAATGCCAATTGTCGGCGTAGAGCGGGGGACCTTGATTGGGGCAGGGAGTTCCGTTAGAATAACGGACGGTTTTCATGCCACGAAAATTGTGGGGCGATTGAGACAGAGATCGGCGATGCTGCAAGCCAGGCAGGACGCATTGCGGAAGTTGCCGGCGGTGGACGCCTTGCTGCAGGAGCCCACCTTGCAGGAGCTTATGCAGCGGTTGGGCCGGCGGATCGTGGTGGAGGGGGTTCGGCAGGGTTTGGCCCAGGCGCGAGAGGACCTGCGAGAGGAAACGGGGGAGGCGCCGACGGAGGAGGGTCTGCGTCAAAGGGTTCTGGCGGAGGCGCGGCGGCGCATCAAAGGGATGGCGGGGCCGCACTACCGCAAAGTGATTAACGCGACGGGGGTCATCCTGCACACCGCCCTGGGGCGGGCCGTGCTGCCGCGGCGGGCCCTGCGGCAGATGGAGCAGGAACTGGCAGGGTATTCGCTCTTGCAGATGGATTTGGCGAGCGGGGAACGTAGCCGGCGGGACGAACGAATCGAATGGCTGGCGGGGCAACTGACGGGGGCCGAGGCCGCCACGGTGGTGAACAATAACGCCGCGGCCACGGCTATCGTGCTGAACACCGTGGCGGCCGGCAAAGAAGTCATCGTGTCGCGGGGCCAGCTCGTGGAGATTGGCGGCTCGTTCCGTCTGCCCGAGGTGATGACCGCGTGCGGGACGAGACTGGTCGAGGTCGGCACGACCAACCGGACGCATCCTCAGGACTATGAACGGGCCATCACCGCGAACACGGCGGCCTTGATGCGGGTGCATCCGAGCAATTATCGCATCCGCGGGTTTACCGCCGAGGTTCCACTGGGCGAGTTGGGACGAATGGCGCAGGCCCACGGGCTGGTCCTGATCGACGACGCGGGGGCGGGCGCGCTGGTGGACCTGGCCCGCTGGGGGTTCGGGGACGAGCCGACGCTGGCCCAGTCGATTCGGGCGGGAGCGGACGTGGTAACGTGCAGCACGGACAAGCTCATTGGCGGTCCGCAGGGGGGCTTGATCCTGGGGAAGAAAGCCCTGATCGCCGCGATTCGTAAGAACCCCCTGGCGCGGATCGTGCGGATGGACAAGCTGCGTCTGGCGGCGCTGGAGGCGACGCTGGCGCTTTTTCTGGATGAGGACCTGGCGCTGGCGGAGGTTCCGACACTAGCGATGCTGCGGCGGAGCGGGGCGGACCTGGCGGAGCAGGCGAACCGCGTGGCGGCGGCGCTGAAGGAGAAGGGCGTGGCGGCGGAGGTGAACGCGGTGGACGGGGCGAGCCAAATGGGCAGCGGGTCGCTGCCGACGGAGGATTTGCCGACCAAGCTAGTGGCCGTGCGCCCGGGGCGGATGAGCGTGGACGACCTGGCCCAGCGGTTGCGCCTGGGGCAACCGCCGATTATTACGCGCATTCAGGACGACGGCGTGATGATCGACCCGCGCACGTTGCAGGAGGGAGAGGAAGCGATGGTGATCGAGGCGCTGGCGGTCCTTCTCGGGCGCGGCTAACCGGGCGGGAGGCGCGATGTCCGTTGAGCAGATCAACATCACGCTGGGTACCGCCGGGCACATCGACCACGGCAAGACCGCGCTGGTCAAATGCCTGACCGGGTGCGACACGGACCGTTTGAAGGAGGAGAAGGAACGGGGTATGTCGATTGACCTGGGGTTCGCCCCGTGCCTGGTCGGGGGGCGGCAGATCGGTATCGTCGATGTGCCGGGGCATGAGAACTTCATCAAGACGATGGTGGCGGGGGCGACCGGCATCGACGGGGTGATCCTGGTGATCGCGGCGGACGACGGGGTGATGCCGCAGACCCGCGAGCACCTGGAGATTCTGAGCCTGCTGGGGGTGCGGGGGGGCCTGGTGGCGCTGACGAAAGCGGATCGGGTCGAAGCGCTGCAATTGGAGCTGGTTACCGAGGAGATTCGCACCTGCCTGGCGGGCACGTTTCTGGCGCAGGCGCCGGTTTATCCGGTCTCGAACGTTACCGGCGCGGGGTTTGACGGCTTGCTGGAGGGCCTGGGGCGGCTGGTGGAGTCGATCACGCCGCGTCATACGGAAGGGGTTTTTCGCTTGCCGGTGGAGCGGGCGTTCGTCGCGCGGGGCTACGGGACCGTGGTGGCCGGGGTGCCCACGGCGGGGACGGCGGAGGTGGGCGACGAAGTCGTGCTGTTGCCGCAGAACCGGAAGGGGCGGATCAAGACCATTGAAGTGTACAAACGTCCGAGCGTGCGCGTGGTCGCGGGGCAGTGCGCTGCGCTGAACATTCCCCACCTGGACCACAAGGCGGTCGCCCGCGGCAACGTACTTACCATTGAGGGGTATTTCAGCCCGCAGGAGTGGTGGCTGGCCCGGCTGCGGCTGCTGGCGCACGAGTACGCCCGGGTGAAGCACGGCCAGGCCGTCAAGTTCCACACCGGCACCGCCGAGGTGGTGGCCGCCGTTTACCTCTGGGAAGGCAACGCCCTGGGCCCCGGCGGCGAGGGGCTGGTGCAGATCAAGGCGAGCGCACCGCTGGTCGCCGGCCCCCAAGACCGGTTCATCCTCCGCGCGCTCTCGCCGCCGCGCACGATCGGGGGCGGGATCGTGCTGGAAGGCGTGGCGCGGCGGCTCAGACGCACGGAGCCGGCGGTGCGCGACAAGGTGCGGGAGCTGGCGCAGGCCGTCGGCGACCGGGGGAGGTTCGTGGAATACGGCGTGCGGGACGCCGAGGCGGGCGCGGCGAGCCTGGGGGGGCTGGCCCGGCGGGTCAAGCTGCCGCCACGGCATCTGACGCCGATTCTGCACGAGTTGGTGCGCGAGCAGAAGATCGTGGCGCTGAGCGGCGATCTGTACCTGCACGCCGCGGTGGCGGATCAGACGGCGGAACGGCTGGCGGGGGCGCTGGGGGATTATCACCGGGGGCAGCCGGGGAGTCCCGGCATGACGGAGGAAGCGCTGCTGGGGGCGCTGCCGCTGGCCAAACCGGTGCTGGACTTTGCCCTGGGGCAACTGAGGAAGGTCGGCCGGGTGGTGGAGCGTCATCAGCGGTTGGCCCTGGCCGAACATCGGCAGGCGGCGCCGGCGGCTGAACAGGCGTCCTTGGACCGGGTCGAGAAGTTGTTCCGCGAGCGATTGTTCAATCCGCCCGGAGTGGAAGAGGTCGAACAGGCTGCCGGGCTCTCGCGAGCGCAGGTGCAACGGGTCCTGCGGATTCTGCTGGAGCAGGAAGGGCTGGTGGAGGTGGAGCGGGACCTGCTGTTTCACGCGGACGCCGTCCGTCAGGCCCGCACCCGGCTGGAAGAGTTCCTCGGCAAGGAAGGCAGATTGGAGAGCGTGCGGTTCAAGTACCTGCTGGACACGACGAGGAAATACGCCATCCCCCTGTTGGACTACTTCGACCGCGTGGGCGTGACGCGGCGCGTGGGCTACACCCGGTTCTTGAAAACCGCGCCGGCAAGCGATAAAGGCCAACCAGAAGACCCGTGACCGAGGAGCAGCCCCGGCCGGGGCGTTGCAGAGGATCGAGAAATCGGAGCGGGAGGGAAAGGACAAGAACCAGATGCGTTACGGTAAGATCGCGGCGACCTTCCTGGGGATTGCCGTGGGCACGTTCGTGCTGCAGGTGATTCTGCGCCCCGGCTGAGGCAGCCCCCTCAACGCCCTTGGAGGGTGGATCATGCTGGCCTCTTTTCCTGCCGCCCTGATAACAGGGATCGTGGGGATCTTTCGTGACCAGCGCCGAGGGCTGGCGGCGGCGGTTACGGCGATCGTCGGCGGTATCATCGTGCTCTGGCTGGTGCTGCTGGGTACGTTTGTGCTGTGCCGCTAGTCAAATCAGGGCAAGGAAGAAGCCTGGGCCAGCGTACCGAGCCGAAGCTCCGGCCCGGCGGCGGGAGGCAGGTCGCCACAGGCCGTGCAGACCGGTGAATCCACCTGGGAATGACGGATTGGGAGGTTTTTTCGGTAGCCAAGTGGCCAGCCTGCTCGTCAATATATAAGGTGCGGTTTGTCGGGAGCTAATCGACGCAGCGGGTCATTTTGGGCAGCCCAGACAGGGGAGCAAGGAGCGGCAAGATGAGAAATGGCTGGCTGGTGGGTCTGATGGTCGGGGCTTGCTGGGTTGGGCAGGCGTGGGCCCAAGGCGAGCAGTGGCTGCAATACCGCTGGTCGCGTATGGGGGAGGCAGACTATGGGGGAGGGTCATATCAGAAGCTCGAGTTGGTCGGGGTACGGCCGGCTGGTGTGGGCCTACCAGAGTTCAAATCCAGCGAGCCCTTGTTTGCCAAGTGGACGAGCCCGCTGGCCCGGAACGGCTACCTCTGGTTGGCCCTCGACCGGTCTAGGAAGAACGGGCCCTATGACCGTCTGTATATCGACGCCAATGACGACGGCCAACTGAGCGATGAGCCGGCGATCACGCCGTTTGAGAGCAGCCGTGATTACAGCCAGTTTGGCCCGGTCCGAGTGGTTTTTGCCGGGGAGGAGGGTCCGATTACCTATCACCTCAACGTTGACTGTCAGCGTTCTGGTCCTGAGCGCCGCGATCTATACGCGCGGTCTGCCGGCTGGTATGAGGGCCAGATCACCGTGGCCGGGGCGGGCAAGAAGTGCGTGCTGATCGACTACAACGTCAACGGGACCTTCAACGATAAGAGTTCGTCCGGCGCCGTCGCCGACCGGATTGTCGTCGGCAAGGAAAAGGGCCCGACCGCCAGCGCGTTCGTGGGCAACTTTCTGGAGGTCGAGGGCAAGCTGTACCGCCCGGAGATCGCCCGCGACGGGGCGTTTGTCAAGATCGCGCCCGCCAGCGACGTGGCGTTTGGCGCGGTGCGGCTGCCGGAGGGCATTGGTGAGTTTACCGCGGTTGGGGAGAACGGCCTGTTCCGCCGGCAGCCGGAGGGGGGAATCACTCGCCTGCCTGTCGGCCAATACGCTCCGTATGGCTGGGCCAGCCAGAAAAAGGACATACCGGGCAAGAAATGGAAGCTGGAAGGGTCGAGGTTCCGGGAAGGCGCGGGCGTTTTTCAAGTCGGCGCCGGCCTGGAGGCGAGCGTGACGGTCGGCGAGCCGGTGAAGTCCGTGCTGGCGGTCCAACACCGGGGCAAGACCCACTTGTTCAGTCAGAGGCTGGAAGGCAAGTACGGAGAGTCCATTGACCTCACCTGCGGGGGCAATCGTCCACCCGCACCGCGACTGCACATCAAGAACCGCGACGGCAGCTACGATAGAGCGTTTAGCTTCGAGTATGGCTGAGGCGGGACGTGTTCGCTCTCGTGGCGAGAGCCCAAGAACGTCGAGGGTCCTTTCACGGCGACGGTCGAGCTGGCCGGGCCGTTCCAGGTCGAGGTGCAACCCTACGTCATCGAGGCGGGAACGGCACCTGGGGCGGGAACGGCGCCTGGGGCGGGTCCCAAACCAAGCAGGATCGGGAACATTCTAGCGGTCCTGGCGGTGGTGGTTCTGGCGGGGGCGGTGATTGTGCTGAGCCGCCGCCGGAAGCGCCCGCCGTCCGCGGCCAGCGGGCAATGAGGTGTGAACCGCACAGGCCGAATCATCGTCAAAGGGTCCGGCAGCCCTTGGGGGCGAGAATCAAGGAGCAAGACCATGCGGACGGGTTGGCACTGGCTGGTGCTGCTGGCGGCAACGTCTCTGGCGGCGCCGCTGTGGGCCGCTGAAGAGGCAAGAACCGTAACCTGCAAGGGGAAGGTCCTGGACGAACAGGGCCAGCCGCTGGCCGGGGCCAAGGTAACCTTCTACGAGGCGGGTTACGGGGACGAGCCGACGGCCCGTTTCCAGGTGCTCAAGCAGGAAGAAAAGAGCACCCAGTGCGACGGCGACTTTGCCTTCACGGCGACCAGCCGGAAGGCAGATAGCGACGAACCTTATCGTTACGGGCTGGCGGTCGCCGGAAAACCGGGATTGGGGCTCGGCTGGCTGATGTGGAACCTGCAAAGCGACCTCGAGGCCGATATCGTCGTGGGCGAAGGCGCGGTGCTGGCGGGCAGGGTGGTGGATGCAGCGGGGCAGGGCGTCGCGGGGGCGGAAGTGGAGGTGTTCCTGCGGGGCGGCGTGCGGCCGGAATCGGGGCAGCCCAGCGACGTGCGCGGCGCGCGGGTCTTTCCACCTTTCATGGCCCAGACGGATGAGGCGGGCCGATTTCGCTGGGAGAATATCCCGAAAGGCGCCAGCGCGGATTTCGTGGTGCGCAAGGCCGGCCGAGCCACGGTGAGCACCGCCCAACCCGACCGAGGCGGGCAAGAACCGTTGACGTATCTGGCGGGCGAGAGCGACATCGAGGTAGTCCAACCCCTTGAGGCGTGCGTCGAGGGCAAGGCGGTGGAAAAGGCCAGCGGCAAGGCCCTGGCGGGCCTGCGGGTGATCCTGGAGCGGGAGGCGGACCGGGCGCGGCGAGAACCGATCGTGGCGCAGGAGGACGGGAGTTTCCGCTTTGTGGAGCTGGGGGAGGGGACGTACCGCATCATGTTGGCGCCGCCGCGGCAAGGCCTGTCCGACTGGGTGGCGGAGTCAGTGCCGGTGACCGTCAAGGCCGGCCAAACGGCCGGCGGCTTGGAACTGGCTGCCGGCAAGGGCGGCATTCTCGAGGTCATCGTTCAGGACGCCTCAAAGAAGCCGGTGCGCGAGGCGCAGGTCGCCGTTCAACGTCAAGGCGTCCCGGAATGGTTCAGTGCGCGGTCGGATCAAGACGGCAGCGCCCGCTTTCGGCTGCTGCCGGGAGACTACGAGCTCCTCAATGTTTACCACCAAGCTAATCAATGGCGGGGCATGCGTCAGAGGGTGGCGATCGAGGAGGGTCGGACCGGCCGCATCGAGACGACATTGGGACCCCTGCCGAAAGTGGCGGGCATCGTGCGCGACGACAAGGGTCAGCCGTTGCCCGGCGCTGCAATTGCGGTCTGGCCGATGGGTGATAGGGGGTTGGTCTCCAGCGACGCCCAGGGAAAGTTCGAGACCAGTTGGAATCCCCGAGACTGGGGGTCAGAAGAAATGACCTGGTATCTTGTCGTCCGCCACCAGGAGCGGAACCTGGCCGTGGCGGAGGAAATCGGCGGGGGACAAGAGACCGTGGATGTGAAGCTCGAACCGGCGGTGGCCTTCGTCGGCCGGGTGGTGAATGATCAGGATAAGCCCGTGCCGCAAGCCAAAGTCGAAGTAACGCTGATGATGCAGGAGTACGGAACCACGTTGGCCAAGGCGACGACGGATCAGGAGGGGCGCTTTGAAGTCAAAGCGATACCGCCCGGTCAGCGGTATTCGGTGCAGGCCTGGGCCCAGGGCTGTGGCGCAAGCCGGGTGAGCGTGAGCGCCGAGGAGATGGAGAATCAGCGGCAGGATCTGGAGCCCTTTGTCCTGTCGCCGGCGAATCGGTCGCTGGCGGGCGTCGTGGTGGACGAGGACGATCAACCCGTGGCCGGCGCGCGAGTCTATGCCTACGGGGAGAATCAGCCGCGAGATCTCCAGACGACCGCCGACAAGAAAGGCCAGTTTCGTTTCGCCCAGGTTTGCGGCGGGAGGATTCAAGTTAACGCGCAAGCGGGGACCCGCCGGCAGCTTTGGGGAGACGCGGACGCCGAGGGGGGCGATGCCGAGGTAAAGGTGGCCGTGCACCAGGAGCGCGGCGCGAGCGGGCTAGTAGGGGATGAAGAAAAGACGC
>Ga0315295_10000357_pt1 | contig 38959 bp, 26 predicted proteins | sample YL17G14_0_MG_FD_204453 | JGI IMG/M metagenome (GOLD analysis project Ga0315295, IMG submission 204453) | Sediment microbial communities from Yellowstone Lake, YNP, Wyoming, USA - YL17G14_0 | ecosystem: Environmental > Aquatic > Freshwater > Lake > Sediment | place: USA: Wyoming | collected...
GCCGCCTCACAGCCGTTCCAACCGTTGCTGCTTGTCGTACTCGATCAGGGCCGCAACTAGATCGTCCATCTCGCCCGACATGACCTGCTCCAACTGGTAGAGCGACAGGTTGATCCGATGGTCGGTGAGGCGATTCTGGGGGAAATTGTAGGTGCGAATCCGCTCCGAACGGTCGCCGGAGCCGATCATGTCCCGCCGTGTCGCGTCGCGCTCGGCCCGCTTGCGTTGCTCGTAGTAATCGTACACTCGGCTGCGCAGCACCCGCCACGCCTTCGCCCGGTTCTTGTGCTGGCTCTTCTCGTCCTGCATGCTCACCGTGAGGCCCGTGGGGACGTGCTCCAGCTTGATGGCCGAGCTGACCTTGTTGACGTTCTGCCCGCCCGGCCCGCTGGCCCGCGCCACGTGCTCGATCACCTCCTCCGGCTTGATCTCGACCTGCAACTCCTCCGGCTCCGGCAGCACCGCCACGGTCGCCGCCGAGGTGTGGATCCGCCCCTGCGCCTCCGTCACGGGCACCCGCTGCACCCGATGCCCCCCGCCCTCGTACCCCAGCGCCTGCCATACCCCCTGCCCTTTCACCGAGAGAATCGCTTCCCGAAATCCCCCCCGGTCCGTCGGCGAGAAGCTCAGCAGCTCCGTCTTCCAGCCGCGCCGCACCGCGTACCGCGCATACATCTCGTACAAACTGCGGGCGAACAAGGCCGCCTCCTCTCCGCCCGTCCCCGCCCTGATCTCCAAGATCACCGCGTCGATGGCGGCGTCGTCCGACATGACCAGCAGCCCCTTGGCCTGCTCCAGCACCTGCCGCGCCTCGCGCAGCAGTCGCTCGTGTTCCTCGCGCGCCAGCGTCCGCAGGTCTGGCTCGGACCCCCCGTCCTCGACTAGCGCCGCCGCCTGCGCCGCTTGCTCCTCCAGCCGCCGCCACCGCCGGCAGCAGTTCACCACCTCGCCCAGTTGGCCGTGCTCCTTGGCCAGTAGCGCCATCCGCGCCGGGTTCGCCGCCACCGCCGGGTCGTTCATCTGCTCCTGCAGATGCTCCTGCCGCGCCGCCAGCTCCGCCAGCTTCGCCACCACCCGCTCATCCGTCGCCGTCAGTTGCACCGCCATCTCGACCGGCCCGCCTCCGCACCTTCCCCGCCCAATCCGCTCCCGCTCTGACCCCCTGGCTCGCGCCAACCTCAATGCTCCAACCGTCCCTGGCGCACTGCCAAAGAAAATCACGTTGCCGGCTTGGCCACATCGGCCTCCAAACAACGTGATTCTTGGCTCGAACGTCGCTAAGACTGCGCCGCGCTCCGCTCGTCCTTCTCCTTGAAGTACTTGCCGCCGTATTTCTTCTGGAACTTCTCGATGCGGCCGGCGGTGTCCACGTACTTCTGCTTGCCCGTGTAAAACGGATGGCACACCGAGCAGATTTCCACGTTGATCTTCTCGACCGTTGCGCGGGTCTTGAACGTATTCCCGCACCCGCACCGCACCGTTGCTTCCACGTACTTGGGATGGATGCCCTTCTTCACCGTCACTGCTCCTATCTAACCTACCTTGCCTCAGGCAACCTGGGCATTATAGAAGCGCCCCCTCACCCCGTAAACACCAATCTCCCCTTCCACTTGCCCCTGCCGCAGAACCGCTCTCCAACTTTCCATCCATCCGACATGATCCATAACCTCTTTCATCGCAAGGGATTAGGCGACGACACGCCTGGCGTTGCCTTTTCCCTTGTCAGCGAGCATCCATTGTATCACAATTTGCTCTCTCAGACGGCTTGAGTCGTCTCCCGCGGAGTTTGCTCCATGACCAAACCAAGCTCACCTGGGCTCGTCTTCCTCGGGATCACCCCGCCCGCCCGTCCTGCACGCGTGACTGCCGGACCACACGAGTGACATCCGACGCTCCCAATCCGATCCGCAGACCCCGGCTTGTCTTGTCGGGCATCATCGTCTTAGGCGCCGCCCTTCGCCTGGCCTTCATCTGGGATCTCCCCCTTAACGGTGAGGACATGGTCTCCGTCCTCCAGGCCACCGGCCACGCCGCCGACTACCCCGGCCACTCTCTGGACGGCGTCACCCCCATGCAGCAAGTCCGCTGTCTGATTGATGACGACCCCCGCCGCTCGCCCATCGATGTCCTGCGTTCCATGCGTTTTGCCGGCATGCATCCGCCCTTTTACTACCTGCTGCTCCACTATTTCATTCGCTTCGCCGGTAGCGCCGCCCTGCCCCTCAAGGGCCTGTCCGTGCTCTTCTCGCTGCTGAGCATCCTGTGCCTTTATCAACTGGCTCGCTATCTCGCTGACGAGCGGACGGCCCTGCTCGCCGCCCTACTGCAGGCTCTGGCGGGTTACGATGTCTGGCTCGCCGCCCAAGTCCGCCCCTACCCGCTCATGATGCTGCTATCCCTGCTTACCACCTGGCAGGCCATTCGCCTTCACGCCGACCCGCCGGGGGGCGCCGTCCGTCCCGGCAGTCCACGCCTCTACCTCTACGCCGCCACGGTGCTGGCGGGCTTATATGCCCTCTACCACTTTCTCTTCGTGTTTCTCTCTCAGCTCGTATTCCTCGTAACCCAGCACCGCAGCCGGCGGCCCATCGTTGCCCTGATCCTTGTCTGCCTGGTCGTCTCGGCCGGCTACCTGCCCTGGCTGTCCGGCCTGCGCGACCAGGTCCACACCGTCACGGCCGGCGACTACTACTTCCACGACAAGCCCGACCTCATCCACTTTGCCGCCGACGTATCCTCGCTGAACTGCGCCCGTTTCTTTCGCATCCCCTCCCTGCCTCTCAAGGCCGCGATCACCCTGGCCTTCGCCGTCCTGGCTGGCCTGCCGGCCCTGTTCGGCGTCGTTCGCCTATACCGCGGCCGGGTCCATCGCCCGTTCCTCGTCGCCCTCGTCGCCTACCTGGTCTTCTACGTTGCCATCGAAAAGGCCCTCGGGGTGACCTCCTTCCACAAGCCCAAGATGCTGTTTTTTGTCATGCCGCTGCTGTTTTTCTTCCTGGCCCACGGCCTGCCGCGCCGCACCGAGTGGCGGACCGTCGTCCTGGCAGTACTGTGCGCCGCGCTGCTGGCCAACACCCTCGCGGCCTGCCTGCGCCCCGCGGCCCGCCTCGACGGCGATGAGGGCTACCTGCGGGTCTTTCCCACCGCTGTCCGCCAGAACGTCCAGCCCTCCCAGCGAGCCTTGCTGGTGGTCAATACCTCGGCCCGCCGTTACCTGCTAGCCTTGGCCCACGCCTTGCCCCGGCCTGTCGATACCCTGGTGCTGCCGTCCGGCCAGGTCCCCCTCGGCCTGCCAACGCCCGAACAGGTGACGTCCTACGATGTCATCCTGCTGGCCAGCCTGGACACGTCTTATGCCGAGCGGGGTTTCACCCCCCAGCAGGTTCAGTCCTTCTCGCAAGTCTTCGCCACCGCCGGTTTCACCCCGACCCAGCACTATGACACTGACTACAAACCCCTACCCAAGACCTTGGTAGTGTTCAGCCGGCTGGCCCCGCCGACCCCGACGGCCTCGCCCGGCCCCCAGGTCTGGTGATCCGGGACCTCTACCACCCGCCCCCTATGGTCCGGGCAATTGCGCCGCTTTGACCCGCGCCGGGAGTAAAAATTCGTGGCAGATCAAAGACCACTTTTCCCCGCCCTTCGCTTTACCTGGTGGCATTTCGCCGAGGACGGCAAGTACGTCAATCTCCTGGACACCCTCGACCGCCTCCGTGCCCGCCGCGCCTGTCTTGACCTGACCGCCGGCCCCCTCGACCAGTCGCTCCTGGCCGCCCCGGTCCTCCGGCAGCGGCTCGAACGCCTCCGCCGGGTCGTCGCTCGACTGCGCCGCCGCGGCGTCAGCGTCGAATTGATCGGCCCGAGCCTGACGCACCTCTCCCCCGATCACCCCGGGGTCCGCCGCGCCCAGGCCGAGTGGATCACCGCTCTGGCCCTGTTGGCACCCAAGGTCCTCTGGATTGACGACGGCCACGGCGACCACCACCGCGATTTCGACCGCCGACGCCTCCTGGCCTGGTTTCGCCGCGCTGGCCGCTTGGCACGCGCGGCCCACCCCAGGAGCCAACTGGCCCTGATGGCAGCCTCTCCCCTTGCCTACCTGGCACTGGGCACGACCGCCGCGCAGTGTGCCCAAGTCCTCGCTAAGCCGCTCCGACCGCTGCTGGCCCAAACGCAACACTTTGCCCACGATCGGGACCGTGCCGCCATTCTCTCCGTCGCCTCGACCCTGGCATTGACCGCCGCACAACTCGACAACGCCGACGACCCCCGCCTGCTCGGCCTTCTCGACTGCGACCAGCGCCACCCTTCGGCCTCGCTCAAATCGGCAGCGTCCCTCGGCGTACAAGCCCTGCTCAACCTACTCCTCGGCTTCTCGCCGGGGCTGCTCAGTTGCCTGGATTTCGTCGGCACCGCGCCCTATCCCGACAATCCCTACCTCAACCTGCTCCAAGACAGCCTGCCCCTCTGGCGCTCCCTGGCCCGTTACCTGCCCGCCCGGCGCCGCCATCTCGGTATTGCCGTGGTCGCACCTCCCGCGGCGCGACACTGGCCCCGCCGTCCCCGCGCCGCCGCCCTCCACGTTGAAAGCTGGCTTCACTTGCTCTGGCGGCTGGGATTGCCCGCCACCTGCCTGGGACCCACCGCCGTTCTGCAACATGACGGCCCCTTCGTGCTGGCTGGCACCCTCGCGGCCTGCCTCACCCGCCCGCAACTGCTGCACCTCTTTCGCCGGGGCGTCCTGCTCGATGCCGGCGCCGCCGATTGTCTGCAGCGCAGGGGCCTTGGCTGGCTCACCGGCGTGAAGGTTGGCCGCGCTCCGCACCAGGTGGCGATGGAAATCCTTTGCGATCAGACCTTTGCTGCCCCCCGCCTGGGTTATCGGACGCTGCTCGCCGGCCGACCTGAGGCCCGCAAGTTTGCCTTGCTCCTCCCTCTTCACACCCAAGCCAGGCCCATCTCTCTGCTCGCCCGCCCCGACCGGCAACCCAACCTCCCCGGCCAGATCGCCTTTGACAACGCCGCCCACCACCGCCGCTGCTCCGTCCTGCCTTGGTCTTTCAGCCCAGCCCAGGCCGATTGGCTGCTCTGCCCCGAGCGCCAACGGCACTTCCAAGACCTTTTCGACTGGCTGGCCCGCCGGCCCCTGCCCTGCTTTGTTGAGAAAGGCGCCGACCTCGTGCCGTTCTTGACCCCGGCCGGCCGCTCCCACACCTTGCTCCTGGCCCTGCTGAACGTCGGCCTCGACCACGTCGATGAGGTTCGTCTTCGCTTGGGCCGTCTGTCTCGAACCATCCGCCGCGCCTACCTGCTCAACCGCGCGGGTCGGCCTGTCCCATCACCCCGACTGGCCCTTCATACCTGCGGCGATTATCAGTACTTGCGGCTCCGCTCGCCCTGCACCCCCTCGGCCATGGGCCTCACCATCGTCCTGCTCAGGGCCTGATTCGCCCCGCCAGGCTAAACCAACGGCACTCTATGGCCGATAAACAGAGGGGACTGGGGCGAGAGAAGGTATATCGCGCTATGTCGGTTGACGGCGTAACATCCTCACTGCTGCAGAGCCAGTTGGCCGCCGCTCAACTGCGCCAGGCGATCGGCATGCGCCTGGCTCGCAAGGCCCTTGACGTCGCCCAAGCCCAAGGCGACGCCGTCTTGGCCCTGCTCGACGGTGCGGCCCAACTGGCGGCCCAGGGCGCCCAGAACACCGGCCGCCCCGCCTTAACCCTCGGTGCGCTGGCCTCCGGCTTGGGCCAAAACCTCGACGTGTGCGCCTGACCGCCCCGCCGCCCGCCGTGACCGACCAGCGCTCCGTAACACCCCCGCACAATACAGACTGATCATCCCTCCCGACGCCACGACCGCCCACGCCGGCCCGTATAGCCCGTAATGCCCCACGAGCAAACCCGACAGCAGCCCGTTGACCGCCACCCCAATCCCCACCGCGATCATCCGGCTCTTGTACCGTTGGCAAGCCACTACCGCGTCACCAAGCGTCATGCTGGTCAGCACCAACCAGCCCGCCATTGCCACGATCGTGAATTGCGGCGCAAATTGCACGTACTCTTGTCCGTAAAGCACCCGTAGAATTGCCGCACCCTTCCACCACACCGCTCCCACCAGCAGCCCCGCCCCCAGCCATGATACGCCCAGCACCGCCCCCAACAGCCGCCGGAACCTTCTCGCGCCCTCGACGTAATACCGCGCCAGCCGTGCCAGTACCGCCTGGTTGATCCCGTTCTGCACCGCCGCCAGCCCGCTCACCACGTTCAGCAGCGCCGCAAAATGCGCCACCGCCGCGTCACCCAGCGCCGGCTGAATGAAATACTGCCCGACGTACTGATTGCACGACGCCAACGTTACAAACACGCCCAGCGGCAGGCCGCTCCGCACCAGCCGCCCGCTTACCGCCCCATCCCACCGCGGCCGCACGTCCGCCCACCGCCCCGCCTGACGCCGATCATACGCCCACGCCACACCCGCCGTCACCGCCAGCCACCCCGCCAGGAACCAGGCGATCTCACTCACCCACCGCGCCAGCGCCGCCGCCCACGCCAGCACCAGGACCGTTTTGATGGCCTGTGACACGGCCCAGTTCTTCATCCGCTCGTGCTTCTGCAGCACGCCCAGGTACACGTCCGCCCAGCTCTCCGCCATCCGCACCAGCCCCACCAGCAGGATGATCGCCACCTTGTGCCCGCCCCACGTCCTGTAGTTCAGGCCGCAAAGCCCGGCCAGCACCGCCGCCAGCAGCACGTTGCTCGCCAGCCGCACCCCCAGGCAGTGCCCCGCCCCCGCCCAGCCGCGCGGGTCGGTAACGTACACCGACCGCAGCTCCAGGTTGATCAGAAACCCCAGCGGCGTCACCACCGCCAGCCCGTAGAGCACCTGTCCCACCTGTGCACTGGCAAATCCCCGGGTCAGAAGCACCACAATTAGAAACCGCCCCGCCGCGTAGAACACGTTGCCCAGCACCGCCCACAGCGCGTTGCCCGCCAGGGCCGCCCCGCCGGCGCCGCCGCTCCCCGCGCCCGCCGCCGTGCCGCCTTCGCCCGCCAAGTCCGCTGCCCTCCCCGCGCCCACCGCGGCGCCGGCCAAAAAAAAATCGCGGGCCGGGGCCCCGCTGCCCCAGCCCGCATTGCCCTCGTGGCAACCCGTTCCCTTTTGGGTTCGGGCCGCCACGTACCGCCCTAATCTCAGGCGCCACCGCAGGGGCGGCTACGCCTTCACGACCTTCCGCCGCCCGCCCTTCACGCCGCCGCAGGCGTTCCGCGTGTCCACCACCAAGCGCGCGTGCCGCACGATCCACCGGTAATCATACACGCTGTGGTCGGTCGCAATCAAGACCGCATCATACCGCCTCAGCAGCGCCGCCGACAAGGGCTTGCTCCGCAGCCGCAGGTCGTGCTCCCGCTGCTTGTGCGTGTGCGGTATATATGGGTCATTATAATCGACCTTCGCCCCCCGCTCCCGCAAAATCTCGATCAATTCCACCGACGGCGACTCCCGCACGTCGTCGATGTCCTTCTTGTACGCCAGCCCCAGCACCAGCACCTTGGCGCCGTTGAGCACCTTCTTCCGCGCGCTCAAAGCCTCCATCAGACGTTGCACCACATAGGATGGCATCTGCGTGTTTATCTCGCCGGCCAATTCGATGAACCGCGTGCTCAGGTGGTACTGCCGTGCCTTCCACGTCAGGTAGAATGGGTCGATCGGGATGCAATGCCCCCCCAGACCCGGCCCCGGATAAAACGGCTGGAAGCCGAACGGCTTGGTGCTTGCCCCCCGAATCACCTCCCAAACGTCCAGGCCCATGCGGTCGAACAGCATCTTCAGCTCGTTCACCAGCGCAATGTTGATGCACCGGTACACGTTCTCCAGAATTTTGCACGCCTCCGCCACCTCGCACGACGACACCGGCACCAGCTTCTGGATCGCCGTCCCATACACCTCCAGCGCCTTCTCCAGGCTCGCCTGGTCCAACCCGCCCACCACCTTGGGAATCGTCGCCGTCCGGAACTGCTTGTTGCCCGGGTCCTCGCGCTCCGGCGAAAACGCCACGTAAAAGTCCCGCCCCGCCATCAGGCCGCTGTTCTCCAGGAGCGGAATCATCACTTCCCGCGTCGTGCCTGGATACGTCGTGCTCTCCAGGACCACCAACTGCCCCTTCCGCAAATACCGCGCGACGGTCCGACTGGTGTCCTCGATGTACGTCATGTCCGGCTCGCGGTTCTTGGTCAGCGGCGTCGGCACGCAAATGATCAGCGCGTCCGGCTTGGCCAGCTCCGCCATCTGGCCCGTCGCCCGGAACCGCCCCGTCGCCCGCATCTTCCGCAAGTCGGAATGCGGCACGTGCTTAATCGGACTGACCCCTTTGTTCAACTGCCGCACCCGCTCCGCTAGGATGTCAAATCCCAGCACCCGCGCCCCGCCCAGGCAGAACTCCCGCGCCAACGGCAGCCCCACGTAGCCCATCCCCACCACGCCCACGAACTGCGAACCCCGCTTGCCTCTGGTCGTCTTGCGCGCCATGTCATTTTCCTTGGTAGAATTCCCGTAGGCACTCCGCCACGTAGCGGATCTCTTCTTCCGTCAGTTCCGGATACACCGGCAGCGCCAGCACCTCCCGGCAGGCCTGCTCCGCCACCGGACAATCGCCTGCCCGCCCGCCCAGGTACGCAAAGCACTTTTGCAAATGCAGCGGCACGGGATAATAAATGGCCGTGCCTATGCCCTTGTCGGCCAGAAAACGCTGCAACTCGTCCCGCCCGGCGGCGCGGATCACGTACTGATTGTACACGCTCTCGTTGCCCGGCAGGATCGCCGGCGTCTGCACCACCCCCTCCAGTATCTGGTCGTAAAGCGCCGCGTGCGCCCGCCGCCGCGCCACCCACCCGTCGAGATGCCGCAGCTTGATCTCCAACACCACCGCCTGCCAGGCGTCCAAACGAAAATTGCCCCCGATCATGCTATGATGATACCGCGTGTCCTCCCCGTGCATCCGCAAGTGCCTGCAGCGCTGTGCCAACGCCTCGTCCTGACACAGGATCATCCCCCCGTCGCCAAACGCCGACAGGTTCTTGCTGGGATAGAAGCTCAGGCAGGCGCACGTCCCCCACTGCCCCGGTCCCTTCCCGCCCCGTCGCGCCCCCACCGACTGGCAGGCGTCTTCCACCACCGCCCCGCCCAGGCGGACCTCCCGTGCCAGTTCCGACACCGCCTCCATTCGCGCCATCTGCCCGAACAGGTGCACCGGCATAAGCGCCTTCGTTCGCCGGCTGACCGCCCGCGCCGCCTGCTCCACGTCCAAGTTAAAGCCCGCCGGCTCGATGTCCACGAACACCGGCTTGGCCCCCGTCCGCGCGATCACCCCCGCCGAGCCGAAAAACGTGAACGTCGGCACGATCACTTCATCGCCGTACCCCACTCCCAGCGCCATCAGGCTGCACAAGAGCGCGTCCGTCCCGCTGCTCACCCCCACCGCGAACCGGCAGCCGCTATAGGCCGCCAGCGCCCGCTCCAGCCGTGCCACCGGCTCGCCCAGCACAAACTGCTGACTCTCCATCAGCGCCAACACCGCCGGCTCCATCTCCGCTCGCAGCGACGCATATTGCCCGCGCAGGTCCAGCATTGGCACCTTCATCATCGACTCCCGCCCCCCGCGCCCCCGCCCGGCTTGTCCGGCCCTCCGGGGCGAGCCTCACGCCCCCGCTTCACGCTGGGACAATTCCGCGACCGGTTGGTCCGGCAACGTCGCCGCGCCCCCCGCGCCAATGTACTCGTAATACGTCCGGTACGTCTGTCGGAAATACCCGCCCTTCTGCGGCAGCACCCCGTTGAGCACCACCCCCACCAGGTTCACCTTGTCCGCCCGCAGCTCCCGGATCATCCGCTGCGCCATCCCCCGCGTGCCGCTCCCCGCGTCCACCACCAGAATCGTGCCGTCCGCCCGCCCTGCCAGCACCCGCGCGTCGGTCACCAGCAGCACCGGCGGCCCGTCCAGAATCACCAGGTCATAATACGAGCGCTGGCTCTCCAGAAACGCCTTCATCCGCTCGCCGCTTAACAGCACGGCCGGATTCGGCGGCACCGGCCCCGCATCCGCCACTTCCAGGTTCTCAATCTCGCTGGCCGCAATGATGTCCGCCCCCGTGCAGTGCCCCACCAACAGGTTGCTCAGACCCCGCGGCGCGCCCTCTCGGCGGAACAGCCGATTCAACGCCGGCCGACGAAAGTTCGCATCCACCAGCAGCACTCGCCGGCCCTCCGCCGCGAACGTGATCGCCAGGTTCACCGCCGTCATCGTCTTGCCCTCGCCCGGACTGCTGCTCGTCACCAACAAGGTCTTCAACTCGTCCGAGGGGGCGCTGAAGTGCAGGTTTGTCCGCACCTGTCGGTACGCCTCGCTCAAGAGCGCCTGCGGATGCGTGTGGGAAATCATCGCCACTTCCAGCTGCCCCAGCTCCGCCTCGTCGTAGCGCGGCGCCCAACCCAACAACGGCAGTTGCAGATACCGCGCTACATCGCTGGGCGTCCGCACCCGGTCGTCGAGCACCTCCCGCAGGAACACCAACCCCAGCGCCCCCATCAGCCCCAACAAGCACCCCCCCAGGCCGAAGATCAAGAACCGCGGGAAGCTCACCGTCAGCGGCGTCGTGGCCGGCATCGCCACCTCCACCCGCTTGCGGTCCGTGTTCTCGATGGCGACCCGCGTCGCGTTGATCCTCTGGTCAAACTGCTCCAACATCTTCTGCGTGTCCTCAATCTCCCGCTGCAACCGCAGGTACTGCGCGTACCTCTCGTCCAACTGGCTCTGCTGCGCCGCCAGCTCGTCGTACCGGCTGCTCGCCGCCTCGTATTGTGCCTGCAGCGACCGCAGGTTGTCCCGCAGCAGCACCTCCTGCGCCGCCGCATATTGCTGCTGCAGTTCCGTATCCTTCTGCCGCGACTGCTCCCCCAGCCCCGCCAGCAGCGCCTCGGCCTGCTTGACTTCCGGGTGCCCCGGCCCCAGCCGCGCCTGCAAACCCGCCAATCGCGTCTGCATCATCACGATCTGGTTACGATACCCCAGCACCTCAGGATTCCGCTCGATCGCCTGCAGCACCTCCCCCGATACGATCCCGTCCGTCCGCTCCTGCAGCAGCCGCCTCAAGTCGCTCTCCGCCTGCTGACTCTTCGCGGTCAACAACACCTTCTCCTGGTTCATCATCTGCAGTTCGTCCAGCACCACCGTCCGCCCCTGCTCCCACGCCGGCACCTTCGCCTGCTGCCGCAACTGGTCCAATTGCCGCCGCTTGTCCAGCAACTGCGTTTCGAGGGGCTGCCGCTGCGTCTGCAACGCCGAGAGGTTCTTCCGCAGCAACCCCGTCGCCTGCTGCTCCACATCCTGGTCGAACTGGCTCAAGATCTCGCTGAGAATCAACTGCGCCTCCGCCGGACTGGGCGCCTCCATCCGCACCACCACAAACTCGGTGTTCCGCTGCGGCGCCGCCGTGAACGCCGCCTGCAGGTCTTTCAACTGATTCTCGGGGCTGTACCGTCGTTTCTGGTACCAACTGGTCTCCCGCACCCGGCTTCGGTCCATCGCCCGCATCAGGAATCCCTCGCTCCTCAGATAGAGCGTTTGGTTGGCCGTCTGCATCTCGATCAGCTCCAGCCGCGGCAATTCGGGGTTGCCCTGTAGGATGTCCTCCGTCACCGGCATCTTGCAGCGAATCAGGCCTTCCGACCGGTACACGGGCACGGTCAGCCGCAACGCCAGGCACAGGGCCAGGGCTGCCGCCGTCACCCCCGCCGTCGTCACCACCAGCAGCAGCGGATGCCGGCGGAGGATCCCCCATAGGTCCCGCGCCGTTAACGCGGCGCCCCCCGCCGCGACCGGCCCCCCACCTCGCCGCACCGCCAAGGCTCCCCCTCCTGCCGGCAAACTCATCTGGCTGCTCACTGCTTATTCCCTTGACTCGGCTGCGCCCCCGGCGCCTCCAACGCCTGCAACGCCGCCTCGATCTTACCCCGCAACTCGTCCTGCCCGACGCCTGACGCCGTCCCGATCCGCGCCATCTGCTGCAAGGCCGTCCGCCACGTCTCCCGCGCCTCGTCCGCGCGCCCCTGCCCCTGCAACGCCGCCCCCAGCCGATAGTAAGACTCCGCCGGCACGTCCTCACCTAACCGTTGCTGCTCCTGGATCGTTCGCCGCGCTACCGTCTCCGCCTCGCCGAACCGCCCCTTGGCGATCAACGCTAGCGCATAGGTGTCCATGATGTTCGTATTGGTCGGCGCCAGACGGCTCGCCTTCTCCGCCAACTGCACCGCCTCATCCTCGCTGCCTGTGCGACCCAGCAGCAGATACGCCAAGTTGTTCAGCACCTCCGTGTTCTCCCCTTGCCGCTCCGCCAACCGCCGATAACACACAATCGCCTCCTCCGGCTGGTTCATCCGCACGTGCGCCGTCGCCAGCAAGTTGTCGATGAAGTCCTGCGACGACTCATCCGCCTTCGCCCGGGCCGCCTGGAGCTCCTCCACCTGCCGGACGTAATCCTCCTGCCGACCGTAAGCCTGCGCCAGCAGCAGTCGCACCTGCACCCAATCGGGCCGCGCCGCCAACTGCTGCTCGCACCACGGAATCGTGTCCGCGGGCTTCAGACGGTCCCGCACCTCGTTCAGCACCATCGTGCTCTGCTGGGCGTCCTTGCCGCTCATCTCCAACGCCCGTCCGTACGCCGCCAACGCCTCGACCTTCCGGCCTAATCCGTACCACGCGCCAGCCTTGCTCACCAACATCCGCACGTCCTGGGCGTTCGCCGCCAGGAACCGATCCGTCAACGCCACGACCTCGTTGTACTGCCCCAGCTGCAGCCGCAGGCGCGCCAACGCCAGCCCTGCGGCCCGCGCCTCCGCCGTCTTGTCCCCCGCTTGCTGCAACGCCGCCTGCAACTCCCCCAACGCCTTCTCGTATTGCACCCGCGCCAGCCGCGCCCGCCCTTGCTGCGCCTCGTCGTCCCCGCGCAATACCGCGGCCTCTGCCGCCTCCACCCGCAATGCCACCGAATCCGGCTGTTGCTGCAACACCTCGGCGTACAACTGCTCCAGTCGGTCCCACCGCCGCGCCCGTTGCAGCAACCTCATCAAATTCCGCCGAATCGTGTCCGACCGCGGCTCCGTTCGCAACGCCGCCTCCATCTCCGCGATCGTCTCGTCCTGCCGGTTCAGCGCCCAGTACACCTGCGCCAACGCCACCCGCCCCACATTGCTATCCGGCCCCACCCGCGCCCGCAACTCCTGCAAGCACGCCAATGCCTCGTTGTACTTGCCCGCGTAGAACAACGCCTCGCCCTTCAGCAGGTACGCCGTCGTATGGCCCGGCGCCTTGGCCAACGCCTGATCGGCATAGGCAACTGCCTTCGCGTAGTTTGTCCGCCGCTGTTCCAACTGCGACCGCAGCAAAAGGTCGATCAACTCCTGCGGACTCTGCCGCTCCAGCTCTGCCAGGGCCTGCTCCGCCGCGTCGTACTGTCCCGCCCAGATCAGCAGCTCGGCCCGCCGCCGCGCTACGACCGGATCGGCCTGCTTCGCCAACAACCGGTCGTACAACCTCAACGCCTCCTCCGGCCGGCCCTGCTGGGCCCGCACCTCCGCCAAACCCTGCAGCGCCGTCGTGTTCCCCTCCTCCTCCGCCAGCACCGCCTCCAGTTGACCAGCCGCCTCGTCGTACCGCCCCTGCCGTGCGTAAAAACTCCCCAGCGTCAGCCGCGCCTGCTGCTGCGCCGCCCCGCTGCTCTGCTCCGTCGCCGCCACCAACCGCTGCTCCGCTTGCCGCCCCTGCCCCGTGTCCGCCTGAAACTGGGCATACGCCGCCGACAGCACCATCGCCTGCGGGTTGGCCTTCATCGCCTCCTGATACACCTTCTCCGTCTCTCCCAGCAGCCGTTCCCGCTCCGCCGCGTCCGGAACCACCAGCGCGTACTGGTACATGATCCCCGCCAACGTCCGCCAATAAATCACGTTTTGCGGCTCTTGATCCACCAGTCGCCGGCACGTCGCCACCGCCATGTCCTGCCCCTGCTGCAACCGCGCGAATGCCGCCTGCCGTTGCTCCGTGCTAAGCCCCGCTCGCTCCCCCAGCCGCGGCAACTGCCCCGCTACAAACAGCGGGTAATACACCACCAGCAGCCGCGAAGCGTACTCGTCGTCCCGCCGCAGCCCTAGGACCCCCTCTAGCGTTATGATCGTCTCGATGAGTTCCTGATCGGTCAACTGATTCAGACCCTTGCCCTGGTTGCGGTTGTGGAGCAGTCCCAGCAGATAACGCTGAGCCGCCAACTCGGTCATCCCTTGCCGAGCCGCCTCGCGCGCCTCGCGCAACGCCGCGTCCGGCCGTCTCAACGCCTCGTATGCCCGCGCCAACAGCAGCCGCGCCGGCACCGAAATCGGCTGCTCCCGCAAGTACGACTCCAGCCGACTCGCCGCGTCCGACCACTGCTCCTGCGCCGTCTTCAACTGCCCCTCCAGGAGCAGCCGCTCCCGCCCGTCTTCCCTCCCCACCTGCCCCAGCACCGCCTCCGCCCGCCCCCAGTCTTTCAGCAGCAGGCTCGTCTCCCATACCCCTGTCCGCCCTTGCTTCCCACCTGCCGCCTCCGCCGCCGCGTAATGCTCCCGCGCCTTTTGCCACTCCGCCGCCGCGCCCGAAGAGGGCTCTCCGCCGGCCGCGGAACCTGGCGCCGCAGCCTGATCGCCCCGCGCCCTGTAATAATCCCCCAACTGCAACTCCCGCTCCGCCCCCGCCGGCAGCCCCTCCAGCACCTCCAGCAGAATCTGCTCCCGCCGCTCCTGGCTCACCGCCGCCGGATCGGGCTCGTTCAACAGCCGCTGCGTCTGCAAGAAGTCCACGTTCTGCGGGTCTGCCTGCACCGCCGCCGCCAGCAACGACCGCGCCTTGTCGTAATTCGTCGCCTCTTCCGTGCCCCGGGCCATGTAGTACCCATACAGCAGCCGCAACGCGTCGGGCTGCGCCGGCTGCTCCCGCACCACCTGCTCCAGCACCGCCGCCCGTTCCGCCTCGCTCTCTTGCGCCCGGGCCCACCAAATCTGCCCCGCCACGTCCTGCACCGACACCGCCGCCAACGCCTCGCGCGCCTCCGCCCGCCGACCCGCCTGCACCAACAACGCACCCCGCGCCCGCGCCAGCCGATCCGCGTAGGTGTCGTCCACTGCCCACTGCGACGCGAACTCGTCCGCAATCCCCAACAGTACCTCCGTCGCCTTCAGATACGGCGACTGCACCGCGGCCTCCAACACTTCGATGCTCAGCCGCGCCGTGCCGCTCCCCTCCAGAATCGCCTCGATCCCGTACCGCACCCCCAACCCGTGATACCGCGTCCCCCGTAACGCCTCGAACAGCCGCCGCTTGGTCGCTCCCTGCGGCCGGCGCATCTCCTGCAACATCCGCAGCGCTTCGTCCAACAGCCGCCAGGCCTCCGCTTGGTTCCCCCGCGCCAACGCCGCCGTCCCCCGGGCCAGTTTGCTCTCCGCCCGCTCCGCCCCGATCGCCTCGGTCAACTGCCGCGCCGCCTGCTCCGCCTGCGCCACGTACCCCTGCCGCGCCTCCCCCTCGCTCTCCGACGACAACAGATAACACAAGTCCACCCCCTGCTGCAGCAGCAGGAACCGCACGCTCGTCCGCAGGCTCTGCTGCGGCCCGCTCGACTCCTGCACCTCGGGTAGGTATAGGCCCCGCCGCAGCGTCGCATACGCCTTTTCCCACAACGGCCGCCCCGCCGCGGTCGCCTCTCCCTGCAACTGGTACACGTTCACCAGCGACGGATACCATGCCACGTCCCGGTTCGGACTGGCCAACGCCTGCTCATAGAGCGCCGCGATCGGCCCCAACTGCGCCGCCCGCCGCACCGCCAATTGCTCGGCCTCCGCCCGCGCCGCCGCGAACCGCCCGTCCTGCCCAAACCGCTCCTGCCACCCCGCCAACTCCCGACTCGTCGCCGCCACCGCCTCGTCCGCCTGTGCCCGCAGCGACTGCTTCTTCGCCGCGTCCGTCTCCCCCGCCGCCTCCTGGTACTGCCGCACCAGCTCCGGCCGCCAGAATAACTCGTACAGATTCAGGTAAGCCTGCGGATCCTCCGGATGCGCTGCGAGCGCCGCACGCAACTCCGCCTCCACCTGACCCCGATACGCCTGCTTCTCCTCCGCCGAACTAGCCTGGTCTGCTTGCACCCACAACAGCTCTCCCCGGATCGCGCTGCCCAGCACGCTGTTCGGCTCGCGCTCGAACACCTGAGCCAACAGCCCGCCGATCTCCTGGAGGCTCGCCGCCGCGTCTTGGGTCACCCCCGCCCGCAACAACCGCAGCTTCGCGTGCGCCACCAACGCGTAGCCCCACGCCTCCTCCGGCGTCGCCTCGATCAGCCGTTGCGCATCACGCTCCACCGGCTGCCACGCCTGAAGCCACACCTGCGGCGAAACCGCTTTCGCCTGCTCGTACAGGAAGTTCAGCAGCCGCCGCCGCGCGGACACGTTCTTGCTGTCCAGCCGCACCATCATACCCCACGCCCCATTCGCCGCGTCGTACCGCTCGTGCGCCAGGAACATGTCCGCCATTTCTCTCAGCACGTCCAGCTTCAACCTCACGTTGCGCCGCGCAAAGCGCACCGCCGACCCAAAGGCCTTGCCCGCCTGCTCCACCAGCGGGTCTATCCGCTCCTCCCGCCCCTTCTTCCACGTGGCATACGCCTGCTCCGGATCGCTCTGCTGCGCCACCTGCTCCTGCACCTGCGCCCGCTCCTCCAGGCTCTTCGCCGTCAGAAGCCGCGCCTCCTCCAGGTACGGCAGCGGGTCCTGGAAGCGGTATCGGAACACCACCACCATCCCCAGCAGCGCCAGGCCCAGTACGATCACCGATAGGATCGCCACCAATCGCTTGTTCAAACGCTTCTTTGCCACGATGTCGCTCCTCTCCGGCCCGTTACTTCGCCCCGCCCGTTCGCTCCCGGACCGGGCGCGCCGGCTCCGCCGACCGGCGACCCTTCAACGCCTCCCAGTCCGGCCAGTGCTCCTTATACAACACCGGTGCCACCACGCGACACAACTTCTCCACCGCCCGCGGCGCCTCCTGCGCTTCCGGCGACTGCCCCCCCGCGAAACTCACTTCCACCTTGCTGAAATACGCGTACCGGTTCGTCAGCGAATTCAACCGGTTCCGCACCTCATTCCGATCCACCGCGTACCCGCCGTTCACCGCAAAAAAATATGCCACCGCCTGCGGCCGCCGCCCCATCAGGCCCCCGGGCACCTCCATCTCCAGCAGCCGCACCGGCAACTGGTCGGCCTTGCTCGCCAGGCCGCAGCCCGGCACCGTCAACGTCAGGTTCCGTCCCCGCCCCACATCGCCGCCCCCCCCCACGTAGCACCGCTCCGGAATGTGCGGCACCTTGTCCGGATTGCCCGTGTAGTACGTGACAAACAGCATCATCAGCCGCGCCGCATCTGCCTCCGGTACGCTCGTGTCCTCCAGCACCCACTGGATGTATTCTTTCGTCCCCAACGCCTCCTCCACGTCCGGGTTCGATACCTTGATCTTCTGCCGCACTCGATAAGGCTCCAGCTGGCTCTCGTCCAACTCGTCCAGGCTCTTCCGCAGCGGCGCCGCCTCCTTGCGGAAATGCCACTTCAGCTTCTGTGCCGACAACTGCAAACCCGCCGCACTGACGGCCAGCACCGCCGCGCACGCCAAAAACTTTGGTTGTCGCGCCAATCGCCCCAGCGGCGCCCACGCCCCCTCGCTCATCTCGCATCCCCCTTCCGCCCCACCACCAGCACCCCCGCCGACTCCGCCTCCTCCGCCACGAACAGCCGGTTCATCACCCACGCCAGCAGCCCATACAGCCCGAACGCCAACACCAGCATCCCGATCCCCAGCAGCGCGTGCAGCGTCCCCTGAGCGGCCTCCGGCCCCAGGTACAAATGAATCAGCCCCGTCAGCACCACCCGCACCACGTTGCACAGCACCGCGATCGGCACCGTGCTAAGAACCAACACCACCCGGTGCACCCACGGCCGTCGCTCCAGGTATGCCATCGCCACACCCAACGCCACAAACGCCCGCAGCAGCCGCATCCCGCTGCACGCCTCCGCCACCTCCAGCGAAAAAGGCTCTCTCCCCTGCGTCCCGTGGATCGTTACCCCCAGCACCTCGCAATTCACCCCCGGCAGTGCGTTCAGCACCATCGCCCCCACCTGCGAAGCCAGCCTCTGCAGCGGGCTGGTCGCCGAGTCGTACATGTACTGCGGCAGCGGAATCGCGAACACCAGGAACGCCACCGGCAGCCACGTCAGCCGAAAGATCGGCCGACCCCCCAGCAGCAGCACGACCCCCCCCAGCATGATGATCATCATCATCTGCCGCGGGTACGCGAACCCCTTGAGGCTGAAGAACAAATACCCGCCCAGACTCAACACCATCACGGCCAACCCCAGCCAACTCGCCCGCCCCACCGTCCGCCCCAGCGCCGCCCGCTGCTGGTACACAAAATACGCGCTGAACAGCGGGATCAGCAGCCCGTGCGATTCCTGCGCCGTCTTCCACGTATCCGCCAGCCGCATCAGCTCGTCCCGCCAGAGCCACGCAAACAACCCCGTCGTGATGACAACCTTCCAGCCACGCTCCGCCCACGACCCCCCGGCCTCGGCCGCGCGCGCCACCCCCGCTTCGGCCCTCCCCGCCGACCCCCCTCGCCCGCTGCCCTCCGTCTGTTGCGCCATAATCCTGCCCACCTAGCAGCCAGCCCCCCGACTTGCTACGCCCAACCTCGGCTCGCCTCGCGCCCCCGCGCCCGGCAGCATCCCGCCCGCCTCAGTGCATGAAATCCTTGTCCGCAAAGTTCCGGTCGTACACAAACCCAAACCCATACGTCGTCCGGAAACTCTGCCGTGCCACCGCCACGAACCGCGCCACCGGGTGGGTCCCCACGTTCACGATGTCGTTTGGCTTGAGGAAGATGTCCGGCGCCGCCCCCGCGAACAGCTTCTCCAGATTCACCATATGCGTCACTTCCCGGTTGCCTCCCACCCGCCGGATGATCTCGCAGCGGCTGAGCCACGCCGTCGCCGCCAGCGGACCAGCCGCCGCGATCGCCTGCTTGACCGTCAGCCGCTCCCCGGCCAGATTGTATGCCCCCGGCCGAGCCACCTGACCCATCACCGAAAAAATCCCCGTTGCGTTCAAAGGCACTTGAATGTCATCCCCCGCCCGAATCACGATGTTCTGCGTCCAGTCCCCCCCGCGCAGATGCTTCAGGTTCACTCGGACTACCTCCTGTACCGGCGCCCCAGCGCCCCAGGGCGACCAGCCCGTCCCTGCCCCCGGCGGGGTCGGCAGTCCGGCCGGCAGCTCGGGGCCGGTCGGTTCCGGCACCTTCGCCGGGGCCTCCGGCTCGCTCACCCCGCCCCCCGTCGGCTCCAAGACAAACCGCCCTCCCTCCCGCCGTGCCCGCAGTCTCGGCCCCCCGGTCGGCTGATCCGCCTCCGTCTCACTGGCCGCGGCCGCCAGCAGGTCCGCCCCCTTGCCGACCGCACCAATATCTCTTGCCGCCTGCCCCAGTTCCACCGGATAAGCCATCTCCGACAAGGGACTGATACTCTCCAGCAGCTCCTCTCGCCGCTGATCGGGCGTCTCTTCGGGCGGCCCGCCCGCCGGCTGCGGCTGAGCCGGCGGCGCCGACGGCTGCGCCAAGGCCTCCTTGGGCGGCCCCTTAACTTGGCCTGGCGTCTCCGGCAATGCCGCCCCCCACGGCGCTGGCCCGTCCGGCCAAGGGAACGTTGCTCCGCTGTCTTCCGCCGGACCCTCCGGCGCCCCACCTGCCTGCAGTTCCACCGTGCGAACCACGTAGGCGTAATCCGAATTCTCCTGTGGAATCCCGCCCGCCGCCGCCAAAGCCCGCAGAATCCGGAAATCCCCCTGCGTTAACTCAAACGCCCCCGGATAGGCCACCGCCCCCGACACGCTGTACACCTTCTTGCGCGCCCCGCTCACGACCACCGTCACCGTCGGTTCCTTCAAAATCCGCGGGCTGAGCAGTTTGCGCAGCGTTTCGGCCAGCTCCCCCTCCGTCTGACCCGCCGCCCGAAACGTCCCGACCTCCGGCAGCGTGAGCCGACCCGTCTCGCTCACCTGCTTGCGCCCCATCCATTCCTGCCCCGCCACGTAAAGCTCGAAGATGGTAATGTCCAGCACGTCCCCCGGCCCAATGACGTACTCCGTCTCCTCCACCTGCAAGTCCTCCGGCCGCACCTCTCGCGCCCCGGCATAGACCGCCGGCGCCTCGTCCACCACCCCCAATTCATCCAGAATGATGTTGGTCACTGGCGTGGCCCGAAACCGACCGATCCCCTCTGGGTCTTGGCAGCCGGCGCCCAGCGACAAGCACACCCCCACAACCAGCACTACTCCCCAGCGTCCCGTGCTCGTTCTCACCGGCTGTCTCGCCTTTCCCCAAGCCGCCCCACCCTGGCACAGACCGACACCTCTCCATCTCCGCTGCCTCTTCTCAGACTTCTCATACCCGTTTCTCAATCTAATCCCTGCCCGATCCTAACTCATTCCCGCCAGTGCCGGCAGCATTAGCAGTCTCGTTCCCGGCGGCGCCGCTTCCACCCTGCCAAGCCTCGACGGCGGGCGCGTCCAGCCCAGCCGCACTGCCGCCCCGCGCCCTGACCTCCATGTCGGCAACTTCCGATATTATCGGATTCTGTGTAGGAGCGCTTTATGTTTTCCCCTTTTCTAAGTTCCACCCCAAAAAGCGGTTAAGTCAATTCCTCGTGGGCAAAATGTCTGAGGCCGATGATCCCTTGATTGCTCCGGCCGGACGCCCGCTCCTGCTCAGCTATGCTGTTATCCGGCTTTCCCTGGTGCGGCAGGGTCGGGGGCCGCCACCTGCCTCAATCCCAAGCCGTCCCTGTTTCCAAGACCTGCCCAGGGCTTAGCCACGATTTATCCGGATTTATTGGTCCACACCGCGTCCTCTTGACGAAACACCAAACGGTATTTTATCGGCCCTTGCGGGTCCGGAGCAACCGCTGCTCCCCGGCTTTCGGTGGAGGCAGACCCATGAAGATCGCGATTATTGGCGCCGGCGGCCATGGCCGAGTCGTCCTCGACATCCTTCGCAACAGCCATCAATTCGAAGTGGCGGGGTTTCTCGACTCCAACCCCCGACTGCACGGCGGGAAGGTGGACGCGGTCGAAGTCCTGGGCGATCTCTCGCTGGTCCCCTCGTTTGCCGAGATGGGCATCGGCGGGGCCATCATCGCTATCGGCGACAACCATATCCGACGCGCCTTCGCCGAGACGCTCGAGAAATCCGGGGTCCACCTGGTCAGCGCCATCCACCCCTCGGCCAGTATCGCCGACACCGCCCAGATCGGGAAGAATGTCGTTATTGCCGCCGGGGTAACTATTTGCGCTCATACAGTGGTGCACGATTCGTCCATCTGCAACACGGGGGCTATCATTGACCACGAGTCCGAGATCGGGATGAGCGCCCACGTCTGTCCCGGTGTGCGACTGGCCGGCCACGTGAACGTCAGGGCCACGGCCTTCGTGGGCATCGGGGCGACAATCATTCAGAACATCACCATTGGGGAAGCAGCCGTCGTAGGGGCTGGGGCGGTCGTTATTGATGATGTCCCGGCCTATAGCACGGTAGTCGGGGTGCCAGCCCGGATAATCAAGGCCAGCCATGTTCCCGTCGCTCGTGTGCCAAACGCTCCTAAACCCGGTGAAAATAAAGACTTGTCCTCCACGCCTGAAGGTGACGCCACCTGGCATTCCGCCACGCCGGCCAGGCCCGTCGGCCAAACTGGATTGCCCCGCGGACTCGTTCTTAGACCCAGGAGAAAGGCGCCCGAACCCCTCGCCCGCACGGCAGCCGAGGGTTGAGCCGACCACTTCGGCTGGGAAGCTCGAACAAGATCGCAATACACAGGGAATCTTAACCACTTAATCCTACTAAAGTTACGCCGATCTCCTTCGGGCGGACGGCATATCCGTTCAGAATTACTACTGCAATCGGCTGGCTGTTGTTCAGCCTGACGGCGCCCCCAATCAAGAATCTTCCCATCGGGCTGGCCTCGCCAAACGCACCCAGAACCCGGTTTCCTCTCGGTGGTTATTGACCTCCGCCTGACCGTTCTGTCCCCTACTTCAGGCTGTTGTTGGCCGTTTCTTTCGGGTTTTTCGACATCCCCCACCCGAACTTGGCTGTGATCATTACCCTCTTTCCCGCTGGCGTTTTCTAGCTTCAGCGCGGAGGCGGGCCTGTTCGTAACGTTCTTTCTCCAGAATGGTTTGCGGCAGAACGGGCGGGACGGGGGTGGGGCGTTTGTGCTCGTCGAGGGCGACGAAGGTGAAGTGGCCCGTGGTGGCAAGGACGGCCTGGCAGGTGTTGGGATCCTCGCGGGTGACCTGGACGCCCACCTCCAGGGAGGTCCGGCCGGTATAGTTGACGCACGCCCTCAGGACCACATGGTCCCCCACCTGGATGGGCTCCTGGAAGCTGACGGAGTCCATCCCGGCCGTAACCACCGGGCAGCTACAGTGGCGTTGGGCGGCCATCCCCGCCACCATGTCCATCCACCCCAGGATGACCCCGCCAAAGGCTGTGCCGAAGGGGCTTGCCTCGTGCGGCATTAGCAGATACCGCGTTTCGACGACGCTTTGGGCGGGTGACTTGCCAGTCCGCTCACACATGACATGGACCTCCGGTTTCCAGACACTCGGATACGTTCCTTGCTGACGCCTTTCTAGCAGACTCGCGCGACGCTTTCCACTGATTCAGCCGCGCCGGCAGGAGGCGCAGACTTCCGGCCGCCACGGACGCCGCAACCGGGTGGAGAACTTGCGTCTGGAACCGCCCACGGATAGAATCAGCGTGGTTGGCCCGCAGTAGCGGACCGTACGCAACCGGTGCGAGGCCTGTCTCGAGGAATGAAGCTTCCCGCGGGGAGGCGGGGATGTCGGAGCCGGTTCGGGGGTCCCGGCCCTGGGTGCCTTCACGACTAGGAACATGGAAGGAAGTAGGTCGGCGGGGTATGAGGAGCCACGCATGGACAGGAACCGGAAGGCGGGATTCACCCTGATCGAACTGCTGGTGGTGATCGCGGTTATCGCCGTTCTGATCTCCATCCTGGTTCCGGCACTGAGCCGCGCCCGCGAGCAGGCGCAGGCGGTCAAGTGTCTGATAAATCTAAAAGGTCTGGCGTTTGCCTGGACGATCTACGCCCAGGAGAGCAAGGATTACCTGGTGGGGCCGTTGGGCTGGACCACGAGCCAGAAGCCGAACGACTGGGTGCACCATCCCGTGCAGCCGGGCGAGACAGGGTACTTTGGCGGCATGACCGCCCACCAGCAGGAAGTGCAGGGAATCCGCAACGGGGCCCTTTTCTCGTACGTGGAGGACCTCGGGGAGTATCACTGCCCGGCCGATCGCACGTGGAGCAAGGTGACCACGAGCACGTACACCGTGTACATGAGTCCGTACCGCAGCTATGCCATTTCGGACGCGCTGAACGGAGGATGGTTCACCAGCCTATACGTGTACAAGAAGCTGACCGCGATTCCGGAGCCGTTCGACAAGCTGGCGCTGGTGGAGGAGGAAGACGGTCCGCCGGGCCAGTTGGGGGCGAACTGGGGTTCGTGGGTCTTGCCGAAAAACCCCCAGACCTTCACGTGGTGGGACCCCATCTCGCTGTGGCACGGGCGGGCGACGAACATGGCGTTTGCCGATATGCACGCCGAGTCGCACAAGTGGAAGGATCAAAGCACCTTTGACATGGCGGCCGCGCAGCAGTTGCAGATGGCGCCGTATGCGGGCGAGGGGGACGACCTGCGGTGGGTCCGCCGGGCGTTCCACAACGACTACCGCAACAGCCAGGGCTACTGAGAGGCAGCGGGGCAGGAGACCAACACGATGACCAGGAAACACGAGGCGGTTTTCTACACGTACCCCAAGTTCTTGTTCTGTTGGCCGCTGATTGTGCTGGGGCCGCTGTTGGCCTTGGCGGGGCGGTGGCACTGGGCGAGCGGGGAGACGCTGGCGTGGATTTACGGGATCGCGCTGATCGTGGTGTTGGTGACCCTGGGCTTCGACCTGAATCGAAATTACGCGGTCTTCTGGCTGGTACTGATCGCGGGAGCGTGGGTCGGGATTCTGTGGCTGCGCGACGTAAAGAGCGTGCGCATTTTCTCGCGGATCTACCAGTTCTTCGCGGGCTTGAATCCGGAGTATTCGCCGCGACTGGGGGCGATGGTAAGCATCGTGCTGGCGGTGCTGTACGCGGTGATGTGGGTGTGGACGCGGTTGAACTCCAAGTGGCGGATCACGCACAACGAGTTTGAGCACTACCAGTTCGGGCGGATGGACGATTCGCTGGCGCGGGGGGCCAAGCGGGTGAGCACCAGCTATCCGGATTTGTTCGAGCTGCTGGTGTGTCTGGCGGGGGAACTCGTTATTTACGATTCCGTGGGGCAACGGGAGCTGCGGCGGATACCGCACGTGCCGCTCTTGCCGCTGGTGCGGCGGAAGATCGACCGCCTGCTGGAGGCGACGGCGGTGACCCCGGAGGAAATCGAGGACGAGGCCGACCACGCCGACGAAGGGGATCGAAACGCATAGCTGCGCATCAAGGAACGAAGGGAAACCGCCGCTCGCCCCAGCCGCTCAATAGCTGCTCGGCGCCGCTGGCGGCTTCGAACCATCCGCCTGGGCGCCAAACAGCGCCTGCCCCGGCTGGAACTGCGAACCCTCCAAAACCTCCGCAATCGCAAACTTCTCCGTCACCTGCGTGACCCGCACGCGCCCGATGATCTGCCCCGTTACGTGCCCCAGCAGATTCCCGCTGTCCGGGTCCAGCACGACCTGCGGCGCCGGCCGGACGAGGTACTCGTCGCCGACGCGGAGCTTGCGGTCCCGCCCGCCGTTGACCACCACCCGCCCGCCCACCACCGAGGCGATCTTGGGTTGATACGGCTGTTCCGCTACCGCCCGCGCGATCAGCCGCACCGCCCCGTCCAGCACCTGGGTTGTCGCCTGGCCCAAAGGCGTGCGATAAAACGTGAAGCTGCCGAAGGCCATCGCGTCGTACTTCGGCCGCTCGGCCGCCGGCCGGTCCAGCGCCCGCCCCTCGATCCGCTCGCTGGCAATCACCTGCCCGCTCTGCAGGTCCACCACGTACAGCGTTACCGCGATCGTCGCGTAACCGCTGCCCCCGCGCAAGGTCCCATCGATGAACTTGCTCAGGCCGCCGCCGTCGTCCACGTGCCCGAAATCGGTGATCGTCCCCTTGACCAGGTACCGCACCTGACTGGCGGACGCCGCCTCCGGTCCCGCGGCGGCCTTGCCCGCCTGCCCAGCCGCCGGCCGATACCTCGCCAACGCCGCCTGCAACTGCGGTCGCTCCAACACCACGTAGGGCTGCGTCTGGAGCAGTCGGTCGATGAGTTGGTCCGCCAATTCGTCCCCCAGGTTCCACCGGGTCTGCGCTGGCGCGCGGTTCTGGAGGCTCATCACCCCGACCGTCGGCCGAAAGTACTTGCCCTGCCCCCCGTTACCGAACGGCAAGCTGCTGCACCCGCCCGCTGAGCACACCGCCGCCCCGGCCAACAGGATGCCCGCATTCCGATACAAACGCCCCACCTTCATGACCGTGCCTCCCGCGCAGGAAATAACCTCCAGCCGCCTCCCTTCAGCCGTACTACCCGAGCGCACACCGCCGAGGCGGCGCAAAAAGGCGCCGCCCGACCGCTCCTCTTCAGCCGTTGGCGCCTGGCCGCCGCGTCCCTGCTGCGCACTTGCCAAATAGTTATCGGCACAACCCCCGCCCCCGCTGCAAAATCCCGCCCGCTCCTCCATCACGCCCCCCGCCTGCGCCAACCCCCCGCCGAGGCACGTCGGAGACGGCGGTGGAGACTTTCTTGTGGGCGAAAAGATCGATTCTCATAAGTGTCTGCAAAAGGGAAAGATAGAAAAAGGGACGAAAAGGCGGCGGCGCGCGGCTGACCCGGAAGGCGGGTGGTTCTGGTTTGGACAGAGGGTGCTTGGCCGGGCGGACGGAATGTGCGCCAACTCTGCTACTGCCCCGGCGAGGGGGAGGCCCCTTGCCAGTTGGCCACGTCGTTGCCGTAGTTGGCCAAGACCTTGCGGAGCAACGCCTGGCCGGTGCCGTCCGGACCGGTCGGCCACGGATCGCCGCCCACCGGGTGCGAACCGTCGCTGTAGTTCACCCGATCCATCCGAATGTAGTAGCGCCTGCCGTCGGCATAGTCGCCGGGCTTGAGCAACTCAATCTTCTCCCCGGCATTGTCGAGTTTGCCGGAACCCCACACCACGACCGTCACGCCGCCCGGCGGGCTGCCGAACTCGGTCAGGAAGGCGGTCATATTACGCACGAGCAGGAGTTTCTGCCCGGCGCCCAACGTCGTGCCGACAGGAACATCGCACGTGATGCTGCTGTCACTGTCCACAAAACGCCAGGAAACGTTTTCCTGACGCAGGGCATCATATTCCCACAGGTTGACCGACGTACCTGAGATGTTATGCAGTTCCACGTACTCGGCATCGGCGTTGGTCTTCGGGTTGTACATGATCTCGCTGATGACGATGGGGCCGACCTTGGGATACGCATTGGCGACTTCGGGAGTGTTGCTGCTCATCGCCACGAAGTCCGTCCCGCCGGTGCTCTTGAGGTGCCGTCCGAACGCCACGCCCGTTTCCGACGCGCCAAAATCCTGGTCCACGCTGAAGCCGGTAAGCTCCTCGCCATCGCCGGAATTGAGGTACACCTGGTCGCCGTTCTCGCTCAGCCCGAACGCCGTGCCGAAAGTCTCGTTCTCGTAGAGCACCACGTAGCCGTTGCCCGGCAGATACACGTCCGAGGGAATCTCATATTTCTTCAAATCACTGAGGCTGTCGCTCAGGAACCAGCCGCCCAGCGGGATCGCCTGACTGGTGGTGTTGAACAGCTCGATCCAGTCGGGCGCCTCGGCGTGGGCGTGCGCGAGCACCTCGTTAATGAGAATGCTCCCTGGCGCCGGCGCGCTGCTCGTGTCGTCCTGAGCGGGCGTGCCGTTCAGGACGCCGCTGGGCCGCCAGTTGGCCTTGATCCCGTACGTCGCCGCGTCCGCGGCGGCGTTGACCACCGTGAGCGAGTAGCCCAGGCCGTCCGTGATCGGATACCAGCCGTCGCTGTAGTCAAACTCCAGAATCACTCCCTTGACGGCGTCTTCCAGCTTGATTTCCTCGCCGTCATTGGCCAAATTGTCCGGATAGGTTCCGGCAACCCTGCCAACATGCGCCGTGCCGTATCGGCTGGTGAAAGCGGCGAGATTCTTGACGACCAGCACGTATTGTCCCGGGCTGAGCTGGTTGACCGAGCTTCCCGCAAAGGAGAACGTAATACCATTGGTGAAGCTGACGTGGCTCAAATCCAGGGTGGACGTACCGATGTTTCTCAGCTCGATGAACTCAAAGTCCTCGTCCACGTAGGGTGAGCCGGCGTTGGGATCGGCCGGATGGTACATGATCTCCGTCACCCGCAGGTCCGTCAACAGCGGGTCCGACAGCGCCGCCCCGGCGATGAACTGAATCGGCGCCGACCAGTGGCTCCACCGGTTCCAACTGGGGTTGCTTGGGTCTTTGTCTTTCTGGCGGACACGCACACGATAGGTATGGCCCGGCTTGACATGATCGTACGGAATCAGAACCGTGCGGTTGGCCGGGTCGGTGATCTCGCCGCTTTCCCATTTGGCCTGGATCTCCAGCGCCGGCGGCTCGTTGGGGTCAAGGAGCGGATTGTTGGGGTCGCTGATCTCGGCAATCCGCCACTTCCGCGCCGCAAACGTTGCGCCTCCCTGCGGATCCGAAAACACCGAGCATTCAAACCGCAAGTCATTTTCCGGGAATCCCGTCGCGCCGATATAAGTTGCCGTCGGGGTGTTGGGAATGTAGGCGCCCTCGTTCTGCCCCGGCGTCCGCGTCCCGTCGCAGACACTCAGCAACACGTCTTTCCATGGCGTGGTATTGCTGTCTCCCGGCCAGGTCTTGCCGCCCAGGAACGCAAATCGCACCATGTCATCGGCGTATCCTTCCCGGCTTATGCTGGTGGGGGGGTTGGGCCAGTCCGGACCGTACAGCCCGTAGCTGCGCCCGGGGCACGAGATCAAGCCGCTGTAGGTCCCGCGAATATCGAGGGCGGGAAAGCCGTTCTCCCAGCGGACCCGGTCGGCGGCAATGAGCGGCTGCATCTTGTCGGCATAATAATGGATCAATGGTTCGACCTGGTCCCGCTGCCAGACCAGGTCGTACACCTCGCGAATCTTGTTGAAATACGGCACCTTGATCGCATTGGTCACCGAGGAATCGATGAACACCGCGCCATACACCCGGTCGTCCGGCAGGTCGCTCCAATAGGGCCCCCAGGTTCCATCCGTGTCCCAAGGCATCAGCCACAGCCGCCCGAAGTAATGATTCTCGGGCAGATAATTCGGCTCGAAATACCAGGCCGCATTCCTGGGATCCTCGGTGGCCGTGCCGTCAAAGTTCTTGACCGCCCAGCCAATTGCCTGATAGGCAATCCATTCGTCCAGGCTTACATGGTTGGAGACGAACGTGTCGTTCTTGTTGCTCCCCAGCGTGGTCGTGATGTTCGCATGGTCGGTGAAGTCCGTCACCGCGTACGGCCCCTGATAGCGCAACTCCTGCGACGCCCCCGTCCCCCCGGACGCCACCAGTTTATAAAGGTTTCCTTCGGGCAGATCATGTTCGTCCAGGAAGCGCCCATCATAAGTTTCCCCCACCATGTAGATGCCCTGGAAATCGCCCGTATAGAGATCAGGCTGCTCCTGGGCGGTGGTGATCACGCGCCATTGATAATGATAGGAATATGGCGCCGGCACGCCCGCCAGATTCCAGAGATGAAAATTCATGATTTCGTTAAGACTGTACGTCTGGGTCCTCCTGTTCTCGTGCCCCTTGTACGTCGTCAACGTCCGCCATTTCTCCTGGAATTTCTCTCCCTGGGCGTTACGCGCCTGGAAATAGTTGCCGCGATTGAACCGGAACACCATGCTCCGCTTGGCGTTAAAAAAGTTGGTGTTGCTGCCGTACCTGCCGTTGCTTCCTCTAAGGCGATAGCGGATGTTGTCATAGACCTTGCCCTCGTACACCATCGCCCCGGGCCAGTTCTCCACGAACCACGCGTTGGACCCCTTGACCAGGCGGTCCGCTACGCGATAGGCCAGGCACGTGAGGTAGTCGTCATAGATAGTGATCAGGTGGTAAACGGGCAGGGTGTTGGCCATCACCTCGGCCGGCGTCCCCTGATAGGCGGGCACCCCATTATAGACGAAGTACGCGAAGTTCATCGACTCGTCATCCGCGTACGGCACGCGGACTCCGTGGCCCAAGCCGTCTTCCACCAGTATCCGATACCGCACCAGGCTGCGCTGCGGCTGGGCGGGCAGGACCACCGTGTAGATGCTATCCCCCGCCAGCACGTCGCCGTGCGTGCCGTCGTCGTACATGGGCGTCGTCGTCCAGGTCGCCTCGTTGAAATACGTGGCATTGGCTGGGAACACCGGCGTGGTCGTCGTCAGCGCCTTCAACTGGTCGATCGGCAGCGCGCTGAAAGCCGGCACATACTGCCCCGGCGGCACCACCCAATACTGCAGGGCCACGCTGGCTACGCCGTTCGGATCGGTGACCTTGGCCGTGATATGCACCGAATCGGAACTCGTCGGCTGCTGCGGCACATGATCGACCTGCCGGACTTGGGGCGGCACATTATAGCTCAGGACGCTATTCACCCGCCCCGGCGTGGGCAACCCGAACGCCTGCGCCGGATACTGCACATTCTGGTACCCCGAGGAACGCCAACTGCCGCCCAAGTCGTTGTCGAGGTCCGGATTGATCAACTCCATCGATGCCCCCTCCCCGCCAGCCGCCGCGGGCCAGGGGAAGTCGCTCCCGTAGTCCACCTCGTCAACGATCTGGCCCTGGGCGTCCGACAACTGGACCCGTTCGCCGCTGTTCGACAAGCTGCCCTGATACTGCCCGAACGCCGCCACGCCGAACTCCGAGAGAATGTAACTCGGATCCTGCGCCAACACCAGGTACTCGCCCGGGTCCATCTGCGCGCCCGGCGGGAACACGTACGTAATGCCGTCGGAAAAGTACCAGTTGCCCAGGTCCGCGATCCCCGTGTCCGCGTTGTACAACTCAATGAACTCGGTCGGCTTGGTGTTCTCGGCCGGGTGATAGTGAATCTCGTTGATCACCACGCGGGAACTCTTCTTGGTCATCCAGTTCCACGACAGGTAGGCATAATCGCGCAGATCGACATTTAAGTCGTAGTTTATGTCCGCGCAATCCGGCCCTTCACAGGTGTCGTTCCTGAGCCACTGTTGGACGAAAATAGCCAGATCCGCCAGATCCACCCGGCAATCCGAGTTCAAGTCGCCCGGTAGGCAGGCCGGCGATGCCGCCTTGGTTTGGAATGCCCAGACCGCTCCGGTGACCTCGGGCTGGTCGGCATAGACACAATTCACGCGCCAGAAGTACTGCGTGCCATAAACCAGATTGCCTGGATGATACGACCGATCGGCCAGGTTGTCCGCCACCAGGGCCAGATCATTCGGCGCCGTGCCCAGGTACACGCGATGCCCCGTCACCGCCGACGAACTCGCCCACGACAGCGTCAATCCCAGGGGCTGACCCATTGCGCCGTTGGCAGGGAAAGGACTGCCCGCCGCGCCGGTGCGCGTGGTGAACCGCCAGGTATTGCCCTTGACGCTGAAGCTCTGAAATATACTCCGTAATTGTGCGTCAATTGAAAAATCGGAACTGTTCAGGGTTTGATTGAGCGCGTGAATCGCAATCACATTCGTTCCCGTATGGAGAAGCCCCGGTGCTCCGGGAATGTCAAGTGTATCCCAGCCCGTGGCCTCGTGGTCGGGCGCCCCCGTCAGGGCATTATACGCCTTGAAGCCGCTCGAACAGTAGAAACGCTGCGACAACTCCGTGCCGTTGATCCACACGATGCACCCGTCGTCCACATAGACCTTCAACTGCAGGGCGGAGGGGATGTCGTCGGGGCCGGCGATCGGCAACGTATGGCGCAGATAGATCGTTGAATAATTGTTTCTCATGTCCGACAGCACGGTGTGGTCGTCATTGTCGCCGTATCCGATCGAGGTCTGCCCGGCCTGCCAGGAACCGTCCTCGACATACGTCTCCGCCTTCCAACTCGCGCTCGGTTCGCCCAGAGCGTTCGTGCCCTTACGATAATGCCACTGCGTGGATTCCGGCCCGAGCAGGGTTTGCGGCGCCGGCTGGGAAACCTCATCGACACGCCAGTAGTACGTGGTCCCCTCGTCAAGGGTGGGCAAAACGAACTCCGTCGCCGTCGCCAACAGATTCTCCACGTGCACGTCCAGGCTGGCGGGCGTGGCGTTGGTGACCGCGGCCTCGTCCGTCCCCCAATACAGAATCTGCCCCGTCGTCAAAGGATGGTCGGTCTTCGACCAGGACAGCGTCTGGCTGGTCACCAGCTCCGTCGCGCCGTCGGCCGGCTGGGGATCATAACTGAACGCCAGGTAACTCGCGTCCGGACCGGCCACGTAGCTCTCCTCCGCCTCATCCGCCGTCATCGCGTGATCCCAGATGCGGAACTCGTTGTAGCTGCCCGTATAGAGAATGTCGTCCCGCTGCGACCGGCCCAGCCAGTTGTTCTGGTCCACTATCTGCGACAACGCCAAGAACGGCGCGTCAGAGACAATCAACTGGCCATCCAGATACATGCTGACAAGATTGGCTGCCCCATCCCAGCTGATCACAACGTGCTGCTGCTGACCCTCCGTCATGATCACGTCTGTGCCGGATATACGTTGCTCGATGTGTTGCACGCCATTGCGATGCCCGAAGGTCAGTTCACCCCTGTCATCGGAGGCAGGACTTAAGTATATGTAGCTGGAATTGGTCGTGCTTCCCGAAACACCCTCCCCACCGTCGCTGGTGCCAAAGTCAAATATCCGCTGCCAGAAAAGGCTGCCCGGCCCAGACCAAGTCGTCCAGATCTCCAGTGTCGCCTGATTGCCCAGCGATGAGATCAGCCCGTTGGGCAGATCGATGTAATCGCCGTTGTTCGCCCCGGACGTCTGGCTGCCGTCGTTGCCCAACACCACTTGCCCGCCCGCGAAGTGCGCACTGCCCGTGTGGTTGACCAGCGTTCCGTGCTGCCCCCCCACCGAGTCCTCGACCGTCCCGTTGAAACCGTACCGATGCACCAACTCTCCCCGCGCCAATCCGGCCATCGCCAACCCAAGTACCCAAGCCACCTGGCTCGCATTTCTTGCCTTCATTGGACAACTGCATCCCTTCATTGGACAACTACATCCATATCTAGAACCTCGGCATTTGCCCACAAAGCCGCCAACCCAATTGCCAGGGAAGGGAACCCCTGGGCACACCTCAAGCGCCTCATATCATCGTAACGAACGACCAGGCAGAAGTCAATAGCTGTAAGCCTTTGTCAACAAAAGTCTTAAAGATACTCACTGCCGGAGTTTGGCTGTCCCATGGTCGAGACCTCCGCACCGGTGAAAAAGCAAAGGCAGCAGGTAATTCTTCTTGTCCAAAAACGGCTCTAAGATGTTTATTTGTAAACAGTTACGTTGCACTGGTCCGATAATTGCCTCTTGGCTTGGCACATCGAGCGGCTTTCCGGGTTGTCGTGCCTTGACGAGAATACCTAAACGCAAGTATAATGAAAAATTGAGTTTATATTAACTCAAAAAGATCTGACAACTCGGCCATCCCTTGGCCGGATTGGCCTGCGGTGGGGAAAGGCACGGGGCCGGGTAATGTGCTGGGCCCAGCCGCGGGCGAGGTCTCGTAAGATGGTGCGCTAGCGCATGTTAAGCTTGATGCGGCGGATAACTCGTGGTGGGCAAACGGCTGCTCTGACCGGGCGGACTGCCCAAGCCGTTGCCCTGCCCACCGATTCGCTGCATCGTTCCCTATGGTGCCGCTACGAGGCCAAGTACGTGGTCAGCGAGTCCCTGGCGGCCGTCGTCGCCAACTACATCCGTCCCTACATGAATCCCGACCGTCATTCGGAGTTCCGCACCGGGGATTCTTACCCGATTGCCAGTCTTTATCTGGATTCCCGCGACCTGCGTCTCTGCCGGGAGTCGCTCGAAGGACACAAGAATCGCTTCAAGCTCCGCATCCGCCGCTACACGGATGATCCGGATTACCCCCTGTTCTTTGAGATCAAGCGCCGCGTGGACCGGGTCATCATCAAGAGTCGCGCTCGGGTGTTGGCTCATTCCGTAGCCGACCTGCTGATGGGCAGCACGCCGATGCCCCAGGACGGCAGCCGCGAAAATGCGGCTTTGGGCCAGTTCTTGCAGTATTACGCCCTGGTTGGCGGCCGCCCGATCTTGCTGGTTCGCTACCAGCGGCAAGCCTGTGAAAGCCGGTTCCAGGACAGCGTCCGCATCACGTTTGATCGTAAAATTGGTTTCAAAGTGTGCTCCCAGCCGGAAGTATCGCTCAACGGCACGGGCTGGCGACCGTGGCCGACTGAGGGCGTGGTCCTGGAGATCAAGTTCACCGGCCGGTGCCCGGCGTGGGTCGTCCGGATGATCCAGGACCTGGACCTGCCCGCCCAGTCCGTGTCCAAGTACGTGCGGTCGGTGCTGGCAGCCTCTGCGGGGGGGCTTCTTTCGGCCGGCATATTATGACAGGACGCCCGTATGCGTGATCTGTGGCAATGGATTGAAGGAGACATGGGCCGCGGCGTCTTCACGCCCGAGGGCATCATCCTGTCGCTGTTGCTGGCGTTCGTGTTGGGTCAGGTCCTGGCTTGGGTGTACTACGCCACCCACGCCGGATTGTCCTACTCCCGCTCCTTTGTGCAGTCGCTGATTCTCATCACGGTGGTGGTCGCCATGGTCATGGCGGTGATCGGCAACAGCCTGATCACGGCCTTTGGTCTCATGGGTGCTCTGGCCCTGGTCCGCTTCCGCAACGTCGTCAAAGACACGCGCGATATCGCCTTTGTCTTTTGCGCCCTGGTGGTCGGCATGGCGGCCGGCGCGCAGCGGTTCGCCGTCGCCATCGGCGGGACCGTCCTGTTGAGCCTGATTGCCGTGTACCTGCATCTGACCTCGTTCGGGGCGCATCAGTCCCACAATGGCTTTCTCCGCTTCCGCTTGGTGGGCGGCGTCGTCGGGCCGGGACATCCCATCCTGGGCATCCTCAAGCGCTTCTGCCAAACCTACACCCTGATCGCCGTGCAGGATGCCAGCTTCTCCGGCGCTGCGGAGTATTCCTACCAGATCATGATGCGGGACTGCTCGCGCAATGAGGAAATGCTGTTGGACCTGGAGCGCGTTCCCGGGATCGACAACGTCAACCTGACGCTGCAGGAGAATCTGCTGGAGGTTTAGCGCCCCCGGGGCGGGATGGCGCCGGCCGGGCTAAGGAAAGGAATCTTCCTGTGCGACGACAGGCGGTGTCCATAGCGGTTTGGCTGGTGGTGGCGGGGTTGGTCGTCTGGCTGTTGGTCCGGCGCGAGGAGCGCACCGAGATGCTCGGCATCGCCCGCGGCGAGCTGCGTCAGGTGGCGGCGCTGACGGGCGGCCGTTTGCTGATGGTTCCGGTCCGGTTGTTCGACAAGGTCGCCGAGGGCCAGACGTTGGCCGTGCTGCAGGATGAGCATCTGCAGGCCCAATGGGCGACCGCGGCGGCGGAAGCCAACCGCCTGCAGACCGACTGCGCAGCGGCGGAGGAAACCCTCGCCAGCCGGTGGCGCCTCGAGCAGGCCGCCGCCCTGGATGACGCTCGGCAAGTCGCCTTTGACGCCGAAGGGGCCCACCTCCGCGTCCTGGAGCTCACCGCCCTCATCGAGATGGACCGCATCACGTTACAGGGCCTGCGCTACAAGCTCGATGTCACCCGGCTGCTGTATGAGAAGAACGCCGCCACCTTGTTTGAAGTGCAGTGGGCTCAGACCGAACACGATGCGTTAGGCAGTAAGATCGTCGAAAACGAGAAGGTGCTGGAAGAGGCCCAGGGTCATCTCGCGGCGGCCGAGCAACGGCTGAAGGACTATACCGCGGCGCGGCCGTTGCCCCCGGCGATGGACAAGGTATTGGCGCCCCTGCGCCAAGCCGTGGTGGTCCAGCAACGGCGGATGGATGAACTCGCCCTCGAGCGTGCGATGCTCGTGGTGCGCAGCCCGCTCGAGGGCTACGTCAGCGGGGTGCTCCGCGGCGCCGGGGAAACGGTCGCCGCGCGGGAGCCGATCGTGACCATCGCCGCCGCCGAGCCGTCGGAGGTCGTCGCCTATGCCACCGCCGACCAGGCCCGGCAGATGCGCGCCGGCGCGCGGGTCCAACTGGTCCGTCGGGGCCTGCGTCCCGCCGTCACCGAATCCGAGATTGCCGGTCTGGGCCCCGACGCCGTGCAACTGCCGCCGCAGATGTGGCGCAATCCCGCCCTACCCGAGTGGGGTTGGCCCATGCGCATTGTCGCCCGGCCGGAACTGCAACTCAAGCCGGGCGAAGTCGTCGGCGTAAGAAGGTTGTAACAGCCGGGGTCTGTCCGCGAGCCGCTCTTGGCCCGCCGCGCGCCCGCAGATCAGCAAGCCGGTAGTCTCGCCTCGGCGGCGGCCTCCTTCAGCCAGTCCATCAGCAGCCGCACGGTCCGGGTTTCCCGCACGTCGTGCCGCCCGCCATCCACCCGCAGCACCGGGCAGCGATCCCACCGGTCAAACAACTCGTCGTACTCCGCCTGCATGCGCACCAAAAAAGCCGGCGTAATCTGTTGCTCATAAGGCCGGCCCCGCCGCACGATGCGCGCCCGACAGTCCTCCGGCGCGTCGCGCAGGTAGATCACCCGGCTGGGCGGGGTCACCTGGGGCAGAATCGCCCGCTCCACCAGCTCAAACGCCGCAAACTGCTCTGCCGTCAGATTCCGCCGGGCAAACAACCGATTCTTCTCGAACACGTAATCACACACCGCCGTCGCCACCCCCGCCAGCGCCCCGCGATGGAGTTGCCGCGCCCGGCTCAACAGAAAATCCAATTCGCACGGCAGCGCCGCCGTCCGGTCCCCCGTCAGCATCGCCGCCAGAAAGGGATTGCGGTCATATTCCTCGTCGATGAGGCGTGCCCCCAGCTCCGCCGCCAGCCGCCGCGCCAACGTCGTTTTGCCCACCCCGATCACGCCCGCCACGCAGATCAGTCCCAGCCCGTTCATCCTTGCTCCAACTCGTGCAGCAACTGCGCCGCCGTCTTCCTCAGCACCGGATGCACCACCCAGGGGGCAATCTCCGCCAACGGCGCCAGCACAAACCGCCGCCGGTGCAGTCGCGGGTGCGGCACTTGCAGGGCTGGCGTTTCGATCACCTGCCGCTCGAACAGCAGCAAATCCAGATCGATCGTCCGCGGCCCCCATCGTTCCATCCGAACCCTGCCCAATCGCTCCTCAATGTCCAGCAGGGCGGTCAGCAACTCCAACGCACTGAGGCGGCACCGCAGCTCCGCCACGGCATTCAAGTAGTGCGCCTGACCAGTCGGCCCACTTTCCGGGGCCGTCTCCAGCAAGGTCGAGACCCGCGCCACCGCCACTCCCTCCCGCCGGTGCAGCAGCGTTAGCGCCTCCGCAATCGCCAGCGCCCGGTCCCCCAGGTTGCTGCCCAGCCCCACAAACGCCCTTTGCTCCGCACCGGTCCTCACCTGCCCAGCACCTCCTGCAACGCCGCCCGCACTTCATCCGCCCGCGCCCCGGCGACGTGCACCTCCTTGCGCGGGCTACCCGCTCCTGACGTAATCGCCAGGGCACTGCGCGGGCGACGCAGCACCTTTGCCAGCACCTCCAAGAGCAGTCGGTTCGCCTTGCCTTTCTCAGGCGGCGCCGCCAGCGTTACTTTCAAGGTCTCTCCCAGCCGACCTGCCACCTGCGTCCGCGAACTGCCCGGTACCACCTTCACCGCCAGCACCACCCCGTCGTCCGTCTCTTTCACCATCAGACCCGCCGTCGGATCCTGACCGCTCTCCGGACCGGCTGGTATCCTGTTCTTTTTTCGCGGCATGGCTGCATCGTATAGCCCTGCGTTCGTGCCGGTCAACCACCAACCCGCCCACTCCACTCCCCCGCCCGGAAGGGGCCTCGCCGCTGGTAACTACTTGCCCCCGGCCAAGTTAAGAGCGATGTGCGCCTCGCCCTGGCTCGCTGTCCCCACTCGCCCAAGAAGTCCTTGCAATCTCGCGTGGCGCGGGGATAATGTATCTATGACAACCAGCGCCGGCCCGCGTTCAGTACCTTGGGCCAGGCGGCGTTGTCCTGAAAAGTGCATAGTCCTGCGCAGGGCGACCAGAAGGGAGAGTGTATGGGCCCAGTGTTGAGTTCGCTGGTGAATCTGCAGACAGTCGAATGTGAGCTGCGCGTGGCGCAGCAGAAACTCAAGCGAACAAAACAAACGGTCGCCCGACAGGAACAGCAAATCGCCCGTCTTCAGGAAGCCTTGGCCGCCAAGAAGGAGGAAATCAAGCTCACCCGCGTCCAGTACCATCGTCTCGAGGTGGACCTGAAAAGCCGCGAAGACGACGTCGCCAAACTGCGCGTCGCCCTCAATACCGCTCGCACCAACAAGGACTACTCCGCCATCCTCACCCGCATCAACACCCAAAAGGTTGACAAGTCCAAACTCGAAGACCAGATCCTCAACCTGATGACCCAGATCGAGGTCGAGCAGACCGCCTGCCGCGAAATCGAAAAGAGCCTCGCCCAGGAACAAGCTCGGCTCGCCGAGGTCAAGGCCCAGGCCGACGCCCAGATCCAACAGCTTGCCGCCGACGTGGCTCGCCTGGATGCCCTGCACCGCCAGGCCGCCGCCCATGTTCCCCCCAAGGAGCGCGACTTGTTCCTCCGCCTGGCCGAACGCTACGAAGGCGAAGTCCTCGCCGGGATCACCCAACTTAACGGCAAACGCTCCGAGCAAACCTGCGGCGGCTGCTTCATGAAAGTTACCCTCGAGTCCGTCAACGCCCTCATGACCCGCGATGACATGGTCACCTGTCCCAATTGCGGCCGCATCCTCATGCTCGCCGATGATCTCAAGCAGGTTACCACCTGACCCCTCCCATGCGCCTGCGCCTGGAAACTGATGGCGGCTCCCGCGGCAATCCCGGACCGGCCGCCGCCGCGTTCGTCATTCGCAACGCCCACGGCCGGGAACTCCTCGCCCGCGGCGTCTTCCTCGGCCAGGCCACCAACAACGTCGCGGAGTACGAAGCCCTCGTACGCGCGCTGGACGAGGCGGCCCGCCTGGGAGCGACGGACCTGACGATCTTCAGCGACAGTGAACTGCTCGTCCGGCAGGTCAACGGCGACTATCGGGTGAAGAACCCGGGCCTGCGACCCTTGTATGAACAAGCCTGTCGGCAGCTCCGGCAGTTTGGGCACGTCGAGGTGCGCCACGTCCCGCGCGAGAAAAACATCCGTGCCGACGCCCTGGTGAACGCGGCATTGGACGCCCAGCGCGACGTGGACGGGGCGGACGGTGCGGCAATCGCGGCCCCAACGAGCGGCGGGGCCGGCGGGATCGCGGCGGCGGCGGAGCTGGCCCAGAAGGCGCGGTTTAATCCGGATGGCGCGTATCGAGAAACTCTGGCGGGCGGGCAGGAACTAAGCATAGAGTTAATATGCCTGGCGAGCGGCCAGACGTGCGATCTGGGCATCGGCGGGCGCGAGGCGACGGTGACGGTGCTGCGTGGGCAGGGGCGGCTCGATGCGGGGGGGGCGGCGCAGGTACTGCGGGCGGGGACGTGGGTGCTTCTGGGGGGCGGGGCGGGCGGAAGGCTGACGGCGGAAGGCGGTGGGGGGCTGGTGGG
>Ga0315295_10000358_pt1 | contig 38936 bp, 28 predicted proteins | sample YL17G14_0_MG_FD_204453 | JGI IMG/M metagenome (GOLD analysis project Ga0315295, IMG submission 204453) | Sediment microbial communities from Yellowstone Lake, YNP, Wyoming, USA - YL17G14_0 | ecosystem: Environmental > Aquatic > Freshwater > Lake > Sediment | place: USA: Wyoming | collected...
CATCAAGCAATCCCTCGTGCCGCTTCATGAGGTGCCGGGAATGCATGTCATTCGGCAACGGCTTCGGGAGGGGACGGCACGCCCAGGCGGGCGCCGCCCGCGCTCGACGACGCGAAGGGCCGCGCCGCGGCGCAGGAACTCGGTCGCGTGACCACGACCCCGCGGCGGGCACGTCGTGACGCGCAAGCCGCGACGGGCTACCTGGGCGAGATCAGAGCCCGCCTCAAGAGCCGCCCGGACAAGCGTGCCCGCTGGGATGTGCGTCCGCGGATCGGGGTCCCCTGTAGTTGGATCGAGGTCAGCCCCCGCGGAATCGAGGTGCCCGATCAGGGCTGGAAGCTCCATGTCTCTGCCACCGTGTTCTCGGATCGTGCCGTGCTGGGGGCGGTCCTTCCTGCCCTAGTCCAGGCCCGCGTGCCGTTCAAGGTCGCGCTGTCCCCCGGTGACCTGGAGTTCCTGAACTCCGGCAAGGCGGGCCTGAACCAGGTCGGCAAGTTCATCACCGTCCACCCGAGCGACGACGAGGCCTTCGTCCGGCTCGCCGAGGATCTGGCGCGACGCACCGCCGGGCTCGCCGGCCCCGCGGTCCCGTCCGATCACGCCGTCCAGCCGGGCGGCGTCGTGTACTACCGCTACGGCGGCTTCGCGACCCGCTTGATGCAGACGCCCGTGGGGCTCGTCGTGGGGGCCATTCGCGACCCCTCGGGCGCGTTCGTCGAGGATCCCCGCGATACGGCCTTCGCGCCGCCGCCCTGGGCGGTCGATCCGCTGGTGGCCCGCGGGCGCCTGGAGCCCCACGCGCGTGCCAGCCCGCTCCTGCACGGGCGCTACCTTTGCGTGGCCCTGCTCGACCAGTCCGTCAAGGGCAGCGTCCACCTGGGACTCGACATCGAGAGCCCGGGCGCGGATTCCTGCGTCATCAAGCAGGCGCGCCGTCACGTCTACCTGACGGCCGACGGCGTGGACGCGCTGGCCCTGCTGCGCAACGAGCGCGCGGTCCTCGAGGCCCTCGGGGACACGGATGTCGTTCCCCGTTTGCGCGACTACTTCCAGACGGAGGACGGGGAGGAGGTGCTCGTCAGCGAGCACCTCGAGGGGGTGCAGCTGCGGGCCCACGTCGCGGCGCGCGCGTGCAGCGGGATCCTGCTCGCCGACCGCGAGGTGCGCGAGCTCGGCCTCGCTCTGTGCGGAGTGCTGGAGGCCCTCCATCGGCGCGGGGTCATCCACCGCGACCTGAAGCCGGCCAACTTCACTCTGGCGGCGGGTGGGACGATCAAGGCGATCGACCTCGAGCTCGCCTACCATTCCGAGCAGACGCCCGCTGCGCTGGCCGTGTCCGGCACGCGCGGCTACCACTCCCCGCAGCAGGAGCGCGGCGAGTTGCCGACGGTGGCGGACGACATCTTCGGCCTCGGCTCGCTGCTCTACTTCCTGTGCACCGGCCTCGACCCGGCTCTGGCGCCCCGCGAGCGGCGGCACGAGGAGCGTCCCATCCGCCTGCTCAATCCCTCGATCGGGGGCAGCCTCGAGGCCGTCGTGGGACGCTGCCTGCGCGAGACGCCCGAGGAGCGCTTCGCCACGGTGACCGACGTGGCCACGGCGCTGGAGGCCGGGGCGCGGGTGGCCGCGCGGAGCGTCCGGCGGCGCAACGAGCGGGCCGACCACGGCAACGATTCGGCGCTCTTCCGCTCGCTGGCCTGCTTGATCGGGACCGACCTGTGCGAGGCGGCCGAAGCGTCGCCCGTGGGAGTCTCATGGACCTGCCGACACCCGACCAGCTTCGGGAGCCGCCGGCGGGACGTGCAGATCGGAGCCGCCGGCATCGTCCTCGCCCTGGTGACGCTCTTCCAGGCGTCGCAGGTCGAGCGCTTCCGCAGGACGGCGAAGCGGGCTCTGGCCTGGCTCGCGGACATCGACTACGCGCGCGCGCCCCATCTGCCCGGTCTGCTGGTGGGAGAGAGCGGGGTGGGGCTGGCGTTCCTGCGCGCTGGGCTGGCTTTCAACCAGAGCTCACTGCTGTCCAGCAGCCGGCGCGTGGCCGACGCTGTATGGGCCGCACCGCCCGCCTCGCCGGACTTCTTCAACGGGCAGGCGGGCTGCGGCCATTTCCTTCTTCACCTGTCCCACGCCCTCGGCGACCAGATCCTGCTGGGCCGGGCCGTGGGCATCGGCCATGCCCTGCTGAGCCAGGCGGAGGATGACGTCCTCTGGCCGATACCCGCGGGCTACGGCGAGCTCTCGGACCGGCGCTATCTGGGATTCGCCCATGGCTCGGCCGGCATCGGGTACGTCCTCGGCGAGCTGTTCGAAGCCACGGGGGAGAGGCGCTTCCTGGACAGGGCGACCGCCGTGGGCGAGCACCTCGTGCGCGCGGCCCGTCCCGCGCTCGCCGACGGATCCGGCGCCAACTGGCCCGATACCGAGGAGGGCGAGGTCCGGAGCCTCTTCTGGTGCCACGGCGCGGCCGGCATCGGGCAGTTCCTCATGCGCCTCGAAGCCCTGACAGGCGGGCAGGAGTTCGGCCGGATGGCCCGCCGGGCCGGCCTGATGGTGGCCCGCGGCGGGCGCTGGGTGGGTCCGACGCTCTGCCACGGGCTGGCCGGCAACATCGATTTCCTCCTCGATCTCTACCAGGCGACGGGCGAGCAGGGCTGGCTGCGAGAGGCCTACGAGCTCGCCGGGATCCTCCGTTCGCACGCCGTCATCTCCGGCGAGACGCTGACATGGCCATCGGAGGAGCCCACGATCATCACGCCCGACTTCATGGTCGGGTGCGCCGGCGTGGGCCACTCTTTCGCGCGGCTGAGCCGGGCGGACGACCTGCCCAACTGGATGTCCTGCGGCCCGGAGGCATGGCGCAGGCACGGCCGTCTGGCGCCCCGCCCGGCGTAGCACCCGACCTCATCACTCGCCATAGCACTGGTTCTGCCGCAGCCACGCCGGATCAGGGGGGTGACGGCCGGGCGCGGCCCCCCGGTCGTGGAAGGACGTGGCCGCGGTGATCACTCCCCATGATGCGGGGGTCTTCGTGTCGTCCGGGCTCCGATGATGGTCCGTGCTGGGCCGAGTGGCGGCTTTCTCGTATCGTGATAGGCTGACCGGGAACGGAGTCGGTCCCGCTTCCGACACGCGATGACGATCTCGAACGTATCGGCACCAGGCCCGGAGTGAGGCCGCAATGGAACGATTCGTCGGGCGCTACGGGCTCCTGAGGCGCCTGGGCCAGGGGGGGATGGGTGCCGTTCACCTGGCCCTCGACCTCTCCACCGGCGAGGAATGCGCCCTCAAGCGGCTCGATCCGCGTGCCGTGCAGGTATCGCCGGACTCCCTCCAGCGCGAGTTCGAGATGCTCACACGCCTCCGCCACCCGGCGGTGGTGGCGGTCCGCGAGCTGGGCATGGCTCCCGACGGGACGCCATTCCTCACCATGGAGTACGTCCCGGGTTTGCCCGCCGATCGAGCGGTCTCTCCCGGGGACTGGCGGACGCTCACATTCATCGCCGCCGGGGTCAGCGAGGGGCTCGAGGCACTCCACGCCGCGGGGATCATCCACGGTGACCTCAAGCCATCGAACGTCCTGGTGGTCCCGGCCTCCGAGCCCGGGGCTCCGCCGTGCGCCGTGCGCCTGCTCGACTTCGGTCTCGCCACCCTGCTCGGCCGTGACAGCGGAGGCCATCGCGGCAGCCCGGGATACGCCGCGCCGGAGGTCGTCCGCGGAGAGACGCCCGACGTCGCCTCCGATCTCTACGGCCTGGGGGCCACGCTCTACGCCCTGGCCACGGGCCGCACGGCCTTCACGCAGCGCACACCCGTCTCGCTCCTCCGCCGTCAGCTGGAGGGTCCACCTGCGGCCATGCCGCTCGAAGAGGCCGGCATGCCTCGGCCGCTCGTCGAACTCATCCTCCACCTGATGGCGTCGAGCCCCGCCGAGCGACCCGGCGACGTGAGGGAGGTCCGCCGCGAGCTCGAGCACATCCACGCTCCCGTCCGCCGCAGCCTCGCCCAGCGCCTCCATACGCAGACGGTCGTGGGTCGCGAGCGCGAGCTGGCCCGCCTCGAGCGCTGGCTGGCCCTGGCCCCGGACGGCCCGCGCATCGTCCTGCTCTCGGGTGCGGCGGGGATCGGCAAGACCGCGCTTCTCGGGGACATCGCCGTGCGCGGCGCTCTCGGCGGCCGCCCGGTCTTCCGCCTGTCCGGCGCCGGCTTCACGCAGCCGGGCGCATTGGCCACGGCCCTGCTCCAGCAGGTGGCATCCGAGGCGCAGGCCGAGTCGGACGGCACCGAGCTCTCGGCCCGCGCGCTGGCGATGCTCCGGCAGGCTCCGTCGGGGGAGAAGGACCTCTCCCTGCTGGCGGACGCGGCGGGGGCCTGGAGTCGTGCCGTCGAGCGGCGCCGGGGCCTCCCGCTCGTCCTCCTCGACGACTGGGAGCGGGTGGACTCGAGCTCCCGCGCCCTGGTGCGCCGCATCGCCCTGCGCTCCGAGGCCGTCATGCGCTGGGTCTGGGCCGGCCGCGGCGAGGAAGGCGGTCTCGCGGACGAAGACCAGCTGCTCGTCCAGGCCGGGCATGCCGAAGAGCTGCGGCTCGGCCCGCTCGATCGGGAAGGCACCGAGCGCCTGCTGGCGGCGCGCCTGCATGTCCCTGCGCCGCCGGGGTTGGGCGAGTTCCTCTGGGGGCACTCGGGCGGGCATCCCGGGCTCCTGGTCGTCTCGCTGCTGGCGGTCGCAGAGGCCGGGGCGCTGAACGAGGGCGATGCCGGAGTCACGTTCGACGAGGCGGCTCTCGCCGGGCGGGTCCTGCCCGCCGGTTTCGAGGAGTCGCTGCTCGACCGCTTCGCCGCACTCTCCCCCGAGGCGCGCGGTGCAGCGATCGCGCTGGCGGTGTGGCGACGGCCGGTGACCCGGCCCGAGATCCGGATGGTCGAGACGGGGGCGTCTCCGTCGGCGCTCGAGGAGGTCCGGATCGCAGGGCTCGCGACGCTGCTCGACACGGACCGCTGGGCGCTCTGCCCACCCGGGATCGGCGGCCGCATCCTCGACACCCTGGCCGTGAGCGAGCGCCACCGCCTGCACCGGGCGGTGCTGGCGCAGCCCGGACTGTCCGACGCCGAGCGCTTCGTCCATCTGCGTGAGGCGGGGGCGGCGCGCGAGGCGCTCGAGGTGGCGGGCGCGATCCTCTCGGTCCACGCCGACGTGAAGCTGGCCGTGGAGGCGGCTGCGCTGGCCGGGGAGCACGTCCCGACGGAAGCAGCCGTCTGCGAGGAGCGCGCCGCGCGGACCCTCATCGCACACGGGCGCTACCAGGCGGCGATCCCCCTCCTCGTCCGGGCCATCGAGCGCGGGGGCTCGGAGGAGCCGCAGCCGGTTCGTCGGGAGTTGCTGGCCACTTCCTACCTCCGGACCGGGAACCTGCCGGAGGCTGAGGAGACCATCGCCCGGGCGCTCTCCGAGGATCCACCTCCTCACCTCCGCGCACTGCTCCTGTTGGACGAGTCGACACGACTGGTCTCCCTCGGCCGGATCGAGGAGGCCAGGACGACGGCGCAGAGGGCACGCGATCTGGGAGAGACCTCGGAGGATGCCGAGATCGTGGGGCGGGCTGCGCTGGCCCTCGGCGGAGTGGCTCTTGTCATGGGGCGGATGGCGGATACCGAGAACCTCGGAAGGCAGGCCGAGGAGGCCTGTCGGCGGGCCGGGGACCAGCTCGGGCAGGTGCGCGCCCTGAACTTCGTGGCAGGCACCGTCGCTGCACGAAAGGACCTTACCGGGGCGAAGCGGCTCTACGACGAGGCACTCGCCACCGCGCGCGCGGCCGATCTGCGGTTCGCGACCGAGGAGATCCTGAGCAACCTGGGATTCGCGTTGATCGAGGCCGGTGAGTGGAGCAGGGCTCGAGACGCCCATGCCGAGGCGGCCCGTATCGCGCTGGAGGATGGCCGCCGGCGCGGCGCGGTGCTGGCTATCGGCAATCTGGCGCAGCTGGACGGGCTGACGGGGCACGCGACACGAGCGCTGCGTCAGGCCCGGACCGCACTCCGCATGTCGCGCCTCCATGCCCCGTACCTCGCGTCCTTCGCCTGGCGATCGCTCGCGCAGGCCCTGCGCGTGACGGGGCGGGTGAGCCACGCGATGCGCGCCAGCGTCCGCGCGATCGCTGCGGCGACGCGGATGGGGAACTCGATCGAGCTCGACTGGTGTCGCATCGAGAACGGGCGGGCCTGCGCAGCGGCGGGACGCTGGGCGGAGGCCGAGGCGGTCTGGATGCAGAGCCTGAAGGAGACACGGCCCTCCGGGTCTCTCGCCCTGGCGCTGCTCGCCGCCCTGTGCGGTCGCGCCGCCCTGCGCCGCCGGGACTTCGAGTGCGCCGCCTCCCGGCTGGCGAGCTGCGAGGCCTGGCTCGAAGGGCGGATCGCGCCATACGTGACCGCGCACGCCCTGCAGTTGCGGGCCGAGTCGGCCTTCGTCCAGGGCCGGACGAACGAGGGCGTCCACTTCGCTCGGCAGGCCCTGGCCGCGTACGGCGACCTGCCGGCACCCGCGGACCGCGCGATGGCCGCGCTCGATCTCGCTCGACTCGCGCTGGCCGGTGGGCAGAACCCTGGCGCCCCCATCGAGGAGTGGTTGAAGGAAGCAGCCGAAGTGCTCGGACGGCTGGGGGATCATCCCAGCCGGGAGCGTGCCCTGGCGCTCACCGTGGAGTGCCTCGACCGCAGTCGGGCTGCCGCCTCCTCGCACGCGCAGGGGCGCGACCTCATACGCTCGGTCAGCCGCCTGCTCGACTCGCTCTCCGACCTGCGCGAGCTGACCCAGCGTGCGATGGCGATGGCCGTCGAGCAATTCGACGCCGAGCAGGGGGTGCTCCTGCTCGCCGATCCCAGGAGCGGGAACCTCGTGCCGGTGGTGGAGCACGGCGCGGTGGACGCGGCCACCCGGGATCGGGCCGAGAGCTACAGCCGGCGGGCCGTGGAGCGCGTGGCCGCGAGCGGCGGGAGCCTCCTGGTGGGCGACGCCCCGTCGGATCCGGAGGCGCTCTCCGAGAGCGTCGTGGACCTGGGCCTGCGCTCGATCCTCTGCGTGCCCCTCTTCGCCCAGGGCGGGGTGGTGGGTGCGGTGTACCTCGACGACACGCGGCGCCCCGACACCTTCAGCCACGCCGATCGCGGGCTCCTCGAGGGCTTCGCGCACCTCCTGGCGGTGGCCATCGAGAGGAGCCGCGGCCACGAGGAGGTGACGCGCGCGAACGAGCTCCTCGTCGGAGAGAACCTGGCCCTGCGGCGGGAGGCCGACGTCCGTTTCCAGCCTCAGAACTTCGTGGGCGGGAGCGCGGTGATGCGCCGTGTGCTGGCCGTGGTGGAGCGCGCGGCTCAGATCTCCAGCACGGTGCTCATCACCGGCGAGAACGGCACCGGCAAGGAGCTCATCGCCCGCATCCTGCACCACAGCGGCAAGCGGCGACAGGGACGCTTCGTCGTGGTCAACTGCGGCGCCATCCCCGAGACGCTCCTCGAGAGCGAGCTGTTCGGCATCCTCCCCAACGTCGCCACCGGCGTCCGTGGCCGGGAGGGTCGCTTCGTCGAGGCGCATCGTGGCACGCTCTTCCTTGACGAGGTCGGCGACATGCCGCTGCAGCAGCAGGTGGCGCTCCTCTCGGTGATCGCCAACCACGAGATCACGCCGGTGGGCGGCGGGCGGGCCATCCCGGTGGACGTGCAGATCATCGCCGCCACCAACCGCGACCTGCGCAAGCGTGTCGAGGAGGGAGCCTTCCGGGAGGACCTCTTCTACCGCCTCAACGTCATCCCCATCGAGGTCCCACCGTTGCGCGAGCGCAAGGCCGACATCCCGGCGCTGGCCCGGCACTTCGCCGCCCACTTCGCCGGGCAGCAGGAGCGCCCCGTGCCCGAGCTGTCGCCGGAGTTCCTCGCCGCGCTCATGCAGAGCGACTGGCCGGGGAACGTGCGCGAGCTGCAGAACTACATCGAGCGCATCATGGCCATGACGCCCGGCCCCGGGCTCCATCCCCAGCCTCCGCCACGCGACCTCGAGGGGCGCGTGACGCGTCCGCGCTCAGAACGGGGCAAGCGCCTGCCGGAACTCGTCGCCGACCTCGAGCGCCGGTTCATCCGCGAGACCCTCGAGCGCTGCGGGGGCAATCAGAGCCGCGCCGCTCGCGAGTTGGGCCTGACCGAGCAGTCGCTGCGCTACCGCCTTCGCAAGTACGCGGTCGCCGGCGCTCGCGGACCTCGGCGACCCCGCCGCAAGCGGCGATAGGCTCCTACCGACCTGCACGCCACGGAGATAGGGGGAAATCGCCCGCTGCTTTCGCCATCTTCGGCGATTCGGGGCGGTGGAGCAGTGGGTGGCGTGCGGGCGATCGACTCCGCAATCCACTCGACTTCAACCAGTTAGCTGACGGCACACCGGACGTCCCGCGTGGCATGGAACTGGCCCTTGATCAGTTGAGGGCTCCAGAACCACCACCACGCGAGGAGGTCCAGCATGAGGTCCGTCCGAGTCGTCGTACTGGCTCTTATCCTCAGTTGTCCCGGCGTCCTGGGTGCGGCCGCATCCGCCACGGCCCAGGGATGTCCCGTCATCCCCGAGAACCCCGCACCGCCAGGGGGGGCGTTGCTCGTCATGGAGGAGACCCCGGCGCCGGTTCCGGCAGGGTCTCTCGAGTTGGGCTTCCGATTCCTCCTGCCGACAGGCCCGAGATTGTGGGCCGTGACCCCCTGGCTGTCCCTGGTCGGCGCGCCGATGCCGGCCCGGCCACGGGCAGCGATGGTGGGAGAGAAGCGCACCGACGGCATCTGGAGCGTTCGTCCTCGGGGGATGCGCGTCAGACCCCGATGATGCAGTCCCGCCGACAGGGGGCGCCGGCGGCGCCCCCTGCTCGGCTCCTGCGGCTCCACCGCCACAGTCGTGTGAGCATCATGGTCCTCGGCGGCACGAGCGCCGCGCGCACGGCGATCGCGCGGGCCTTCCACCGGGCCAGTCCGCTCTCGCGAGGTCCTTTCCTGTCCCTGGACTGCGCTCGGGACGAGCCCGTCCTCTGGCGCGCGCTCCAGCAGTGGCTCATGCCCGCCGGCGCCCATGCCGAGGCTGACCCGCTGGGAGCGATCCGGGGCGGGATGTTGTTCCTGGACCACGTCGAGAGCCTGGCTCCCCGCAGTCAACGCCTTCTGCTGATGCTCTCGCGCCGGCTCCAGGACGAGCCCGGGATGGCGACCGCATGGCCTGCTCCCGCGCGGCTCGCGGCGGGGAGCGCCGAGGACCTGTCGGGGACGGCGGGGCGCTGGTTCTCTCGCGACCTCTTCGACTGCCTCGACAAGATCCGCGTCGAACTGCCGTGGGAGTCTCCTTTGAGGGGCCCCGCCGCGAGTGCTAGAGTCCGGTCGGCTGTGATCATCCCCACGAGCCGACAGGCGCCCGACCGATAGAAGAGGCCAGAGCCCGGATTGCCGACCACGCCTGCAGGCGGGCCGGATCGGCCGGCAGCCTGACCGAGCCCGCGGGAGAGAGGGGCCGCGGTGATCGCGCGGACGCCACACCTGTCCCTGTCGTGGCTCATCAGCGCCGCCCTCGTGGCGCTGAGTCCGCTGTGTGCCGGGGCGGCCCGGCCTGAACCTCCGCCCACCACGCGCCCCAGGATCGGGCTCGTGCTCAGCGGCGGCGGCGCGCGCGGCGCCGCGCACATCGGCGTGCTCAAGGTCCTCGAGCAGCACCGCGTCCCGATCGACTGCATCGCCGGCACCAGCATGGGCGCCCTCGTGGGCGGCCTCTACGCGTCGGGCATGTCGCCGGCGGAGCTGGAGCGGCTGATCTCCGAGATGGACTGGATGAAGTCCTTCGCCGACAAGATCCCGCGCGAGGACCGCTCGTTCCGGCGCAAGCGCGACGACGACATCTACCTCGTCAAGAACAAGCCCGGCCTGCGGGGCGGCAAGCTCCTGTTCCCCCCCGGCATCCTGGACGGCCACCGGATCGACCTGCTGCTGAAGCGCTACACGCTGCCGGTCGTGACCGTGCGCGACTTCGACGACCTGAGCATCCCCTTCCGCGCCGTGGCGGCCGACATCGTGACCGGCGAGGCCGTGGTGTGCGAGCGGGGCGACCTGGCGCTGGCCATGCGTGCCAGCATGTCCATCCCGGCCGCGTTCGCGCCACGCGAGATCGGCGACAGGCTGCTGGTGGACGGCGGCATCACCAACAACCTCCCGATCGACGTCGCGCGCCAGATGGGTGCCGACATCATCATCGCGGTGGACATCGGCACTCCCCCCTCGGGACGCGAGCGGCTCACCTCGGTGATGGCCATCACGGGCCAGCTCATGACCGTCGTCTCGGAGCAGAACCGGCAGAAGCAGATCGCCTCGCTCACGGACCGGGACGTCTTCATCAAGCCCGACCTGGGCCCCATCACGGTGGCGTCCTTCGATCGCGCCGCCCGGGCGATCCCCATCGGGTACCGGGCGGCCCAGGCCGCCGCCGAAGGGCTCGACCGGCTGTCGGTGTCGCCACAGGAGTACGAGGCGTATCTCGCACGGCGCGCGAGGCGCGGGCCGCTCCCGACCGTGGACCGGATGAGGCTCGTCAACCGCTCGCGACTGGGAGACGACGTGATCGCCGCGCGGCTGGACGTCGAGACCGGCAAGCCCCTCGACGTGGACCGGCTCGAGGAGGCGCTGGACCAGGTCTTCGGCCTCGAGCTCTTCCAGTCCGTCTACTACGACGTCGTCACCGAGCGTGACAGCACCGTGATGACGATCACCGCCCGCGAGCGGGCCTGGGGACCGAACTACCTGCAGGGCGGCATCGCGGCCTTCGAGGACTTCGAGCGCCCGAACTTCAACATCGCGGTGGCCTACAGCCGCACGGCCATGAACCGCTTGAGCGGCGAGTGGCGCACGGGCCTCCAGGTCGGCCAGGAACCGGGGGCTTTCACGGAGTTCCACCAGCCCCTCGACCGGCGACTCCGCAAGTTCGCCCAGCTGCGGCTGAGCGCGGGCGAGCAGACCCTGGGCGTGTTCGACCACGAGGGCCACAAGCGCTCGGAGCTGGGGATCACGCGCTACGGCGTCGAGCTGGCGGGCGGACGCGAGCTGGGAACGTGGGGCGAGTTCCGGGCCGGGATCGCGCGCGAGGGGGGCAGGATCAGCACCCTGGTGGGTGATCCCGAAGAACCCTCCCGGAAGTTCGACACGGGGGAGGCGTTCCTGCAGTTCCACGTGGACCGGCTCGACGAAGTGTCGTTCCCCCGTGCCGGAGGCAGCTTCCGGGTCAGACTCACCGCCGGTCGCGACGCCCTGGGATCCACGACGAACTACGAGCAGGGACTGATGGAAGGGTGCATCGCGCGCACCCGTGGCCGCTACACGGCGCTGCTGGACGGGATGTTCGCCACGACCCGGGACGGCGATGCGCCCACGCAGAGCCTGTTCCGTCTCGGCGGGCTCGGACAGATCTCGGGCCTCCAGCAGTACGAGATCGCCGGACCGCACGCGGCGCTGGCGACCGCGACGTTCTATCGCCGGATGACCGAGCTCGAGGTGATGCCCGTGTTCGCGGGGTTCTCCGTCGAGTACGGGAACGTGTTCCAGAGCCTGTCGGGCCTCGGATTCGACGACGGCATCGCCGCGACCAGCGTGTTCGTCGGCCTCGACACGTTCCTGGGCCCGCTCCACCTCGCCTATGCGGTCGCCGAGAGTGGCCGCCAGAACTACTACCTCACGCTGGGCCAGTCGGCCAACCGCCGGCGCGCGGGGTTCTGGAATCGCTGATGTCCGCCGCGATCCCGCGGCAGGGAAGCAATGCCAGGGAGGTGAGCCCGGTGTCCTCGGCTGGTCGTTCCCGACGCGTTTCCGTTGCGCGCGCGTGCACGCTGCCCTGCGCGCTGCTCGCTTCGTGCCTGCTCGCGGGCGCGGCGGCCGCACAGCCTCTCGTCGCCCTCATCGACAGCGGCGTGGACGCGGGCCATCCGGCGCTCGCGGGCCGGATCGTCGCAGGTTACGACTTCGTGAACGACGACTCGCTCGCCGACGACCGGCTGGGACACGGCACGGGGATGGCGGGCGTCATTGCCGCGCGGGGCATGGTGGAGGGCGTCTGTCCCACCTGCCTGATCATGCCGCTCAAGGTGGCCGGGCCCGCGGGCCCGGGCGAGGGCGGGCTCGTCACCTCCCGGCGGCTGGCGCGGGCGATCGACTATGCGGTCGAGCACGCCGCGAGAGTCATCCTCATCGGCGCGGGTTTCACGGGCTGCGACGCCGCGGTCGCGAACGCCATCGCGCGGGCCGAGGCAAGCGGCATCCCGGTCATCGCCCCGGCGGGAAGCCTGGGACCACGCCGGATGCTGTACCCGGCTGCGCTCCCCACGGTGATCGCGGCGGCGGCGGCCGAGGACGTAGCGCCGCCGCACGAAGCGGTGATCGCGGCCGGCGGGAACGTGCGCGTGCTCGCCCCGGGCGGCCGCACGGTGATGCGCAGCGGCAGCTCGATCGCGGCCGCGCGCGTGGCGGGGGTCGTAGCGCGCGCGCTCCAGTCGAGCCCCGGGCTGAGCACGGCGCAGGTCCGCCGGATGCTGGGCCTGGGACCCGCGCCCGAACTCGTCGCGGGCCGACGCGGCGCGCAGGAGCACGTCGCGCGCAGTCCGGCCCTCGGCGGCGCGGGCGACCGGACGGACGACGAGGGGGACACGGACTTCACGTCCGGCGGCGGCGGCGGCGACCTCGGTCAGCTCCAGTATGCGGACCGCGCGGGCACCGACGTGGTGATGGACGCGCCCTGGAAGACGGTGCGCGACTACGTGCCGGTGCTGTTCTTCTTCCCGCAATTCGAGGGCGGCCGGCGCGTCGAGCGGATTCGCCTCTTCGACTGCGTGGCGGGTGTCCCGGCGGGCCCGCCGGTCGTGGTGGACCAGGTGTCCGGCCCCGACACGCTGAACGGCGCCACCTTCATCGGGCCGCTGGGCGAGGCGCGTGACGGGCTCGCCGCCGGCGAGCGGGTGGGCAACTTCTGGCACTACGTCATGCGCGTCCCCCACGCGGCGCTCGGCCATCACGGCACGCCGGACGTGCACTATCTGTACGCCGAGGTCGAGTGGTCGCGGCGCGTGCTCCTCTGGCGGCAGAGGTTGAGCAGCCACCGGGTCCTGCGCGTGCTGGTGGAGCCCCGGCAGTTTCCGAGCTTCGATGCGGCCGACCGCTACCTCGACACGCACGTTCACACCATCGCCGAGCAGTCGACCTCGGGGGTACTCGACGTGAACGGCGCCAGCAAGGCCTTCGGCGGGCCCGTCGTGATGCTGCTCGAGTCCGCCTATGCCCTGGGCCTGGTGCAGACCCCGCCCCGCGACGGCAACTGGGCCGACTACCGTGACAGCGTGGCGGTCACGGACCACAACATCTTCTACTCCACCCGTCCGTACGACACCGGCGTCCTGCCCGGCGCGGGGCCGACCTCCACGCTGGCGGACGGCCACGCCGCCGAGGCGGCCTGGTACCGCGCGAACCTCGGGCGCCTGGCGGGGGAGGAGATCTCCCTCAGGCGCGGCTCGAACCAGGATGACTCCATCCAGCCCAACATCGGGCACCACCTGCTCGCCTACGGCACGCGCCACTTCGAGGGACCGTGGCACGGCGGGCTCTTCCTGACCTCGGGGCTGGAGAATCCCAACACCCTCGAGTCGGTGCTGGCGGGCATGAAGGCCGCGGGCGCCGGGGGCTTCGCCTACGCCTCGCACCCGGCCCTCGAGGGCTTCATCTGGCCGCCCGAGTACTTCGCCCAGGCGATCGGCTTCCCCCCGTACGACTCAAAGACCGGCCCCACGGTGGACTCCGCGGGCACCGAGTTCCTGTTCAAGGGCTCAGAGGTGTGGAACATCAAGGCCGACGAGGTCGCCGCCGCCAGTGGGCACCTGCCGGCCTCCAGCGCATTCGACAGGATGAACCCATTCGCGGGCGGCCCCGACGCGCAGCGCTTCGCCCGCAAGGCCTGGGACGGCGAGCTGCTGCGGTCGCTGGACACGACGCTCGCACAGCTGGGCCGCGGGCTGAGGTTCTCGTTCCGCGAGGCGCCGCAGGAGAGGTTCATCCGCAAGCTCTACATGAGCGCCGGCTCCGACGCGCACGGGGACTTCGACTACACCGACGAGGTCTCGGCCACCGCGGTGCCCTACTCGGGCGCTCTCACCAGCAACGCCTACGCCCGCGTGCGCACGTACGCCCTCGCGCACGACCGCCCACCCGGCGAGCACAGCGCGCTGGATGCCTTCCGCCACGGCAACACCGTGCTCACGGACGGCCCCCTCGTGAGGTACGCCCTCGATGCGGACGGGCGGCACGACCCGGAGGCTGGCGCGGCCCGCTGGCACGACGCGGAGAGCCGCTGGGAGAACGGGGAGGGCAGGATCGGCGGGGCGGGCCGGTTCGACGGCGGGCGCACCATGCTCGTGCCGCTCCCGGGCGGCGAGGTCTGGATCCGGAGCGAGTGGATGAGGTCCGCGACCCCGGGCGCGGGGGAGGTCACCAGGTACAAGGTGGATCGCGTGATGGAGTCGGCGCGCGACTCCTTCGATGTGCCCGCGGGCCACGACGGCACGCCGGACGAGCGCCGACTGCCGCAGGCCATGGACCGGCTCGCCGCGCTGGTGCTGACCGCGCGCGACCCGAGCGTGGACGAGCGCTGCATCGTGAATCCCGTGTGGGTGGCGCCGGTGCGAATCGAAGTGCAGACACCGCCAGGTGAGGAGGGCGCCCCGCAGCCCGCGGCTCTTCCTCCGGGGAGCCTCAAGGTCGTGTTCCACTTCCCGATCTCCATGTCGGCCGGGGCGGCCACGCGCGTCTGCCTGCGACCGCTGGACTCCGCCGGGAACAGCACCGACCCCGAGGTCGAACTGACTCCCGATCCGGGGTGGGAGGAAGAGGACGGCGTGGCGGGGGGAAGGTACTCGGCGACAAACGCCGGGAGCATCCCGTGCGTCACCGGAGACTGGGACGCCGAGTCGCACGCCAGCGTGCCCGGCGTCCGGTCCTTCGTCGTGTACCTCAGGAGCCCGGCCGACGTGCATGGCAACGTGCTGAACGACGTCGGGCGGGCCTTCGCGGTCCCGGCGGCGCAGGTGACGAATCCCGAGCATCGCTGACCCGCCCCGAAGAAACCCTTGAACCTCCGGGCACGCGGGTGGATGCTATCCGATGCTCGGGAAATCGCTCGCCGGGCAACCGTCACGAGCTGGCGTCCCCAACCCCCTGGAGGCCAAGATGCTCCAACGCTCCCTCCGCTCGTGGAAAGGTCCCATCCTCGTCCTGCTCGCCCTCCTCGCGCTCACGGCGGTGCTGGGAGGCTGCGCCAAGAAGGACTCCCTCGTCACCGGCCCGTCCCTGTCCGAGATCGATCCGTCGGGCGGCGTGACGGTGCTGCGCACCAGCGATCCCGCGGTGCAGGCCGCCATGCGCGTGCAGGACTCCCACACGCCCCGGCTGATGCTCCTGCCGGGCGTGGTCGGCACGGCCATCACCGCGGACGCCGCCGGCAAGCCGGCGATCATGGTGATGACGGAGAACGCCATGCCCCCGGGCCGTCTGCCCGCCGAGCTCGACGGCTACAAGGTCATCGAGGAGGTCACCGGCAGGATCGTCGCGTACAAGAGCAGCGGCGGCGTGAGCCACACCGCCAAGCAGACGCCCCCGATCCAGCTCGGCACCTCGGGCGGCTCGGTGGTGGACGTCGCGAACGGCTATTGCTGCAGCGGCACGCTGGGCGCGCTGGTGCAGAAGAACGGCGTGCAGTACATCCTGAGCAACAGCCACGTGCTGGCGGGCGACGTCGTGTCGGGTGGCAACGGCAAGGTCTCCGCCATCGGCGACGACATCATGCAGCCGGGCTACGTGGACAACAACTGCAGCGTGACGGGCTCGAACATCGTGGCCGACCTGTCGACGCTCTCCACGCTCTACCCGCCGGGCTCGACGCCGAACGTGGACTGCGCCATGGCGCAGGTCCGCGCGGGCATGGTGCGCACCGACGGCGCCATCCTCGAGATCGGCACGCTCTCGGCGCAGACCCTGGCTCCGGCCGTGGGCCTGTTGGTGAAGAAGAGCGGGCGCACGACCGGCCTGAGCCGCAGCTCGATCAGCGGCCTCAACGCCACGGTGAACGTGGGCTACGAGACCGAGTGCGCGGGCACGAGCTTCACCAAGACGTTCACGGGCCAGATCATCATCGCGAACCGCCGCAGCAAGTTCCTCAACTCCGGCGACTCGGGCTCGCTCATGGTGGAGGACGTGACCACCAACCCGAGGGCGGTCGGCCTGCTCTACGCCGGCAGCAGCACGACGGCGGTCGCGAACCCGATCGGCGACGTGCTGAGCAACCTCGGCGTCACGATGGTGGGCCAGTGATCCGGGGCTGACGCCCCTTTGGTCGTGAACACGTATCTCCGCCGCAGCGCGAGCGCCCGGTCCATCGCCGGGCGCCTCGCGTCGGCGGTCCTCTGCGTCCTGCTCGCGTGCGCGGCCGGCGGCTGCCGGCCGCGCACGCTGGGAGGGAAGGCCCCGCCGATGCCCCAGCACCCGATCGCCGAGGTCCTCGCCACGCACACGCCCGCCCTGATGGCCCTGCCGGGAGTGGTGGGCACCTACGAGGGCGCCCGGTCCGACGGCTCGCCCGCGATCGTGGTCATGGTCGTGAAGAGGAGCCCCGAGCTGGAGCGCCGCATCCCGAAGACGCTCGAAGGCTGGCCGGTCACGATCGAGGTCACGGGCGAGATCCGGGCCATGCCCGACTCGGGACGATGAGCGGCGCGACACCCGCGGCGGCCCGCGCACGACCATGAACCGCGCCGCGCTCTACGTCGTGGTCTCCCTCTCGGGCGCCTGCGTGCTCGCGCTCGAGATCCTGGGCACGCGGGTGCTGGGCCCCTTCTACGGCGTCAGCCTGTTCCTGTGGTCGGCGCTCATCTCCGTGACGCTGGCCGCGCTCGCGGCCGGCTACGCCCTCGGGGGCCGCTGGGCCGACCGCGGGCCCCGCCCGGCGCGCCTCGCGGCGGTGCTGGCCGCGGCCGGGCTGTGGGTCCTCGTCATCCCCTGGCTGCGCGCCCCGCTGCTGGCGTTGTGCGAGGGCTGGGGACTGCGCGCGGCGGTGCTGGCCGTGTCGTTCGCGCTGTTCTTCCCGCCGCTCGCACTGCTGGGCATGGTGGGCCCGTACGCCATCCGCCTCACGGCCCGCTCCGTGGACGAGGTCGGGCGCATCGCGGGCGACCTGCTGGCAATCTCCACGCTGGCGAGCGTGGCCGCGGCTCTCCTCACCGGATTCGTGCTCGTCCCGAGCCTCGGGGTGACGCGCCTGCTGCTCACGGTGGGCGCGACGCTCCTCCTCGCGGCCGCCGTGGCGCGCTGGGGGGGCGGTCGCGGCGGCGCGGTGGCGGCCGTGCTGGTGCTGGCGGCGGCGGCCGTGGCCGCCTTCGGGGCACGCTGGACGGGCCCGCCCCGGCCGCCGGGTCTGCGGGAGGTGCGGCAGACGCCGTACGCGGAGCTGCGGGTCGCGGACCACGAGGGGGTGCGCTACCTGCTCTTGGACGGCGGCATCCACACGGCGGTGCGGCTCGAGGACGGGGCCCCGCGCCAGAACTACGTCGCAGCGACCGAGCTGGCGACCGAGCTGTTCGAGCGTCCCGGCCGCGCGCTGCTGGTGGGGCTCGGGGGCGGCGCGCTGGCGCGCCTGCTCACGATCGACGGCTGGCGCGTGGACGCGGTCGAGATCGATCCGGCCGTCACCGCGGCGGCGCGCGATTTCTTCCACCTGAGGCCGCATTTCGCCTTGGTGCACCACGCCGACGGCCGCCAGTTCCTGCGCACCTCGCGCGACACCTTCGACCTCATCGTGCTCGACGCGTTCGGCAGCGGCTCGGTGCCCTTCCACCTGGTGACGGCCGAGGCGTTCGCCGAGGCCCGCGCGCGCCTGCGGCCCGGTGGAGTGTTGGCACTCAACCTCGAGGGGATCGGCTGGCAGGAGCCGCTGGTCCGCGCGGTCGCCGCCACGCTCGGCACGCGGTTCCGCCACGTCGTGGCGCTCCCCGTCGCCGAGCCGCCGGATCAGCTGGGGAACATCGTGCTGCTGGCGTCCGACCGTCCGCCCGAGATCGCGCCCGAGAGCCTCGGCGACCCGGTCGCAACGCTCTCCGACGAGCAGGAGCACTGGCGTGTGCTGCAGCGCACGCACGCCTGGGACAACCGCTTCACGCCGGCCGGCGGCCGGGTGCTCACCGACGACTGGAACCCCGCCGACCTGCGCTCCGAGGAGATCAACCTCGCGGCGCGCCGCAAGACGCGCTCCCAACTGCCGGCCGCCCTGTTGGGCTGGTAGCATGGCGGGGAAGCCCGTCCGCGTTCCATCCACCCCGCCACAAGGAGGCGCTTCCATGCGTCGCTGCGTCGCTCTCCCGGTCTCGCTCGCCCTCGGGCTCGCCGCCCTCATCGGGCCGGCGACAGCCCAGACCATCACCCAGCCCTTCAGCGGTGACAACCAGAAGTGCTCGGTCACGCAGTGGATCGGCCCCGTGAAGGTGACCGTGGACTACAGCAGCCCCGACGTCCACAGCCCGACCGGGGAGGACCGCACGGGGAAGATCTGGGGCGGGCTCGTGCCCTACGGCCTGCACGACCTCGGCTTCAGCGATTGCAAGCAGTGCCCGTGGCGCGCCGGGGCCAACGAGAACACCGTCTTCACGGTGTCGCAGGACGTCACGATCGAGGGCCAGCCCCTGAAGGCCGGCGCCTACGGCCTGCACATGATCGCCGACCCCGAGGAGTGGACGGTCATCTTCTCGAGGAACTCGACCGCCTGGGGCAGCTACAGCTACGACCCGGCCGAGGACGCCCTGCGGGTGAAGGTGAAGCCGGCGAAGAGCGAGTACCACGAGTGGCTGACCTACGATTTCACCGACCGCCAGCCCGACCGGGCCACCGTGGCGCTCCGGTGGGAGAACCTGCAGGTCCCCATCCGCGTCGCGGTGGAGAACATCGACGACCGCTACGTCGCCCAGATCAAGCGCGAGCTGCAGGACCGGCACGGGTTCTCGTGGATCAACTGGATGGCCGCGGCCCGGTACTGCCTCGAGAAGAAGACGCACCTGGCCGACGGGCTGCACTTCGCCGAGCAGGCCGTGGGCTGGGAGGGCATCGGCGTCGCCAACTTCCAGACCCTGACGGTGCTGGCCCAGCTGCAGATCGCCAACGGCAAGGCGGCCGAGGCGGCGAAGACCATCGAGCGCGCCATGGCTCCCATGGAGGCGGGCGTCCTCCAGTTGCACCAGTTCGGTCGCGCGCTCCAAGGGCAGGGCGAGAACGCCCTGGCGCTGACGGTGTTCGAGACCAACGCGAAGCGGCATCCGAACGTGTGGCCGGTGAACCTGGGCCTGGCCCGGGGGCACGCCGCGCTCGGTGACAACAAGAAGGCCGCGACCTTCGCCCGCAAGGCCCTGCTGCAGGCCCCCGACGACGCCAACCGCAAGAACATCGAGGGCCTGATCAAGCAGTGGGAGGGGAGCGGGCGCTAGCCCGCCGGACCCGCCTCCGGCGGGTGCCCGCCGCGCGAGGCTCGCAGCCCATAGAACTTGCACGCGGCGGGTCTCGCACGACCGGGAGGGCGAGCGTGTGGGTACTTAGCCGCCCTCCCGGTTGCCCGAGCCCCGCCGCCCACGATACGGACGGCGGGCGGACTCGGGGAAGCCGCAGCCTGGGCCGCCTTCCCAAGCGCCGTCCGCCTTGGTAGCGTCCCCGCGCTGATCGAGGCGCACCCAGATCCGCCGGAGGCCCCATGCGCAAGCCCGTCCACGCCGATGCCGAGCTGCTGCTGCTGCTCTACGAGATGCGCCGCGACGCCGAGCTGCGCCGCGGGCGCAAGTGGTTCCTGAGCGAGTTCCAGCCCACCGGCTGGGACGAGATCCAGGCCCGCTACCTCACGCACACCGACGAGGACCGCTGGTTCCGCATGACCATCTCGTACTGGGAGATGGTGGCCACGCTGGTGAACCGCGGGCTCCTGCACCCCGAGCTGTTCTTCGACCACACGGGCGAGGACATCGTCACCTGGGACAAGTGCAGGCCCTGGATCGAGGGCGCCCGCACCGCCATCCGCCCGGCCTACCTCCACAACCTCGAGCGCATGGTGAAGGACCACCAGGTCTACCGCGCCCGCGTCAACGCGGCGGTGGTGAAGGCCCGCGCGCGAGTCGCCACGGGCAGGGCCAAGCCCGCCAAGCCGGCCGCCCGCGCCCGCGCGAAGGGCAGGCGCTGAGCATGTCCTCCTCCTTCGGCACGCTGTTTTGCATCACCACCTTCGGCGAGTCGCACGGGCCCGCGGTGGGCGTGGTGGTGGACGGCATGCCGCCGGGCATCCGGGTGGAGGCGGCCGACGTCCAGCGCGAGCTGGACCGCCGCCGCCCGGGCCAGAGCGCGCTCACCACGCCGCGCCGCGAGAGCGACCAGGTCGAGATCCTCTCGGGCCTCTTCGAGGGCGTGACCCTCGGCACGCCGGTCGCGTTGCTGGTGCGGAACGCCGACGCCCGCTCCCAGGACTACGAGGCGCTGCGCGACGTGTTCCGGCCCGGGCACGCCGACCACGCCACCTTCGCCAAGTACGGCGTGCGCGACCACCGCGGCGGCGGCCGCTCCTCGGGGCGCGAGACCGTGGGCCGCGTGGCGGCCGGCGCGCTGGCGAAGGTCGCGCTGGCCACCGTGGGCGTGAGCCTCGTGGGCGGCACGGTCCAGGTCGGCGAGGTCCGCGCCGCGCGGCGCGACTGGGACGAGGTGGAGCGGAACCCGGTGCGCTGTCCCGACGCCGAGGCCGCGCCGCGCATGGCCGCGGCCATCGAGGCGGCGCGCGCCGCGCGGGACTCGGTGGGCGGCGTGGTCGAGGTGGTGGCCCGCGGCGTGCCGGCCGGCTGGGGCGACCCCGTGATGGCGCGGCTCGACGCCCTGCTCGGGGCGGCCCTGCTCTCGATCCCGGCCACCAAGGGCGTCGAGATCGGCGACGGCTTCGCGCTGGCCTTGCGGTCCGGCTCCGAGAGCAACGACGTCTTCGATGGCCAGCGCCACCTGACGAACCACGCCGGCGGCATCTCCGGCGGCATCTCGAACGGCGCCGAGGTCGTGGCGCGCGTCGCGGTCCGCCCGACCGCCTCCATCGGCCGGTCGCAGGTCGCGTCCACGCCGCAGGGGGGCACGGCGCCCATCACCATCGAGGGCCGCCACGACCCGTGCATCTGTCCGCGGCTGGTGCCAGTGGCCGAGGCCATGATGGCCGTGACGCTGGCCGACGCCTGGCTGCGCCAGCGCGCGCTGCGCGGGCGCGACAGGTAGCGGCGCATGCTCCTCCTCGTCCGCCGGGGCACGAGCGAGCCCGCGATCGGGGACCTCGCCGAGCGGCTGCGCATGGCCGGGCTCTCGGCCCACCGCACCGACCACGAGGGCCAGGCACGCCTCGCCGCCGTGGGCGACGTCGCGTCGCTGGACCTCGAGGCGGTGCGCGCGTGGCCCGGCGTGGAGAGCGTGCGCAGGATCGAGACGCCGTTCAAGCTCGTCTCGCGCGCCTTCCAGCCGCACGACACCGTGATCTCGGTGGGACGCTGCGCCATCGGCAGCCGCCAACTGGCGCTCATGGCCGGGCCGTGCTCCGTGGAGGGGGAGGAGCAGACGTTCACCATCGCGGCCGCCGTCGCGAAGGCGGGCGCCACCGTGATGCGCGGCGGGGCCTACAAGCCGCGCACCTCGCCCTACTCGTTCCAGGGCCTGGGCGAGCAGGGACTGCGCATCCTGCGCCGGGCCGCCGACGCGCACGGCCTCGCCGTGGTGAGCGAGGTGCTGGACCCCCAGCAGGTCGAGCAGGTCGCGCGCTACGCCGACATCCTGCAGGTGGGCGCCCGTAACATGCAGAACTTCTCGCTGCTGCGCGAAGTGGGACGGACCCACAAGCCGGTGCTCCTCAAGCGCGGCATGGCCGCCACGGTCGAGGAGTGGCTGATGAGCGCCGAGCACGTCGCCTCGCAGGGCAACACCCAGGTCATCCTGTGCGAGCGCGGCATCCGCACCTTCGAGACCTCGACGCGCAGCACCCTCGACCTGAACGCCATCCCCATCGTGAAGGAGCTGTCGCACCTGCCGGTCGTCGTGGACCCGAGCCACGGGACCGGCCGGCGCGACATGGTGGCCCCGATGGCGCGCGCGGCGATCGCCGCCGGCGCCGACGGCCTGCTCGTCGAGGTGCACCACGACCCGGAGCGGGCGCTGTCCGACGGGCCGCAGTCCCTGTACCCCGCGCAGTTCGAGGAGCTGGTGCGCCAGATCCGCACCATCGCCGAGGTGCTGGGGCGGATGGTCTAGCGCGGACCAGCGAAAGCGGCGACCCGCACGGGCGGGTCGCCGCCGGAGCCCATCGCGGTGGACTACCGGTAGAGCGCCTTGAGACGTCCCCAGGTGCTCGGCAGCGCGGGCGTGGCGGTCACCTTGCCGACCTTGATCTGGAAGGCGAGCCGCGACTGCGTGGGCGGCGTGCCGGTCCAGGCGAGCACGGCGTTCCCGGTCAGCACGAAGCCGTCGGTGAGCAGGCCGCCCTGGATGCGCAGGATGTCCAGGCCGTCGCCCGCGGCCTGGGAGACGTCGCCGACGGACACCCCGTCGAGCACCATGTCCTGCACCACGGCCGACGAGCCCACGGGGATCGCCCGGGTGCGCACGAACAGCTCGTCCGCCCCGATGGGCGTGGGGAAGACCAGCGTGTGCCCGCCGAGGGTGAAGCGCGCCTCGCTCGCCTGGGCGTCATAGAGCAGCGTGAACGGCTCGAGCGTACCGCTCTGCCAGGGGTACTGGGCCGTCACGTACGGGGCGCTGGTCGAGGCGCCGAGGTCGATCTCGAAGGTGGCGGCACCGCCCAGGTCGCCGATGCGGCCCTCCGCGACGAAGTCGAAGCTGGGGGAGAGCGCGAACAGCGCGGCGTCGTTCGCGAGGTGGCTGGTCGTCAGGCCCGCGACCGCCACCCCCGGCAGGACCGCCAGGAGGACGACCGCAAGAGCAAGGAACCGCGTCGCAAGCTTCATGTGCGTGTCCTCCGAGGGTGGCGGAGCGGGAGGCAATGCGGGACACGTCTCGATGTCGGTCAGGGGACCTATCGACACGTCAGATCGCTTGAAGCCCATCTGCTTCCTTCAATGGTAGGCCCCGGCTGCACCGGGGGTCAACGCGCCCGGCGGGAGACACTCCCGCCGGGCGCGGGCCGCGTCGTACCCGCAGGCCGCGCTCCGGGCGCACGAGGCAGTGCGGCGGAGTCCGGCCCTTCCTTGACACTGCCGGGCCCTTCCGCTGTAATCCTCCGCTCCGTGGGCGATTAGCTCAGCTGGCTAGAGCACTTGCTCGACAAGCAAGGGGTCACTGGTTCAAGTCCAGTATCGCCCACCATCTCCATCTCTGCGGCCGTCCGACCGCATCCCCACCCGGCGCGATGCCGGCGGGCGGCCCTTCGCCGGACCCGGGCCCCGTATGCCCGTGCCGGCTCGAGGATGCCCTCCATGTCCAGTCCCCAGGTCCCCGAGGATCGCCCCGACGTCGCCGCGTACCCCGGAGGCGAGGAGCTCTACCGCCTGCGCCACTCGGCCGCGCACGTGCTGGCCAGCGCCGTCACCGACCTGTTCCCGGAGGTCAAGGTGGCGGGCGGTCCGCCCGTCGAGAACGGCTTCTACTACGACTTCGCCAAGCCCACGCCGTTCACCCCCGAGGACGTCGAGCGCATCGAGGCCCGGATGCGCGAGATCATCGCCGAGGACCAGCCCTTCGAGTACATCGAGACCACGAAGGACGAGGCCCGCGCGCGCTTCGCGGCGGCCGATGAGAAGTACAAGCTCTACTTCATCGGCCAGATCCCCGAGGACGGCAAGGTCACCTACTACCGGAGCGGCCGCTTCCTCGACCTGTGCCGCGGCCCGCACCTGCCCAGCACGGGGAAGGTGAGGGCCTTCAAGATCACCCACGTGGCGGGGGCCTACTGGCTGGGCAGCGAGCGCCACGAGATGCTGCAGCGCATCTACGGCACGGCCTTCGCGACCCAGCAGGAACTGGACGAGCACCTCAAGCGCGTGGAGGAGGCGCTCAAGCGCGACCACCGGCGGCTGGGGCGCGAGCTGGACCTGTTCTCGATCCACGACGAGGTGGGGCCGGGGCTGGTGCACTGGCACCCCAAGGGCGGCATGCTGCGCCACCTCATCGAGCAGTTCTGGCGGGAGGAGCACCTGCGGCGCGGCTACCAGCTGGTCTACACGCCGCACATCGCCAGCGAGCGCATCTACCACATCTCGGGGCACCTCGAGAACTACGGCGACATCATGTACTCGCCCATGGACATCGACGGGCAGCCGTACCGCGTGAAGCCCATGAACTGCCCGGGCCACATCATGATCTACCAGACCCGCAAGCACTCGTACCGCGACCTGCCGCTGCGTTACGCGGAGCTGGGCACCGTGTACCGCTACGAGCGCTCGGGCGTGCTGCACGGCATGCAGCGCGTGCGCGGGTTCACGCAGGACGACTCGCACATCTTCTGCACCCCCGAGCAGCTGCAGGACGAGGTGCTGGGCCTGCTCGACCTGATGGACTTCATCCTGAAGGCCTTCCACTACGACTACGTCGCCTACCTCGCCACGCGCCCGAAGGAGAAGTACCTGGGCACCGAGGCGGAGTGGGACTTCGCCACGGCGGCGCTCAAGCAGGCGCTCGAGATCCGCGGGCTGCCCTACGAGATCGACGAGGGCGGCGGCGCCTTCTACGCGCCCAAGATCGACGTCAAGCTGCGCGACGCACTGGGGCGCGAGTGGCAGTGCCCGACCATCCAGGTGGATCTCAACCTGCCCAAGCGCTTCGGGGTCAACTACACGGGACCCGACGGCAAGGAGCACGAGGTCATCATGCTCCACCGCGCGCTGCTCGGGTCGCTGGAGCGCTTCGTGGGCATCTACATCGAGCACACCGGCGGCGAGTTCCCGGTCTGGGTGGCGCCGGTGCAGGCGGTCGTCATCCCGGCCAACTCGAAGGCCGTGGACTACGCCGCCGGCACCGCGCGCCTGTTCCGCGAGGCCGGGCTGCGCGTGGAGGTCGACCTGCGCGACGAGAAGATGAACGCCAAGATCCGCGACGCCGAGCTGGAGAAGATCCCCTACATGGTCGTGGTCGGGCCGCGCGAGGCCGAGGCCGGCACCGTGGCGCCGCGGCGCAAGGGACAGGGCCAGCTCGAGGCCATGAGCCGCGAGGCCTTCATCGAGCGCATCCGCACGGAGACCCGCGAGCGGACGTAGCACCGGCGCCGAGGCAGGAATCGACGGCCCCGCCACCTTCGGGTGACGGGGCCGTTCGGCGTCCGGCGGCGGACCGGAGCAGGCCTACTTGCCGCGGATCGGGAACAGGGAGACGCCGACCGCGAACGAGAGGCCGTTCGCGTTCAGATCCTCCACGCCGCCCGAGTTGATCTCGTGCCGGAACGCGGCGCTCAGGTTCACCGAGCCCGAGTTCCCCACCAGCACGCGCACCCCCGCGCGCACGTAGGGGGCGATGAGCGCCATCTTCGCGTCCTCCGATCCATCGCCCGAGAAGCTCTGGAAGCCCGCGCCCACGCGCACGAAAGGGACGAGGTTGTTGGGCGTCGAGAAGTTGAGCGTCACGTCCACCGAGCCGCCGTACGACGAGTAGCTGATCGACTCCCCACCCTCGGGCTCGATGGCGTCGTGGGTCATCGTGAGCCCGCCGCCCACTTCGATGAGGCGTGTGAGGCAGTAGCCGCCGCCCAGGGTGGCGGCGAAGTCCGTGGCGGTGCCCTGCGACTGCGACGAGACGGAGTAGCTGGTGTGGTCGAAGGAGACGCTGCCCTCCACCTCGAGGGTGCCCTTCTCGAGCGAGGCCGCGAGCGAGTGGGAGGGGAGCGCGCCGGACGCGGCGAGCACCAGCGCGAGGGTGACGACGGCGAACCTCATGGGCGATCTCCGTGGGAAGCGGTCCGGGCCCCCATGGCCGGACCGCCCGCCAAGCTAGGGGCGCCCGGCACGCGAGTCAACGCCCCATGCGAAGGCCCCGCCGCGTGGCGGCGGGGCCCCCGGACGGCCCTCGCGTCGGGTCACTTGCCGCCGAAGGAGAAGGCGAGTCCCCACATGGCCTCGAAGCCACTCGCCCACCACGAGGTCTTCGCGCCGTCCTTCTCGGCGCTGGCGATGCCGAAGGAGTGCCCGATGCGGCCCACGATGCCGATCTGGTCACCCAGCTTCATGACGCCGCCGAACCGTCCGTTCAGGGCATAGCGCGTCACCTGCGGCGTCTCCTCGCTGTCGGTGCCGACCTCGTACTTCGACTTCCCGCTCCAGTACTCGAGGCCGGGCCCCATGAACCAGCTGAAGCGGTCGCCGATCTGGCCGACGCGGTCGCCCCCCAGGCGCACGCGGTACGACGAGGTCGTGTACTTGAGGTCCTCGCCGGCGCCCGCCGGCTGCTCGGTCTCGCGATACATGCCGATGCCGCCGGAGACCGTCAGGGCGTAGTCGGACGAGAACATGTACCAGTACTCGGCACCCAGCTGGATCTGGCCGCTGTTGTGCGTGCTGTTGTCCCCGTTCAGGCCGAGGTAGCCATCACCCAGATCGGGATTGGCCTGGTCGCCCTGACCCTGGCCGATCTCGAGGGCGAACATCGAAGCGCCCTGCTCCATCGCCCATGAAGCGGGCACGAGGGCGACCGCGAGCAGCAGCGCGAGGACGAGGATCTTCCGCATGACGATGCCTCCCTGGATCTCGGAGCCCGGCCCCCATGGCCGGCATCGGGAGCACGCTAGGAGGGGGTGGCCCGTCTGTCAACGGCCCGGTCCCGGTCCGCCGGGTCCCGGGTCGAACGGTAGGCCCTCCGACTTGCGCGCCGGTCGACCCCCCTGTAGACTGCCGCGTCACATAGCCTCCAAGCAGAAGCCCCGCGCTTCTCACCCCCGCGGGCCCGAGTGGCCCTGCTCAAGGGTTCAAGGCGTCATCCCCGGCCCCGTCGGGCCGGGAGAAGACGTTCGACGCCGGGCGGGTCTTCCTGCGTGGAGGATCCGCCCGGCGTCTTTGCTATCGGGGCAACGCCGGCAGCGGCAGGACCACAAGCCCTTCGAACGGAGGTGACCGCCATTCCCGCTGTGAAGCAGCCCGAAGTCCGGGTCAATGAGCGCATCCGGGTGCCGCAGGTCCGAGTGATCGGCGAAGACGGCTCCCAGATCGGTGTCCTTCCGGTGCGCGAGGCGCTGTCGCTCGCACAGTCCAAGAGCCTCGACCTGGTGGAGGTCGCACCCATGTCGCGGCCGCCCGTGTGCCGCATCATGGACTACGGGAAGTTCAAGTACGAGCAGAACCGGCGTGCCCGCAAGGCCAAGAAGAAGCAGCACCAGATGCAGCTCAAGGAAGTGAAGATGCGTCCGAAGATCGAGGAGCACGACTACGGCTTCAAGATCCAGCACGCACGCGAGTTCCTGCAGGAGCGCGACAAGGTGAAGCTCACGGTCACGTTCCGCGGGCGCGAGATCGCGCACCAGGACCTGGGCCACAAGATCATCCAGCGCGCCATCGCGGATCTCGCCGAGCTCTCCACGGTCGAGTCCCCGCCGCGCTCGGAGGGCCGCACGCTGACCGCGGTCCTGATGCCCAAGCCTTCCAAACCCGCAATCAAGCCCGAGGGCGCCCCCGCGCCGGCGCCGGCCGCCAGGTCGGCTCCGCCGAAGGTCGCCACCCCCGGCGAGACGACCACACGCACCTCCTAGGAGTCCCTGGATGCCCAAGCAGAAGTCCAACCGCGCCGCGGCCAAGCGCTTCAGCGTGACCGGCACCGGCAAAGCCATGCGCGGACACGCGAGTCTGCGCCACGGCATGATCTCGAAGAACCGCACCCGGAAGCGCCGGCTCGTCGGCAGGACGCTCGTCGCGGCGGCCGACCAGGCCCGCGCGCTGCGCCTGCTCGGCAAGCGTTAGCCACAACGACACGCCGAGGGTCCATCGAACCCGGCTTCGGGCGGCCTCGGGCGCCGCGCCGGGAGAGGAGATAGAACGTCATGCCACGCGCAAAGACCGTCGTCCCCGGACGCGCCCGTCGCCGCAAGGTGATGAAGGCGGCGAAGGGCAACTTCGCAGGCCGACGCAAGCTCTACAAGAGCGCGCTGCAGACCGTGCAGCGCGCGGGCCAGTTCGCCTACGAGCACCGGCGCACCCGCAAGCGCGACTTCCGCAGCCTGTGGATCACGCGCATCAACGCCGCGGCCCGCATCAACGGGCTCTCGTACAGCACGCTCATCGCCGGGCTCAAGAAGGCCAACATCGATGTGAACCGCAAGCTCCTCGCCGACCTCGCGGTGCGCGACACGGCGGCGTTCGCCAAGCTCGCGGAGGTGGCGAAGTCGGCGGTGGCGTAGCGCCGTGAGCGACGAACTGATCAAGGCGCTCGACCCGGGGTGGGACGCGGGCGACGCGTCCACGCTGGTCCCGGAGCATGCCGCACGGCTCGCGGAGATCGAGGCGCTCGACCCGGCGCTGGCGTCGCTGTACGCGCGCGGCGCCGCGGTGCTGGCCGGCGCGCCCGACGCGACCGCCCTCAAGGAGCGCTCGGTCGCCCTGCTCGGGCGCGAGCGCGGCGTCATCACGCGCGCGCTGGCCGAGCTGCCGAAGCTCTCCCTCGAGCAGCGCAAGGTCCACGGCAAGGGGCTGAACCTCGCCAAGCGCTGGCTCGAAGAGATCGAGAAGGCGCGGCGCGAGACGATCGAGCGCGCGGCCGAGACGCGCGAGGTGCTCGACGTCACGCTGCCCGGTCGCCGGCCGTGGGTCGGGCACGCGCATGTGCTCGCGCAGATCCGCGAGGAGCTGCTCGACCTGTTCCACGGGCTCGGCTACTCGGTCTACACCAGCCCCGAGGTCGAGCTGGACAGCTACAACTTCGGCAAGCTCAACTTCCCGCCCGACCACCCGGCCCGCGACGCGCACGACACCTACTTCGTGAGCCCGGAGGTGCTGCTGCGCACGCACACCTCGCCGGGCTGGGTGCGCGCCATGGAGGAGCGCAGGCCGCCGCTGCGGCTGGTGTTCCCGGGGCGCGTCTACCGCGCCGAGCAGGTGGACGCGAGCCACATGGACCAGTTCCACCAGATGGACGGCCTGTTCGTGGACCGCGACGTGAGCCTGGCCGACCTCAAGAGCACGCTGAACACCTTCGCGCGCTCCATCATCGGCCGGGACGTGCGCACGCGCCTCATCCCGATCTACTTCCCGTTCGTGGAGCCGGGCGCCCAGCTCGACGTGGCCTGCGCCATCTGCGACGGCAGCGGCCGGGCGCGCGGGGGAGCCGCCGGCCAGCGCTGCCCGGTCTGCAAGGGCTCGGGCTGGAGCGAGCTGCTCGGCGCCGGCATGGTGCACCCGAACGTGTTCCGCGCGGTGGGCTGGGACCCCGAGGAGGTCACGGGCTTCGCCTTCGGCATGGGCCTCGAGCGCATCGCCATGGCGCGGTATGGCATCCCCGAGATCCGGCTCTTCCTCGAGAACGACCTGCGCTTCCTCCACCAGTTCTGAGGTGGCCGCGGCCGGGCCGCCGAGAAGGTCCCCATGAAGCTCCCGATGTCCTGGCTGCGCGACTGGATCGAGGTGGACGCGAGCCCCGAGCAGGTGGCCGACGCGCTCACCCGCCGCGGCTTCTACGTGGAAGGCATCGAGTCCCGCGGGCACTCCTACCCGGGCGTGTTCGTGGCGCGCGTGCTCGAGGTCCTGAAGCACCCCAACGCCGACAAGCTCTCGGTGTGCCGCGTGGACGGCGGCGCGGGTGAGCTGTCCGTCGTGTGCGGCGCGCCCAACGTCCGCGCGGGCATGATCGCGCCGCTCGCCACGGTGGGCTCGAAGCTGCCCAACGGCATGGTGCTCAAGAAGAGCAAGATCCGCGGCGTCGAGAGCCAGGGCATGCTGTGCTCGGCCGACGAGCTGGGCATCTCCGAGGACCACAGCGGCATCGTGGACCTGGTCGAGTTCCTCGGCGCCGCCGCGGGCCTGGTCCCCGGCCGGCCGCTCGACGAGGTCATGCCGCCGCCCGACGCGGTGCTCGAGGTGGAGGTGCCCTTCAACCGCCCCGACGGCCTCGGGGTCGTGGGGCTCGCGCGCGAGGTCAAGGCGGCCTTCGGCCTGGCCTGGAGCGCGGCCGCCGAGGAGCGGCTGGGCGGACGCCGGGCACCGGCCGGAGGCGGGTCGGGCGGCGACGACTTCGACCTCGAGCTCGAGGACCGCGAGGGCTGCCCGCGCTACATCGCGCAGGTTGTCGAGGACGTGCGCATCGCGCCCTCGCCGCCGTGGCTGCAGCGCCGTCTCGAGGCCGCCGGGCAGCGCCCCATCAACAACGTGGTGGACGTCACCAACTTCGTGCTGTTCGAGATGGGCCAGCCCCTGCACGCCTTCGACCTCGACCGGCTCAAGGGGCCGGCTGTCCGCGTGCGGCGCGCGCGGCCGGGCGAGCGCATCACCACGCTCGACGGCAAGGCGCGCGAACTGAGCGCCGAGGTGCTGGTCATCGCCGACCGCGAGGTGCCGGTGGGCCTCGCGGGCATCATGGGGGGCGCCGACTCCGAGGTGAGCGACGCGACCACGCGCCTGCTGCTGGAGTGCGCCTGGTTCGACCCGCGCCGCATCCGCCGCGGCTCCCGCGCGCTCGGGCTCTCGACCGAAGCCTCGAAGCGCTTCGAGCGCGGCATCGACCCGGCGGGGGGCACGGTCGCGACCGCGCGCTTCCTGGCGCTGCTGGCCAAGGTGTCACCGGGGATGAGGCTCGGCCCCGCGCGCGAGCGCGCCCACGGCCCCGCGGCGCCGCAGCCGCTCGTGCTGCGCGGGTCGCGCTGCGTGCGCCTCATCGGCGCCGCGATCCCGCTCGCGGAGGCCACGGGCCATCTCGAGGCGCTGGAGTTCGAGGTCCAGACGCGCGCCCCGCAGGCCGGCCACGCGCCCGTGGGCGAGGCGGCGGACTGGGCGCTGGACGTCCAGATCCCGACCTGGCGCGTGGACGTCACGATCGAGGACGATCTGGTCGAGGAGGTGGCGCGCGCCCACGGCTACGACCACATCCCCGACGCCCGGCTCGAGACGCGCGGCGTCTTCGCCACCCGCAGCCCGCGCGAGCGCGGCATCGAGCGCGCCCGCCGCGCCATGCTCGCCCGCGGCTTCACCGAGGCCTGGTGCCCGACGCTGGTGTCCGAGCGCGAGGCGCTGGAGACGCTGCCACTGCTCGGCCTCGAGCCGGCGGCGCTGCTGCGGCTCACCAACCCCATGAGCCGCGAGAGCGAGGTGCTGCGGCCCAGCCTGGTGGCGGGCCTGCTGCGCGCCTGCGCGCACAACCTGCGCCAGGGCGTGCAGGACGTGCGCCTCTTCGAGGTGGGCGCGGGCTTCACCGCGAAGCAGGGCGGCACGGCCGGCGCGGCGACGCTGCCCGACGAGACGCCGATGCTCACCGCCGTCCTCGCCGGCCGGCGCTATGCGCACGCCCACGACGCCACGCAACAGGCGGTGGACTTCGACGAGGCGAAGGGGCTCTGGGAGGCCTTCCTCCAGGAGATGAGCGTTGACACCCCCGAGTGGCGGGCCTATGCTGCGGCCGGTTGGAAACCCGGTGCCAGTGCGGAGGTTGCAGCCGGGACTTCGCGCATTGGATGGGGTGGCAGCCTGGGCCAGCCGCTGCTGCGCACGTGGGACATCGAGGTCCCGGTGCACCTCTTCGTGGTGCTGCTCGACCCCTTGTTCCAGAGCGCCGCTGTGGCGCGCCGGGCCACGCTGCCCGGCCGGTTCCCGCCGGTGAGTCGCGATCTCGCGTTCTTCGTGCCCGTCTCACGCACGCACCGCGAGATCGAGCAGGTGCTCGTCCGCGTGGCGGGGGCATCTGCCGGCGACAGGTCCGTGCTCACCGCCATCGAGCTGTTCGACGTGTACGCTGGCCCCGGAACCCCTGAGGGCATGAAGAGCCTGGCGTACGCGCTCCGCTTCGAGCATCCGGAGCGCACGCTGCAGGAGTCCGAGGTCCAGGCCATCCAGGACCGCATGGTCGCCGCCGTCGCGAGGGAGTGCGGCGGGCGGCTGAGAGAGCGATGAACGATACCGTTGTGGTGACGACCGACCTCGACCGCCTGGCGGAACGCATCGAGAAGGCCGCCGTCGTGCTGCAGTCCCTTCGCGCCGAGCGCGAGCGGCTGACGCACGAGCGCGACCAGCTCGCCGCGCGCATCCAGGAGCTCGAGCAGAAGCTGCAGGGGCAGGATCCGGCCGCGCTGGTGAGCGACCTGCAGAGCCTACGCCGTGAGCAGCGCGACTGGCAGACGGAGCGCCGCGAGGTGGCACTGCGCATCGAGGCGCTGGTGAAGAAGCTGGAGCGCATCGAAGCCTGAGGACGCTCGCCGAGGACGCCATGGAGACCAAGAGTCCGGTTCAGGTTCAGATCTTCGGGCAGAACTACACCATCCGCGCCGAGGCCGACCAGGAGTACATCCTGAGTGTGGCGTCCTACGTGGACCGCAAGATGCGCGAGATGACCGAGAAGCTCCCCATGGCCTCGGTCGCGAACTCGCTGTCGAAGGTGGCCGTGCTGGCGTCGCTGAACATCGCCGACGAGCTCATGAAGGAACGTGCTCGACGCGAGCGGCTCGAGCGGCAGCTGAACGAGCGCGCGACACGGCTCAACGCCGTCCTGGACGAACTGCTCCAGGACAGTACGACGTGACCCGGGGAGGAGCATCCCCACAGAGCCATCCCATTCCCTGCCGTGCTCGTGATGCCCAACAGTTCTTGAACCAACAGTGACTCACAAAGGGACCTCCGGTGGCCGGCGACGCCATGCCGCGACCCTCCCCGGAACAGCCCCGCGGCGACGCGGGACGGCCGGGTGCGGGAGACGCGGAGTGCAGACCCGGTCGGAGGGGGACCCACCTGGTTCGCCAGGTCTCAAGAACTCCATGGCACACGGTATTTCGGCGGGGATTCTTTCAGACCGCCCGCGCAGGCCCCGCGCAGCGGTCGCAGCAGGCGCCAGAGGAGCACCGGAGCGCGTGACGCGCGCGCCGGACCGCCGCACCGGCGCGTCTACTGGACGCGTCGCGGGCGGCGGTCCCGGAGCGGGCGGGCCCGGGCTGCGGACCCGGCTCCCCGGAACGACCTGCCGGGAGAGACCATGGACCAGATGATCCTGATCGGCGGCGCCGCACTTGGTGCCGTCCTGACGTTCTTCGTGGGCTTCGCCCTGCGCGCGCGCATCGGCCGGAACAGCCTCGGCAGCGCCGAGCGCCAGGCGCAGACGCTTCTCGAGCAGGCCCAGCGCGAGTCCGACTCGGTGCGGCGCAACGCCGTGCTCGAGGGGCGCGAGGAGGCCCTGCGGCTCAAGCAGCAGGTGGAGCGCGAGACGCAGGAGGCGCGCAACGCCCAGCTCGCCGCCGAGCGCGCCTTCCACGAGAAGGAGGCGGCGTTCCATCGCCGGGTCGAGCTCATCGAGAAGAAGGAGCGCGACTTCAAGCGCTCCGAGAACGAGATGCGCGAGCGCGAGACGGCGGTGACCCAGCGCGGCACCCAGCTCGACAAGCTCATCTCGGAACAGACGTCCCTGCTGGAGCGTGTCGCCGGCATGAAGGCCGAGGAGGCCCGCGCCCTGCTCATGGCCAACGTCGAGAACGAGGCCCGCGCCGAGGCCTCGCGGCGCGCGGCCAAGATCCGCGAGACCGCACAGCGCAACGCCGAGCGCGAGGCGCGCAAGATCATCGGCCTGGCCATCCAGCGCTACGCCGCCGAGCACGTCTCCGAGGCCTCGGTGTCGGTGGTGCACCTGCCCAGCGACGACATGAAGGGCCGCATCATCGGCCGCGAGGGCCGCAACATCCGCTCCTTCGAGGTCATCACCGGCGTGGACGTCATCATCGACGACACCCCGGAGGCGGTCATCCTCTCGGGCTTCGACCCGGTGCGCCGCGAGATCGCCCGCCTGTCGCTCGAGCGCCTCGTGGCCGACGGGCGCATCCACCCCGCGCGCATCGAGGAGGTGGTGGCCAAGGTCAAGACCGAGGTCGAGAACCGCATCCGCGAGCTGGGCGAGATGGCCTGCGTGGAGGTGGGGATCCCCGGCATCCACCCCGAGCTGCAGAACCTGCTCGGCCGGTTGCACTACCGCACCTCGTACGGGCAGAACATCCTGAACCACTCCATCGAGGTGGCGCACCTCGCCGGCATGATGGCGGCCGAGCTGGGCCTCGACCAGAAGATGGCCAAGCGCGGCGGCCTGCTGCACGACATCGGCAAGGCGCTCGACCACGACCGCGAGGGCACGCACCCGCAGCTCGGCATGGAGGTGGCGCAGCGCCACGGCGAGCCGCAGCCCGTCATCGAGGCCATCGGCTACCACCACGACGACTACGCGGGCGGCAGCCTGTGGCCGGTGCTCATCTCGGCGGCCGACGCCATCTCGGGCGCGCGGCCCGGGGCGCGGCGCGAGAGCCTCGAGGTCTACATCAAGCGGCTCGAGGCGCTGGAGAAGATCGCCAGCACCTTCCCCGGCGTGGAGAAGTCCTACGCCATCCAGGCCGGGCGCGAGGTGCGCATCATGGTCGAGCACAACAAGGTCGACGACGCCCGCGCCCAGACGCTGGCGACCGAGATCGCCCGCCGCATCGAGAGGGAGCTGGAGTACCCGGGCCAGATCCGGGTCACCGTGATCCGCGAGACCCGCGCGGTGGATTACGCGAAGTAGCGGAGGACGCCGGTGAACCTCCTCTTCATCGCCGACGTGATCGGCGCGCCGGGGCGCGACGTGGTGCGCGCCCTGCTGCCCGCGCTGCGCGAGCGCTACGACGCGCACCTGGTCATCTGCAACGTCGAGAACTCGGCCGGCGGCTTCGGCCTGACGCGCGACTCGGGCGAGGCGCTCGCCGCCGCGGGGGTGGACGTCTTCACGGGCGGCAACCACCTCTGGGACCGCAAGGAGAGCGGCGCGTACGTCGGCGAGGAGCCGCGCCTGGTGCGCGCCGCCAACCTGCCGCCGGGCACGCCGGGCGCGGGCTGGCGCGTCTTCCGCGCCAGCGACGGCACGGCGGTCGGCGTGGTGAGCCTGCACGGGCGCGTCTTCATGAAGGAGTGCGACTGCCCGTTCCGCGCCGCGGACCGCGCACTCGAGGCCCTGAAGGACCAGTGCAGGGTCGTCTTCGTGGACTTCCACGCCGAGACCACGGCCGAGAAGGTGGCCATGGGCTGGCATCTCGACGGGCGCGTGACCGCGGTGGTGGGCACCCACACGCACGTCCAGACGGCCGACGCGCACCTGCTGCCGGGCGGCACGGCGTTCCTGTGCGATGCCGGCATGACCGGCGGCTTCGAGTCGGTGATCGGCATGGACCGGCACGCGGCGCTGGCCCGCTTCATCACCCTGCTGCCCCAGCGGCTCACGCCCGCGGCCGGCGACCCGCGCCTGAACGGCGCGCTGGTCACGGTGGACCCGGCCACGGGCCGGGCGCTGTCCGTCCGCGGCCTCGAGGTGCCGCTGCAGGAGGCCGCGACGCCCGCGGGCCTGCGCCTGCTCACGGGCGAGGAGCCCGCCACGGCGGCGCGCTTCGCCACGCGCGCCGAGGTCGAGCGCCTGCGCGCGGCCGGGGTGGTGCCCACGCTGGCGCTCATCTCGGTGGGGGAGGATCCGGCGTCGCGCATCTACCTCAAGCGCAAGAGCGAGGCCTGCGCCGAGGTGGGCATCGAGGTGATCCGCGTCGAGCTGCCCGCCGGCACGGACACGGGCGCGGTGGTCGAGCGCGTGCGGCGCCTCGGCGCCGACCCGGCGGTGCACGGCATCCTGGTGCAGTTGCCGCTGGCCCCGGACCCGGCTGCGCCGGGTGCCCCGCGGGCCCAGGCCGTGCTCGAGGCGGTGCCGCCCGAGAAGGACGTGGACGGCTTCCACCCGGTGAACGTGGGCCGGCTCGCCGCGGGCCTGCCGGGCTTCGTGCCCTGCACGCCCAGGGGCATCCACGAGCTGCTGCGCCACTACGACGTGCCGCTCGCGGGCCGGCACGTGGTGGTGCTGGGGCGCAGCAACATCGTGGGACGGCCGCTCGCGAACCTGCTCTCGCGCAAGGGCGTGGACGCCACCGTGACGCTCGGCCACAGTGCCAGCGGCGACGGGCTGCGCGAGCTGGCGGCCCGGGCCGACGTGCTGGTGTGCGCCATCGGCCGGCCCGAGATGATCACGGCCGCGTGGGTCAAGCCCGGCGCCACCGTGGTGGACGTGGGCGTGCATCGCGTGCCCGACCCCACGCGCCGCACCGGGCACCGCCTCGCGGGCGACGTGGAGTTCGCCTCGGTCGCGAAGGTGGCCGGGGCCATCACGCCCGTGCCCGGCGGCGTCGGCCCCATGACGGTGGCCATGGTGCTCGCGAACACCGTGCTCGCCGCCACGGGGATGCCCGCCGCGACCGGCGCGCGCTGACGCCCATGCGCGCGGCCCGCCGGCGGTACCCGCCGCTCCCCGCGAGCGCACGATGAGCTCCGAGCCCGCGCCCGAAGGGATCCTCTCGGTCTCGGCCCTCACGGGCCTCATCAAGGGCACGCTGGCCGAGGCCTTCCCGGCCGTGTGGGTGAAGGGCGAGTTGACCGGCTTCAAGCGCTACGGCAGCGGGCACCTCTACTTCTCGCTCAAGGACGAGGGCGCGGTGCTGGGCTGCGTCATGTGGAAGGGGCGCACCGGCCGCCTCGCCTTCGAGCCGCAGGACGGCCTCGAGGTCGAGGCCTTCGGGTCCATCTCGGTCTACGAGCCGCAGGGCCGCTACCAGCTCGTGGTGGACGAGATGCGCCCGGCCGGCGTGGGGGCGCTGCTGCTCGCGCTCGAGGAGCTGAAGCAGCGCCTCGCGGGCGAGGGCCTCTTCGACGCGGCGCGCAAGCAGCCCCTGCCCCGCTATCCCGCGCGCATCGGGCTCGTGACCTCGCCCGCGGGCGCGGCGGTGCGCGACCTCGTCAAGGTGCTGCGCGCGCGCTGGCCCTCGATCGGCATCGTGCTCGCGCCGGTGCGCGTGCAGGGCGAGGGCGCGGCCGCCGAGATCGCCGCCGCCATCGAGCGCTTCAACCGCTGGGGCCGGGTGGACCTGCTCATCGTCGGGCGCGGCGGCGGCTCGCTCGAGGACCTGTGGGCCTTCAACGAGGAGCCCGTGGTGCGCGCCATCGCCGCCTCGCGCCTGCCGGTCGTTTCGGCGGTCGGGCACGAGGTGGACGTGACGCTGGCGGACTTCGCCGCCGACGTGCGCGCCGCGACGCCCTCGAACGCCGCCGAGATCGCCGTGCCCGTCCGCGCCGAGGTGACCGGCCGCGTGGAGCAGTGGCGGGGCCGCCTCGGGCGCGCGGTGCGGCAGGGGGTGGGCGAGCGCCGGCGGCTGCTCGACAAGCTGACCAGCCAGTACGGCTTCCGCCGCCAGCAGGACGTGATCGGGATGCAGCAGCAGCGCGTGGACGAGTGGCTCGACCGGCTGCACGACGCCATCCGCTACGTGCTGGAGCGCGGGCGCGAGCGCCTGGACGAGATCGTCTCGCGCTACGGCCTGCGCGAGTGGCCCCGCACGCTGGAGGCGCGGCACGAGGAGCTGGACGACATGCGGGAGCAGTTGGACGGGGCCGTGGTGCAGGCCACGCTGGCGCGCCGCACGCGTCTGGCCGCGCTCGCCGACCGGATGCGGGCACTCTCGCCCCGGCTGGTGCTGGAACGCGGCTATTGCCTCGTGCACGCGCCGGACGGTAGCCTCGTGCGGGCGAGCGACACGCTGGCGGTGGGGGAGTTGCTCACGATCGAGTTCGCGCGCGGGGAGGCCGACACGCGCGTCGAGCAGGTGCGACCCGGAGGGCAGGATGGCACGTGAGAAGAAGTCCGCGGCACCGGCGAACGCGCCGGACCCGGCCTCGCTGAGCTTCGAGGAGGCCATCGAGCGCCTGCAGGCCATCGTCGAGGAGCTGGAGGGCGGCAGCCTGTCGCTGGAGGAGTCCATCGCGCGCTACGAGGAGGGCGTGCGGCTGTCGCGGCGGCTGACGCAGACCCTCGACGAGGCGGAGAAGCGCATCGAGCGGCTGGCCGAGGGCCCCGGGGACGAGCCCGTCACCGAGCCGATGGACCTGGAGGCTCAGCCCCCCGAGAACGCGGGCCGCGTGGACCGGCCCGCCCGCGCGCCGGCGAAGGGCGACCGCCGCGAGCCCGAGGACCCCGTCGGCGAGCTGCCGTTCTGATGAAGGCGAGAGCGAAGAGCCGACCACGGGCGCGACGCGCGGCCGCCTCGAAGCGGCCCTCCGTGGCGCGACGCCCCCCACGGACGCCCGACGGCGCACTGCCCTTCCGGCCCCTCGCGGACGCCTTCGAGCTCTACTTCAAGGACGCCTTCAGCGAGCGCTGCCCCGCGCCGTCCCGGCTGCGCCAGGCCATGCGCTACGCGGCGCTCGGCCCGGGCAAGCGGCTGCGCCCGCTGCTCGTGCTGCTTTCCTGCGAGGCGGTCGGGGGCGACTGGTTCAAGGCCCTGCCCGCCGCCGTCGCCGTGGAGTGCGTGCACGCGTTCTCGCTGGTCCACGACGACCTGCCGGCGATGGACGACGACGACTACCGCCGCGGCCGGCTCACCACGCACCGCAAGTTCGGCGAGGCGCTGGGCGTGCTGTCCGGCGATGCCCTGCTCGCCTTCGCCTTCGAGGAGCTGGCCATGCTCGAGGGGGCGGGCGTCGAGCCCGCGCGCGTGATCGAGGCCGTGCGGCGGCTGGCGCACGCCGGCGGTGCCGACGACCTCGTCGGCGGCCAGGCGCTCGACATGGCGGCCGAGGGCCGCCGCGTGCGACCGGCCGACGTGGAGGCCATCCACACGCGCAAGACCGGCGCGCTCATGGGCGCCTGTCTCG
>Ga0315295_10000359_pt1 | contig 38929 bp, 43 predicted proteins | sample YL17G14_0_MG_FD_204453 | JGI IMG/M metagenome (GOLD analysis project Ga0315295, IMG submission 204453) | Sediment microbial communities from Yellowstone Lake, YNP, Wyoming, USA - YL17G14_0 | ecosystem: Environmental > Aquatic > Freshwater > Lake > Sediment | place: USA: Wyoming | collected...
CCCTGAAAAATATCCATTCTGCCATTAAGCCGGGAGGCATGATCATCCTTTGCGAGTACTGCAGGCCGAGCGAGAAGCACTTATTGCTGCAGGAATTTATTTTTAACCTGCTGGATACTTTTGTCCGGGTGAATTTAGACAGTTATTTAAGGCCGGTGCCGGGTTTTCTTGATTATGAGCACTGGAAGCGCAACCTCGAGGCTGCCGGTTTTATTAATATCGAAGCCATATTCAATACGGACGGCGGATATGCGGCTGTACCGAAGGCGGATATTTTGGCCGTAGTCCTGAAGGGAGAAAAATGAACTATCGCGGGAGAGAAAGGCGCAAGTACGAGCGGTATGACCTCGAGACGAAGGTCCATTTTTTCGTTACCTACAATCTTAAGACCAAGGTGAGTTTCCTGGTGATCGACGGAGGAAAAGGGGCCGGGACTGCAAGGAAACACATCGGCCTGACCAGGAATATAAGCGTAGAGGGGATGCGTTTCGGCTCGGCTACGGAACTAAAGAAAGGCGATAAACTTTTTCTGGAGGTTTATTTGCCGGGGATGGAGAAGCCGATACGGATGACGGGCCAGGTGCGCTGGTCCAAGAAGATTGTTCCTTGCGCTAAAGATAGGTTCAAGTTTGACACGGGGGTGAGGATCCTTACGGTTAAAAATAAACGCGTTGCCCGGACGATCCATTTTGAGGAGCACAGGCTGGTGCACTGGAGCATTGTCCTGGATGCAGTTTTCGGCGGTTTTCATAAATTCCTGCATAAAGCGAAAAATCTTCCTGTCCGCATCAGAAAACGGACTCCTTAACTCAGGAAAAATAGCATAATAGGCTGTTTTTTGTCAATAAAATGATAAAAAAAGTTTGCTAGACTGCTCCAGATGTGTTAGAATACCTCTCCTTTTGGAAAGGAACAAAACATGCGCCAATATTTGAGGTTATTGAAGTTTCTAAAGCCGTATCTGGGGCTGTTTTCACTGGCCACGATATGCATGGTCTTTTCCGCTATATTCGATGGCGTATCCCTGACCATGATCATCCCTTTTTGCGATAAGGTCTTTACCAACAAAAAAATCATCATTCCCGCCAAATTACCGGCATTTATCACCTCTTTTGTGGATAAAATCAACAATCTGAGCCCTGAGGTGCTTTTAAGCTATATGATCGTAGGCATGATCTCGCTTTTTATCATGAAAGGGCTTATCGGATACTGGCAGGGGTACCTCATGTCGGATATCGGCCAGAACGTAGTAAAAGATATCCGCTCAAAGCTTTACGCTAAACTTCAGAACCTTTCGCTGGATTATTATACCCATAAGCGCGGCGGAGAAATGATCTCGCGCATCACCAATGACGTCAGGCTCGTCGAGAATGCGGTGGCTTACGGCTCGACAGACCTGGTGTACCAGACGGCGCTGGTGATCATATTCATGTCGCTTACCTTCTTTCTTAATCTTAAATTAGCGGTAGTATGCATATTCCTGGTCCCCCTGATCAGTTTTCCTATTGTCAAGGTAGGCAAAGTGCTCAGGAAACTCTCCAAGAAGTCCCAGGAGAAGATGGCTGATATAAATTCGCTCCTATATGAGACGATCATCGGCACGAGGATCGTCAAGGCCTTTAATATGGAAAATTATGAAATAGATAAGTTTAACCGCGTAAATTACGACTATTACAAGATCTCCATGAAGTCGATCAAGCGCCTCTTGTTCTTGAGCCCGCTAACCGAACTTCTAGGCGTGCTTGCCGCGTGTTTTATCCTGTTCTGGGGAGGAAAGGACATAATCTCCGGAAAGATCTCCTTTGGCGTGTTTGGAGTTTCCATGGGGGCGCTACTGTCGCTGATCAGGCCTTTCAAGAAATTAAGCCAGGTCAATTCCATAAACCAGCAGGCAGTGGCGGCAAGCGAGAGGATTTACGAGGTATTAGATACGAATCCGACGGTAGTTGAAAGAGCAGGCGCAAAAGAGCTGGCAGGATTTAAGGATAGCGTTATTTTTGACCATGTCTGGTTTAATTACGCGGACCAGGAAATTTTAAAAGATATAAATTTAGAGGTGAGGCGCGGTCAGATGCTGGCTATCGTGGGCCCCAGCGGGACGGGAAAGACGACGATGGTGGATCTGATCCCCCGTTTTTACGATCCGAAAAAAGGAAGAGTGCTGATTGACGGGGTCGATATACGGGATGTGACTTTAAAGTCGCTTCGCCAGCAGATCGGGATCGTCACGCAGGAAACCATACTTTTTAACGATTCGATCAGGGGCAATATCTCCTATGGCAGTACGCAGGCAACGCAAAAAGAGATCGAAGAGGCGGCAGCAAAAGCGCACGCGCATGAATTTATAAAACACCTTCCTCAGGGCTATGAAACGGTCATCGGCGACAGGGGAATGAAATTATCGGGCGGAGAGCGCCAGAGGATAGCTATTGCGCGCGCGTTGCTCAAAAATCCGCCGATTCTGATCCTGGATGAGGCTACCTCGCAGCTTGACTCTGAAGCGGAGCGGATAGTCCAGGAGGCATTAGACAGGCTTATGCATGGAAGGACCGTGTTTGTCATCGCCCACCGGCTTTCCACGGTCAGGAACGCCCACAGAATAGTGGTTTTAGACCGCGGGGCCATCGTAGAACAAGGGAGCCACTCTGAACTCGTAGTCAGAAACGGCTTATATAAGCGGCTTTACGAGATGCAGGAGCTGAGGGCTCATTAAATTAGTTGCATCTCATAGGGTTTTATTATATACTTATAAAATTAACCTAGTGCCCAAAGGAAGAGGTATTAGCAAATATTAACCGTTTAAAGGAGGAGTAAAGACGTGCCATCAGAAATAATCAAACAGCTACTTGAAGCAGGAGTCCATTTCGGACATCAGAAGAAACGCTGGAATCCAAAAATGAAGAAGTTCATCTTTGGCGACAGGAGCGGGATCTACATCATCGACCTGGAAAAAACGGAAGAGTGCATCAATCGCGCCAGAGATTTCTTATTGGATATCACCTCAAAAGGCGAGGTGGTGCTCTTTGTGGGGACAAAAAAGCAGGCCCAGGAAGTCGTACAGCAGGAGGCGATACGCTGCGGGATGTTCTATGTCACCGAGCGCTGGCCGGGAGGGCTGCTCACCAATTATGCGACCATAAAAAAGAGCATCAACCGCCTGAAAGAAATAGAAAGGATGCGCGAGGACGGCACTTTCGGACATCTTACCAAAAAAGAGATTGCCCGCCTTGAAAAGGAGCTGGCCAAATTAAACAAGAATTTTTCCGGTATTGTTACGATGGAGCGCATGCCCAAGGCGATGTTCGTGGTTGATACCAAAAAAGAGGAGACAGCGGTGCTGGAGGCAAACAGGCTCAACATTCCTGTCATCGGCCTGATCGATACCAATTCCAACCCTGATCAGATCGCGTTTCCCATACCGGGGAATGACGACGCGACCAAGTCCATACGTACAGTGACTACTCTAATGACTGATGCAGTGATAGAGGGCAGGAAGAGATTTTTGTCGTATCTGTCCCAGGAAGGCGTATCGGTGAAGGAAGAGAAGGCAGAGGAAGCCGCAGCCGTAGTTCTTCCGGAGGAAGAGGTAAAGATAAAAGAAATAGAGGAGATCGTGGAGGCCGAGGAGCCGGCCGAAGGCGAGGCAAAACCGACGAATAAAGGCCGCGCCAAATCCGTTACCGACGACAAGTCAAGAACAAAAAGAAAGGTGTAAACAACATGGTAATTTCTGCGGATTTGATCAGGGAGTTAAGGCACATGACCAGCGCAAGCATTGTTCATTGCAAGTCTGCGCTTGAAGAAACAAAAGGAGACCTCAAAAAGGCGGCGGAATTACTGCGCAAAAAAGGCCTGGAGATCGCTGCCAAAAAAGAAGGCCGGATCGCCAAGGAAGGGCGGATCGAGGCTTACGTGCATCTGGGTAGTAAAATTGGGGTCCTGCTTGAGGTCGACAGCGAATCGGATTTTGTGGCCAAGAACGGCGAGTTCTGCCAGTTCACCAAGGACCTGGCCATGCAGATAGCTGCGTGCAGCCCCACATACATAAAAAAAGAGGAAGTGCCGGCGGATGTCCTGGACCAGGAAAAGAACAAGGATGAATTCCTGAAGGTGCATTGCCTGCTGGAGCAGCCTTTTGTAAAAGACCCGAGCATGATGGTGAAGGATTACCTGGGCAGCATGGTGGTAAAACTCGGAGAAAATATAGTAATACGCAGGTTCACGCGTTATAAAGTCGGCGAGTAATGGCAAGGCCTGTTTATAAAAGAGTACTTCTTAAATTAAGCGGCGAAGCACTGCAGGGAAAGAAGTCCCACGGTATCGACCAGCCTGTTTTAGTATCTCTAGCCCGTCAGATAAAAGAAATAAAGGATCTGGACGTGGATGTGGCGATCGTGCTGGGCGCGGGAAATATTTTCCGCGGCCAGGAGAACATCGCCTCGCGCGGCCTGGACATGGATAGGGCCGTAGCTGACTATATGGGCATGCTGGCTACGGTCATCAATGGCCTGGCTTTGCAGGATGCCCTGGAGAAGATGGGTGTTGCTACGCGCGTGATGACCGCGATAGAAGTCCAGCGCGTTGCCGAGCTCTATATAAGAAGAAAGGCAGTCAGGCACTTGGAAAAGGGCCGCGTCGTTATCTTTGTGGCGGGGACAGGCAATCCTTATTTTACCACAGACACTGCAGCAGCCTTAAGGGCGATGGAGATAAATGCCGATGTGATATTAAAGGCGACAAAAGTCGACGGCGTTTATTCAGCTGACCCTGTCAAAGAGAAGAGCGCAAAGAAATTCAGCAGCCTTAAATATATAGATGTCCTGAATAAATCCCTCAGGGTCATGGACGCAACGGCCATCAGCCTTTGCATGGATAATAAATTGCCGATCGTCGTTTTCAACCTGAACAAAGAAGGCAATATCAAGCGAGTCATACTAGGCGAAAAAATCGGCACAGTGGTCAGATAAAGGAGGCGATTTTACTATGACTGTAAAGGAAGTCTTGCATGCTACAGATGAAAAATTTAAAAAGGCGTTTGAGTCAGTCACGCGCGAGTTTTCCGAAATAAGGACAGGCAGGGCTAGCCCCCATCTGGTCGAGGGCCTCTATATCGATTACTACGGCACCCCGACGCTTCTTAAACAGCTGGCTTCTATTTCCGTGCCCGATGCGCACCTGATCGTGATACAGCCGTGGGACGCGACGGCGATCCCGGAGATAGAGAAGGCGATCCAAAAGTCTAATTTAGGGATAAATCCTTCCAATGACGGCAAGGTCATAAGATTATCGGTACCGCAGCTTTCAAAGGAAAGACGCGAGGAGCTGGCGAAGGTCGTGCATAAGATGACCGAGGAAGGCAGGGTGTCGCTGCGCACCATAAGGCGCGACGCAAAAGAGCATGTAGAAAAGCTCGAGAAGGACAAAGCCATTACTGAAGATGATAAATTTCGCGGCATAGATGAATTGCAAAAGCTAGTTGATAAATATATCGTCAAAGTTGACGAGTTACTCAAGAGCAAAGAGAAGGAAGTGCTGGGATTATAAATTTTGGGCCTCTAGCTCCCCTCTTGAAGCAATAGATTAAGGGGTACGCTAGAGGATTGAAGAAGATTTGGGCCTCTAGCTCATCTGGTAGAGCAGCGGCTTTTTAAGCCGCCTGTGCCGAGTTCGAGTCTCGGGAGGCTCACTTGAATTGTCGCGAGACGAGAACGACGAGTTCTCCCGACGTTTCGACTTAAATCGTCGAAAGTCGGGACCCCGACCGAGGCGAAGACGAGCGTCGGGGGAGTCTCGGGAGGCTCATAAAATTCATCAGGTAGTAGTGAGATCCGCTGCGGGCGGATGGCGGAATTGGCATACGCGATAGCCTTAGGAGCTATTGGGGAAACCCTTGGAGGTTCAAATCCTCTTCCGCCCATTAATGCAATAATTGTTTAATTACGCAGCACCCGACGCTATCGGATGCGTCGGTGCGCATTAGGTAATGCGGGAGTGGCTCAGTTGGTAGAGCGCAACCTTGCCAAGGTTGATGTCGCGGGTTCGAATCCCGTCTCCCGCTCCAATCTTTCTCAGAATAAAATTTGCCTTACAAAAAATCCCGAAAGGAGTAATGCCATGTTGATTATGGATTTCTTATCAAAGAAAGCGATCGTGACAGACATCAAATCCTCGAAGAAGGAGGATGTACTGCGCGAGCTTGTTGATGCATTGATAAATGCCGAAGAAATCGAAAAGCGCTACCGCAATAAACTCGTTGAGGCCCTCATGGCCAGGGAAGCCCTGGGTTCCACTGCGATCGGCCAGGGGATAGCCATACCGCACGCAAAGTCTGATTGCGTCACCAAGCTCATAGGGGCATTCGGCCTTTCCAAGAAAGGCGTTGATTTTGAGTCTCTTGACGGGGAGCCGGCTTACATATTTTTCCTGCTTGTAGCCCCGCAGGATTCTGCCGGGCCGCACTTGAAGGCTTTGGCGCGGATCTCCCGCCTGCTCAAGGATAAATATTTCCGTGACGGCCTCCGTAACTCTACCGACGAAAAGGCAGTAATAAAAATAATCAGCCAGGAAGACGAGAAGAAAGTCTAAATCAAATGACTGCTCGAGTCAGAAGTTCATTCAAATGGTTGTATCCGGGTATCGGCGTCAAGCGCTGGATAGCCTTAAGCACTTTTGGCGTGCTGCTTTTGGTCTTCGGCACGGCGCATTTGGGCGGCGATGAATACTGGTTAGTACAGTTTCTGGATGCTGTTATAATCACCAGCGGAATCATAATTTTAATACTCGGCATCAAGAGGCTGATGCGCTCATTTATCGCGGCATTCATGCCTGCATCGCGCGGCTCGGAGCTCGTCGACCTGCTTTACCAGAGAAAACAGCTAAGCCACGCTCCGAAGATCATTACGATTGGAGGCGGCACCGGATTATCGGTGTTGTTGAGCGGTCTTAAGGAATTTACCTCCAATATTACGGCCATAGTTACGGTTGCGGATGACGGCGGCTCTTCCGGCAGGCTCAGGCAGGAATTCGATATCCTGCCTCCGGGCGACATACGCAACTGCCTTGTTGCGCTTGCTGATGCCCCGGTATTGATGAGGGACCTATTTCAGTTCCGCTTCAAAAGCGGCTCTGAGCTTTCCGGCCACAGCTTCGGCAATCTTTTTATCACGGTCATGACGCAGCTGACCGGAGATTTTGAAAAAGCGCTCAAAGAGATCAGCAAGGTCCTGGCCTTAAGAGGCCAGGTCATACCTTCATCGCTGCATAACGTGGTATTGGTGGCGCAGCATAAGGACGGTACCATCACCGAGGGTGAAAACAAGATACCCAAGGCGCTGCGGGCGATAAACAGGGTAAGCCTCAAACCGGAGCATCCGCAGGCGACACCAGATGCGATCAAAGCGATAAAAGAGGCGCAGCTTATTATTTTGGGTCCGGGCTCGCTTTACACAAGCATCATCCCCAACCTTCTTATCAAAGAGATCACTGATGCGATCGTGGCATCGCAGGCTACTAAAGTATATGTCTGCAATGCGATGACCCAGCCAGGGGAGACAGACGGCTATTCTGCCTCGGACCACGTAAAAGCGCTGGTTGCTCACAGCCACCCGCGCATCCTTGATTATTGCGTAGTAAACACCGGCGAGATCCCCCAGGAGATACTCAGGCGCTACGCAAAAGAGAATTCATACCTTGTCGTAAACGACAGGAAGAAAATAGAAAACATGGGCTATCGCGTCATCGAAGATGACTTCGGCATCGTGGAATCTGACGTGATCAGGCATGACCCTTTAAAATTAGCCAGGATAATCTTCGGCCTGGTGGAAGAGATCTAGAGATGGCGATAATAAAAAAGAAATTAACAGTAAAGAACAAGCAGGGCCTACACGCGCGTCCCGCGGCTCTTTTTGTCCAGATCGCCAATAAGTTCGATTCGCGCATCACGGTGAAAAGGGAAGAAGAGGAAGTAAACGGCAAGTCCATCATGGGGATACTTATGCTTGGAGCAGAAAAAGGGAGCGAAATCATTATAGAGATAGACGGAGATGACGCTCACCTGGCCATCATGGAATTGGAGAAGTTGATCACCAGCGAGGAAGATAAATGATTACGCTTAAAGGTATAGCTGCGGCCTCCGGGATCAGTATCGCGCCGGCCTACAAATTAGGCAGGGAGGAGTTTGTCATCCCGAAGGAGCCTATCACCGAGCAGGATATCCCGCTGCAGATACAGCTTTTTGAAGAAGCGCTGATAAAGACCCGCAGGGAGATCATCGACCTGCAGAAAAGGATCAGCTCTGAGATGGGGCAGGAAGAGGCGCAGATATTCGATGCGCACCTCTTGGTCCTTGAAGACCGCATGCTTATCGAAGAGGTCATTTTGCGCCTCAAAAAGGAACGGCTGAATGTCGCCTTTATCTTCTCCGAAGTCCTGAAGAAATATGTGGATGTTTTCTCGAAGATCGAAGACGAATACCTTAGGGAGCGTATCAGCGATATAAATGATGTGGGCAAAAGGATCATGCGCCATCTTTTAGGCGCGGAGAGGAAATGGCTTTCCGAATTAAAAGAGAAAATGATAGTGGTAGCGCACGACCTGTCACCCTCTGACACGGCAGCGATGCACAAGCAGAACGTCTCCGGATTCGTGACGGACATCGGAGGAAAGACATCGCATACTGCGATCATGGCAAAATCCCTTGAGATCCCAGCCGTCGTCGGTGCGGAAGAGGCGACAATCAAGATCAAGGCCGGGGACATGCTGATAGTCGACGGCAGCATGGGTGTCGTGATCATCAACCCCGATGAGGAAACACTGCGCAGCTACCAGCAGGAAGAGCTGAAACAGAAAGGCATTACCGAGAAGTTTCTCTCTGTCAAGGACCTGCCGGCAGTCACACTTGACGGCGTGACAATCGAGATAAGCGCCAACATAGAATTCCCAGATGAGGTGCCCTCTGTTAAACTTCACGGAGGCCAGGGTATAGGCCTTTACCGCACGGAGTTTTTCTACATGAACAGGAAGGACCTGCCGACTGAAGAGGAGCATTACGAGGCCTACAAATACGTGGCAGAGCAGATGAAGCCACATACTGTTATTATCCGTACTCTGGACCTGGGAGGAGACAAGTTCCTTTCACAATTTGAAATGCCGCATGAGATGGAGCCGTTTATGGGCTGGCGCGCGATCCGCTTCTGCCTTGCGCGCCCAGAGATCTTCAAGGTGCAGATGCGCGCGATACTGCGGGCTTCAGTCCACGGCAACCTCAAGCTCATGTATCCGATGATCTCGGGGATAGAGGAGTTAAGGCAGGCGAATAAAATATTGGGCGAGGCAAAAGAGGAGCTCAGGGCCAAGGGCATACCGTTTAACGCGAATATTGAAGTCGGAGCGATGATCGAAGTCCCATCTGCGGCGATGACCGCGGATATATTGGCAAGAGAGGCCAATTTCTTCAGCATAGGCACCAACGATCTTATCCAGTATGCTTTGGCTGTCGAGCGCGCCAATGAAAAAGTAGCTTATCTGTATGAACCTGCGCACCCCGCTGTGCTGAGGCTCATTAAAAATATCATTGATTCGGCGCATAAGGCAAATATTAAGGTAGGCATGTGCGGCGAAATGGCGGGAGAGCCGAGTTTCTCAGTGCTACTTCTTGGCCTGGGGCTTGATGAATTCAGCATGCCGCCGCAGGTGATCCCCGAGCTAAAATACATAATCCGCTCAGTGCGCATGAAAGATGCGCAGGAAATCGCGAAAACTGCGCTGAGTTTGTCTACCGGAAAAGAGGTAGAGGAATTTACGCAGGCAAGATTGCGAGAGATCCTCAAGTGAAACAAAGTCTTTCGATAAAGAATATACGCAAGATCGACAAGTCCGGAATGCTGGATCTCTTGCTTGATTTTCCTTTGCAGTGTAAAGCCGCATTGAATATTGCAGAGAACGCGAAACTGCTTTTTGAAAGAAAGGATTTCAAGAAGATCGTCTTCTTCGGGATGGGCGGCTCAGCGATAGGGGCCGATTTAGCCAGGTCCTATCTGTATTTCGGCTGCCGCGTCCCGTTCTGCGTCTTGCGCGAATACGAAATCCCTGATTACGTGGATAGCTCTACACTGGTATTTATTTCAAGCTATTCGGGAAACACCAAAGAGACGCTCAATGCCTACAAGTTGGCAAAGACAAAGGGCTCGACCGTCATCGTCATATCCTCAGGCGGCTTATTAAGGGATTACGCCATAGCGGATAACCTGACATTCGTTCAGATACCGCCGAATCTGCCGCCAAGGACCGCAATAGGGTATTCCAGCATCATACCTTTATATATATTATCGAGGCTGGGGCTGGTCAAGGATATAAAAGATTCGGTGGAGGCGACAGCAAGGCTTCTTGAGGAGTTGAGGAACAGCCACCTTAATCCCAATGTGCCGCTGAAGGACAACATCGCGAAATCCATCGCCTTAAAACTGTTTAAAAAATTTACGGTCATCTATTCAGGCTCACTGTACTTTGACATATGCGCGATCCGCCTGCGCGGACAGCTTGCTGAAAACGCAAAGGCCCTTAGCTCAAGCCATTTATTCCCGGAGCTGGTCCATAACGAGGTGGTGGGCTGGCAGAATCCCGGAAAAATAATCAGGAATTTCGCCGTTATTGTTTTCCGCGATAAGGATATGCACCCCTTCGTGGCAAAAGGCATGGAGTTAATGAAGGAAATACTGAAGAAGGAAGAAGGCATTGAAATAACCGAAATTTGGTCTCGCGGCGAGGAGTTATTAAGCAGGATTTTTTCCTTGATCTATATAGGGGATTTTATTTCGTATTACCTTGCTATACTTTACGGCGTAGATCCCACTCCGACGGAAAAGATCGCTTATTTAAAGGGCCGCCTGGCCAAAGAGTTTTAAATACGATGAAGGCACTTGTGTTGGCAGCGGGCTACGCTACGAGGCTTTATCCTTTGACAAAAGAATACCCCAAGTCGCTGCTTGCGGTGGGGCCGAAACCGATAATAAACTATATTATCGAAAAGCTTGAAGCCCTTGATACAATTGACGAGATAATCGTGGTCACCAACAGCAAGTTTTTTCCTATATTTCGCGACTGGAAGCGCCGGCTGAACTCCAGGATTCGCCTGAGCATTATTGATGACCTGACAAAGACCAACGAGACCAGGCGCGGCTCCGTAGGGGATATAAACTTTGTGATCAACAGGAAGAAGATAAAAGACGACTTCCTTGTGATAGGCGGCGATAATCTTTTTGACGGTGGCCTGGAGGATTTTATTTCTTTCTCAAAATCATTGAAGGGCTCTCCCGTAATAGGGGTTTACGACATAGGCGACAAGGCCAACGCGAAACATTACGGCGTGATAAAATTAGACAGGAAGAAGCGGGTGGTTGATTTTCAGGAAAAGCCGCAAAGGCCCAAGTCAAGCCTCGTCGGGATGTGCCTGTATTATTTTCCCAGGCAGCGGTTAAAACTGATTAAGAAATATCTGAGCAGTAAAATCAAGACCTCTGATGCCTCCGGTTCTTATATTGATTGGCTTAAGGGGGAAGTGCCGGTTTACGCATTTGTATTCAGCGGCAGGTGGTTTGATATCGGGGATTTCAAATATCTGAACGAAGCCCAGAAGGCTTTTGAATAACCAATCTTTTAAAGAGGAGGATTTTCATGGCAGTACGCAAACATCTTTTTACTTCTGAGTCTGTTGGTGAGGGCCATCCGGATAAGGTATGCGACCAGATCTCGGACGGGGTGCTTGATGATGTCCTGAGGCAGGACCCGCACGGCAGAGTCGCTTGTGAAACATATGTGACCATGGGGCTTTTGATAGTCGGTGGAGAAATAACTACCACTGGTTACGTTGATGTGCATAATCTTACGCGCAAAATACTGGAAGAGATAGGATATACGCACCCGAAATACGGGTTTGATTATCATACCTGTGCAGTAATAAATACTATCCACAGCCAATCCCCTGATATAGCACAGGGTGTAAATAAGGGCGGAGCAGGAGACCAGGGTTTTATGATAGGCTATGCGTGCCGGGAGACGCCTGAACTTATGCCTTTGCCGATAATGCTGGCGCATAAACTGGTGCGCCGCATGGCGGACGTTCGCAGAAAAGGGACCCTGAAGTATCTGGGACCGGATTGCAAGTCGCAGGTGAGCGTGGAATATCATGACGGAAAGCCCAAAAGAGTGGATTCCTGCGTCATGGCCTGCCAGCATACAGATGAAATACTTGATAGTACCGGCGAGCGTATCACCAAAAAAGCGCGCCAGGAATTGATCGACATTATCGCAAAGCCGATCTTAAAAGAGTATCTGGACCGAGATACGAAATTTTATGTAAATGAAACCGGCAAGTTCGTTATAGGCGGGCCGCAATCAGACACCGGCATGACCGGAAGAAAGATAATAGTGGATACCTATGGCGGCGTAGTGGCTCCAGGCGGAGGAGCGTTCTCAGGTAAAGACCCCACCAAAGTGGACCGTTCCGCGGCTTACATGGGCAGATATATCTCCAAGAACATTGTTGCCGCCGGCTTAGCCGAGAAATGCCTGATCAACATCGCCTATGTCATCGGCAGGGCAGAGCCATTGGCGGTAATGGTGGATACATTCGGCACAGGCAAGCTTTCTGAAACCGCGTTTGCCAAGCTCATAAAGGAGAATTTCGATTTGACACCGCACGGGATGATTCAGGAGCTTGACCTCCTGCGCCCTATATATAGGAAAACAGCCTGCTATGGCCACTTCGGCAGGACCGAACCTGAGTTCAGCTGGGAAAGCACGACAAAGGCCGCAGCCCTGAAGAAACAGGCAGCCAGACTATAAGGAGACTAGATGAATTACGACATCAAGGATATCAAGTTAGCTAAAAAAGGCGCATTGAGAATCGAGTGGGCGCGCAATAACATGCCGGTCCTTGGCCTCATCGCAAAAAGATTCAGCAAGGAAAAGCCCCTGAAGGGATTGAAGATCGCGGCATGCTTGCACGTGACTACTGAGACAGGCGTCTTGGCGGAAGTCTTAAAATCAGGAGGTGCGATCGTCTCGGTTTGCGCATCCAATCCGCTCTCAACGCAGGATGACGTAGCGGCGTCTTTAGTAAGAAATCTGAAAATTCCCTGTTTTTCCATAAAAGGCGAAGACACGAAAACTTATTACCAGCATATAAAGAGCGTTTTGGCGGCCAAACCTGATATTACTATGGATGACGGGGCTGATCTGGTCAGCATGATACATCAGCGCCCGGTATCGATGCACAAAAATATAATCGGCGGCACCGAAGAGACAACTACCGGAGTCATCAGATTAAAAGCATTGGCTAAGCAGGGGAAGCTGCGCTACCCTATTATTGCCGTCAATGACGCTCTGACTAAGCACTTGTTTGATAACCGTTATGGCACGGGACAATCCACCATAGACGGAATAATCCGCTCTACCAATAAGCTCATTGCCGGGGCAAGCTTTGTGGTATGCGGTTATGGCTGGTGCGGTAAGGGTGTGGCTATGCGGGCCAAAGGCCTGGGCGCCAAGGTCATCGTGACTGAGATCAATCCCTTGCGCGCGCTTGAAGCGACCATGGATGGTTTTAGAGTAATGCCTATAAAGGAGGCCGCAAAAATCGGCGATGTATTCGTGACCGTCACCGGAGATATAAATGTCATCCGCAAGGAGCATTTCGCGGTAATGAAAAATGGCGCAATCGTTTCAAACTCGGGCCACTTCAATGTCGAGCTGGATATACCGGCGTTAAGAAAATTAAGCAGATCCAGAAAACAGATCCGGGATTTTACCGATGAATATATACTGCGCGATGGCAGAAAGATCTATTTATTAGGCGAGGGCCGGCTGATCAATCTTGCCGCGGCCGAAGGGCATCCGGCGCAAGTCATGGACATGTCTTTTGCCAACCAGGCACTGTCCTGTGAATACATGAAAAAAGAACACCGCCTGCTTAAGAAAAATGTGTACAGCGTTCCGGAAAACATAGACCAGAATATCGCCAAGCTTAAATTAAAGTCTATGGGTATAGAGATCGATACCCTTACGCCTCAACAGAAGAAATATCTGGCTAGCTGGGAGATGGGGACCTGATGAAGAGAATAGCGGTCTTAACTACGGGTGGAGACGCCCCGGGAATGAATGCGGCGATCCGCGCGGTAGTGCGCTACGGCACAAACAGCGGGCTTGAAGTTATGGGCGTATTCCGCGGCTGGTGGGGGCTCATCAACGAAGAGCTGAAAGTTTTTAATCACCGTTCAGTCTCCGGCATCATCAGCCAGGGCGGCACGATCTTAAAAACTTGCCGGTGCCCTGAATTTGAGACCGAAGAGGGGCAGCGCAGGGCATATGAGACAGTCAAGAAATACGCTATCGAAGGCATGGTTGTCATCGGAGGAAACGGCAGCTTCCGTGGGGCACATGAGTTCTATAAAAAATTTGGAGTCGCCTCAATAGGCGTTCCCGCGTCCATTGACAATGACATTAACGGCATTGAAATGACCTTCGGCTGGGACACGGCCATAAACACGGCATTGTCCGCGATAGACAATATCCGCGATACCGCCACAAGCATGGAGAGGATCTATGTGGTCGAGGTCATGGGCCGTGATTGCGGGTCAATCGCTTTGGCAGTGGCGCTGGGCGGCGGATGCGAAGACGTGATCATACCGGAGAAGAAATTTGATTTAAATGAGATCTGCCACAGCATTGTAAACGGTAATTTAAAAGGCAAGATAAGCTGGATCATTGTCACGGCAGAGGGCGCGGCACACGCAACGGATCTGGCGAGGCAGATAAAGGAAAAGACGACGCTGGACACCCGGCCCGTGGTCCTGGGCCATATCCAAAGAGGAGGCCGTCCGACTGCAATGAGCCGGGATATTGCGCTAAGGCTCGGCCAGGAGGCTGTCGAGCGCCTGATCAAGGGAGAAAAAGATAAAGCCGTAGCCATACATGGCGCCAAGACCGTCACCGTCGATTTCGAAACAGCAATACAGAAAAAAGATTACAGCGGGGATAATATATACAATCTGATCAAAATATTAACTTAGGGAGGGGCAGCTAGATGGGAAGAAGACCGCTTGATGTGGAAAGAATCGCCTTTGAATTGATCATGAAAGATGATGCGGCGAAGAAGAAGGAACTTGCCAAGAAAATACTGGATATCGCCTATAAAAAGGGGATTTATCCTGCCAGCATACACGAATTTTACATGGCGCGCGGCAAGAAAGAATTCAGCGGCTTCACTGTGCCGGCAATAAATTTAAGAAGCATGACGCTGGACCTGGCGCGCGCGATATTCAGGGTTGCCAAGAGAAATAATTGCGGCGCGTTCATCTTTGAGATCGCAAAGAGCGAGATGGGTTACACCGCGCAGCCTCCGGCAGAGTATTCCGCTGTGATACTGGCTGCGGCAATCAGGGAAGACTGGAAGGGCCCTGTCTTTATCCAGGCAGACCACACGCAGGCAAACGCCAAGAAATATCTGGAAGATCCGCAGAAGGAATTGGAAGCCCTGCAGCTCGTCATTGCCGATGCGGTCGCCGCCGGTTTCTATAACATCGATATCGACTCATCTACTCTGGTCGACCTGTCTAAGAAGGATATCAAGAAGCAGCAGAAGAATAATTATGAGGCCTGTGCAAAGCTTACGCAGTTTATCCGCCGTATTGAGCCTAAAGGGATCACCGTTTCCGTGGGTGGCGAAATCGGAGAAGTCGGGCACCAGAATTCAACGCCCGAGGACCTGCGCGCGTTCATGGAAGGATTCAAAGAAAGGTTGCGCAAGGGCCAGCCTGGTATCAGCAAGATCTCTATCCAGACAGGGACATCGCACGGAGGCGTGGTGTTACCTGACGGCTCAATCGCACAGGTAAAACTTGATTTTGACACCTTAAAGAATTTAGGCGAGATTGCCAGAGACGAGTACGGTTTAGGCGGCGCAGTGCAGCATGGCGCTTCCACCTTGCCGGCAGAGGCATTCCATAAATTTGCCGAGTGTGAGACTGCTGAAGTGCATTTAGCTACAGAATTCCAGAATATGATTTATGAATCAAAGCATTTTCCTGCGGAGCTCAAGAAGAGGATGTATGATTGGCTGAAAGTCAATGCGGCTGCTGAAGCAAAGGCCGGAGAGACCGAAGAGCAATTTTACTATAAGACGCGCAAGAAAGCGCTTGGCGCGTTTAAAAAAGATATCATGGGCTTGCCTCAAACAACCCGCGATGCGATTGCATCCGAAATAGAAGAGAAATTTGAGTTTCTCTTCAAGCAACTGAATTGCTTGAACAATAAAGAACTCGTGGATAAATTTGTGACATTAAAACGCGTTATCATGCGCAAGCGTCTGGATACCCATGTTGTGCACGACGGAGAAGGAGCAGACTAAGGAGCCAAATATGCGTTCAGACAAGATCAAGAAGGGAATTGAAAGAGTTCCGCACCGCGCATTGTTACATGCGACGGGACTAAGCAGGAAGGATTTAGGCAGGCCGTTCATCGGCGTGGCCACGTCTTTTACGGACCTGATCCCCGGCCATATCGGCATGCGCGACTTGGAGCGCTATATCGAGCGCGGAATCTGCTACGGGGGCGGGGTGCCCTTTTTCTTCGGCATCCCCGGTATCTGCGACGGGATCGCCATGGGCCATTTAGGGATGTGCTATCCCATGGCCTTAAGGGAACTGATTGCTGATACAATCGAAACTGTATGCAACGCCCACCAGCTAGACGGCATTGTGTGCCTGACTAACTGCGATAAAATCACTCCCGGCATGCTTATGGGAGTGGCGCGCCTTAATATCCCGGCTATTATCGTGACTGCAGGCCCGATGCTCTCCGGCCGCTACAAACAGAGAAAACTTGCTTTTGTGCACGATACATTCGAGGCCCTTGCCCGTGCAAAAAAGGGCGAGATCTCTTCCGAAGAATTACTATGCCTGGAAATGGAAGCCTGCCCCGGCGCCGGCTCATGCCAGGGTTTATATACCGCAAACACTATGGCCTGTCTTACGGAGACCATGGGAATGTCTTTACCTGGATGCGGCACTGCTTTAGCGGTTTCCGCAAAAAAACGCAGGATCGCGCAGGCAAGCGGCGAGCGCATTGTTGAGCTGGTGAAGAAAAATATTCTGCCCAGGGACATTATCAATAAAAAATCACTGGAAAACGCAATCACCGTGGACATGGCTTTGGGCGGTTCAAGTAACACCGTTTTGCATCTCATGGCCATCGCCCATGAAGCAGGGATTCGGCTTGATTTGGAGATGTTTGACAAAATCAGCAAGAAGACGCCGCACATCACAAATATCGAGCCTGCTGGGGAGCATTTCATGGAGGACCTTGAATATGCAGGAGGGATTCCGGCGGTTTTAAAACGGCTCAAGGCCAAATTGAACAATACCCTTAATATTAGCGGCGAGAGGATTTTCTCAATCGCCGATAAATGCCAGATCTATGACGAAGAAGTGATCAGGCCGCTTAACCGCGCCTATCACAAAGAAGGCGGAATCGCTGTCCTTTACGGAAATCTTGCTCCGAATGGAGCCGTGGTGAAGCAGGCTGCGGTGAGCGCAAAGATGATGAGATTCACCGGCCGCGCGCGGGTGTTTAACCGCGAAGAAGAAGCGATGCAGGCGATCCTGAACCGCAAGATCAAGAAAGGCGACTGCATTGTCATCCGCTATGAAGGGCCATCAGGAGGGCCCGGAATGCGCGAGATGCTCGCACCAACTTCTGCAATCGTGGGATTGGGCTTAGCTGATTCTGTAGCCCTTATCACCGACGGAAGATTCTCCGGCGGCACCAAAGGGCCCTGCCTCGGGCATATTTCACCCGAGGCTTCTGCCGGCGGGCCCATCGCCATTTTAAGAGACGGCGATGCGATCCATATTGACATACCGAGCAGGAAATTAGAAGTCAGATTAAGCGAGAAAGAAATAAAAGCAAGATTCAGGAACTGGAAACCGATTCCGCCGAAAATCAGGACGGGGTATCTAGCCAGATATTCTAAGTCAGTCAGTTCTGCGGACAAAGGTGCGATATTAGTTTAGCTCTTAGCTCGTAGCTCGTAGGAAAATTTCCTGTTTTTTACTACAACCTACAACCTACGAACTACCAACTACGAACTATAAACACTATGACAGGTGCGCAAATATTAATAGAATGCCTGAAACGCGAAGGGGTCGAAATAATCTTCGGCTACCCCGGCGGACAGGTTTTACCTATATTTGACAAGCTTTATGATGCCAATCTGAAGTTTATTCTGGTGCGGCATGAGCAGGGGGCTGCACACGCCGCTGACGGATATTCCCGCGCAACAGGCAAAGTGGGAGTCTGCCTTGCTACCAGCGGCCCCGGCGCCACAAATCTTGTGACCGGGATTGCCACGGCTTACATGGATTCTATTCCGATGGTAGCGATCACCGGCCAGGTAAAGACTCATTTAATCGGTAATGATGCCTTTCAGGAAGCTGATGTCACGGGGATCACCCGTCCCATCACTAAACATAATTTTCTGGTCAAGGATGTCAATGAATTGGCGCGGATCGTGCGCGAGGCATTTTTTATCGCCTCAACAGGCAGGCCGGGACCTGTGTTGATCGATATTCCTTCGGATATACAACTGCAGGAAGCCGAATTCATCTGGCCGGAAGAAGTAAAGATCAGGGGGTATAATCCTACGCTTTTCGGCCATCCAGGACAGGTAAAAAAAGCAGCCAAACTGATTCAGCAGGCAAAGAAGCCGCTTATTTATGCCGGCGGAGGAGTGATCACTTCTGGTGCTCATCATGAGCTGAAAGTTTTGGCTGAAAAATTAAATGCACCCGTGACCATGACCATGATGGGCCTGGGAGCTTTTCCGGGTACGCATCCGCTTTCGCTGGGCATGCTCGGGATGCACGGCACTGCCTACGCAAACCACGCAACTATGGAGTCAGACTTGATCATCGCGGTGGGCGCGCGTTTCGATGACCGCGTGACGGGAAGGCTTGATGCGTTCGCTCCTTATGCCAAGGTTATACATATTGATGTGGATCCGTCTTCTATCAGCAAGAATGTGAAGGTGGATGTCCCGATAGTGGGGGATGCCAAAAATATTCTCGGACAATTATTAGAGGAAATCAAGAAGGCTCCAGATACATCTGAGTGGCACAAGACAATCGAAGAATGGAAGAAGAAACATCCTTTAAAATATAAGGATGACGGAAAAATCAAACCGCAATACGTCATCGAGCAGCTTTATGATGTCACCAAGGGAGAGGCGATCATTACCACTGAGGTGGGGCAGAATCAGATGTGGGCCTGCCAGTGGTACAAATACCTCTATCCGCGCACGTACATCTCAAGCGGCGGATTAGGCACCATGGGTTTTGGATTTCCGGCGGCGCTCGGGGCAAAGCTCGGTTGTCCTGACAAAACGGTCATTGATATTGCAGGCGACGGTTCCATACAGATGAATATCCAGGAGCTGGGCACCGCTGTCTGCAATAAAATAAATGTAAAGGTAATGATCCTGAACAACGGCTATCTTGGCATGGTGAGGCAGTGGCAGGAGCTTTTTTATCACAAACGTTATTCTCAGGTGTGCATCAGTAGTCCTGATTTTGTGAAACTTGCGGAAAGTTACGGCGCGGTCGGTATACTTGTCACGAAAAAAGAAGAAGTGCGCCCGGCGATTGAAAAGGCGCTTTCAATAGATAACACTGTGTTTGTCGATTTTCAGATCGAGCCCGAAGAAAATGTTTATCCGATGGTGCCTGCAGGCAAGGCGATAAATGAGATCATAGCAGGATTAGCGTAGTTTTAGTTCATAGCTCGTAGCTGGTAGCTCGTAGCAAAAGATTTTGCTACGAGCTACGATCTACAACCTAAGACCTAAATATGAGACACACAATTTCAGTATTGGTTGAAAACAAATTCGGCGTGCTGGCGCGTATCGCTGGCCTATTCAGCGCGCGCGGCTACAACATCGCTTCTTTGGCAGTGAGCGAAACATTGGATTCCGCGATCTCCTATATGACGATTGTAGTCGAGGCAAAGGATGAAAACGTGCTTGAGCAGATAAAAAAACAGCTCAATAAGCTCATCGATGTCATCACGGTAACGGATTTCACCAAAAAGGAACACCTTGACCGGGAAATGGTCTTGCTGAAAGTGGATTGCTCTGCGAAGGACAAAGCAAGATTGGAAAAACTGCTGGATAAATTCGTGGGAAAACTTGTTCAGTGTAAATCCGGGACAGCGATCATCGAGGCAGTGGGGGATCAGTCTCAGATAAAGCAGCTGCTTGAGGCGCTGGATGAGTTCGGGATAAAGGAATTAATAAGGACTGGCAGAATAGCACTGGCTTATTGATATTAATAATTTAAATGAACCTAAATCCTAAATCCGAAATCCTAAACTCTAAACAAACTCAAAATCCAAAACTCAAATGTTTTAAACTTGTAAGTTTTGAAATTTGGATTTAGAATTTTGGATTTGTTTAGGATTTAGAGTTTAGAATTTAGAGTTTAATTCAAACAAAAGGAGAAAATCATGATAAAGATCTACTATGACAAAGATGCTGAGTTGGAAATCTTAAAGGACAAGACAATAGCAATCATAGGTTACGGGATCCAGGGAAGGGGCCAAGCCCTCTGCCTTAAGGATTCGGGATTACGCGTGATCGTCTCGGAAATGGAAGGCACACCTAACTTTGAACAGGCAAAAAAGGATGGCTTTGTGCCTGTGACAGCTGCGGAAGCTGCAAAAGCAGCGGACGTCATCCAGATCCTGACCCAGGACCACGTGCAGGCAAAGGTTTACCTGGAAGCCATCAAGCCGAATCTAAAGAAGGGGAAAGCACTTTGCTTTTCGCACGGTTTTAACATCCATTTTAAACAGATCAAGCCGCCCAAGAACGTCGACGTTTTCATGGTCGCTCCAAAAGGCCCCGGAGCCCTGGTGAGAAGGATGTATGAAGAGGGAAAGGGCGTGCCTTCTTTGGTCGCGATTCATCAGGATGCGACGGGTGAAGCCTTAAAAATAGCTCTGGCGTATGCCAAGGCATTAGGCGCAACAAAAGCCGGAGTAATTGAGACGACATTTAAAGAAGAGACTGAAACTGATCTGTTCGGCGAGCAGGCAGTGCTGTGCGGCGGAGTTTCCGAATTGATTAAAGCAGGTTTTGATACATTGGTAGCCGCCGGATATCAGCCGGAAATAGCTTATTTTGAAGTATTGCACGAACTAAAACTCATTACTGATTTGATCCAGGAATTCGGCATCAGCGGTATGCGCCGCAGGGTTTCCAATACCGCCTGTTACGGAGATTTATCCCGCGGCAAAAGGATCATCACCGAGAAGACAAGAAAAGAGATGCAGAAGATCCTGAAAGAGATACAGAAGGGCAGATTTGCAAAAGAGTGGATCGCGGAAAACGAAGCGGGCCGCCCCAATTTCAATAAATTGTTAAAAGAGGGCGATGAGCATCCGATAGAGAATGTTGGGAAGCAGCTGCGTGAAATGATGCCGTGGATGCGTAAATAGGTCTTAGGTCTCAGGTCTTAGGAAAATATTTTCCTAAGACCTAATAACTAAACCCTGAACTATGGAAAAAATAATCATATTCGATACGACATTACGAGATGGAGAGCAGGCGCCCGGAGCGTCTTTGACCAGCCAGCAGAAATTGGAAATCGCTTTTCAGCTGGAGAGGCTGGGCGTGGATATAATCGAGGCAGGTTTTCCGATTGCAAGCCCCGATGACTTTAAGGGTGTGAGCCTCGTCGCAAAAAATATCAAAAAAAGCGCTATCTGCGGCCTGGCGCGGTGCCTTAAGCAGGATATCGAGGCAGCCCATAAGGCGCTTAAAATCGCAAGGCATCCGCGCATCCACTTATTCCTGGCTACCTCAAAAATACACCTTAAATACAAATTCAAGAAAGCTGAAGATGAAATACTGGAGATCGCCAGGCAGGCAACAAGGCTTGCAAGAAAGCTCTGCGCTGACATAGAATTTTCTCCCGAAGACGCGACGCGTTCCGAGAGGCCATTCTTATTCAGGATGATAGAAGAGATGATAAAGGAAGGGGCGCGGACTATCAATATCCCTGATACTGTCGGATACAGTTATCCGCAGGAGATTTACTCTCTGATCACAGATATCAGGGACAATGTCCCGAATATAAATAAAGCGGTCATTGCTATCCACTGTCACGACGACCTGGGATTGGCAACAGCCAATTCTCTTTCCGCGGTACTGGCGGGAGCAAGGCAAATACACTGCACGATCAACGGCATAGGAGAGCGCGCAGGCAATGCCTCTCTGGAAGAAGTCGTCATGGCCATGAAAACGCGCAAGGATGCCTTTAGCGGATTATACACACAGATAAACACAAAAGAACTCTTCCGTACTTCTCGCCTGGTAAGCAGCCTTACGGATTTCGTGGTTCCTCCAAATAAGGCGATTGTGGGCAGGAATGCCTTCCGCCATGAATCCGGCATCCATCAGGATGCGGTGATCAAGAAGAGGACTACTTACGAGATCATGGACCCGAAGGATGTCGGCATCGCGGCAAGCCAGCTGGTTTTAGGAAAACATTCCGGCAGGCACGCTTTCCGGGACAGATTGAAATCTTTAGGGTTTCATCTTTCTGAGGAACAGCTAAACAAGGCCTTCGTGCGTTTCAAGGAAGTAGCAGACAGGAAAAAGGATATCTTTGATGATGATTTAAGAAGTATAGTTGAAGACCAGATCAGCGTGGTCAAACCGCACTGGAAATTAGTAAAATTCGAGGTCAATTCCGGCACGCAGGTCAAGCCCGGAGCCACCGTTGTCCTGGAGAAAAAAGGAAAGCAGCATACCGGATTCTCGTCAGGCGACGGCCCCGTGGATGCCTGTTTCAAGGCAATAGATAAGGTCATCGGCCTCAAGGCAAAACTTGAGGATTTCCGCCTGGAAGCAGTCACTTCAGGCAAGGATGCCCTTGGCCAGGCAAGCCTGGTATTAAAAATTAAAAACAGGATCATTAGCGGGCGCGGCTCAAGCACCGACATCATCGAGTCTTCGGTACTTGCATATCTGAACGCCGTGAATAAATATGCGCATTAATATAATGCCTAAAATTTTGCTGGTCCTCGGATTTGTGCTTCTTTTTGCACTTTTGCAATACCAGGGCCAGTTAAAGGATTTCTGGTCACTTATCATAGATAAAGCGGCTATCACTTACGATAATTTCTTCAAACCTACGGGAGAGATCCCGGAAAGAAAGCGCCCCTTATCTTTTCTTAAAAGACAGGTAGACCTCCAGATGTTTATTGGCGAGCCATTCAAGAGCTTCAGCGAAGAAGATTGGAACGAGTTCTGGAATATCGTTTACGGAGGCTTTGCGATGGATGAGGCAGGGGCCGGCCTTCCCAGAAGGATGAGGCAGATGTCAAAGGAAGAGATAGAGAACGCTCTGACAGAGCGCTATCCGCAGCCCTTTGCTTATTTTGATGAAAGAGTCTGGAAGCAATTTTTTGAAATTCTTTTTTCCAAATGACACCAAGCGTAAAATCGATCTACGGACTGATCGGCTTCCCTGTGAAACACAGTCTCTCCGCCCTCATGCACAACGCAGCATTCGCCCACCTGAAAATCGATGCCGAATACAAGCTTTTTGAAGTAAAGCCCGAAGATTTAAATGATTTTGTCGGTTCCTTATCGCAAAAGAACATCCACGGTTTAAATGTAACCATCCCCCATAAAGAAAAAGTCATCCCGCTTTTGGGGCGCGTTTCGGAAGATTCAAAGTTAATCGGCGCGGTCAATACAATAAAGGTTTCCGATGGTGGCTGCGAGGGATTTAATACTGACGGAGAAGGCTTCCTTAAACACCTGACCGCTGACCTGGGTTTTGATCCGAAAGGCAAGTTTATCGCCCTGATCGGAGCCGGCGGCGCAGCTAAAGCGGTTTCTGTCTACCTGAGCAAGGCAAATCCCAGAAGAATATCCATATACGATATAGATAAAGATAAGGCAGCGGCGCTGGTCGAACATTTAAGAAAGAATTTCAGCAATACAGAATTTAGATCTGCAGCTTCAGCGCTAGATCTTGGGCTCAGAGATTGCAGTTTATTGGTCAATGCCACGCCTATCGGCATGAAGGAGTCTGACCCTCTGCTTATCGATGAAGGAGAACTGCGCAAGGATATTTTAGTTTACGATCTGATATATAATCCCATTGAGACCAAACTTATTAAAGCGGCCCGTCTAGCGCAGGCAAGATCATCAAACGGCCTGGGCATGCTTTTGTATCAGGGAGCAATAGCCTTTGAGATCTGGACGGCAAAGGCTGCGCCCATTGAAATAATGCGCAGGGCCCTGGAAGGAGGAACTACGCACAAATGATCGTAAAATTCATCTTATTCTTATTTGGTTCTGCAACCGGCAGCTTCCTGAATGTCTGCATACACAGGATGCCTCTGGGAGAGTCAGTCGTCTGGCCCAGCTCCCACTGCCCGAAATGCAAGAAGAGGATACCCGCCTACGACAATATCCCCTTCATAAGCTATATACTTCTTGGGGCAAGATGCCGCTTCTGCAAGGAAAAGATATCTTTCCGCTATCCCGTGGTAGAGCTTATTACGGCACTGATGTTTATCGCGTTGTTTGACCACTTCGGGCTAAGCTACTGGTTTTTTATCTCCGTCTTTTTTGGTTCATCGCTTATTGCCGCTTCCTTCATAGATTTTGACCATCGCATCATCCCCGATGAGATCTCTGTAGGCGGCTTGATCTTGGGATTCATTCTTGTAAGCGTAAGCGGAGTCCACCTTAAGCCGCTGGGATTTGACTATCGGCCGATGTTGGATTCTTTTCTCGGGATTATCGCAGGCGGCGGCATCATTTACCTGACCGGCTTAATTTTTGACCTGGTATATTTCAAACTGCTTAAAAAACCTCCTATTCAGGGAGAGACTGAGTCCATGGGCGGAGGGGACGTGAAATTACTGGCTATGATCGGCGCCTTTCTCGGCTGGAAGAGCGCAGTACTCACTTTTTTCCTTGCGCCTTTTTTCGCGCTGGGTATCGGGATCATAAACCTGGTCAGAAAAAAGGATCACACCGTTCCTTACGGCCCATTTTTATCCCTGGGAGCGTTAGCTGCTCTTTTCTGGGCGGATAAAATAATCCGTTTCATCTTCTTCAGATGAGCAAACAAAGAGAGAACATCCCCTCAAATAATTGCTGGGAAAGAATAGGGACAAAGAAGAGGTCCGGCGTCGTGGTGCCGCTGTTTGGCGTCTATTCAAAAAACAGCCTGGGGATAGGGGATTTTAGCGATTTAAAGCTGCTTGTTGACTGGTGCGAGGCTTGCGGCAATTCAATAATACAGCTGTTGCCCATGAACGAGATGGGCGCCCTGTTTTGCCCCTATGATTCCGAAAGTTCCTTCGCGCTTGAACCGTCATACATTTCCTTGGAAGAAATCCTGCCTGAGCAAAATCAAAATATCGCAAAGAAAATAGAAGCCCTTAGGAAACTTTTACCTTCCGGACAGGCGCATGTCAATTACGATATCAAGAAGGAGAAGGTGAAGCTGCTCTGGGAGATTTATATTGCGCGTGAGAGCGATAATGAGACAGAGCTAAAGAAGTTCAGGGAACAGAATTCCTACTGGCTTGATGATTTTGCGCTTTTTAAGGTTTTAAAAGAATATTACGAAGGACTGCCCTGGTATGAATGGAAGGACCTTTATAGGAATCACGACGAAAAAGCCCTGGATAATTTTCAGAAAGAGCATAAGAAGAAGATCCTTTTTCATATATGGGTGCAATGGCAGCTGTACAGGCAGTTTAAGGAAGTAAGAAAATACGCGGAAGATAAGAAAGTCCTGATCAAGGGCGACCTGCCGATCTTTGTTTCGCGCGACAGCGCCGATGTCTGGGCGCATCCTGAATTTTTCAAATTGGAATCTGCCGCCGGTGCACCACCCGATATGTACTGCGCCAAGGGCCAGCGCTGGGGCATGCCTACCTACGACTGGGAAAGAATCGCGCAGAATGACTATGTGTATCTGAAGGAAAAGCTGAAATTCGCGCAGAATTTCTACGATATGTTAAGGATCGACCATGTGGTGGGTTTATTCCGCGTCTGGAGCATTCCTCATAATGAACCCATGGAGAATCAGGGTTTAAACGGCACGTTTGATCCCTGGGATGAAAGATTATGGGGCTGGCACGGCAGGAATCTCCTGACTGTCATGCAAGAGAATTCGGATATGCTTCTGTGCGCCGAGGATTTAGGGGTCATCCCGCAGGTGTGCACGGACACGATAAGGGAATTGGGTATCCCCGGCAATGAAGTGCAGCGCTGGGTAAAGGATTGGAACAACAGGCATGATTTCCTGCTGCCCGAAGAATACCGCGAGCTGGCTGTATCGATGCTATCGACGCATGACACGCCTAACTGGCCGGCATGGTGGGAGAATGAAGCAGGGACACTTGATGAGGCGCTTTTTATCCGCATGTGCAATGAGCGCAGCATAGATTTCGTGCGCATAAAGGATAAATTGTTTGATGTAAAGCTCTCGCGCCACGGCAGGCTGCGCTGGTCAAATAAAGTCAGCTCTATCGAGAAGCTGACAGCTCTTTTAGGCAAAACTCCGGGTGAGATAGGGGATTTTATCCGGATGTATGAAAATACCTTCCAGGAAAAAGAAAAACTCTGGAAACAGCTCGGCCTCAAAGGAAAGATGCGCGAGAAGTCCGATTCAGAGATAATGAGAGCAGTCATGAGACTGGCTCTTAGTTCCAGGTCCGTCTTCTGCATAAATCTGATTACCGATCTCCTGTGTCAGGGAGATATATTGAAAGGCGATCCATATCACTTCAGGTTAAATACCCCCGGAACGATCAGCGACAAGAACTGGTCGCTTGTCATTCCTTTGCCTCTGGAAGACTTAATAAAACATAAGGTCAATAAAGAGATCCACAAGATGGTCGCATCTTCCGGAAGAGTGTAAGGGCCGTCAGCAACTTCTCTAAAAGCGGGGATTAGGGAATCAGGGTATTGGGATTTGGAGATTAGGGGATCAGGTGGTTGTTTAAAATCCTGTTTCCATTCTCCCAATAACCCAATCACCAAACCCCGATCTCCTAATCACCCAATATCCGCACCGAGAAGAGTTAAGTTATCTAATTCGTGAGTATTAACAACTTTCCTTAAGAATTTCTATGTCAGTTCTGCAAGGAACAGAGTTTTATATCTCCAAGCGAATCGGCCGTGCGATAATGGATTACAAGATGCTCTCCGAAGGCGATAAGATCGCTGTCGCTGTCTCCGGAGGCAAAGACAGCATGGCGCTCTTGCGGATTTTGCATGACCGCAAGAGATTTGTTCCGATAAAATACGATATCCTCGCCGTGCATGTTGACTTGGGCTACCCGCGCTCCTGCGCAAAGACTCTCGAAAAATATTTCAGGAAAATCGGCGTAAATTATCACATTGAAAAAGTCGACACCTTAAGAAAGACTAAGAAAACCGACATCAACTGTTTCTGGTGCTCATGGAACAGGAGGAAGGCGCTTTTTGAGACGGCCGACCGTTTCGGCTGCACAAAAGTAGCGCTTGGCCACCACATGGATGATATCATCGAGACCACGCTCCTGAATCTTTTCTTTCAGGGTGAGTTCTCAACAATGGTCCCTAAACAGGAGCTTTTTAAAGGAAAAATCACAATCATCCGGCCTTTAGCTTATGTCGAAGAGCACTTGATCAAGCGCTTTGCCAAAGAAGCGCAGCTGCCGCACGAGACCTGCGTATGCCCCAATTCCGTTGTCTCAAACCGCACCAGGATGGCAAGGATAATCAGCGAGGTCAAGCGTGTCTGCCCGGATGTCAAAAAGAACATCTTCCGCAGCCTAAAGCGGGTAAAAAAGGATTATCTGCTTTAGCAAGATAGTGGTATAATTACAATATGATCTGGTTAATCGCAATCCCGTCATTGATCCTTTCGCTCATAATCGTCGCAATTGTCCTCAAGATTTCTTCCCAGGTGAATGAGCGTCTCAATCAGATGAACCAGTCGCTGCTTGAGGCGAACAAAGTCATAGGCCAGAACCTCGGCTCAGCCACCAATGTCTTCGGCAGCGTAAAGGAGCAGCTGGGCAGGCTCGAGGCGACCAACAGGCAGATAATCGAAATAAGCAGGGATATCTCCGGGCTCCAGGAGCTTCTGCGCGCGCCCAAATTCAGGGGGCAGATGGGAGAGACGCTCCTAGAGAATCTACTGGCGCAGGTCCTGCCGAAGGAACATTACTCTATGCAGTACCGTTTCAAATCAAGCGACGCTGTGGATGCGGTGATCCGCCTGGGCGAGCACCTGGTCCCGGTAGATGCTAAATTCAGCCTTGAGAATTTCCAGAAGATGATCGAGGCCCCTGATGAACAGGCAAAAAATACACACCGCAGGAAATTCATCCAGGATGTAAAGAACAGGATCGATGAGATCGCCGCAAAATATATCCTGCCTCTGGAAAACACATATGATTTCGCGCTCATGTATATTCCCGCCGAGAATGTCTATTACGAAGTGATCATCAAAGAGGATATTTTCAGCTACAGCATGGACAAAAAAGTCATCCCTGTCTCGCCGAATACTTTTTATGCATACCTTCAGGTCATCTGCATGGGCTTAAAAGGCATGAAGATAGAGGAGAATGCCTTGGTAATACTGAAGAATCTGGGCGCCCTTACCAACGAGATCAATAAGTTCAAGGAAGACTTCGATATCCTGGGGAGCCACCTGACAAATGCGGCCGGCAAATACGCGGACAGCCAGAAAAAGCTAGAGAGATTCTCGGATAAAATAGAGAATATTCAGGACACGAAGCACATAGAATCAAAATAGGATGATCTTAAGCGTCCGCGTCTCGCCCAAGGCAAGCAGGAATCTGGTCGTCAAAGATACCGATCCCCTTAAGGTATACCTGACAAGGCCGGCGCAGGATGGGCTTGCAAATGAGCAGCTGATAGAGTTATTGTCCGATTATCTTAAAATAAAAAAATACCGGATAAAAATCGCCAAGGGCCACAAATCCAGGAATAAAATCATTGAGATCAATGAATAATCGCTCTGCCCTGGGGAATCTGCACGACGGAAAGGTTATTTCCGCTTTCAGTCTGCGTTCCTGCCAGAACATGTCCCTGTTTTACTCAGATACAAAGAACTCCTTAAGCAACCGCAAGAATTTCCTGCAAAGCCTGGGTATTGATTACCGTGACCTGGTCTGCGCAAAACAGGTCCATTCCGGCAATATCCGCTATGCGCAGGAGAGTGATTTGGGCAGGGGGGCTAAGTCATACGAATCATCGGTCCCGGATACCGACGCATTTATCACTGACAAAAAAAATGTGCCGCTTGCAATTTTTACTGCGGATTGCCTGTCTATCTTTTTGTTCGACCCCAAAATTCCGGCGATAGGCCTGGTGCATGCCGGCTGGCGCAGCGCCAAAGAACAAATCGTGTCAAGGACCCTGGATTTGATGCAGGAGGAATTTTCCAGCCGGCCTCAGGATCTATATGCCGGTTTCGGCCCTGCCATAAGAAGCTGCTGTTATGAGGTGGGCAGGGAATTCGAAGATTTTTTTCCGGGAGCTGTCATAGAAAAAGAGAAGAAATATTATCTGGACCTGGTAAATTTGAGCAAGAAACAGCTTTTAGATTCCGGTGTCAGCGAGGATGGGATCTTTGACCCTCAGATCTGCACATCCTGCTTAAATATGGATTTTTTTTCTTTTCGCAGGGAAGGTAAAGACTGCGGAAGGATAATGTCGGTTGCGATGCTTAAATGATACAAAAATATAATCTAGAATTCATATTATATGCCCTTAATGGGACAGCCGCGAGCGTGAAAAACGCGCTCACTGAATTCGGGGAAGGCCTGGAAGTAAGCGCCTGCGATGAGGATCCTGATAAGTCGAGGAACTTTGCAGTTAAGATCAGAACGGAAGACCCGACGGTAATTTTTGATATCTGTTCGCAGATTGGCAGGATAAAGAGCGTAAGAGTCAATGAAATATAGTTTTTTGCGGGTCCTGTCACGGGGCGCTTTTCGCCAAATTTGGCTCAAAGCATCCCCGTGCCACCCGCAAAAAATCCAAGATTCATTGACTTTTTGAAGAACGGAGGTTGAGAAATGGCAAAGGCACTGGTAATTTATTATTCAAGGAGCGGAAATACCAAGAAGATGGCTGAATCTGTAGCCGAAGGCATAAAGAAAGAGGGCCTAGAGGTTGCCTTGAAGGATGTATTAGAAACAGAAGCCGATGAATTATTGAAGTTTGATGCGATAGTCATCGGTTCGCCGACTTATTACGGCACGATGAGCGCAGAGATCAAGAAGCTGTTTGACGAATCAGTAAAATTCCACGGCAAGCTTGAAGGCAAGGTCGGCGCTGCTTTCTCCTCGAGCGCAAACGTCGCCGGAGGCAACGAGACCACTGTCTTAGATATCTTGAATGCGATGCTCATACATGGTATGATAATCCAAGGTGATCCGCAGGGGGACCATTACGGCCCGGTTGCAATCGGCTCGCCCGATACGCGCTCTACCAAAGAATGCCTCAGGTTGGGCAGCAGAATAGCAAAACTAACTAAGAAGATCTCAGGCTAAGCTATGAAATATACGATTATTTTTTCTACCTGTGCAAACAAAAAAGAAGCTGAAAAGATCGCGGGCGCCTTAATTAAGAAGAAACTTGTTGCCTGCGTCAATATTATTGATAAAATAGAATCGGTTTTTTGGTGGCAGGGTAAGGCGGACAGGGCAAAGGAAGCGCTCCTTGTGATAAAATCCAGGCAGTCTAAGCTGGATAAGATCATCGGGCTGGTAAAATCCCTGCATAGCTATCAGGTCCCGGAAATAATCGCCGTGCCGGTGATCGGCGGCAATAAAGCGTATCTGGAGTGGATAGATGAATCCGTCAGGTAACAATCTGGATTTTTTAATCGCTTTCGGAGCAGGGGTATTAACGAGCTTTACGCCCTGTATTTATCCGCTTATCCCGATCAGCGCAGGAAATATCGCCGCAAGGGCTAATGGTTCAAAATTAAAAGGCCTGGCTTTAAGCGTGGTGTATGTGATAGGAATCGCGGTCACATATTCGATCCTCGGACTGATAGCCTCTCTTACCGGAACCATATTCGGCAGGATCAGCACGCACCCGGCAACGTATATCACCGTAGGAGTCATGATCATGCTCTTCGGCGTGGCACTCCTGGATATATTCCACATACATATTCCTCATAAAATCAGGCCCCCCGAGCACAAGCACGATTACCTTTATACTTTCTTACTTGGACTTACATCAGGGCTGATCGCCTCTCCGTGCCTGACTCCTGTGCTGGGCTCCATATTGTTTTATCTGACTACCAAACAGAATATAATTTACGGCGTGACCCTGTTGTTTTGTTTTGCCTTCGGGATGGGGCTTATTCTGATACTTATCGGAGTATTCGAAGGGCTTCTGGTCAGTCTGCCAAAATCAGGCAAGTGGATGGTTTATATAAAACGCGCCAGCGGAGTGATCCTTCTGGTCATGGGATTATATTTCATTATTAACGGGATAAGGAGGATATAAGATGAAAAGATATTTCGTTTTCCTGGCATCAGTTTTACTGGTTCTGGGTTTCGGTTGCGCTTCCGGAAAAAAAGCCGTTGCTAAAGAACAAAGTTCTCCTGCAAAGAATACAACTACCGCAAAAACAACCGCAAAGACCAAAGAAACAACCAAGCCTGTCGCTCAGGCCTCAGGCACCGGCCAGGAGTCAGCGGTCATCAAGTCCACGGCGCAGGATAAAGAGATTGATGAACTCATGAAGAAATACAGTACGACCTCTGGGGAGGCGCCAAAAACTGCCGTAAAAAGAGCCGCTGTGAACTTTAAATTGCAGGATGTCAACTACGACATGTATTCCCTGAGCGATTATAAGGACAAACAGCCGGTGCTTTTATTTTTCTGGACCACCTGGTGCCCTTATTGCCAGAGTGAACTGCTGATGTTGCATGGCAGGTACCCTAAATTGGTTCAAGACGGCCTGGAAGTCTTTGCTATAGATGTAGGAGAGTCCATGGACACCGTGACTGCTTATACGAGGAACTTCGGGCTGGGTTACAAGGTCCTTTTGGACCAGGATACTTCAGTAGCTAATTCCTATAAAGCTGTAGGGGTCCCGACATTTGTCCTTGTAAACCAGGAAGGCAACGTCGTCTTCCAGGACAATATTTTCCCTGATCAGTATCAGGCTCTTCTTGCCGCCAAATAAACGCAAAAAAATGGACCTGGCCCTATTTGTCGATTTATACGAATTGACAATGGCGCAGAGTTATTTTGTCTACAAGAGAAAGACTTGCGCGACCTTTGATCTATTCGTTAGAGACCTGCCCGTAAATCGCTCTTACCTGTTAGCTGCTGGCCTTGAGGATGTCCTGAATTTCATAAAGGACCTGAAGTTTGGCAGCGAAGACCTGGCGTACCTGCGTAGCCGCAGGATTTTCTCCCAAGACTTCCTGGGTTATCTATCGCGCTTTAAATTCAAAGGCGATATCTGGGCCATGCGCGAAGGCGAAGTTTTTTTTGCCAACGAACCTGTCCTGCGCGTCACCGCTCCCATTATCGAAGCCCAGATCCTGGAGAGTTTCCTGCTTAACACGATAAACCTCCAGTCAATGATCGCAAGCAAAGCCTCGCGCGTGGTAAATGCCGCCGGGGGCAGGAATATCTATGATTTCTCCTTAAGAAGGACGCATGGACAGGATGCTGCGATAAAAGTGGCGCGTTCATCTTATATCGCCGGAGCCAGCGGCACCTCATGCGTCCTTGCGGGAAAATCATACGGTATCCCTGTCGTGGGAACGATGGCGCATGCTTTTGTAATGTCATTCAAACAGGAATTAGACAGTTTCCTCGCTTATGCCGAGACTTTTCCTGAGAGGTCCATACTGCTTGTAGATACCTATGATACTAAAAAGGGGATAGCAAATGCTGTTACCGTGGGATTGTATCTAAAGGAAAAAGGATTCCGCCTGCAGGGCATCAGGCTTGATAGCGGGGATATCGTGGCATTATCAAAACTGGCGCGCAAGATGCTTGATAAGGCGGGGTTAGATTACGTAAAGATCCTTGCCAGCGGCAACCTCGATGAATTTAAGATAAAGTCGATTTTAAGCCGCGGCGCCAAAGTCGACAGTTTTGGCGTGGGCACCAATATGGGCACAAGCAGTGACGCGCCTTCGCTGGATGTCATCTACAAGATCAGCGAAGTCACCGATGAAAACGGGAAATTCCTGCCGACGATGAAATTAAGCAAGGCAAAAGTCACGTATCCCGGGAGAAAGCAGGTGTACCGCATCCCGGATAAGAAAGGCCTGTTTCTTAAAGACATCCTTGGCTTAGAAAAGGAAAAAATAAAAGGCATCCCGTTGTTAAAGAGAGTGGTGCATCGCGGAAGGGTGGTTTACAAAAGTCCTTCCCTGGAAAATATAAGAAACTCCTCCAGGAATAATCTTTCCGGATTTGCGCAAAATCTTAAAGACGCGGATTCTAGATTTAAGTACCCCGTCCTTGTGAGCCCCGGGCTCCTGAATTTAAGAAAAAGCTTATCCAGAAAATTAGAAAGAAGACAATAAATGGAGAAGAAAATAGAGCTCCTCTTCAGGAATTGGCAGAAGAGAAATATCTCCGGGATTTACTGCAATAATAAAGAAGAGGCGGCAAATATAATACTGGAGATTATACCGCAACAAGCGACAGTCGGGATTTCCGGCTCAGTCACCCTGGACCAATTGGAGGTCGTAAAGCAATTGGAATCCCGCGGCAATAAAGTTTTCAACCCATATAAGCCGGGGCTGGAGAGAGATGAGAGCCTGGAAATAAGAAGGCAGGGCGCGCAGGCGAATTTCTATTTAGCCAGCGCCAATGCTGTATCTGAAAACGGAGAGCTTGTATTTTTTAGCGGATTCGGAAACCGTACTGCAGGGGTCTCTAATGCCAAAAATGTCATCATAGTCTGCGGAGTCAACAAAATAACACCGAATTTGGAAGCGGCGCTCAAGCGGGCGCGCGAATTCGCGACACCTCTTAATTGCAAGCGGCTTAACTGGAATAGCGCCTGCCTTGCTGATGGAATTTGCCATAACGAGAGCTGCCTTTTTCCGGAATACAGGAGGATGTGCTGCCAGGTTTTGGTGCTCGAAGCAGAGACCGCCTCCGGCAGATTAAAAGTAATCATCGTAGGTGAAAACCTAGGGTATTAGTGATAAGGAGACTAGTATGTTCGATCAAATGAAACAGCTGATGGAAATGCAGAAGAAGATGCAGGAAGCCAAACGCGAGCTGGAACACACTAATTTTGAGGTCTCAAGCCCCGACGGGCTGGTTAAAATCGTGATGAACGCAGCGCAGGATGTCAAAGACATCATCATAAAAGAGGAGTTTCAGGCAACAGATAAAATCCATCTTGAGAAAACCCTGAAAGACACTTATAATAGGGCGATCAAGCGTTCGCATGATATCGCCGCGCAGAAGATGAAGGATATCACCGGGTTCAATATTCCCGGCCTGACATAAACATTTCTTCACCTAAGACCTAAAACCTAAGACCTAAGGCCTGAACACCATGGAAGAGAAAAAGGATTTTTATCATTTAGTTGAGGAAATTTACGCTTCCGACAGCCGTTATAAGCCGGATGCTTATGAGTTTATCATGCAGGCACTGCATTTTACCCAGAAAAAACTCAACAGGCAGACCCACGTTAGCGGCCGGGAGCTTTCTGAAGGCATACGCGATTTTGCGATCGAGCAGTACGGGCCGATGGTTGCTACTGTATTTTCCCATTGGGGGATAAGGAAGACGGATGATTTCGGCAATATCGTCTTTAACCTGATAAACAGCAAGGTACTTTCCAAGACTGATGCAGACTCAATTGAAGATTTCAGGGATGTTTACGATTTTGCTTCCACATTCAGGAATGTCTTGCGCGACAGCGTATTAAAGAACATGGAGCAGATAGAGAATGATCTCAAAAAAGATAGCTGAGTTATTAAAAGAGAGGGAATTCATAAGCGTGGCAACGAGCAGCCTTTCGGGCCGCCCCAACGCCGCTCCCAAGTTGATATTAAAGACCGAGGGGAACTTTATTTACCTGGTAGATTATACGATAGGTCAGACCTACCATAACTTACAGGTCAATCCCCATATTTCGCTTTCTTTCATGGACCTGGAGAGCCTGCTGGGTTATCAGATAAACGGTAGGGTCGAGATCATCAGCAGCGGTCCGGATTACGATTCAATAATCAGAGAAATAGAGCAAAGGCAGCTGGACCTGTCGATAAAGCGCGTGATCGAAGGGTTAAAAAAAGAAAAAAGTCATGCAAATTTCGAAGTTACGATCCCGGAATCTCTTGTCATTTTCAAGGTAGGAATAGAGGAGATCATAGAGATCAGCCCGCGCGGGGGCCTTAAGAGGGAAAGGGTATGACGGAATTAAGGGGATTAGCCACAGGGATAGGTAGTCTTCCTTATAAGGATCCGCAGCAGGCCTTGGATCTGATCTTTAAATACACGCCCGAGATACCCTTCTGGCCGCAGCTGCCCCGCCGCGATGTGCGCGAGGGGATGGTGGCGCAATTCAGCGAAAACCTTCCGTATCTGAAAGTTTCTCCTGAGGGGCTTAGTTTTTCGGCTGTAGAGGCAAGAGACAAGGACCTGGAGCTCTTCTACGAGCGGATAATCGCCAACGATACGGATTATTTCAGGATAAGTGAAAGTTTTGCTGCCGGTCTTTACGGGTTTTATCAAAGACTGGAAAAAGAAGATTTAGGGAAGGTAAAATTCATCAAATGCCAGATCACCGGCCCATTTAGCTTTGCCGCAAGCATAAAAGATGAGGGCGGTGTGGCGCTCTTGCATGATGCGGTTTTCATGCAGGTCATTTTCAAGGGCCTTTTGATGAAAGCCCTCTGGCAGATAAAGCTCTTTGAGAAATTCGGCAAGAAAATAATCATTTTTATCGACGAGCCATATCTCTCCGCTTTCGGCTCAGCTTATACGGCGATAAACAGCGAGGATGTCGTAAATGGCCTTTCGGAACTGGCCGCGGGTATAAAATCCAGAGGTGCTTTGGTCGGAGTGCATTGCTGCGGCAATACTGATTGGTCGATCTTTGTGGATACTAAAGATATAGACATCATTAACTTTGATGCCTTTGATTATCAGGAGAAATTCGTGCTTTACGCGGATAATTTAAAGGATTTTCTGCAAAGAGGCGGCAATATTTGCTGGGGCATTGTGCCCACGCAAAATTTTTCTGGTAAAGAAACCCCGGATTTACTGGCCGGAAAGCTCACTGACGGCATAAATGCGCTGGTAAAGAAGGGCCTAGATAAAGATATGCTGCAAAAGCAGATGTTTTTAAGCCCTGCCTGCGGCCTGGGAAGCCTTGAGCCGGAAAAAGCCGAGAAAATCTTCAAACTCCTTTCCGAGACATCCGCTTTTATAAGGAAATCTCTCTAAAAAAGAAACTATTTGACAAGTTAAGTGAAAAATTGTAATATAGGAAAACCTTTTGTCATATTAATTCAAATCAAATCAAAATGAAAGAAATCAGAATCCATGCCCGCGCAGGCCAGGGCGCAATCACCACAGCAGCTTTATTAGGAGAGGCTTATTTTAAGGAAGGCAAGTTCCCTTACGCCTTCCCGCATTTCGGCGCAGCCAGGATGGGCGCGCCCATGAACGCCTTTGTGCGCGTTGATACAAAACCCGTGCGCCTGCGCAGCCAGATCTATGAGCCCAATTACGTCATTATCGTAGACCCCACCCTTATGCGCGGCTTCAATTGTTTTTCCGGCCTCAAGGAAAATGGAGTCGCGATTATAAGCGGTGAACAAGACCTGGATTTACCCAAATTGAATGCAAAACAAAAGGCATTTTTAGTGCCTGCGAATGAGATCGCCATGAAGACTATCGGCAGGCCTTTAGGCAACACGGCGCTTATCGGCGCTTACGCCGCTGCTACAGGAGAAATAAAGCTGGAGACGGTAATCGAGGTGGTAAAATCCAGGTTCAGCGGCAAAGCCCAGGAAGGGAATATACAGGCGGTTAAGCAGGGTTACGAATTCATCAAGAAGAAATTATAAGAGGATTTAATTATGTTTGGGCCATTGATTGTAAAATCGGTCAAAAGTAAAGGCGAGCCAACAGGATGCTGGCGGGTCCAGTTGAGGCCGAAATACCTCCAGAAGGATTGCATTGCCTGCCGTTTATGCCTTTTGATCTGCCCCGAGGGCTGTATTTCGGGCAAGGAAAAGAATACCTTTAACAGCAATTTTGAATTTTGCAAAGGCTGCGGCCTCTGCGCAAAGATCTGTCCGAAAAGTGACATCGAGATGGTCTCAGAGGGCGCTGTCTGCGTCGTAAAGAAGGAAACTAAATGAAGGAATTCTTAGAGGGTTCACGCGCAGTTGCCGAGGCAGTTAAATTATGCAAGCCGGGAGTGATCTCAGCTTACCCGATCACGCCCCAGACGCACATCGTGGAAGAATTGGCCTCGATGGTGGCAAACGGCGAGCTTAAATCGCAGTTCATAAATGTTGAAAGCGAGCATTCCGCTGCCAGCGCTGTTTTAGGAGGCGTTGCCGCAGGCGTGCGTTCATACACCGCTTCCAGTTCGCAGGGGCTTCTCTTGATGGGCGAGGTGATTTTCAATATCGCAGGGATGCGCCTGCCCCTCGTACTCACCGATGCAAACCGCGCGATCTCAGCTCCCATAAATATCTGGAATGACCAGCAGGATTCCATATCCTTGCGCGACGCAGGCTGGATCCATCTTTTTGCGGAAAATATCCAGGAGTCAGCGGATTTCCACTATATCGGCTATCGCGTCAGCGAAGATAAATCAATCATGCTTCCTGTAATGGTGTGCATGGACGGCTTTATCTTAACGCACGGCATGGAGACAGTGGATATTCCGGAGCAGGAGAAGGTAGATAAATTCCTTCCCGCGTATAAACCGCTCTATAAACTTGACCCTGCCGAGCCAATAAGCATGGGCCTGCTTGCAGACCCTGACTATTACATGGAAACTCGTTTCGCCATCCAGGAGACCATGAAAGATGTCTTAAAATTGCTCCCCAAGGTAAGTAAAGAATTTAATGCGGTCTTCGGCCGTGATTACAAGGATTTGTTGGTCGAGGAGTACATGACTAAGGATGCCGAGAAGGTGATTATAGCAGCCGGCTCGGTCTGCGGGACCATTAAGGAGCTTGTTGATGAGATGAGGGCCAAGGGCAAAAAGGTCGGGCTCTTAAGGATCATATCCTTCCGCCCATTCCCGTATGCAAGGGTTTATGAAGCCCTGAAGGATGTGCCAAAGATCGCGATACTCGATAAGTCAGTATCTCTGGGCGGATACGCGCCTATTGCCGTTGAAGTAAAAGCGGCTTTTTCCGGAAAGAAAAAAGCCCCTGTTATCAGCAGTTTTGTGGCGGGCTTAGGCGGCCGCGATATCACCCTTGATTCGGTCCGCGAAGTATTCAGGAAATTGAATACAAAGGAAGTGACCCTGGACTTTATTGATTTAAAACCCGAACTCTTAAAAGAAGAATATGGAGAATAAGACCTTATTTAAACCGGGACACACCGCCTGCGCAGGATGCGGCCAGGCAATAGCCGCGCGCATGGTGATTGATGCGGCCGGGCCCAACACTATCATTGCCAACAACACAGGCTGTCTCGAGGTTTTTTCGACAAAGTATCCCGAGACTGCATGGGGAGTTCCCTGGATCCATTCTCTTTTTGAAAACTGCGCTGCAGTAGCCTCAGGGATAGAAGCAGCACTTATTTATTTAGGTAAAAAAGACCAGATAAACGTCATCGCCCAGGCA
>Ga0315295_10000360_pt1 | contig 38793 bp, 30 predicted proteins | sample YL17G14_0_MG_FD_204453 | JGI IMG/M metagenome (GOLD analysis project Ga0315295, IMG submission 204453) | Sediment microbial communities from Yellowstone Lake, YNP, Wyoming, USA - YL17G14_0 | ecosystem: Environmental > Aquatic > Freshwater > Lake > Sediment | place: USA: Wyoming | collected...
ATGGCAATCAGGAAAAAAATCGGGATCGGGAGCAGGAGGTTGGCCAGGGTGCCGGCGATAAAAATAAAAAACCGGGCCGGGGCCGACTTGGCCGGAAGGGAGCGTTGGTAGTCTTCCGGGGAAATCTTCTCGCCGGGTTCTTCCCCCAGGGGTTTGACATAGCCCCCGAGCGGGAACAGCGCGACCCGGTACAGGGTTTCCCGGCCCTGGTAGGAAAAGAGCTGGGGGCCGAAACCGATGGAGAAGCGCTCCACCCTCACCCCGGTCAGGCGGCAGGCCAGGAAGTGCCCGAGTTCATGAAAAAAGATCAGGGCTCCTAAAAGAATCAGCGGCGCGATAATCAAGGTGAGCATATAATTTTATCTCCAGCGTTGAATGACTGCCTCGGTTTTCCTCCGGGTCCAGATCTCCGCGGCGGCGATGGCTTCGAGGCTGGCGGCCGGGTTTTCTTTCCAGGCGTCCATGACCCGCGCCACCAGTTCGACGATCCGGGGAAAGGAGATCCGCCGGGAGAGAAAAGCCTCCACGGCGATTTCATTGGCCAGGGAAAGGACGGCGGGCATGGTTCCCGCCGCGTCCAGCGCCGAATAAGCCAGGCGCAGGGCGGGGAAACGCTGGGGGCGGGCTTCCAGAAAAGTCAGCCCTTTCAATTCCGGGAGGGAGAGGGCGGGCAGCCGGAGGGGCCAGCGGTCGGGGTAAGAAAGGGCATAGGCAATCGGGATCCGCATGTCGGGGATTCCGAGGTGGGCCAGGACCGCGCCGTCTTTAAGCTCCAGGAGGGCGTGAACCCTTCCCTGGGGATGGATTAAAACCTTGATCCGCCCGGGTTCGGTCTGGAAGAGATAGCGGGCCTCGATGACCTCCAACCCCTTGTTCATCAGGGTCGCGGAATCAACCGAAATTTTTTCCCCCATCTTCCAGACCGGATGGGAAAGGGCTTCCTCCGGGGTGACCCGGGAGAGAGACCGGGGATCCCGGTTTAAGAAGGGGCCCCCGGAGGCGGTCAGGAAAAGGCGGACGATCTCTTCGGAATTCTTCCCTTCCAGGAGCTGGAAGAGGGCGCTGTGCTCGCTGTCGATCGGAATCAGGGAGTTGCCCAGACCGCAGGCCGCTTTCATCAGGAGTTCGCCTCCCATGACCAGGGCTTCCTTGTTGGCCAGGGCCAGCTGCTTGCCGGCCTGGAGCGCGGCCAGGGCCGGATGGAGACCGGTGGAACCGGAGACCGCCAGCACGATCTCATCCGCCTCCTGGTCCCGGGCCAGGGAGACAAGACCAGGCGGCCCGGAAAGGATGTCGAGTTTTTTAGATTTGAGCCGCGATTTCAGGGCGGGGATGAGGAGAGGATCTCCCACCGCGACCCGGGCGGGGCGGAATTTTTCCACCTGGCGGGCGAGGAGGGGGAGGTTCCGGCCGGCGGCCAGTCCCACCACTTTCAACCGATCGGGGAACTTCTCCACGATTCTCAGGGTGTTGACCCCGATGGATCCGGTGGAGCCGATGACGGAGATTTTTTTGATTCTAGGTTTCAAACTTTCCGTGCGCTGGATTTTATCTGGGCGGAGGTCATCCCGAAACGGCGTTCCCGGTGCTGGTATTCCCGGATGGCCTGTTTCAGTTCCCGCGGCTGGAAGTCCGGCCACAGGGTTCGGGTGACGTAAATCTCCGCGTAGGCAATCTGATAAAGGAGAAAATTGGAAACCCGGAATTCACCCCCCGTCCGAATCAGAAGGTCGGGATCGGGACACCCACCGGTATAAAGATAGCGGGAGAAAATTTCCTCGGTCAGTTCTCCGGGCTTAAGTTTTTTCTTTTGGACTTCCCGGGCGATTTTTTTCGCGGCTTCCACGATTTCCGCCCGACCCCCGTAGCTGAAGGCTACGTTAAGTATGTGTCCCCGGTTCGGCCGGGTTTTGGCCAGGATCTTTCTGACCTTGACCCGCAGGTAAGGGGGAAGGTCGAGGAGGTTTCCGAGCATCCGGAAACGGAGCCCCCGCCTTCTGGCTTCGGCCAGGTTCTCCCGGGTCAGGTTTTCGTCGAGGTATTTTGAGAAAAGGGCCTGGAGTCCGTCCACCTCCTCCTTGGGCCGCTTCCAGTTTTCCTTGGAAAAGGCGTAAAAAGTGATACAGGGTATACCCAGATCCAGGCAGGTGTCCGCGATTTTCCGGAGGGCCTGGTAACCTTTCCGGTGTCCCACCAGGCGGGAGAGGCCCCGCTGTTCGGCCCAGCGCCCGTTCCCATCCATAATAAAGGCGATGTGCTTGGGCCGGGACTTTTTCGGGGATAAAGGCTTACTCATGAAAAATCGCTCTCCTGCCGGATGTCATCATAATTCAATTTGGTAAACTTCAACAATTCGCTAAACCCTAACATAAAGGATATTTTATTCTCAATCCGTGCATTTTTAAAATTTTTTTCTTGCCCTATTGACAGGGCTTGGTCAGGTTTGATACACACATATACGTTTTAACCGGGCAAATAAAGAAAGATTATTATCATGTTGGAAATTCGGTTTCATGGTCGGGGCGGTCAGGGGGCGGTGACCTCCGCCGAGATGGTCGCCCTGGCGGCGATTGACGAGGGCAAATACGCCCAGGCCTTCCCGAGCTTCGGACCGGAGCGCCGGGGGGCGCCGGTCCAGGCCTTCAACCGGATCGAGACGGAGCGTCCGATCCGGGTCCGGGGGGAGATCCTCGAGCCGAACGTGATCGTGGTGCTCGACCCAAGCCTGATGGACGTGGTGGACGTGAAGGCCGGCCTCAAGCCCGGGGGCATCGCCGTGGTCAACAGCCGGAAAACCCCCTCTGAGATCCGGGCCAAGCTGAAATTGAACCCCGACCAAAAGGTGGTTACGGTAGATGCCTCCAAGATCGCCAAGGAGATCCTGGGGGTTCCGATCACCAACACCACCATGCTCGGGGCCCTGGTGAAGGCCACCCAGGTGGTGAAGATTGATTCTTTGCTCAAGCCCCTGGAACACCGCTTCGGGCTTCTGACCGAGAAGAATGTCAAGGCCATGAGAGCCGCTTACGATCATACCCGGACCGAGGAATAATATGGCGGACGGACCCTTAACCTGGAAAAATTTTATCGGCGGTTTCGTGGTGGACAAACCGGGGAACGCGGCCGAATACCAGACCGGGGGCTGGAGATCGCAGAAGCCGGTCTGGGACAATACGAAGTGCATCAAGTGCGGGGTGTGTTACATCTACTGCCCGGAACCCTGCATTCGTCAAACCGCGGAAGGTTACTTCGAGTCCGATCTTTTTTACTGCAAGGGCTGCGGGATCTGCGCGCGGGAATGCTGGACCAACGCAATCAAGATGGTCCAGGAGGAAGAGGTATGAGCCACCGGACCGGTCTGGAGGTTTCCCACGCGGCGGCCGAGGCGGTCAAGCTCGCCCGGGTCGAGGTAGTCGCCGCTTATCCGATTACCCCCAACACCCATGTCCCCGAGCGGATCGCCGAGATGGTGGCCAACGGGGAACTGGACGCCGAATTCATCCCGGTCGAGTCCGAGCATTCGGCGATGAGCGCCTGCGTCGGCTCCTCGGCGGCGGGGGCGCGGACCTTCACCGCCACCAGCGGCCAGGGTCTCGAACTCATGCACGAGGTGATGTCGGTGGCCTCCTCGATGCGGCTGCCGATCGTTCTCTCCCTCGCCAACCGGGCCCTCTCCAGCCCTTTGAGCGTCTGGGGGGACCATTCCGACGTGATGGCCATCCGGGACTGCGGCTGGATCCAGGTTTTCGCCGAGAACGGCCAGCAGACCTTCGACCTGCTCCTCTGGGCCTTCCGGGTCGGCGAAGACCCCCGGGTTTCCTTCCCGGTGATAGTGAACTTTGACGGCTTCCACGTCACCCACGTGATCGAGCCGGTTTTCATCGCGGACCAGGCTGAGGTGGACCGGTACCTGCCCCCGTTCAAACCCAACGCGGTCCTGGACCCGCGGCGGCCGGTGACCATGGGGGCCTACGGCCCGCCTTTTATCTACAGCGAAACCAAGAAGGCCCAGGATTTCGCCCTGCACCAGGCGAAAGAAGTCATGCTCCAGGGCTTTGCCGAGTTTGAAAAGATTTTCGGACGCAAATACAACTTCGTGGAAACCTATAAAGCGGAGGGGGCCAAGGTCCTGCTCATGGTCATCGGGAGCTTCGCCGAAACCGCGATGGATCTCGTGGACAAGCTCCGGGAAAAAGGCGAAGCGGTCGGACTGGTCCGGATCAGGCTCTGGCGGCCCTTCCCCCAGGAAGAGCTGCGCCAGGCGGTCCGGGGGGCCGAGACCCTGATCGTGCTCGACCGGGCGATCTCCTTCGGCACGCTCGCGCCGGTGGTTTCGGAAGCCAAAGCCGCCCTCTACCCGGAGGAGAAGCGGCCGAAGATCGTCAGCTTTGTCGGCGGTTTGGGCGGACGCGATATCCGGCTGGAGGAATTTGAATACATGGTGAAAAGAGGGATCGAACTGGCCCAAAAAGGCCAGGAAGAGATCTATGAAACGATTGGAATCAGGTAATTAATTTTATGGAAAAATTTTCCATTTACGCCCCGCGCCTGGTCAACCCGGAAGAGAACATCGCCCCCGGGCACCGGGCCTGTATCGGCTGCGGGGAGGTCCTGGCGGTCAGGTACGCGCTCAAAGCCCTGGGCCCCAACGTGATCGCCGCCAACGCCACGGGCTGCATGGAGATCATCTCTTCCTGCCTGCCCACCACCTCCTGGAAGATCCCCTGGATCCACGTTTTGTTTGAAAACGCCTCGGCGGTGATCTCCGGGGTCGAGGCGGCCCGTAAAGTCCTCGCCCGGCGGGGAAAGATTCCCCCCGGCCGGGTCTTCTGTCTGGCCATGGGCGGCGACGGCGCGACCAGCGATATCGGGCTCCAGTCACTCTCCGGGGCCCTGGAGCGGGGGCACGATTTCCTATATATCTGTTTCGACAACGAGGCCTACATGAACACCGGGGTCCAGCGCTCGAGTTCCACCCCCTATGGCGCTTCGACCACCACCGCCCCTCCCGGCAAGCTCAGCGTCGGACAGTGGAGCCAGAAGAAAAACATGGCGGCGATCGCCGCGGCCCACAACATTCCCTATGTAGCCACGGCCTGTTCCAGCTATCCCTTTGACCTGATGGCCAAGGTGAAGAAGGCGGCCGAGGTTAAAGGCCCGGCATACGTGCACGTGCTTTCCGTCTGCCCGACCGGCTGGAGACACGCCACGGATATCACCATCCAGATGGGACGGCTGGCGGTGGAGAGCGGGATTTTTCCCCTTTACGAAGTGGAAAACGGCAGATACAAGCTGACTTTCGATTTCCCCAAGCTCCGGCCGGTGAAACAGTATCTGAAACTCCAGGGCCGGTTCCGGCATCTTAAAGACGAGGAGTTGGACAAAATCCAGAAGCAGGTCGACAAGGAATGGCAGAAAATAAAATCCCTGGTGGGAATGGCCGGGGAGAAAAAGCCGGTCCCGGTTCCAACACAAGCTGAGAGCAAGGTGCAAGGAGCAAGGCACAAAGAGCAAAGCGCAAAGGGCAAAGCACAAGGCGCAAAGGGCAAAGCGCAAAGAGCAGAGCGCCAGAAATTAAAAACATCTAGAACCAAGGCCAAGCCCAAGCCCGCCCGCCGGCCGAGGAAAAAATCCAGACCATCTCCCCGCAGAGGCAAGAAATGAAAAAGGCCGAGGTGGATAAAATCATTAATTCTTACGGGGCCGACCGCTCCCAGGTCATCGCGATCCTGAATGAGGTTCAGGACGAAGAGCGGTATCTGCCCGAGGAAACCCTGAAACATATCTCGGAAAGGCTGAAACTTCCGCTGGCCCAGCTCTATTCGATTTCCACCTTCTACCGCGCTTTCAGCCTGGTCCCGAAGGGAAAACACCAGTGCACCGTCTGCATGGGAACAGCCTGCCACGTGCGCGGGTCCGAGCGGGTCCTCTCCGAACTCGAGCGGGTTTTAAAGGTTAAATCGGGCGAGACCACCAAGGACAGGGAATTCAGCCTGGACACGGTCAACTGCGTGGGGGCCTGCGCCCTGGGCCCGCTGGTGATCGTTGACGGCGAGTATCACGGAGGCGCGTCCCCCAACCAGGTCGCGAGCATCCTGGGAAAAGACAAATCCACCGCCAAGGCCAAAAAGTAATGAAAAAAATAAATAACTACCAGGAGCTGGAACAGCACCGCCAGCAGTTGAAGAAAGAGACCGATCCCTCCCTGGTTTACATCTCCGTCTGCGGAGGTTCGGGCTGCCTGGCTTTCGGAGGCGAGAAGGTCGCCGCCGCCCTGGAGAAGGAAATCAAGAAAGCGTCTTCGGTGAAGGCGCAGCTGAAACTGACCGGCTGTCACGGGTTCTGCGAGAAGGGGCCCCTGGTAGTGATCCGTCCCCAGGGAATCCTCTACGCCAAGGTCAAGCCCGAGGACGCGGCGGAGATCGTTTCCGAAACGATCGTCAATCAGAGAATCATCGAACGCCTGGTCTACAAAGATCCGGTCTCCAAGCAGAGAATCGTCAAGGAAGAGGATATCCCGTTCTATAAAAATCAGAAACGGATTATTTTCGGCTCCAACGGCTTCATCGATCCCACCAGCATTGACGATTACATCGGGATCGACGGCTACTCCGCCCTGGCCAAGGTTCTGAAAGGGATGAAACCCGAGCAGGTGATCAGCGAGGTGGAAAAGGCCGGGCTCCGGGGCCGGGGCGGCGGAGGCTTTCCCACCGCCCTCAAGTGGAAGACCTGCCGGAATGCCCCCGGTGAGCCGAAGTACGTGATCATCAACGCCGACGAGGGCGATCCCGGGGCCTATATGGACCGGAGCGTGCTCGAGGGCAATCCCCACAGCGTTCTCGAGGGCCTGATCATCGGGGCCTTCGCGATCGGATCCTCCCAAGGCTTCATCTATATCCGGCACGAGTATCCCCTCGCCCTCCGGAACTTCCGGACCGCGCTGGACCAGGCCCGGAAAGCCGGTTTCCTGGGTAAGAACATCCTGGGAAGCGGGTTCAGCTTCGACGTCCAGGTCAACCAGGGCGGCGGCGCCTTTGTCTGCGGGGAAAGCTCGGCCCTGATGGCCTCGATCGAAGGAAAACTCGGGGAACCGCGGGCGAAATACGTGCACACGGTCGAGCGGGGCATCTGGGACAAGCCGAGCAACCTGAACAACGTGGAAACCTGGGCCAACGTGCCCCTCATCATTAATAAAGGCGCCGACTGGTACGCCAAGATCGGCACCGAAGGCTCCAAGGGCACCAAGATTTTCTCCCTGGTGGGAAAGATCAACAACACCGGGCTGGTCGAGGTGCCGATGGGGGTGACCCTCAAGCACATCGTTTTCGATATCGGCGGGGGCATCCCCAACAAGAAGAAATTCAAGGCGGTCCAGACCGGCGGCCCCTCCGGAGGCTGCCTGCCGGAAAGCCTGCTGGACCTCCAGGTGGACTTCGACCGCCTGACCGACGCCGGCTCGATGATGGGTTCGGGCGGGATGATCGTGATGGACGAGGACACCTGCATGGTGGATGTGGCCCGCTATTTCCTGAACTTCCTGAAGGACGAGTCCTGCGGGAAGTGCACCCCTTGCCGGGAGGGGATCAGGCAGATGCTGGCCATCCTCAACCGGATCACCGAGGGGAAGGGGCAGGAAGGCGACGTGGAGCAGCTCGAGGAGATGTCGGGCGGAATCATGGACGCGGCCCTCTGTGCGCTGGGCGGCACCTCTCCCAACCCGGTCATGAGCACGATCAAATATTTCCGGAATGAATACAATGCCCACATCCGCGACCACAAGTGCCCGGCCGGGGTCTGCAAGGCGCTGGTAACCTACTCGATCGATCCCCAGAAATGTATCGGCTGCGGGGTCTGCCTCCGGAACTGCTCGAGCGGGGCGATCAAGGGCGCGAAGAAAAAGCCGCACAAGATCGATCCCAAGAAATGCATCAAGTGCGGGATCTGTTACGAAGTCTGCAAATTCGCTTCCGTGAAACGGAGCTAAGGCGGAAAAAATGAGTCACCAGGCAACCACCGCGAGCGAGATCAAGGTTTTAATTGACGGGCAGGAAGCCCGGGTCAAGCCCGAGACCACGATCTTCCTGGCTGCGAAGGCGCTCGGGATCTCCATTCCCACCCTCTGCCACCACCCCGCGGTCGAGCCTTACGGGGCCTGCCGGGTCTGCACGGTCGAACTCAAGCGGGGCAAGCGGTCGCGGATGGTGACCGCCTGCAATTACCCGATCCGGGAAGAGGGGCTCGAAATCCAGACCCGGTCGGAGCGCGCGCTCCGGGCGCGGCGGCTGGTGCTTGAACTCCTGATGGCCCGCTGCCCGGAAGTAAAAATCCTCCGGGACATGGCCCAGGAAGTGGGGCTCGAGAAGTCCCGCTATCCGAAGGGCGATGACAAGGAACGCTGCATTCTCTGCGGGCTTTGCGTGAATATCTGCAACCAGGTGGTGGGGGCTAACGCGATCGGCTTTGTTAGCCGGGGGGTGGACCGCAAGATCGGGACGCCCTTTCTGGAAAACTCGATGGACTGCATCGGCTGCGGGGCCTGCGCCTTCGCCTGTCCCACCCAGTGCATCTCCATGACCGAGAAAGACGGGGTCCGCAAGATCTGGGATAGGGAGTTCAAACTGGCGGTCTGCCCGGTCTGCGGGAATTATTACGCCCCGATTGACCAGCTCGAGACGATCCGGAAACAGGTCAACCTGCCCCCGGATCATTTCAAGGTCTGCTTCACCTGTAGGGGACTGAAGTTATAAAATCCCAAATCCCAAATCCCAAATCCCAAATCCAAAGTAAATCCCAATCTCCAAATCCCAAGTAAAAATACAGCAATCCCAATTATTGATTTTATAATTCTTTTATCCGTCTGGTTTTTCAACGGCTTTATTCTTATTCGGGATTTAACTTGTAATTCCCCGTGGTCTGGCCACGGGGTTACCTTATTTCTGTCATTCCGCACTTGATGCGGAATCCAGTCTGTTTTTCTGGATTCCCGTTTTCACGGGAATGACGATAAACAAATTCAGGCTTGTTTTGATTATGTGGTAGCCGCAACCTTTTCCTCGACAAGCTCGGGATAAATAGGTTGCGTTTGTTTTTTCGGTGATGATACCCTTAATCTTCCTTGGAACTTTAAACTTTAAACTCTGATTTATGCTGATCGTTAGCGCTTGTTTATCTGGGAGTCTTTGCCGCTGGGACGGAAAAACCAGTCTCGACCCGGAGATCAAACGCATGGTTGAATCGGGGGAAGCGATTGTGGCCTGCCCCGAGGTTTTGGGTGGGCTAACCGTTCCCCGGGATCCGGCTGAGATTGTGGGCGGGGGAGGGGTGGAGGTTTGGGAAGGGAAAGCCCGGGTGGTGACCAAATCAGGCCGGGACGTAACCCGGGAATTCATGGCCGGGGCGAAAAAATTCCTGGAGCTCGCCCGGGAAAAAGGGGCGACCGGGGCGATCCTGAAAGAAAAATCCCCCTCCTGCGGTTTGACCTGCCATCCCGACGGGACCTTTTCCAAATCCTATCGTTCCGGTCCCGGGGTAACCGCGGCTTTGCTTGCAAAAGAAGGAATAGAAATATTATCGAAGTAGATGTTCCTGCTTTTGTTGCCGCTCAATCCGATATGGAGTGCAGTAGCTTGCTACTGCAATGCACAACAACTATCCAAGCTTTTTTTATTGACAAAAAATAATATCTATATCAATATATAGATATAGATATTCTGAGGTTTAAGAAATGAAGCTGACGAAAAAAGCCATGATCCTGTTCGACCCGGAAGAATATTGCCAGGTCGAGAAGATCGCCAAGAAGCAGGGGGTCTCCGTGGGAGCCATGGTCAGGGAGGCGGTAAAGAAAACGATTCTGTCCCGGGAGGATACGAAAAAGGAATTTAAAATGAAAGCGGCGCAGAGGTTTGTACAGGCGGAGGAGGAAATACCGGATTGGGACGAGGTGGAAAAGATTATTGAAAAAAGCCACATTCGGTGAGGTTGTCATTCCGGGCTTGACCCGGAATCCAGATTTTTTTTCTGGATTCCTGCTTTCGCAGGAATGACGATCTTGAAGATTACCGCAATCAGGAAATGATCTTTGTCGAGTCATAAAAAAATCTTTCTGGACACCAACGTTTTTCTCTACGCCCGGGGAAAGGGCCACCCGTATAAAAATCCCTGCGCGCGGCTGATCCTCGCGATGGCGGACGGGTCTTTCACCCGCGAATGGGGCGCGCCGGCGGTGGATTCGGAAGTCTTCCAGGAGATTCTTTATTTTTATTCCCAGAGGGGAAACCCGCGTTCGGGGCTCGAGGTCTGCCGGGATCTGCTGGTTTTCAACCTGGAAATATTCCCGATCGGTTCCCTGGAAGTGGAGAGGATGATTGAGCTGGGAGAGAAATACCTCGGAAAGGGCCTGCCTCCGCGGGACCTGATCCACGCGGCCGCGATGCTCACCCACGGGATCGATGTTATTATCTCCGCCGACACGCATTTTGATATTATTGAAGGGGTTCGGAGGTTAGATCCGGCTCACCCCATTCCGTCATTCCGCACTTGATGCGGAATCCAGTTGTTTCTCTGGATCCCCGCTGGAGTTTATCCCGCACTCTAATGCGGGACGGGGATGACAAAATAGGGAACGGGAATGACAAAAAGAGTCTGGATTCCTGCTTTCGCAGGAATGACGGATGAAAGGCTGGATTCCCGATGGAGTTTATCCTGAGCATAGTCGAAGGGCGGGAATGACAAGCAAGGAGAACGGATTTAAAACACTAATGTATTAACAACTTGATCAAATCGTAAATCTGGGGCAAAATGACATAATTAAATATATGTTTAAAAAGCCTATATTAGTAATAATTTCAGCCCTGGCATTTCTAAGTCTCAGCCCGGGGCTTTCCCCAGCCCAGGTCCCGACCGGGGGGGAAGAGCTCGCGGCCTGGGAGAACCTGGTCGCCCCCCTGGCCCAGCTCCGGGCCCTGGAAGTCCAGGCCCTGAGCCGGATCCGCAACTCGGAATGGAGCGAGGCCGAGAACGCCCTGAACGCGGTGGAGGAATCCCGGGTCAACCTGGGGCAGAAGAACCTGACCCTTTTCGCGCAGGCGCTCTGCCGGGAGGCGGTCGAGTCCGGGACAAAGAAGAAACAGGGAGAAAAGGCCATGAAGATTCTGGCCTGGGCGGAAAGAATGGCTCCCGGGCTTCCGGACGTGGATTACACCCGGGCCCTGTTGCTGGTGAAAGGAAAGGTTTTTCGCCCCACCCAGGCCATCGAATCGCTAATCGACGGAATTAAAAAGACGATCAAGGAGACTTCCGGATCGGCTTTTTTAACCTTGAATCTCCTGACCCGGGTTTTGATAGCCCTGGCCCTGGTGTTTTTGTTGTTCGGTCTGATTTTAATTTCCAGAAATCTGAAATGCCTGAATCATGATTTTTCCCATCTTTTTCCATACGGAACCGCTCCCGCAGTAACCTGGGCACTAACGATCCTGATCTTTCTGGCTCCCCTGATTTTCCGGATCCCCCTGCTCTTGACCCTCGGGATCTGGATTGCCATCGGGATCTGCTATGCCCGGCCATCCGAGCGCTGGGTGGGGGGGCTGGCCCTCATATTTTTGGCCGGGCTGCCTTTCGCGTTAACTTCCCTGAGCACGCTCCTGGTCAATTTAAACGAACCGGGACTCCGGGGGATTATCCAGATGGAGGAACGGGAATGGGGAAGACGGGACGTGGAACAGCTCGAAAAATGGGTGGCTGATCACCCCTCCGATCCGGAAGCCGCCTTTGCCCTGGGTTCGGTGCTGAAAAAATTGGGTGATTGCACCCGGGCCCTTTCCCTTTTCCAGGTGGCGGAGGGAAAAAAGCAACTGGCGGCGGCCGTGGCCAATAACCGGGGTAATATTTATTACGCCCTGGGGGAAAAGGATCGGGTTATTCCCCAGTATCAGCAGGCGATCGGTCTTAATCCGAATCAGGCCTCCGCTCACTACAACCTGAGCCAGCGGTTTTTTGCCGAGGCCCGTCTTTCCGAGGGGCAGAAGGAGCTTTCCCGGGCCAAGGAGCTCGATCCGGCGATGGTGGAATGGTTCAGCCGGGTGGGGAACCCCCGGATCGCGAACAGCTACCTGGCGGACGAAAGTATCCCCCGGAGCCTGATCCAGAGCCGTTTGGGGGTTCGCAGTGAGAAACAAGCGGAGCTGGAAGAGTTGCTGCAGACCCGCCTCTTCGGCGGTTGGGTGCCCCAGAAGGTGCTGGTTTTTTATGCGGTTCTGGGGATTCTTGCCCTGGTGTTCGTCTTCGTTCTTTCCCGCCTGGGTCGTTCGCTGGCCTGCCCCCGATGCGGGATGATCGCCTGCCGGCGCTGTCACCGTTTTGCCCAGGTGGAAGGTCTTTGCTCCCAGTGTTACTTCGTATTCGTCCGGAAGGGGGGGATTGACCCCCAGGAACGGGTGATCAAGGAATTCGAGATCCAGAGATACAACCAGAGGAAGAAGTGGCTGGCGCGGTTTCTCAGCCTGCCCCTTCTGGGTTGCGGGCATTTTATCCGGGGTAAGTGCGGCCGCGGGTTACTGCTCAACCTGATTTTCTGGCTCTTGGTCCTCAAACTGGTTTTGCCCCGGGAGATCTTTCCCGGACCGTTCTCCCTGGCCTTGGGAGCCGAATGGGCGGGGATGGTCGGGTCGATCGCCGGCCTGGTAATTATTTACCTGATCGGGTTGGCCAGCCTGATTTCCGGGGAGGAAGAATAATGGCTTTAAAGGGGACCCTGAAAGATTTCGGGATCGCGGATATCTTTCAGCTGATTGCCCACCAGCAGAAAACCGGGATTCTCGACCTGGCGCGGGACGAGGAGCAGATCCAGATCGTTTTCGAGGACGGATTCGTGATCATGGCCGAACCGAAAATGAAGCGCAAGGGAGAGAAGCTGGGTGAGCTTTTACTCCGGAGCGGCTTGATCGCGGAAAAGGACCTGGAGGAATCCCTGGAAGTCCAAAAGGAGACCCTGCAGAAACTGGGCGATATCCTGATCGAGCGGGGGGTCTTGAGCAAGGACGGCCTGCGCAAGGTCCTGCGGCTGCAAACGGAAGAAACCCTCTTCTCGGTTTTACAGTGGACCGACGGGTTGTATGAGTTCCATCAGATGCCGGTTCGTTACGAACGGGATATTTACCGCCAGATCAGCGCCGAGCACGTTTTGATGGAGGGCTACCGCCGGCTGGATGAGTGGAAGGTGATCCAGAACGATGTTCCCACCCCCGAGATCGTCTTCACCCTGGGTGACGAATCTCTTCCCCACCTGGAGGAAGGGAAACTGAACCTGGAACGGCGCGAATTCCGGAAATTAAGCGAGGAGGAAAAGAAAATCCTCAGCATGGTGGACGGCAACCGGACGGTCCGGGAGATCCGGGATTTAAGCCTGCTGGGGGAGTTCGAGGCCATGAAAGCCTTGAGCAATCTCCTGAAGGGAAAATATGTCGAACCCGTGCGGCAGGAAGCCGAGGGAAAAGCAGAGGGGGCGGCTCCACCCCTGCAAGCCCCGGGCTACCTCAAAATTGCGGCGGGTACGCTCCTGGTCCTCGGGCTCTGGCTTCTGGTCCTGGGCCTGGGTTTTTCTCCCGCCTCCATTAAGCTCGGCCCGGGGGTCCCGGAAATGACCCGACCGGACACTCTGAAAATAATCTGGGTAAACGGAATCCGGGATCAGCTGGACAGCGCCCTGGAGGTTTACCGGATCAGCGAGGGAGGTTACCCGCTGAAACTCGACGATTTAGCTCCGGGAGGAATCTTCCGGTTCCCGCGTTTTTACGGGGGCCCGGCCCGGAATTTATTTTACCTGAACCGAGGAAATAATTACCTCCTGCTCCTCCCGAAAATTTAAACCCGAAGCTGAATCATAACCATCGGAATCATTGGACAATTTACAGGAAGATTGTTTGTCTAGGACTACTTTCTAAAATTAAAAAAATGAGCCCCCTCACTTTGATCCTCTCCCCCGGGGGGAGAGGGAAGGGTGAGGGGGAAAATTTAACTTGTGACCGAGATAAATTCCAATCCTGACGCGACATGCGAAATCGCGTTTGCCGGGGACAATCTCTTCCGGGAAATCTTCGGAGAGCGGGATGAAAATCTCCGCTTCCTGGAGGCGAGCTTCCAGGTTCGGATCGGATTCCGGGGGGAAGAAATCCGGGTCATCGGGGAGAGCGAAAAGGTCAGGCGGGTGGAAAAAATATTCCAGGATTTCCAGACCCTCCGCCGGCAGGGGATCTCCCTGGCCGCGATAGATTTTCAGTACGCGGTCCGGACCCTACAGGAGAATCCGGAGGCGGATCTGGCCGGCATTTTTTCCGACAACATTTTCATCTCGATCAAGGGCCGGCGGATTACCCCCAAGAGCTTGAACCAGAAACGTTACGTCGAGGCGATCCGGAACTGCGATATGGTGATCGGGATCGGTCCGGCCGGGACCGGGAAGACCTACCTGGCCATGGCGATGGCCCTTTCCGCCCTGCTCCGGAAAGAAGTGCTCCGGATCGTCCTGGTGCGGCCGGCGGTGGAAGCGGGGGAGAAACTCGGATTTCTCCCCGGGGATATCGCGGAGAAAGTCAACCCCTATCTCCGGCCGCTTTACGACGCCCTCCATGACATGATGGATTTTGAACGGGCCAGCCGCCTGCTGGAACGGGGGGTGATCGAGATCGCACCCCTGGCTTTCATGCGCGGTCGGACCCTGAACGAGAGTTTCGTGATCCTGGACGAGGCCCAGAATACCACCTCGGAGCAGATGAAGATGTTTCTGACCCGCCTGGGGTTTGGATCCAAGGCGGTGATCACCGGGGATATTACCCAGGTCGACCTGCCGGGGGAGAAGATGTCCGGCCTGGTCGAGGTGCAGGGGATTTTAAAGGAGGTCGAGAAAATCCGGTTTGTCTATTTTTCCGAACGGGATGTCGTGCGACATCCGTTGGTGCAGGAGATCATTAAAGCTTATGAAATTTTCGAGACCAACTCCCGGGAAAGCTCCGGACGGGGCAAGGGATCTTCCCGAGAACCGAAACGAAGCTGAAACCCAGCGCCTGGTTTGGCCGCCGAGCCGGCTCCAGGGGATGAAAAACTGGGCGAGGGAAAAACTCCGGGCGGATACTACCCTCAACCGCTGGATCCTGGCCGGGATGATCGCCGTTCTGGCGGCGATCATCCTGAGCCCCAACCTGAGGTTGCTGCGGGTCCGTTATCAGGTGGGGGAGGTGGCCGACCGCAATATCAAGTCCCCGGCGGATCTTCTGCTTGAGGACCGGCCCGCGACCGAGAAGAAGAGGGCCGAGGCGGAGGAACTGGTCTCCGCGGTCTTCGATTATGATGCCGGGCTCAAGGATCGGTCCGTCGAAAAAGTCCGGAAGATGATGCAGACCGGGAGGAAAAATCTCGCGTCCCGATCGCGGTTAAAAGACCGGACCCTGGCGGAAGCCCAGATGAAAAAGGAACTCGAGGAAGCCCTGGGCCTGCCCCTCCCCGAGGAGGAAATCCGCGTTCTGACCGCCCGCCGCTTTTCCGGCCAGCGGGAACAGAAACTGGTTGGGCTCGTGGCCGGGGTTCTCAGTGAACGGATCGTCCCGGACCGGGAAGCGATTTTAAAGGAGTGGGACCGGGGAATCATGATTCGCACCATTAACTGGCCGGCTCCAAAGGTTTCCGAGACCGGGGAACTGGTCCGGGCCACCCTCCCTCCCGAAATCATGCTCTCCGGCGACGAGATTACCCAGGTGATTGATCTGGCGGAGGCCCGGGCGGTGTTAGCCCAGAAAGCCCGGGAGGTCTGGGCGCGCCTGCCCGGCCCGGAAGCCGAGGTTCTTAAAGGGCTGGCTATCCGCCTGATCTCACCCAACCTGACTTTTAACCAGGCCGAGACGGATGCGCGCCGATCCACGGCCCGGGAAGAGGTCAAGCCGGTGCTGTTTAAAATCAAGTCCGGGGAGATGATCATCCGCGAGGGCGAGGTGGTCCGGGAGGACCACCTGCTTAAGCTTAGGGCCATCCGCGAGGAGCAGAGTTATGCCAACTTCGTGCAGGTCGCACTGGGAATTTTCGGGCTCAGCCTGGCGCTCGTGGTTTTTCTCTTCCGCTTCGGAAAGCGAAATGTAAAAAAGTTTAACGTGGGTTTTCCCGACCTGGTTTTTCTGGCCGTGGTTTTGCTTTCCACCCTGCTGGCGGAGCGTCTTTACCTGGGGCTGGTCAACGCCGGCCAATGGCCGGCGTTCCTGCCCCGGAGCGCCTTCGGTTTCGGTCTTCCCGTGGCCGCCGCGATCATCCTGGTCCGGATGCTGATTAATTCCGAGACCGCCCTGATTTTCGCTTTTATCCTGGCACCCCTGGCGGGGACACTTTTTGCAGACAACCTTTTCTTTACCATCTATTTCCTGATCGGGGGAATCCTGGGGTCCGACGAGGTCCGGCACTGCGAGCAGAGAATCAAGGTGGTCAGGGCGGGGGTCTGGGTCGGGTTTGCGAACGTCGCAATGGTCCTGGTTTACCGCCTGCTCCGGGGGGACATTCTCGGCGTGGGTGTTCTCTCCGAATCCCTCTTCGGATTCGGGGGAGGATTGGCGGGGGCGATCCTGGTCACCGGAATTCTGCCCCTGGTCGAATACGCCTTCGGGTATACCACCGACATCAAGCTTCTGGAGCTTTCCAACCTGGAGCATCCCCTGCTGAAAGAACTCGTGGTCCAGGCCCCCGCGACCTATCACCACAGCGTGGTGATAGGTTCCATGGTAGAGGAAGGGGCCAAGGCCATCGGGGCCAACCCCCTGCTCGCCCGGGTGGCGGCTTACTACCATGATGTCGGGAAAATCTCCAAGGCGGCCTACTTTATCGAGAACCAGAAGGGGGGGGACAACCCCCACAACCGCCTGACCCCGCGCCTCTCCGCCCTAATCCTGATTTCCCATGTCAAAGAAGGAATCAGCCTGGGCCGGACCCATCGAATTCCCTACCCGATCCTGGAAATCGTCGCCCAGCACCACGGCACGAGTCTGATCAAGTATTTTTATGACAAGGCCCTGGCCCTCGCCAACCCGGAACATCCGGAAGTGGAAGAAAAGGATTACCGCTATCCCGGCCCCCGGCCCCAGAGCCGGGAGGGAGGGCTGGTGCTTCTGGCGGACGCCGTCGAGGCGGCTTCCCGGACGGTAACGGATCCCACCCCGGCCCGTCTGCAGGGGATGGTGCAGAAGATCATCAACGGGATTTTTTCCGATGGCCAGCTGGACAACTGCATGCTTACTTTGCGCGATCTCAACGAGATCGCCAAGAGCTTCAACCGGGTTTTGGTCGGCATCTACCATCAGCGCATTGATTACCCCGAACCGGCGGTGAAAGGAGCCCCCTCCGCCAGGGAAAAAGATGAAAATTCAGATCGGAGTCACGGGGAAAAAGACGGCAATAAAGCGAAGGACGATAAGAAATCTGGTCCGGAAGATCTGCACCGCCTGGGGCTTTCCTAAGGGACCCGGGAACCTGCCCGGTGAGCTTTCCCTGGTTTTTACCGACGATCCCTTCATCTCGGAATTGAATCTCCGCTACCTCGGGCGGAAAGGCCCCACCAACGTGCTGGCTTTTCCCCTGTCGGAGGGAGAACCGGAATTTCTCGGGGAAATCGTGATCTCGATGGAGACCGCGGCCAGGGAAGCGAAACGGGCGGGGATCGGCCGGGAGGAAAGGGTGGCGGAGCTCCTGATCCACGGGATTCTTCATCTCTGGGGTTACGATCACCGGGACCAGCGGGAAGCCCGGGCGATGAATCGAAGGGCCCAAGAGATTCTCAAAGCGATAAAAAGTCCGAAGTCGTCAGTCCTTCGACTTCCCTCGGTAGAACTCGGGATAAATCGCTCAGGATAAATTCTAAATCTTAAGTCGAAGAAATAAAGAAATCTAGAAAATAAATTTCATGTCTAACCACGCAATCGCCAGATCGTTCTGGGCGCGTTTTTCCCGGCCCGGCTCGCTGGATTTAAGCCTGGCCTCCGGGGTTATTTTGGTCCTGGCTTTTCCCTATCCCGGGATTTTCCCCCTGGCCTGGGTCGGCTTGATCCCCCTGCTGCAGGCGATCGGGGAGAAAACCCCGCGCCGGGCTTTCTGGCTCGGTTGGGGCGCCGGAATGGTTTTTAACCTGGGGCTGATCTACTGGATCGTGGTGGCGGTTCACATATATGGAGGGGCTTCCTTCCTGGTTTCGCTCCTTCCCCTTTTATTGCTTTCGGCATATCTGGCCCTGTTCTTTGGGATCTTCGCCTGGGGGTTGAGATTTTCCGCCCTGAGGCTCGGGGTTCCTTTTTTCCTTTCCGCACCTTTCCTCTGGGTTGGTCTCGAGTATGTCCGCTCCTTTTTCTGGATCGGGTTTCCCTGGGAAAGCATGGGTTATTCCCAATTCCGGTGGCTAACCCTGATCCAGGCGGCGGAGATCACCGGGGTCTACGGTATATCATTCCTCCTGGTTCTGGCCAATGTGGTGGGCTGGGCTGGGATCCGGTGGCTCCGCGGCCAGGTCCGGGGGAGGGCCTTCGCGGCCGAGCTGGCCATCCTGCTCTGCCTCTGGGGCGGGTGCCTCCTTTTCGGGAAAATCAGGCTTTCGCAATTGGGGGAAACGGTGAAGAAGGGGACGGAGATCCGGGTCGCCCTAATTCAGGGCAATGTCGAGCAGGACATCAAATGGCGGCCGGAGTACCAGGAAGAGACGGTCAATATCTATCTCGGTCTTTCCCGGGAGGCGGCCGCGGCAGGGGCGGACCTGATTATCTGGCCGGAAACCGCCACCCCTTTTTACTATGAAGAGGACCTCAACTTCCGGCCGCGGATCAAGGCGGCGGTCAAAGAAATGGGTGTACCACTCCTCTTCGGAAGCCCCGGGCTGGATCCCCCCCTGAAAACGGGCACGGGTGATTACCGGTATTACAACAGCGCTTTTCTTCTCGACGCTTCCGGCCGGGAAGCCGGGAGGTATGACAAGATCCATCTGGTTCCCTTCAGTGAATATATTCCGATCCGGTGGATTCTGGGGGGGCTGGCCCGTTTCCTCGAAGGAATGGGGGATTTTTCCTCGGGGCGGGAACTTCAGAACCTGGTCTGGGGGGATAAAAACATCGGGGTCATGATCTGTTATGAGGCCATTTTCCCGGACCAGGTGCGGAGGCTCGTAGCCAAAGGCTCCTCTTTTCTGGTAAATATTACCAATGACGCTTGGTTCGGGAAGACCTCGGCTCCCTACCAGCATCATTCCATGGTGGTTTTTCGGGCCGTGGAGAATCGGGTTCCGGTGGCCCGGGCCGCCAATACCGGGGTCACTTCCGTAATCGGGTGGGATGGGCGGATCGGCAGGCAGACCGGGATTTTTACCCGGGGTTTTGTGGTGGACCCGATTCAGACTCTCTCCGCCGGGGGGAGGACATTTTATACCCGGCACGGGGATTTATTTGCTAAAGTGATAATGGTTTTGGCTCTGGTCCTGTTGGTTGGGGCGGGGGTCAGAAAGGAAGGTAAAGGTCGTGTTCCGGGAACTTAGGGAAGATTGGGAAAAACTGAATACCGATTACCGAACCCTGCGCGACCATCTTTGACCTTCCGGGATTGAAACAACGCCGGGAGGAACTGGCCCGGGAAGTGGCCCGCCCGGAACTCTGGCAGGATCCCGGCCGGGCCCAGGAAACCCTGAAAGAGGAAGCCCGGATCCGCCGGGAACTCGAGACTTTCACCCAGTTCGAAGGCGAACTCGAGGAAATCCAGCTTCTCCTTAACCTGGCGGAAGAGGAGAAGGACCTGGCGGAAGGCGAGGCGCTTTCCCTCCGCCTGGAGAAGGTTCGCTCTCAGATGGCGGAAGCGGAAATGGCCCGGACCCTCCCCCCCGAGGATAACCGCAACGCGATTTTTTCGGTGAACGCGGGCGCGGGGGGGACCGACGCCCAGGATTGGGCGGAGATGCTTCTCCGGATGTACCTGCGCTGGGCGGAACGGCGGGGTTTCCGGGTCGAGATTTTGGACCGGACCCCCGGAGAAGAGGCCGGGATCAAGAGCGCCACGGTGGCGGTATCCGGGGAGAACGTTTACGGGTTTCTAAAAGCGGAGATAGGGGTGCATCGCCTGGTCCGGCTTTCGCGCTTTGATTTCAACCAGAGGCGGCACACTAGTTTCGCGGCGGTTTTCGTCTATCCCGAGGTGCAGGATGAGCAGGAGATCATCATCGAGGAGAAGGATTTGAGGGTGGAGACCTTCCGGGCCGGGGGGCACGGGGGGCAGAACGTCAACAAGGTTTCCAGCGCGGTGCGGGTTTACCATCTGCCCACCGGGATGGTCGTAACCTGCCAGAACGAGAGATCCCAGTACCAGAACCGGATTATCGCCCTCCGGATTCTAAAGTCCCGGCTCCTGGAGCAGAAGCGCCAGGCCGAGGAGGCCGAAAAGGAGAAGCTTTACCAGAAGCAGAAGAGCATTGCCTGGGGCAGTCAGATCCGGAGCTATATCCTCCATCCTTACCACCTGGTCAAGGATCACCGCACCGAATGGGAAACCTCGGCAGTGGACAAGGTTCTGGATGGAGACCTGGACGGGTTAATCCGGGATTACCTGCTCAAACATTAAAGGAAAGGAAATGGAAGAGAAGAAAGAGGACCCCCGGGAAATCCGGAAAAAGAAACTGGAGGAGATTCGGGCCCGGGGGATTGATCCCTATCCCAATGATTTTCCGGTGGATCTGGAGCTGAAGGCTTTTGCCGCGCGGTTTTCCGCCCCGGAGTTTCTGAAAATCACCGATCAGGAATTGACCGGGGAGGTATTCTCCCTGGCCGGAAGGGTGATCGCGATCCGGAAGTTCGGCAAGGCGGCTTTTTTTCATCTCCAGGACCAGGAGGGGAAGGTGCAGGGATATATCGAACGGGAAAGGGTCCCGTCCCTGAACTGGGAAATCTTCCGCGGGTTGGACCTGGGGGACCTCGTCGGGATCAAGGGCCGGCCCTTCCGGACCCGGACCGGGGAATTATCCATCCGGGTGGATGAACTTAAACTCCTGGCCAAGTCTTTGCGGCCGCTCCCGGAGAAATGGCACGGACTGAAGGAAGTGGAAATCCGCTACCGGCAGCGGTACCTGGATCTCATCGCCAATCCCAAGGTCCGGGAAATCTTCCGCCGGCGGAGCGAGGTGCTCAACCGGATCCGGGGCTTCCTCACGGAGCGGGGATTCCTGGAAGTGGAAACCCCCATTCTCCAGCCCAAGGCCGGTGGGGCCGCGGCGGAGCCGTTTCAGACCTATCACCAGGCCCTGGGCCAGAAGCTTTTTCTTCGGATCGCCCCCGAACTTTATCTGAAACGCTTGGTCGTGGGCGGGATCGAGCGGGTTTTCGAACTGGGCCGTAATTTCCGGAATGAGGGCATTTCCACCCGGCACAATCCGGAGTTTACCATGCTCGAGTTTTACCAGGCTTATGCCACTTACCGCGATCTGATGGTGCTCCTCGAAGATCTCTTCTCCGGGCTGGCCCAGGAGATCTGCGGGGGGAAAAAGATCGTTTACCAGGGGAACGAAATCGATTTCACCCCCCCCTTCCGGAAATATACCTTTGCCCAGGCGATCCGGGAGATCGGTCAGGCCGGGGAAAGTGACCTCGCCTCTCCCGAAACCATCCGGGCCTTCCTGAAAACCCGGGGGGTAGAGACGGACCCGAAGCTCTCGCGGCCCGAACTCGAGCAGGACATCCTGGAAAAGCTGGTGGAAGACAAATTTATCCAGCCCACTTTCATTTACGATTACCCGGTGGAGGTTTCACCCCTGGCCCGGAGAAAACCGGATAACCCCGCCCTGGTGGAGCGGTTTGAACTTTTCATCGGTGGATTTGAGGTCTCCAACGCCTTTTCCGAGCTGAATGATCCCGAGGACCAGCGGGAGAGATTCCAGGCCCAGGCCCGGGCCTGGGGGGGCGAAGTGGATGAAGATTATCTGCTGGCCCTGGAACACGGGATGCCGCCCACGGCGGGATGCGGGATCGGGATCGACCGGCTCCTGATGATCCTCTCCGATTCGCCTTCGATCCGGGAGGTAATCCTCTTCCCGCTCCTGAAGCCGCTCGATTCCAAAACCGCGCCGGAAGGAGCGGAATAAATCCGGGCATGGGTTTTTCGGAATACATCGCCATTCGCTATCTCCGGGGCACCCGGGGCCTGTTTTCCCTCGGGACCCTGATTTCGATCGGGGGGGTGGCATTGGGGGTGACCACCCTGATCGTGGTGCTCTCGGTGATCACCGGTTTTCATAATGACATCAAGCGAAAGATCCTGGGGACCAACTCCCACCTCATGGTGCTCCGGTCGGGCGGCGGGATGGAGAAGTGGGCGGAAATCAAGGAAAAGGTCAAGGGTTTCCCCGGGGTGGAAGCGGTCACCCCGTTCGTTTATTCCCAGGCCATGGTGACCTCCAAGACCAACGTCATGGGGGTGGCCCTGCGGGGGATCGACCCGAAATCCATCTCGGCGGTGGTGGACCTGGCCCGGAACCTGAAGGAAGGCCAGATCTCCGAACTGGAGCGGAAACGGGAGGTGCCCCCGGGAATCATCATCGGGCAGGAACTGGCCCGGCTCCTGGGGGTAATCCGGGAGGATCGGATTAACCTCATTTCTCCTCTGGGAAGCCTGACCCCGTTCGGCATGATTCCCCGGATGAAGGAATTCCAGGTGGTGGGAATCTTCGACTCCGGGATGTACGAATACGATTCCAGCCTGACCTTTATCCACCTGGCGGAGGCCCAGAAGTTTTTTGACCTGGGTTCCAAGGTCACCGGACTGGAGGTCCGGGTCCGGAAGATCGAGGAGGCCGACCGGATCGGGGCCCAGATTTCTCTCGACCTCGGTTACCCGTTCTACACCCGGGACTGGAAGGAAATGAACCGGAACCTCTTCTCCGCGCTGCGCCTGGAAAAGGCGGTCATGTTCGTGATCCTGATTCTGATCGTGCTGGTGGCGTCCTTTAATATCATTGCCAACCTGACCATGCTGGTAACCGAAAAGGGGAAAGAGATCGGGATCCTGAAAGCCATGGGGGCTTCGGCGCGCGGAATCATGCGCATTTTCCTGTTTGAGGGGTTTATTATCGGCTTCACCGGAACCGTTCTCGGGCTCGGCGGGGGATTGGGCCTCTGCTGGATCCTAAAACGCTACCATATCATCGAGCTTCCCGCGGACATTTATTACATCACCACCTTCCCGGTGGAAACCCATTTCGGCGAGGTTTTGCTGGTGTGCTGCACCGCCCTCTTCATCAGTCTCGTCGCTACCCTTTACCCTTCGCTCAAGGCCGCCCGGAAAGATCCGGTGGAAGCGATTCGTTATGAATAATGATAGGGAGAGGATTGAATGGTAAGTACTTATGTTCACCGTTCAGGGTTCCCATTCGCTATGCTCAGGGCAAGCACGGTTCAGGGTTAAAGACGGAAGATGCCGAAAGTGTCGAACCCGTTTTTGACGTTTTCCGAAGTTCCTAAACCTTGAACCTTGAACTTTGAACCTAACAACCTGAGTAGTTACAAATAATGAGTGAGATCATCTTAGCGGCGGACAATCTGCAGAGGAGTTACGGCCTGGGGTATACCGAAGTCCGGGTCCTGAAGGGGATCAACCTGAGGCTTCCCGCCGGAGCGGCCGTAGCCCTGGTGGGGGCTTCCGGGGTGGGAAAATCCACCCTCCTGCACATCCTGGGGGCCCTGGAGACCCCCAGCTCGGGCCGGGTGCTTTTCCAGGGGCAGGATTTGCAGGGGATGTCGGAAGGGGAAAGAGCCCGGTTCCGCAACCGGACCATCGGTTTTCTTTTCCAGTTTCACCGTCTGCTCCCGGATTTTACCGCCTGGGAAAATGTTCTGATCCCGGCCCGGATCCGGGGCGGGTCCATCTCGGATTTCGCTCCCCGGGCCGAGGAGCTGCTGATCCGGATCGGTCTTAAGGACCGGTTCACCCACCGGCCGGCCGAGCTCTCGGGCGGGGAGCAGCAGCGGGTGGCCCTGGCCCGGGCCCTGATTCTGAAACCCAAGATCCTGCTCGCGGACGAGCCGACCGGCAACCTCGACCAGGAGAACGCCGAGGTGATCATCAGGCTTTTGGCCGAGCTCAACCGGGAGGAAGGGGTCCTCCTGGTCCTGGCCACGCATAATGAAGACCTGGCCCGGCGGCTGGCCGCCCGGATCCGCCTGAAGGATGGTCAGGCATTTATCGATCAGGTTCCCGAAAACGATCCCGCCTATCGCGGGATGGTAGAGGCGATGACCTAGAGGATATCGTTTGGATACGGATTGCGGCGCGCAGAGGAATGGGAACCGGTTACATCTGAAAGGAAAACAATTCCTCTGCCTGCTCGCGCTCGGTTTGATCCTCGGGCTGGGCTTCCGCCCCGGTCCGGCCGGGGGGGAGGAGGCCTGGATCATCCGGGAGGTCCGGATCGAGGGCACCCACCGGGTGGATCCGGACGCGGTCCGGATGATATTAAGTTCCCGGGCCGGCCAGGTCTTTTCCCCGGAAGTGCTCCGGGAGGAGGTGAAAAAAATCTTCGCCCTGGGTTATTTTGACGAGGCCTGGGTGGAGGAGGAAGAAATCCCGGAGGGGGTGATCCTGATCTTCCGGGTGAAGGAAAGACCTTGGGTGCGGGAGGTGTCCATCGAGGGCAAGAAGAAGATTTCCGAGGAAAAAATAAAAGAGGTCATCTCGGTCAAGCTGCGCCAGCCCCTGAATATCTGGGCGGTGGAGGAGGATGTCAAGAAAATCGAGAAACGTTACCGGGAGGAAGGCTACTACCACGCCCAAATCCAAAGCCGCATTGTTCCCGTTTCGGAGGGCGAGGTGAAGGTGGTCTACCAGATCCAGGAGCGCCGCAAGGTGGTGGTCCGGAAGATTTCCTTCTCGGGAAACTCCGCCTTTTCGCCGGAGGAGCTGGTAACCGTGATGGAAAGCCAGGAGTACGGGGCTTTCTCCTGGATCACCGGCAAGGGCGCCTTCAACCGGGAGGCCCTGGACCTGGATCTCGAACGCCTGCGCGCCCATTACCTCGACTGGGGCTATATCCAAGCCAAGATCGCCGGTCCTTTCCTGCTCTTCGGACCGGAGCGGGACTGGGTGGAGATCCACTTCGACGTGGAAGAAGGGGAGCAGTTCTGGGTGGGCCAGGTGGGCGTGCAGGGCGAGTCGCCCCTGACCCAGGATGAAATCATGCCCTTGCTGAAGACCAAGGAGGGAAAGATTTTTTCCCGTTCCCGTTTGAGCGAAGACATATACCTGGTCACGGAAAAATACGCGGACATCGGTTACGCCCTGACCGGCGTGGAACCGCTCTCCCAGGTTGATTTCGAGAAGCGGAAGGTGAATATCAACCTCGCGGTGGACAAGGGGGAACTGGTTTACGTGGACCAGATCCGAATCCAGGGCAATACCAAGACCCGGGACAAGGTCATCCGCCGGGAATTGCGGCTCCGGGAAGGACAGCTCTTCTCCGGCACCGATCTGCGGGAAAGCCGGAGGCGGGTTTACGCCCTGGGTTTTTTCGAGGACGTTAATATCAATACCGAGCCGGTAGGCAAGGATCGGATGGCCCTGACCGTATCGGTGAAGGAACGCCCGACCGGGGCGGCCAGCGCCGGGATCGGCTACAGCTCGGTGGACCGCCTGGTGGGGACCGCCCAGCTTTCCTTCGGCAACCTGATGGGCCGGGGCCAGCGCCTGCGGTTTATCACCGAGTTTGGGAGCCGCAGGCAGACTTTCGATCTGGGCTTCGAGGATCCCTATTTCCTGGACACCGACTGGAGCATGGGGGTGAATTTGAATAATACCACCCGGGATTATACCGATTATTCGCAGACCGACCGGGGCGGATCGATCCAGACCGGGTATCTCGTTTCCGAGAATACCCGGGTGAACCTCTCCTACCGTTACGACGATGCCACCCTCACCAATCTGAATGAGTCCGTACCCTGGTTTTTCATTGGGGGAAGCACCTCCAGCATGACCCTGGGTGTCTCCCGGGATACCCGGGACCATCCCTGGGACCCGACCCGGGGAAACCTGGAATCCGCTTCCGTCGAGCAGGCGGGTCTGGCCTGGGGCGGGGAGAACGAGTTTTACAAGTTTTCGCTTCTGGGGCGCATTCATTTTCCCCTGCTTTTGGGCTCGGCCCTCATGTTGAACGGGAGAATGGCATACGGGCAGGGATTTTCCGGGAAACCGCTGCCCTTCGCGGAGCGGTATTTCGTCGGCGGCTTGAACAGCGTCCGGGGTTTCGATTACCGGACCCTAGGGCCGGAGGTAGAGGTGCCCAATATCTATTCCGATCCCGCCTCCTACTCCACCAAGATGGTCTGGGGAGGCAACAAAATGGTGGTTTTAAACGCCGAGCTGCTGATCCCGCTGATCAAGGAAGCGGGGATCAAGGGACTGGTGTTCTTTGACGCCGGGAACGCTTATAACGAGTCCGAGCAGTTTTTCAGCCGGCCTTTAAGAATGGGCTACGGTTTCGGTTTCCGCTGGTTTTCTCCGATCGGACCACTGCGCTTTGAATGGGGCTACCCGATTCAAAAGAAGTCCTGGGAGAGGGCCTCGGTTTTTGAATTTTCCATCGGCACGTTTTTCTAGAATTAAGAGAGAGGAGGAACAATGCGATCAAGGATGATCTGGGTGGGAGCAATTTTACTGGTGTTGGGATGGGTCGGCTCCGGGCAGGCCGCCGACAAACTCAAGCTTGGATATATCGATATCCAGGAGGTTCTTCTGAATTCCCGGGCGGGCCTTGAGGCCAAGGGGACGCTCGCGAAGGAATCGGAGGAAAGGAAGAAAATCCTGGAGGACAAAGACAAGGAGCTGAAAAAACTCAAGGAGGAGCTGGATCGGAAAGGATCGGCTCTGTCCTCCGAGGCCCGCTCCCGCAAGGAAGCGGAACTCTCCCGGAAACAGGATGAATTCCGGGAACTGCTTTCCAAGATGGAGATGGAACTCCAGCGGAAGGATTACGAGCTGACCCAGACGATCCTCAAGGGCCTGGAGGGAATCATCGAGAACCTGGGCAAACGGGGCAAGTACGACCTGATCCTGGAAAAGAACGAGGGGACTGTTCTCTACGCCCCCAAGGATTATGATATTACCAATCAGTTAATCAAGCTCTACGATGAGGAAAACCGGACCGAATCGAAGAAATAAACCGGCGCCGGCGGGTGGGGAGATGACCTTGGCGGAGCTGGCCCGCCTGCTCGGGGGTGAGCTTTGCGGTGATGGCGGCGTCCGGGTCTGTCGGGTGAGCCCGCTCCCGGAGGCCGGTCCGGAAGCCCTGAGCTTTGCCGTTGACGACAGGTATTTCCCGGCGGCGCGGGCTTCCCGGGCCTGCGCTCTGGTCGTGCCCCAGAGGATTCCCGACCTGGACCGCCCGCAGATCGTCGTGAAAAACCCCTGCTTAGCCCTGGCGCAGGCGCTCCGGATTTTTTCCCCGGAGCCGGAGATCGAGCCGGGGATTTCGCCCCTGGCCTCGGTTTCCGATTCCGCCGTCCTGGGCTTGGGGGTGAAGATTCATCCTTTTGTCTATATCGGGGAAGGGGCGAAAATCGGGGCCCGGTCGGAAATTTATCCCCATTGCTACCTTGGACCGGGAACGGAAATCGGGGAGGACTGCCGGATTTATTCGCGGGTTTCCATCCGGGAAGGCACCCGGATGGGGAGCCGGGTTATCGTCCAGGACGGGGCGGTGATCGGGAGCGACGGCTTCGGCTATGCCCGGGAGGGGGAGGAATATCGCAAGATCCCCCAGGTCGGGATCGTGGAGATCGAGGATGAGGTCGAGATCGGCGCCAATGTCACCGTGGACCGCGCCACCCTGGGCCGGACGCTCATCCGGAAAGGGACCAAGATCGACAACCTGGTCCAGGTGGCACACAACGTCGAGGTGGGGAAAAACACGATCATCGTGGCCCAGGTGGCGATCGGGGGCTCCTGCCGGATCGGGGACGGGGCGGTCCTGGCCGGGCAGGTGGCGGTGGCCGATCACGTGGAGATCGGGGCCGGGGCTCAGGTGGGGGGGCAATCCGGGGTCCTCCGGGATGTCCCTCCGGGAGCCAAGGTTTCTGGGACCTACGCAATGCCCCTCTCCGACTGGCTCCGGGTCCAGGCGATCCTGCCGAGACTGCCCGCGATGTGGAAGGAGATGCGGGAGATCCGGGAAAAGCTGTCCCGGAACGAAAAGAGCGGTAGGGTCTGTTCCCCGAACAGACCGAAAAAGATCAGGAGCAAAAAGAAACCCAGCAGGGGGAGAAAAACTTGATTCATCCAATGGCGATCGTGGGCCGGGAAGTGGAACTCCTCGGCCCGGTGGAAATCGGCCCCTTTTCGGTGATTGTGGGGAAGGTCCGGATCGGGGAAGGAACCGTGATCCATTCCCATGTCCGGATCGAGGGCGAGACCGAGATCGGGAAGAACAACCAGATTTTCACCGGGGCCGTCCTGGGGACCGCGCCCCAGCACGGCAAGTACCAGGGCGAGAAGACCGTGCTCCGGATCGGGGACGGAAATATCATCCGGGAATATGTAACCATGCACCGGGGAACCGGCCTGGGGGGCGGGGTAACCTCGGTGGGAGATGAGAATTTTTTGATGGCCTATTGCCATATCGGCCACGACTGCCGGGTGGGAAGCCGGGTGGTCATGGCGAACTCCAGCCAGATTTCCGGGCACGTTCTGATTGAAGACGAGGTGGTTTTTTCCGGGCTGGTTGGGGTGCACCAGTTCGTTCGGATCGGCCAGCTGGCGATGATCGGGGGAGGCGCAATGGCGGTGATGGATGTTCCCCCCTTCGCGATCGCGAACGGCGACCGCGCCCGCCTTTACGGGATCAACCGGATCGGACTGAAACGGAAGGGGCTTTCGGTGGAGGCCATCCGGGCCATCCAGAAGGCCTACGAGATCCTCTTCCGCTCCGGCCTCCGCCGGGAAGAAGCCATCCAGAAGGCGGAAAAAGAGATTTCCCCCTCCCAGGAAGGGGGAAAAGAAGTCCAACATCTCCTCGTATTCGTCCGGGGCTCGGAGCGAGGCATTACCCGCTTCCGGCCCTCAAGGCCAGAATCAGACTCTCCGGATCCCGAATAAATCCTTAACTTGCAGCTCCCCGCGGTTTCTGCCGCAGGTAATGCAATAATTCAGACTTCTCAAAACTTTTCCTCACGCTCGGCCCGCAGGAAATCGAAACAATCCCGGATCTCGGGTTAAGCATCGTTTCCGGTGGTTTTTTGCTGTGGAAACCAGCGCGTTGGTATTCTATTCTGATTTTAGGGGGGATATAATATTACAATCCATGACGGTAACCAAGCTCGAAAATGACTGTCTAATAGTTAGGAAAGGGGCTTAATTCTTGGATGGAAAATTAAAGGTTGGGGTGGTCGGGGTCGGCTATATCGGATTTCACCGGGCCCAGAAGTATCAGGATATCCCCGAGGTCGAGCTGGTGGGGCTGGTGGATCCGGACCCGGAGGTCAAGGAGAAAGCCCAGACCCTCGAGGTTCCTTATTTTCCCAGCCCCGCGGAGATCATCTCCCGGGTGGACGCGGTTTCAATCGCGGTTCCCACCCCCCAGCATTTTGAGATCGCCCGCGATTTTCTGCGCCGGGGCAAGCACGTCCTCCTCGAGAAGCCGATCACCGGCATGGTGAGCGAGGCCGATGACCTGATCCGCCTGGCCCGGAGCGAGAAGGTGGTCTTGCAGGTCGGGCATACCGAGAGGTTCAACCCGATTGTGGAGGCGATGTCCGGCCGGGTGAAGGACCCGCGCTTTTTCGAGATCCACCGCCTCTCCCTTTTCCATGACCGGGGCACCGAGGTGGACGTGGTGATGGATATCATGATCCACGATCTCGACATCGTCCTGGAACTGGTTCCCTCCCCGATCAAGCAGGTGGTTTCCATCGGCGTCCCGGTCCTCTCGCCGCTCGTGGATATCGCCAATGCCCGGATCGAATTTGAAAACGGGGCGGTGGCCAACCTGACCGCGAGCCGGGTTTCCCTGAAACGGATGCGGAAGATCCGGGTTTTCCAGATCGACGGGTATCTTTCCGTCGACTGCGAACGCCAGGAGGGGGTTTATTGCCGGCGGGTGAACGCGGATGACGGGGGTTCCTCCGAGCATAAAATCGAGGTGGAAACCCTGGAGGTGAAGAAACGAGACGCCCTGGCCGCCGAGACCCAGGGATTTGTGGATGCGGTCCGCGGGAAACGCCCGCCCCGGGTGGGAGGTGAAGAAGGGAAAAGGGCCCTGGCCTTGGCGGAGAGGATCATCGAGGGTTTCAAGCAAAGCATCTCCGCCCTCGAGGGATTAAACAACCATCCCTACCTGTTCACCTGGATGAACCGCGCTGCCGGTCCGAACGGCTCGAAAAGCTAAAACTCTACGTTCGACTTACTTGGCGTTGATCCGGAGCTGTCATTCCCGTCCCGCATCAGAGTGCGGGATAAACTCCAGCGGGAATCCATCTTGAAAACACTGGATTCCGGATCAAGTCCGGAATGACAATCAAAGTAAAGGGATTTTCGATGCACTACGCCGGATTTGAGTGAAATAAAATAAAAAGTTGGGACTTGGGGGGGATAAAAGAATAAACCCCTAACACCGTACACCCGACACCCAACCAAATTAATCTGGAAAAAAGAAATGTCCCGGAGGAAAACCTATTCGCTGAAGACTCGAAAGAGCAAAGTGCGGCTGGAGGATTTCGCCCGGCCCCCGGGACCCGTTGGTGACCGGAAATTTTCAGGGTTCATTCAAAACCTGCCGAATCTTCTGTTAGCCAAAGATTTCCGCGAATTTATAAAAAGGATAGGGGAGGCCCGAAGCCAGGAAGGCTTGATCTTGTGGGGGATGGGAGCTCACGTGATCAAAGCCGGGCTCTCCCCGGTGATAATAGACCTGGCCCGGCGGGGTTGGGTTCACGGGATCGCCTTGAACGGGGCCGGCCTGGTTCACGATTTTGAGGTGGCCCGGGTGGGCCGCACCTCGGAGGACGTCGAGGAGGCTCTGGGCCGGGGCGAATTCGGCTTCGCCCGGGAGACTGGAGAAGAGATTAACCGGGCTATCAACGAGGGGGTGGAACGAGGGCTGGGGTTGGGGGAAGCGGTGGCAGAATATATCGCAGAAGACCGGCAATTAAAGATTAAAGGTCAAAGGTCAAAGGTCAAAGGGAAAAATCCGGAAAATCGTCAATCGTCAATCGTCAATCGTAAATCCGATAAGTTTCCATTTAGAAAATACAGCATCCTGGCTGCGGCTTACGAACTAGGCATCCCGGTTACCGTCCACGTGGCGATCGGGACGGATATAACCCATCTCCATCAGGATTGCGACGGGAAAGCCCTGGGGGAGGGCAGCCTCCGGGATTTTCATCGTTTTGCCCATCTGGTCTCCCGGATGGAGGGCGGGGCTTATCTCAATCTGGGCTCGGCGGTGATCCTGCCGGAGGTTTTCCTCAAGGCCCTGGCCTATGGCAAAAATCGAAAAGGGAAGAATTTCCTGGTCCGGAAAGGCATCACTACCGCCACCTTTGATTTTCAAAAGCAGTACCGAGAACTCGTCAACGTGACGCAGAGGCCGGCGCGGATCAGCGGTCCCCGTTCCCGGGGGTATTATTTCCTAGGCGCGCATGAAATCATGATCCCGATGCTGGCGTGGGCCCTGCCATAATGCGGAATGAAAAAAAACAGGGTTCCAGGGGCCCAGGGTTCAAGGGTTCGAGTAGGGCAAGGCTTTAGCCTTGCAGTAAACGTTTTGAGACTAGAGACCAGAAACCGGAAACCTAGATTTGGATAATAACGGGCGAAAGAAAATTTTGATCGTGGCCGGGGAGGCCTCGGGGGATCTGCACGGGGCCAACCTGGTGCGGGCGCTCCAGGGGCGGAACCCGGACCTGGCTTTTTTCGGGGTCGGCAGCCGGAACCTGCGGGCGGCCGGGGTGGAAATTCTGGCGGACTCCTCCGAGATCACGGCGATGGGTATTACCGAAGCCCTGGCCAAGCTCAGGCAGGGGCGCCGGGTGTTTCGGAAAATTCTTGACCGGGCGGAAGCTTCCCCCCCGGATCTCGCGGTCCTCATCGATTCGCCGGGGTTCAATCTCCGCCTGGCGGGTTCCCTGAAGACGCGGGGGATCAGGGTGATGTATTACATCGCCCCCCAGGTGTGGGCCTGGGGCCAGGGACGGATCAAAAAAATCTCGGAGCGGATTGATCGTCTGGTTTCCATCCTGCCGTTTGAAAAGGAATTCTTCAGTCAGTTTGGGATCCCGGTGGACTTTGTCGGGCACCCGCTCCTGGACCTGGCCCGGGAGAGCCGGAGCCCGGAGGAATCCCGCTTAGTTTTCGGGATCAAGCCCGGGGAAAAGGTGATCGCGCTCCTGCCCGGCAGCCGCCCGGGGGAAATCGCCCGCCTGCTCCCGGAGATCCTGGGCGCGGCCCGGAACCTTTCCCGGCAGAGGCCGGGTCTGCGCTTCCTCCTGCCGGTGGCCAGTTCCCTGAATCCCCAGGCGATCGTGGAGTCGGTGCAGGCCCGAGGATTGGGCGACGCGGTGTCCGTATTGCCCGGGGAAGAAATTTATAATGCCCTGGGGATTGCGGAACTGGCCCTGGTGGCTTCCGGAACCGCCACCCTGGAAGCGGCCCTGATCGGATGTCCGATGATCATTCTTTACCGGGTGAGCCGCCTGAGTTACGGGATGGGCCGGATGCTGGTCAAGGTCAAGCACATCGGCCTGGTCAACCTGATGGCCGGGCGGGAGGTGGTCCCAGAGCTTTTGCAGGGAGAGGCCCGGGCGGAAAGAATTACCCGGGAAGTGGAAAGGTTTTTAGACAACCAGGAGCTAAAAAACCAGGTCAAGTCCGACCTGGGCCGGATCCGCGCTTCCCTCGGCAACCCCGGGGCGGCGGGGCGGGCAGCCCAGATCGCGTTGGAAATGCTGGAAACCAGGTCGTAGGTGATAGGTCAAAGGTCAAAGGTGAAAAGTCGTGGTCGAGCTTGCTCGACATAAGGTGGTTGGGTTGTTAGGTGGCTTGGTGGTTAGAAAGAAATGCGGAATGCGGAATAAAAAATAGTTTCGAGTTTCGGGTTTATGGTTTCGAGTTAAACCCTATGCGCCCTCCGGGACGTAGTCCTACGGGACGGAGTCTATGCTCTCTGCTCCTTGCTAAAAAAGACCAGAAAGACCAGATAGACGAGATAGACAAAATAGACTAAAGAAACCTACGACCGGTGACATGTCATTAAAAATGGAACAATCTAAGCGCAACCCATATTTTCGATTGCTGGAATTCGTCCGACCCTATTGGGCCGGTTTCCTTGCCGCTTCCCTGGCGATGGGGGCGGTTTCGGGCCTGACCGCGGCCCAGGCCCTGGTGGTCAAGCCGGTGGTGGACGGGATTTTCATCCAGCGCGAGCTGGCGGTCCTTTTCAATCTGGCCCTGATGGTGATCGGAATATTTTTTTTTAAGGGATTTTTCACCTACCTCCAGGCTTACTGGATGGGGGGGATCGGGCAGCGAATCGTGAATGAGCTCCGGGACCGGCTCTATTCGAAGACGCAGTTTCTGCCCGTGTCTTACCTGGACGATACCTCGAGCGGGGTTTTGATTTCCCGCATTACTTACGATGTCCAAATCACTCAATCGGCCCTGACCAGCGCGATCACCGGACTGGTCCTTGACTGCCTGACGATCGTCGGCCTGGTGATCATAGTTTTCCTCCGCAGCCCGATCCTGGCCGCCACCGCCGTCATCGTTTTCCCGGTGGTGGTTTTCCCCATTCTGGGTTTCGGCCGGCGGGTGAAGCGGCTTTCCGGGGAGGGACAGGTCCGGATGGGCCGGATCAACACCCTGATGGTGGAGAGTTTTGCCGGGTCACGGATCGTCAAGGCCTTCGGGATGGAGGAATACGAGTCGGCCCGCTTCCGGGAGGAAAACCGGAAATTCCTGGATCTGATGATCAAGGCGATCAAGATCCGGGCCCTTTCCTCCCCCTTGATGGAGTTTTTCGGGGCGCTGGGCGCGGCGGCGATTATCGTGGTCGGGGGGAAAATGGTGATCTCCGGGACCATGACGCCGGGAGATTTCGCTTCTTTCATGACTGCCGTCTTTCTGCTTTATCAACCGATCAAAAGGCTGAATAACGCCAACCAGGCGATTCAGGAGGGAGCGGCCGCCGCCGAGCGGATCTTCGCCCTGCTAGATACCCCGGGGGAAGAAGTCAAAACCGGCCGGGAACTCCAGGGCCCGAATGAAGAGATTCAATTTCGGGATGTGTCTTTCCGGTACCGGGATGAATGGGTCATGACCGGGATCAACCTGAAAATCAGGAAGGGAGAGGCGGTGGCCTTCGCCGGGGCCAGCGGGGTGGGGAAGACCACGCTCATGAATCTTCTTCTCCATTATTACGAGCCCACCCAGGGGGCGATTCTGATCGACGGGGTAGATTACCGGGAATACTCGCGGGAGTCCCTCCGGCGGAGGATCGCGCTGGTTTCCCAGCAAACCGTGCTTTTCAACGATACCCTCCGAGCTAATATCGCCTACGGAAAACCGGAGAAAGGCAGGGCGGAGATTGAAGCGGCGGCCCGGGCCGCTTACGCCCACGATTTCATCATGGCTTTTTCCGAAGGTTACGACACGGTAGTCGGGGAGCGCGGGATCAAACTCTCGGGCGGGCAGGCCCAGCGGATTTCCATCGCCCGGGCCCTGCTCAAGGACGCCCCGATCCTGATTCTGGATGAGGCGACCTCTTCCCTGGATAGCGAATCGGAGGCTATCGTGCAGAAGGCCCTGGAAAACCTGATGCAGGGGAGAACCACCCTGATCGTGGCTCATCGTTTTTCCACTATCCGCAAGGTGGACCGGATCCAGGTCCTGGCGGAAGGCAGGATCGTGGAAGAGGGCACCCACGCCGATTTGCTCAAGATGAAAGGGGAGTATGCCCGCCTTTACGAGGCCTCGCGGGAGGAAGAGGAGCGGGCCCAAATCAAACCGGGCCGGGAAAATTCCTAATGACTAATGTCGAATTTCTAATGAATAACCAATGACGAAATTCTAATGAATAATCCAGATCGAATTTCTAATTCAGAGTTTATTAATTGGTCATTGGTAATTGGGATTTAATTAGACATTAGAAATTAGGAATTAGTAATTTTGTATTTCCCGGTCATGGTTTGGTTATTGGTAATTTTCCAAAGAGGATTCTCTGAATAAAAAGATCAAAGATTGGTTGCTCGACCGGTTGCCTCCCGTGATCTGGGTGATCCTTACCGGGATCAAGAAAACCCTTTTCACGCGGGAGCTGTTCCCGGAACGGATCGACCAGTTCTGGCGGAAAAAAGTCCCGGTGATCGTCGCCTTCTGGCACAGCCGGATGGCGGTTCTGCCTTTTGTCTACCGGGGGCGGGGGGTGAAAGTCCTGATCAGCCCTTCCCGCGACGGGGAATTGGTCAGCCGGGTGCTCGGCCACTTTAATTTTGAGACCATCCGCGGATCCAGCAGCCGCCAGGGGGCGGAGGCGCTGAAAAAACTCGAACAGGCGATTCAGGAGGGGTTCGACGTGGGGATCACCCCCGACGGCCCCCGGGGACCGGCCCGGGAGATCAAGCCGGGAGTAATCGAGCTGGCCCGGAAGACGGGCGCCCCGATCGTCCCCTTGACCTTCGCTTCCGGGAGAAAGATTCGTTTTAAAAGCTGGGACCGGTTCGAGTTTCCCCTCCCTTTTTCCCGGGGTTTCTACCTCTGGGGCCAACCTTTCTGGGTGAAGCCCGAGGCCAGGGAGCTGGAGCAGGAGAGGAAGGATTTGGAAAACCTGATGAACCGGTTGACCGGGGAAGCCGATCAGCGGGCGCGGGAAAAAAACGGCTCCCTCCCCGGTTCCGCGTTTTACTTTTTTTACAGCCTGGTTATCTGCGGGTTTTTTCTGCTGACCTCTCCCTACTGGCTCATCTGGCTCTGGCGTAATCCCCGGGAAAGACAGGGTCTTCCGGAGAGATTGGGCTTCCATCTCGACGACCGGAAGCTCACGCATCCGGTCTGGGTTCACTGCGCTTCCGTGGGGGAACTCGAAGCGGCCAAGCCCCTGCTCTCCCGGCTGATCTCCGGGCGGGGAGAGGAGGGGGTGGTGATTTCTTTAACCAGCGCCACCGGGAGGGAACAGGCCCGGAAACAGTTTCCCGGGGTTCGGAGTATTTTTCTGCCTCTGGATCTCGGATTTCTGGCCCGCCGGGTCCAGAAACTGATCAACCCCCAGCTCATCGTTCTTTTTGAAGCCGAACTCTGGCCGAATTTTCTCCGCTCCGCCCGGAGGCTCGGGATTCCGGTTTGCCTTTTGAACGGCCGGATCTCGGAGAAGTCGGCCCGCGGATACCGCCTGGCCGGGTCCTTCTTCCGGGAATTTACCGGCGGGATCGATTTTATCGGGGTCAAGGGCGCGGAGGATTCCCACCGGCTGATCTCCCTGGGCATCAGGCCGGAAAAAGTCGAGATTCTGGGGGATTTGAAGTGGGCCGGTGACCATTCCTTTCCGGAGGGCAAAACCCCGGAGTTTCTGGAAACGATCCGGGACCGCTTTTCGCCCCGGACCGTGGACCCGGTACTGGTTGCCGGTTCCACCCACCCGGGCGAAGAGGAAATTATTCTCCAGGCTTTCTTGAAATTGTCGGGCCGGTATCAGGGCCTCAAGCTGATCCTGGCCCCCCGGAAATTAAATCGGGTCGGGGAACTCGAACGGCTGTTAAAAGAAAACCGGGTGGATTTCTGGCTCCGCAGTCAGATCCAGGTCCAGAATGGCCCGCCCCCCCCCGTCCTGATCCTGGATACTATGGGTGAACTGCGCGAGGTTTATTCCCTGGGACGGGTGGTTTTCGTGGGGGGGAGCCTGACCCCCGTGGGGGGGCACAATCTGGTGGAAGCGGCCTTTTGGGGTAAACCGGTGCTCTTCGGGCCTTTTATAGAAAAACAGAAGGAGGTCGCGGAGCGTTTTCTGGAAAAGGGGTTTGGATTCCTGGTCAGGGAACCGGCGGAAATAGTGTCCAAGGTTGGTGAACTGCTCGATGATCCCCGGCTTTCCCGGGAGTTGGGGGAGAAAGCCCGGGGTTTTGTCCGGGAGGAGGGACAAATTCTGGATCGCTATTTCGACTTGATCAAGCCTTATCTGGAATAAAAGAACAGGGTTCAAGGTTCCCAGGGTTCCAGGGGCCGAGGGGGAAGATAAAGTTTAAATGTCAAAGCTCAAAGTTTCCTACGACCCCGAATGGGGTCTCAGGACGAGAACCCCAGAGGGGCAAATAAAGTTCAAAGCTTAAATGACCGAAATTTGACATTTAGATTTTGACATTCATTTGGCATTTGGATTTTGAACTTTGAACTTTGAACCGTGAACCATATTTGTAATGTTTAACGTTCGTTGGGTTTTCACCCGGATCATTTTCAAATTGGAACGATTCTGGCCCCGCGCCGCGCGGAACCCGCTGGGGGCGGGTCTGCTCGGGTTGTTTTCCGGTTTTTACTTCCTGGGCCTCCTGGCCCGGGAGTTTTTTTTCCGGTTCGGGCTCATTCAGCCCCGGACTTTCCCGGTGCCGGTTATTTCCATCGGCAATCTGAGCCTGGGCGGTACGGGGAAAACCCCCCTGGTGCGCTTCCTGGCGGAAAAGTTCTATCTCCTGGGGATGCCGGTGACAATTTTGACCCGGGGCTACGGCCGGAGCGGAAAAGGGGAGAGGATAATTTCCGGAGCCCGGGAGAAAGAACCCGATTTCGAAGAGGTGGGGGATGAGCCGATCCTGCTTTCCCGCTGGCTTCCCGGGGTAACCATCGCAATTGGCAAGGACCGGGGCAAATCCGGAGAGTTATCTTTCCGGCGGGGAAGCCCACAGGTTATTTTGCTGGATGACGGTTTTTCCCATCGGCGGTTGAGAAAGGATCTGGAGATATTGATGGTTCCGGCCCGGCCGGAACCGCTCGATCTCAAGCTTTTTCCCCGAGGCACCCTCCGGGAGCCTTTCTCCGGGATCAGGCGGGCGGACCTAGTGGTGATTTCCGGGGAGAATCCCGACCCGGAATGGCTGGCGGAACTGGCCCGGAGGCATCCCGGCGGGGTTTTCTTCCAGGCGCGTTTTCAAATCGTTCAATACCGGCCGCTGGGCATACCAACCCGGCCGGGGCCAAATCCGGAAACGAGACCGGCGGGGTTTTTCCGGGGGCGGTCGGCCCTGGCGCTGGCGGGAATCGGCAATCCGGGTTCTTTCTTCGCTTCCCTCGAAAAAGAAGGGGTCGTAATCCGGGAAAGGCTGGTTTATCCGGATCATTTTCCCTACCGGGAAAATGACCGGGCCCGGATCGAGAACCTGGCCCGGGAAAAAGAAGTCGATTTGATTCTGACCACGGAGAAAGACGGGGTCAGAATCGAGAAGCTGCTGCGCTCGGGACCCGCCCGCGATCCCGGGTGGTGGGAGGTTCGGGGGAAACTTGAGCTCGCGCGGGGAGAGGAATTTTTCCGCCTGATCCAGGCCCGGCTCCAAAACCGGACCCCGGCCATTTTTATAGATCGGGACGGCACGATCAACGAGGAGAAGGGGTATCTCACCCGGCCGGAGGATCTGAGGATTTTACCCGGAGCGGATGATGCCATCCGGAGAATAAACGCGGGCCCCTATCTGGCGGTCCTGATTTCGAACCAATCCGCGTTGAACCGGGGCCTGGCCAGCGAGAGCCGGATCCGGATGGTGCATCTGAAACTGGAGGAATTGCTGGGTTCCGGGGGTG
>Ga0315295_10000361_pt1 | contig 38775 bp, 31 predicted proteins | sample YL17G14_0_MG_FD_204453 | JGI IMG/M metagenome (GOLD analysis project Ga0315295, IMG submission 204453) | Sediment microbial communities from Yellowstone Lake, YNP, Wyoming, USA - YL17G14_0 | ecosystem: Environmental > Aquatic > Freshwater > Lake > Sediment | place: USA: Wyoming | collected...
CTGCGCGTGGCCGCGGCGGCGGCGCTCCAGCGCGGCGAGCGCGCCGAGGCGGTGCTGCAGCGCGCGCGCGCGCGCGTCGAGACCGCGACCTCCGACTGGATCGGCGCGCGCGTCGAGCGCGCCGGGCTGCGCGCCCCGTTCGCCGGGCGGGTGCTCAGCGCCTCGACGCCGGGCCGGTGCGGCGCACTCCTGCAGCCCGGCGACACGGTGTGCGTGGTGGGCGACTTCTCCCGGCCGCGTGCGGCCGCCATCGTGCAGGAGGGCGATCTCGACGACTTCCGCGCGGGGGCGTCGGCGCGCGTGCGGCTGCGCGCCCGGCCCTGGCAGGGCCTGGACGGGCGGGTGGCGGCCATCGAGGCGCTGCCGCTCGACACGGGCGCCACGCGCGCCTACCGCGTGTGGTTCGACCTCGAGACGCGGCGCGACGACCGTTGGGGGCCCCTGCGCGCGGGCCTCACCGGCGTGGCGCACATCGTGACCCCCGCGCGCCCGGCCGCCGCGCACGTCGTGCGCTGGCTGGCGCGCTTCCTGCGCGTGGACCTGTGGGTGTGAGATGAGCCCGAGACGGACGCGACCGCCGGACGCCGACCCGCAGCTCGAGCTGACGCGGGCCTACGAGATGCTGGGCCAGATCACGAGCCGTCTCATGCTCGTCAACGAGGCGGTGGAGGCCGCCCTCTCCAGCCACGAGCGCGCCGAGGTCTCGGAGCGCTTCCTCGCGGTCGCCGCGCGGGGCCTGGAGGTGTCGCGCGCCGGGCTCTTCCTGGTGGAGCCGGACGGCTTCTCGGTGGGCGCGGTCTTCGGCCTGTCGGCGGAAGAGCACGACCTCCTGGTCTCGAGCCAGCCCGACATCGACGCCTGCACCGAGGCGGTCGAGTCCGGCCGGGCGTGCGTGGTGGATCGCGAGCTGGCGACGGACGACGCGCTCGAGGCGGTGGAGCGCGGCCTGTACGGCGAGCCCGGCCCCGAGGAGCGCGAGGAGGCGGATGAGGACGCCGGGGTCGGGGACGAGGTGACCGGCGCGGAGGAGGCCGCCGGCCCGGAGGAGTCGCCGGAGGCGGACGAGGAGGGCGCGGAGGACGAGGACGAGAGCCCGTTCTTCGGCATCTACCTGCCCGTCAGGCTGGACGACGAGCCCGTCGCGGTGCTGGGCCTGGGCGCGCGGCTGGCCGGGAAGCCGTACGACGGGGACGACCTCCTCTTCCTGAGCCACCTGCTGCGCCAGTTCGCGGTCTCGGTCCAGCGCGCCACCCTCCTCGAGCGCGGCCAGGAACACCTGGAGGAGACCGAGGCCCTGCTCAAGGTGAGCCGCGAGATCACCTCGACCCTCGACCTGGACGCGGTGCTGCGCGCGGTCGTGAACACGGCCGGGGCCGTGGTCGAGATCGACCGCGCCGAGATCGCGCTGCTCAAGGGCGAGAAGCTGGCGCTGCGCGCGGTCTCAGGCCTGACGCGCCTCGACGCCGACCAGGCCGAGGAGTACCGGCTCGAGCGTCCGCTCGAGTTCCTGCGCCTCGAGGGGAAGCGCCTGCAGATCGCCGCGGCGGACCTGCCGGGCGCGGCGGACCTGCCGGGCGCGGCCGTCTTCCGCGAGTACTTCGAGAACCAGGAGATGCGCGCCTTCATGGCGCTGCCGCTCAAGGACGACCAGGGCCTGCTGGGGTTCCTGTGCCTCGAGTCGCGCGGCGAGTCCTGGGAGGTCGAGCCCGAGGAGGGCGACGCCATCGACATCCTGGCGGCGCAGACGACGATGGCCGTGCGCAACGCCCTGCTCTACACGCAGATCCCGCTGCGGGGCGTGGCCGCCCCGATGGCGCGCATGCGGCGCCGCGTGGGGGCCATGGACCGGCGCGCCCGCCGCAACGCGCTGGTGGTGGGGACGCTCGCGCTGCTGGCGCTGCTGCTCCCGCTGTTCCCCGAGCGGGCCGCCGGCCCGGCCGAGGTGCTGCCCCTGCGCTACCTGGGCGCGCGCTCGCCCATCGAGGGCGTGGTGACGAAGGTGCTCGTGCGCGGCGGCGAGCGGGTGCGGGCCGGGCAGACGCTCGCCGTGGTCCAGGACCTCGAGCTGTCGGGGCGCATCGCCGAGCTGGCCAGCGAGGCCGAGGGCGTGCGCCGCGAGGTGGCGGCCGCCCGGCATGCGTCGGACTTCGCGGCTTGGCGCGCGGCGCAGATCCGGCTCGCGGCGCTGGAGGGAACCCTGGCCTTCGAGGAGCGGCTCGCCGGGGGCGGGCGGCTCGCCGCCCCCTTCGAGGGGCAGGTGCTGGAGTTGGACCTGGACCGGCGGGTGGGGCAGCACATCGGGCGGGGCCAGGCCTTCTGCACCGTGGCGCGCCTCGACTCGGTCCGCGCGGACCTCGAGGTGCCCGAGGAGCGCATCGGCCGCGTGCGCGTGGGGCAGCCGGTCGTGGTGAAGGTGGTGAGCTACCCGACCCGCACCTTCCGTGGCCGCGTCACCGAGATCGGCTGGGAGGGCGAGCCCGACGCGAAGGGCGTGGCGCGGTTCCTGGTGCGGGCGGCCATCGCGAACCCCGGCGAGGCGCTGCGGCCCGGCATGACGGGGGCGGGGCGCGCGATCGTCGGCTGGCGCCCGCTGCTGTTCGCGGTGTTCGAGCCGCTGGTGCGGGCGGCCCAGATGAGCTGGTGGTAGAGCGTGACGGGCCGGTGCGGGCAGGCTTCACCCCGCGTCGCCGCCGCGCGGATTCCACACCTGACTTCCGCAACCGTTGCGGATGTCGGCGGCGCGCGAGCGTGACGCGTGGCGCCGTCCCATCGATCGTCTCGCGCGGACGGGCGCGTGGATGGCGCACGCGCTCACAGGGACGGCCCGCGCGGGTGTCTCGGCACGGCGGCTGCAACGCCGCTCCGCCGGTCGTTCCGATGAACGACGGAGCGCATGGACCCCAACCAGGAGGATAGGATCATGGCCAAGAAGCCCGCGAAGATGAAGGCCAGTGGCACGAAGGCGCGTGCCAAGGCCGCCACGAAGACCTCGCTCCGCGCCAAGGCATCGCTCCGCATGAAGGAGTCGCTCCGCATGAAGGAGTCGCTCCGGGCGAAGGACGCGCTGCGCGCGAAGGACGCGCTGCGCGCGAAGGACGCCCTCCGGGCCAAGGACGCGCTGCGCGCGAAGGACGCCCTCCGGGCCAAGGACGCGCTGCGCGCGAAGGATGCGCTGCGCGCGAAGGACGCGCTGCGCGCCAAGGACGCCCTGCGGTTCAAGACCGAGGGCTAGTCACCGGGCGAACGTGCGGCATCCAGGGAGGCCCCGGCCGGGATCCGGCCGGGGCCTCCTGGCGTGGCGGCGGGATCAGCGCGCGCGCAGGAGCGAATCCGCCGCCCGCAACGCGTCGCCGTACCCGGCCGGCAGCTTGCCGAAGCGGCTCCGCAGCGCCTGACCGTCCCCGCCGGCGGCGCGCAGCGCGGCGGCCACCTTGCGCACGCGTGGCGCCGCCAGCCGCACCAGGTCCTCGTCACCCGCCACGGCGCGCGTGGCGGCCCCGGTGTCCCCGCTGGCCTCGGCCAGCGCGCGCAGGATCTCGCCCGTCAGGTAGTACGAGAGCGCCGTGCGCTCGCCGACCGGCACGGGCTGGCCGGCGCGCCGCCTGCGCTTGAGCATGCGCTCCGCCTCGACCAGGTTGAAGCGCGCCGCGCGCGCCAGCTCGAGCACCCACTCGCCGCGCCGTCCGGGTCCGCGCCTGGCGGGGCCTCCGCCGCGTCGCCCGCCGGCCCAGGGGGGCTCCTCCCCGGCGTGCTGCCGGCGCCACACGGCCTCGAGGTCCGCCAGCGTGATGTGCCCGCCGGCCCGCGCCCGCACCGTGAGCGTGGCCGAGAGGTTGGCCAGCTCCCGCACGTTCCCGGGCCACGCGTGGCTCTCGAGGGCCTCGACGACGTCGCGGTCCACGGTCCACTCGGGCACGCCCAGGTCGCGTCCCTGCTGGACCAGGAAGTGGCGCAGCAGGGGCACGAGGTCGCCCGCGCGCTCGCGCAGGGGCGGGACGCGGATCGCGAACACGTCGAGCCGGTAGTAGAGGTCCTCGCGGAAGCGCTTCGCGGCGACCTCGGCCCACAGGTCGCGGTTGGTGGCGGCGACGACGCGCACGTCCACCTCGACGAGCGACTCGCCTCCCACCCGGCGGAAGCGCCCCTCCTGCAGCACGCGCAGCAGGCGCGTCTGGAGCTGCAACGGCATGTCGCCGATCTCGTCGAGGAAGAGCGTCCCCCGGTGCGCCATCTCGAAGGCCCCGCGCCGGTCGCGGTGCGCGCCCGTGAAGGCTCCTCTCACGTGGCCGAACAACTCGCTCTCGATGAGCTCGTGAGGGATGGAGCCGCAGTCCACCGTCTCGAAGGGGCCGCCGGACCGGTCGGACATGGTGTGGATGGCGCGCGCCGCCACCTCCTTGCCCACACCCGACTCCCCGGTGAGCAGCACCGGGAAGCGCGTGCCGGCCACGCTCACCAGGTCCTGGCAGACCTCCAGCAGCGCGGGGCTCTCGCCCACCATGCCCCGCAGCGCCGGGTGCTCGCGGCGCAGCGCCTCGATCGAGCGCGCGGGCCGCGCCGCGCCACGGGCCCGCTCGGAGCGCTCGGGCTCGGGAAGCGACGAGAGCGCCTGCGAGGCGAGCGCGCCGATGGAATCGAGCAGGGTCCAGTCGGGCGGCTCGTCCGACCCGCCCGCGAGGCGCGGGCCGAAGACCAGCAGGGCGAGCAGGCCGTTCGTGTCGGGGATCGCCACGCCGGCGGCGGCGGTGAAGTCGCCCTTCAGGCGCTCGCCGGCGGGTCCGAGCACCCGCGCGTCGTCGTCGGTCAGGGGGAAGGCGCCCTGGTGCAGGATCCACTCGCGCGCCGCCTCGGGCAGCACGAGCGTGTCCGAGCGCCGCTCGTCGTCGAGGCCGGCCGCGTAAGCGAGTCGGTAACGGCCGCGCTCCTGCGCCAGGAACAGGGCGCCCGAGGACACGCCGAGGGCGCCGAGCCCCGCCAGCACGATGCGCTCCGCGGCCTGCCGGCGGTCGCGCGCGCCCAGCAGGGCGCGGGCGATCTCGTAGAGCGTGGACAGCTCGCCGATGCGGCGCGAGGGGTCGCCGTTCGCTGGACGGGGGGAGGTGGGGGCCATGCAGCTCTCCGGGGACCTCCGGGTCATGCTCGGGGGAGCCGACGGAAGGGACGTTAGCAGAGGCGTGCAGGGCCGCGCTACGGCGAAGGCGGGCCGTGCGCGGCCGCGGGCGCGGGGAGGGCCGGAGGAAGGCCCGGCCTAGGAGGCCGCCCCCAGCGCCCGCGCCACCTTCGGCAGGCTCACGTCGTAACGGTACGAGACGTTCATGTGACCGTCGTCGTACTCCTCGTGCTCGTGCGCGATGCCCCGCTCGCCCAGCCGCCGGGCGAGGAGGCGCGCCCCGTGGTGGAGGTGGAACTCGTCCTTCGTGCCGCAGTCGAGGAACAGCAGCCGCAGCGCGCGCAGGGCGTCGTCGTGCCGGTCGAGCATCACGAGCGGGTCGTGCTCGAGCCACCGGCCCCAGACGTCCTCGCGGAAGGTCCCGGTCTCGAGGTCGCAGGGCAGGTCGATGCCGAACGGGGGTGTGGCCGGGTTGGGCGAGTAGGCCGCGGCCATGCCCAGCACGTTGAGCGTGGCCATGTCGTCGCCGTTCCTCTGGCGCTTGCCCTCGAACCGCTCGAGCCAGGCCGCGACCCCTCCCGCCCGCTGGACCTGGGTGCAGAACCCGGGCACGTCGCCCCGGTAGCAGTAGTCGAAGTACATGTCGCCGCTGTGGCAGGCCACGGCGGAGAACAGGTCCGGGTGCTTCATGGCGAGGGTGAGCGCCCCGTAACCCCCCGAGGACTTCCCCACCACGCCCCGGTGCTCGCGGCCCGCCTTCGTGCGGAAGCGGGCGTCCACCCAGGGGACCAGCTCCCCGACGACGTGGGTCTCGTAGCGGCCCGTGGCGCTCGAGTCCAGGTACTGCGAGCCGCCGAAGCGCGTGAAACAGTCGGGCATGACGAGGATCGCCTCGCCGCAGCCGGCGGCGACGAGGGCGTTCATGCGCTCGTCCAGCGGCGGGGACCAGGGGTTGTCGTTGAGGAGCCCGCGGCCGCGGCCGGTGAAGCCGGCCAGCACGAAGATCACCGGGTAGCGCCGGCCGGGCGCGCCGTCGTAGGACGGCGGCAGCCAGACCGGCACCGTGCGCACGCGCGGGTCGCCGGCCGGGTTGTCCCTCAGCACGGTGCTCTCGAAGCGCTCCAACACGACTCTGCCCGGCTCCATCGTGCCTCCCTCCCGGCCCGGGACCGTCCGCGAGCCCGCGGCCCGTGAGCGGTCCGGGCCGGGGCCGCGGGCGCACTATAGGCCGCGTCCCCCTGGACCCCAAGGCGGACCCCCCGCGCCGGGGGAACCCGGTGCAGCCGCGCCTAATGGCCCCCGCGGCGCCGGCCGATAACCACCGTGACCCCCCTCCCAGGGAAGCTCCACGCACACCGGCAGGGAGCGCCACGCATGACTTCGCGGACATCATCCAAGCGGGACTCGCTCGACCGCCACACCTGGCTGCTGTGGGGGCTCACGTTCGTCGTGGTCCTGGCACTCACGCTGGCGGTGCCGCTCCTCTACCTGCCCCTCGTCCGCCTCCTGCGCGACGAGTCGGGACAGCTCACCCAGGAAGAGCTGCTCGCCATCGTGGGGCTGACCGGGCTGGTGGTGCTCTTCTGCGCCTACACCGTCGTGCGGCAGCGCGAGCTGAACGAGACGCGTCGCCGGCTCGAGAGCGAGGAGCACGACAAGGACGACGTCCGCACCCGGCTGTCCGAGCTGTCCGCGCTCTTCCACCTCTCGGCCACGCTCAACCTGCAGCTGCGTCTCGAGGACATCCTCGAGATCATCGTGCGCCGAGTGGTCTCGACGCTGAAGGCCCAGCAGGCCTCCATCATGATCTACAACCCCGAGACCGATCTGCTCGAGACCCGCGCCTCCTACGGCCTCGAGTCCGAGTTCGCGCGGAACGCCCGCAAGCGGCTGGGCGAGGGCATCGCCGGCTGGGTGGCCGAGCACCGCGAGGCCGTGCAGCTGGATTCCGACGCCGGCGCCTTCCGCGCCCACTACAAGAGCAATCGCAACATCACCTCGGCCGTGTCGCTGCCGCTGCGGGTCGGCGAGCGCTGCGTGGGCGTGCTCAACGTCAACCGCATCAACCACCCCGAGTGCTTCCAGCAGCACCACCGCGAGATGCTGCAGCTCTTCGCCGAGCACGTCGGCGCGGTGATCGAGCGCGCCGAGGTGCTCGAGCGGCTGGGCAGCCGGGCGCGCGAGCTGGAGGCGGTGAACCTCGAGCTCTCCGAGACGAACCGCCTCAAGGACGTCTTCCTCTCGACGGCGAGCCACGAGCTCAAGACCCCGCTCACTTCGGTCATCGGCTACGCCGAGCTGCTGCACGAGAACGATGCGGGCCTCAGCCGGGAGCAGCGTGGCGAGTTCCTGCGGCGGCTGCGCGACGAGGCGGACCGCCTGCTGGGCCTGATCGAGGACATCCTCGACCTGTCCCGCCTCGAGAGCGGCAAGCTCACGCTGCGCCGGGTCTCGCTGTCGGCCGACGAGGTCGCTCACGCGGCCGTGGAGACCACGCGCGCGACGGCGGACATGCACGGCGTCGAGCTGGTCGAGCGCCACGACGCCGACCTGCCCGCGGTGACGCTGGACGAGGTCAAGATGCGGCAGGTGGTGGTGAACCTGCTGGTGAACGCGGTGAAGTTCAGCCCCCGCGGTGGCCGCGTCGTGGTCGAGACCCTGCGCGACGGGGACTTCCTGCGCATCCAGGTGACCGACGACGGCGCGGGTGTCGCGCCCGAGGACGCCCCGCACATCTTCGAGCTGTTCGGGCAGGGCGTGCGCGAGCGGGGCGGCGAGCGGGGTCTGGGCATCGGGCTCCACCTCGTGAAGCGCATCACCGAGCTGCATGGCGGCCACGTCGGCGTGAACAGCCGCCCGGGCGCCGGCAGCACGTTCTGGGTCCGGCTCCCGCTGCAGGCGAGGCAGCCGGCCGTCGTGGAGAAGGAGGCCGCGCAGGCGAAAGCGGCCTGAGCGCAGACGCTCGCACGAGCGGTCGCGCAGCGGCCCGGGCCGAAAGGCCCGGGCCGTGTTCATTGGGGGCGCGGGGGTTCGCGACCAGGCCGCCCTACGCGGCCATCGGCACGTCGGGGTACTCGGCGGGCGTCAGCACCCGCTTCACGCTCAGTCCAGACGGGATGGGCTTGAGCTCCTTCGCCTCGACGGCCGAGAAGGGCACGCCGCACTCGTCCATGATGACCCGCACGTGCGGCCGCGCCGGGTCCTCCTTGTTGGGGGCGAGCACCACGGCGGTGCGTCCGTCGGAGAGCTCGACGAGCTGCCCCGGCGGATAGAAGCCCACGGCCCGGACCAGCGCCCACAGCACGACCGGGTCGAAGCGGTCCGCCATGGGGCCGAGCACCATGCCGAGCGCCTGGTAGGGCGTGACGCTGCGGCCCCGCTCGCTGCGGTGCATCTGCAGGCTCACGTAGCAGTCGGCGGCGGCCACGATGGCGGACAGCCGGCTCGTGCGCCAGTCCGTGGGCAGGGCGGGATAGCCCGCCGCGCCGGCTGGGGGCCCGGGCTCGCGCCCGGCGTGGTGCTCGAGGGCCACGCGCATGCAGCGCAGCGTGGTGGGATTCAGGTTGGTCGAGCGCGCGATGAGCTTCGCCCCCTCGAGGGTGTGGCTCTCGGCCAGCCGGCGCTCCTCCTCGTCGAGCTCCTCCAGCGGATGACGGACGCGGTCGTAGACCGCGGCCTTGCCCACGTCGTGGAGCAGCGCGGCCACGCCCAGGTCGGCCAGGGCGCGACGGTCGAGCCCCAGCATGTGCCCCATGGTGACGGCCACGATGCAGACGTTGACCGAGTGGGCGTAGGCGTACTCGTCATGGTGGCTCAGGCTCGAGAGCCCGACCACCGCCGGCTCGTCGGCGAAGGCCCCGTCGATGAGGGGCTGCACCACGCGCTTGGCGTGGCGCATCTCCAGGCCCTCCTGGAGGGCGGTCGTGGTCAGCACCGAGCGGGCGCCGAGCATGGCGAGCGAGTACGTCTTGCGGGCCGCGGGGCGCACGCCCCCGCGCCCGGGCGCGCCCGTCTCCTCGTCGCCGCCGGCGGGGTCCGCGCCGGGGCCGCCGGTTGCGGCGCCCCGCCCGGGCCACTCGTGGGTGCCCTGCGGGTCGAGGGCGTCGGCCGCGTCCCCGGCCTCGGTCGAGGCGCTCACCGCGGGCAGGATGCGGCCGGTCTGCTGCTCGAGGCAGGCCTCGAGCAGCCCCGGCCCGTGGTAGACGTCGGACTGCACGAAGAGCCGGAAGAAGCGGGTCAACTCCTCCACGGTGACGTCGTCGAAGATGCGCACGCCCGCGATCCGGCGCCGGGCGAACTCCTGCATGAGCATCTGGTGGAAGCGCAGGTTGGTGACCGCCGCGGGCAGCCGCACCCCGTTGAGGTACAGATCGCTGTCCAGCGAGACCAGCACGGCCTCCGGGACCTCCGCGAAGACCGGCCGCAGGGCCTCGATGAGCGCGGCCGCCTGCTGGGCGAACACCTGGTTCTCGACCTGGTACGAGCGGCCCACGCGGACGACCGCGAGGAAGCGCAGGACCACCTGCAGCCCGTGCCTGCGCAGGCGCTCGTCACCGGGGCGCGCGGCGGCGCGCGGGACGTCGCTCACGGCCTGCCCCGGGTGCCGAGGGCCTCGATGCAGGCCGCGCGCACCGCCTCGCTGCGCGCGCGCAGGCCGGCTTCCAGCGCGGCCGTCGCGCGCTCGGTCCCGATGCGGCGCAGGGTGCGGGCGGCCGCCACGCGCTGGACGGTGCGGCACGCGAACCAGCCGCCCTTGTGGAGCAGGGCCTCGAGCGCCGGCACGTCCTCGTCGTCGGCGATCTCGCCCAGCGCCCCGAAGAACGCGCGCTGGGCGGCCTCGTCGCGCGATTCGAAGCCCGGGGCCTCGATGCGGGCGAGGATGGCGCGCGCCGCCCGGCGGTCCTTCTCGCGGGTGAGCATGTTGAGCGTGCCGGCGAGCAGCTGCGCGTCCTCCGCGTCGAGCTGCTCCACGAGGATGGCGGCGCGCTCCTCGGGGGGCACCGAGCCGAGCGCCTGCACCAGCGTGCGGCGCACGCGCGGCTCGGGGTGGTGGGCGACGTTGTGCAGCATGGGCGCCACGGCGGGCCCGCCGATGTGCCCGAGCACGAACACGACGTTGCGCACCACGTACCAGCGCGAGTCCTCCAGCCAGGGGGTGAGCATCTCGGGCTCGTCGGCGCACAGGTAGCACAGCGCGGTCACCGCGGCTGCGCGCGCCCGCGCCTTGTCGGCGTGCGCCATGACGTCCACGCAGAAGCCGATGGCGGGCTGGCCCAGCGCGACCGTGAAGGCGGCGAAGCGGCTGTGGTCCGCGACGTCGCCCTCGTCGAGCCGCTCGGCCATGGCCCCGGCGTCGAGGGCCGAGAGCGCGGCGGTCAGCTCCCCGGCGCACAGCACGTGCTCCGGGTCGATCTCGTTGAGCAGCTCCAGCGCCCGCTGCGCCTCGTCCCAGGCGACCCGCTGCAGCGTGGCACCGAGCCAGGTGATGGTGGAGCGCGCCATCGCCCGCCGCATGTCCTCGGAGCCGTCGAGGGCGATCAGGGCGCGCATGAACTCCCGGATCTGTGCCGCCCACTCGATCCGGTTCTCCGCTTCGAAGCCGGCGAGGAAGGCGGGGCGGGCCGCCTCGGCGAGCGGCAGCAGGCGGTCGAAGGCCCCGGGCACGTCGGCCGCCTCGGCGGGCAGCACCCAGTCGTCGAAGGTGTCGCGGTGCAGGCCCTGGGAGCCGGCTGCCTGCCCGAGGTCGGCGCGGATCTCGGACCCGGTCGGCGACCACGCGTAGACCTGGCCCTTCTTCTCGAGGCCGTCCGCGCGGCCGCCGCCGGCGCGCGACGACAGGTAGATGGTCTGCTCGAGTGGCACGGCCTCGAGCTGCACGTGTGCCAGGTTGGTCTGCCACAGCAGTGTCACCAGGTCGTCCTGCGAGCTGGGGCCCGAAGCGGCGAGGCGCAGGATGCGGACCAGCGTGTCCACCTCGTGGCGGGGCATCCCGGCCTGCAGCTTCAGCCTGCGGACGCCGTCGCCGTAGAACATGAAGGGGAGCCGGTCGGTGACGCAGGGGATGAACTCGACGCCGTGGACCCGCTGGGTCATGCGCACCACCGGCTCGTCATCCAGGTAGATCTCGTTGGCCGAGAAGCGCAGCTGCCAGCTCTCGCCGCCGGCCAGCAGCTCGGTGAGGGACGCGGCGACCTGCTCTTGCGCTTCGAGCACCACCGGGTTGTCCCCGCGATACAGCCGGAACGTGCGCAGCGCGCGTCCCAGCTGCCGGAACCAGCCCGCAGCCGTCTGGGCTTCCGGCGAGAGTTCGCGGGCCGCCTGTGCACTCGAAGTGGGTGCCATGGCTCTCCATAGCCGCGTCCGGCCGCACGAGACACCACGCCTCGGATCATCGACGGTCGCACGATGGCCCGCGGGTGCCCGGCCGCTGGACCGGGGGGTTCCGAAGGGTTATCGGCCCCCGCCGCACGGGGATTGAGCCCCTCCGCTTGACTCGCGCGCGGGGCCTCCCGTAACCTGCGGCGCTCATCCGTCCCCGCAACCCCCTGTAGAATCGAGGTCTTTCCACCGATGAAGCGCACGTATCAGCCTCGCAACCGCCACCGGAAGAAGACCCACGGCTTCCGCGCGCGCATGAAGTCCAAGGGCGGCCGCAAGGTGCTCTCGGCCCGCCGCGACCGCGGCCGCAAGCGTCTGACCGTCTCCTCGAAGAAGTCCTAGCCCGGTCCATTCGTGATCCCGGGCTAGGTCAGCGGCTCGCCCTCCTTTGCGGTCATCCCTCCTGGGTCCCCTGCCCGTGCCGGGCTTCGGTCCCGCCATCTTCGCACGCGTCGCCGCGCTCACACCGGGCCCTGCCGGCGGCACTCCGATGCCCCGGGGCCGGGATACTGGTCCGACTCGCATGACCGTCGAACGCCGAGAACGGCTGACCTCCGACCACCGGCTGACCTCGCCGCTGCAGCACGCGGCGGTCAAGGAGTCGGGGATCGTCTTCCGTGGGCGCCACTGCCTGATGCTCGTGCTGGCCCGCCCGGGAGAGACGACCCGCTTCGGCTTCGTGGCGAGCCGCAAGGGTGTGGGGGGCGCGGTCCAGCGCAACCGGGCACGCCGCCGGCTGCGCGAGCTGGTGCGGCGCCGCTGGCCGCGTCTCAGCGAGCGGGGCTGGTGGATCGTGGTCGTCGCCTTCCGGAGCGCGATCTCCGCACCGCACCAGGAGCTGGCCACGGATGTCGAGCACCTGCTGGCGCGCACGGGCGCGCTCGCGCCCACCGGCCTCCCCGGACCGCACGGCCATGCGTAGCCTGGCGCCGCTCGTCATCCGCCTTTACCAGCACCTGCTGGCGCCCTTCTTCCGCGGGTCCTGCCGGCACCTGCCGTCGTGCTCCGAGTACGCCCGCGAGGCCATCGAGCGGCACGGCGCCGCCCGCGGGACCGTCCTCGCGCTGAAGCGCCTCGCGCGCTGCCACCCGCTCGGCTCGAGCGGCTACGACCCGGTGCCCTGACCATGGACCGCCGCACCCTCGTCCTCGTCGTCCTGTTGCTGCTGCTGTTCCTGCTGTACCAGCCGCTCCTGCGCATGGCCGGGTTGGGCAAGTACCTCGAGCCGCCGCGCCCACCCGTCCGCACCGCGGTGGACACGGCGCGCCGCGACAGCGTGCCCGCCCCCCTGACGCCGGCTCCACCCGCGGCGCAGGAGACGGGGCCCGCGCCCGCCGCGGTGCTCGCCCCGCTCTCCATCGCGGCCGGCTCGGGCGTGCTGGAGAAGACTTCCACTCTCGAGACCCCGCTGTACCGCGCGGTGTTCTCGAACCGCGGGGCGCGCCTGCTGACGCTGGAACTCAAGCGCTTCGTGTCGGCCAGCGGGGTCTCGGCGAAGGACGGCAAGCCGCTGCGGGTGCGCGGTGGCGCCGACGTGCCGCCGGGCGACCGCGTGGTGCTCGCGGGCGGACCGCTCTTGGGCATGGACCTCGGATCCGGAGGCACCCTGCGGTCCCTGGCCGGCGTGGTCTACGCGGTCGCCGAGAGCGCGGACGCCGGTGGCACGGTCCGGGCGCTCACCTTCACGGCGCAGGACAGCGCGGGGCTCTACGTCCGGCAGACCTGGCGGGTCCGGCCCGACAGCTACGCGCTCGATCTCGAGGTCGAGACGCGCGGCGTGCCCGACGGCTGGAGGATCGGCGACTACTCGCTGACCATGCGCTCGTGGCCGATCTTCACCGAGACCGACCGCAACACCGACAAGGTGAACACCGGTGCCGCCAGCCTCGTGGGCCAGAACCTCCACCGCGACAACGTGCAGGGCCTGTCGAAGCCGAAGGCGTACGACGGCATGGTGGGGTGGGCCGCCGTGCACAGCCGCTACTTCGTGGCCCTGACCGCGGCGGTGCAGGGGACCCCTCGCGGGGTCCTGGCGAGCCGCGAGGAGCAGCCGGTGAGCGCCGCCCACCTGCGGCTGCTGGGTCCGAACGAGAAGCCGGTCCAGCCCGTGGCCGTGAACAGCCTCGTCATGGGGCTGCCGGCCGCGGAGCGGCCCGTGCAGCGCTTCCTCGTCTACCTGGGGCCGAACGACATCAAGCTGCTCTCGCGCTTCGGCGGCGGCCTCGAGAAGGTCGTGTCCCTGGGCTGGAACTGGATGCGCCCCATCAGCGAGCTGCTGCTGCGGCTGCTCGGCTGGATCTTCCTGGCGGTGCGCAACTACGGGCTCGCCATCTTCGGACTGGCGCTGCTGATCCGCCTGGCCCTGCATCCGCTCAACGCCGCGAGCATGAAGAGCATGCGGGCCATGATGCAGCTCCAGCCCGAGGTGGACCGCCTGCGCCTGAAGTACAAGAAGGACGCGCAGGCCATGAACACGGCGCTCATGGCGCTGTACAAGGAGAACAAGGTGAATCCGGCGGGGGGCTGCCTGCCGATGCTGCTGCAGATGCCGATCCTGTTCGCGTTGTGGCAGGTGCTGCTCAACGCCATCGAGCTGCGCCAGGCGCCCCTCGTGAGCTGGATCGACGACCTGTCGGCGCCGGAGACGCTGTTCAGCGCGTACGGCTTCCCCATCCGCCTGCTGCCGCTGCTCATGGCGGGGTCGGGGCTCCTGCTGCAGAAGCTCACGCCCACGAACCCCCAGCAGGCGCCGACGCAGTACATCATGAACCTGATGTTCGTGGTGTTCTTCTACAACCAGCCCTCGGGCCTGGTGTTCTACTGGATGGTGATGAACGTGCTGAGCGCGCTGCAGCAGTGGATGGTGCTGCGCCAGGACGGACCCGCGGTCGTGGTGGCGCCGGCCGGGGAGAGGAAGAAGCCCGGGGGACACTGACGCGGGCGCTCCGCGCCGGTGCTCGATCCTGTGGTCATGGAGGTCGTGGAGAAGTAATCTGGTCGGACCCGAACGCGGCCGCACCGGGCTCGCCGGGATTCGGAACGGACCCGGCTGCTGCCCGAGGAGCATGCGGGAGACAGGGGCCGCCCCCTTCATTCATGGTTCGCTGATGTCGCAGGCCCGGGCATGCCAGGGTGCGCTCTGCCCCCGGCCGCGACGCGCAGGACAGAGGTGACCGATGGCCCACGAGGGCGGAGTCTTCGAAGGCAAGACGCTGGACGCGGCGGTGAAGAAGGGGCTCGATGCGCTGGGCCTGTCTCGCGCCGAGGTGATGATCACGATCATCGAGGAAGGCTCGGGTGGCTTCCTGGGGCTGGGTGCGCGGCCGTACCGGGTGCGCGTGATGCGGCGTCCGGGCGGACCTCCGCCCGCGGAGCCCGACGAGGAGCGCCGCCGCAGGCGTGACCGTGGCGAGCGTGGCGATCGGCGTCCCCCCCGCCGCGAGGGACGCGACCGCGATCGCGATCGCGACCGCCACGAGCGTCGCGGACCGGCCGGGACGCCCTCCGGAGCCCCGGGGCGGGAGTCGAGGGGTGACGAGCGCCGCGGAGAGCGCCCGCGTGACGAGCGCCCGCGTGACGAGCGTCCGCGTGACGAACGCCCGCGTGACGAACGCCCGCGTGACGAGCGCCCGCGTGACGAGCGTCCGCGTGACGGGCGCCCGCGCGACGAGCGCCCGCGCGACGAGCGCCCGCGCGACGAGCGATCCCGTGAGGAGCGATCCCGTGAGGAGCGTCCGCGTGAGGAGCGCCGCGAGGTGCGCCGTGACGAGCGCCCCCGCGCCGAGCGCCTGCGCGACGAGCGCCCGCGTGACGAGCGCCCGCGCGACGAGCGCCCCCGCGACGAGCGTCCGCGGGACGAGCGTCGGCGGGACGAGCCCCGCGAGGAGCGTCCGCGCGACGACCGCCGCGAGGAGTACCCCGAGGAGTATCGCGAGGAGCATCGTGACCCGCTGCCGGCGCAGGCCCAGGAGGCGCGTCCAGTGTCCGAGGGCGAGGGCCGCGAAGAGGACGGAGGCCCCGGCGATGGTCGCCGCCGGCGCCGGCGTGGCCGCCGTGGCGGGCGCAGGCGGCACGGTGCGGGGGTGGGCCCCGAGGGTGCCGCGATGGCGGCCGAGCCGGTGGCCGAGCCCTTCGAAGACGATGAGCTCGTGGACGAGATGCTCGAAGCCCCCGTCGCCGAGGCGGCGGAGGAGCCCCGCGAGCCGCGGGAGCTCCCGCGCGAGGAGCGCCCCGAGCCCCCGCGTGAGGAGCGCCGCGAGCGCCACGAGTTCGCGCGCGAGGAGCGTCGCGAGCGGCACGAGCCCCCGCGCGAGTCACGCCAGAGCGCGGCGGAACCGGCCGGTCTGCCTCCCGAGGAGTTGGCCGCGCAGGGCAGGCGCATGACCGAGGACCTGCTCAAGGCCATGGGCTTCGAGGCCACGGTCACCGCCACGGCGGACGGCAACCACGTCGATGTCACGGCCGAGGTCGCGCAGGACGAGGACCTTCTCACCGGAAGCAAGGGCGAGGTGCGCCAGGCCCTGCAGCACCTGCTCAACCGCATACTGAACCGCGGCGAGAGCAGCCGTTACCACCTGCAGCTCGAGATCAACGACTTCTGGAAGCGGCGCGAAGAGGAACTCCGGGAGCTGGCCCGCGGGCTGGCGGACGAGGCCGTCGCGAGCGCCGGCGAGGTCGTGACCGAGTACCTCAACGCGCAGGAGCGGCGCATCGTCCACGTCACGCTCCGGGACGACACGCGCGTGAAGACCTACGCGCTCGGCACCGGCATGATCAAACGCGTCGCCATCGCGCCGGCCGATTTCGCGGGCGGAGCGAGAGACGAAGGCGAGTAGCCCGGAACCTGCTGGCTCGGCGCCGGGCTCCATCCAGAGCCCGGCGCTCTTCTTTGGAGCGCCCCACGTGCACGACACCCAGGACACCATCGCCGCCATCGCCACCGCCCCCGGGGCCGCGGGCCTGGCCGTGGTGCGCCTGAGCGGTCCCCGCGCGCTCGCCGTGGCCGACGCCGTGTTCGAGGGGGGTGCGCGGCTGGCCGACGCTCCCGGGCAGACGCTGCACCACGGCTGGGTGGTGTCACCGGGCGGGCGGTCCTCCGCGGATGCGGCCCCCGGGGGCCGCGCGGCCGGCGACGCCGCCCCCCGGGCACATGCACCAGGCGGCGGGACCTCCGGGGCCCGCGCGCCCGGAGAAGGCCCGGCCGGAGACCGCGCCGTCCTCGACGAGGTGGTCGCCGCGGTGTTCCGCGCGCCGCGCTCCTACACGCGCGAGGACGTGGTCGAGCTCTCCTGCCACGGCGGGCTGCTCCCGGCCGGGCGCGTGCTCGCGGCGCTGCTGGCGGCCGGTGCGCGGCTCGCGCGCCCGGGCGAGTTCACGTTGCGCGCCTTCCTCAACGGTCGCGTGGATCTCGCGCAGGCCGAGGCAGTGGCCGACCTCGTGCAGGCCGAGACCACCGCGGCGCATGCGCTCGCGCTCTCGCAGCTGCGCGGCGAGCTGTCGCGCCGGCTGGCCGCCGTCGCCGAGTCGCTGCGTGAGGCGGCGGCCGAGGTCGAGGCCCGCGTGGACTTCGCCGAGGACGTGGGCGGCGTCGAGGTGCCCGGGCACGTGGTGGAGGCCGTCGCCGCGGCCGAGGCGGCCCTGAGGGCGCTGCTGGCGGGCGCGGCGTACGCGCGCGCCGTGCGCGAGGGCGTACGCGTGGCCATCGTCGGGAGGCCCAACGCCGGCAAGTCGTCCCTCTTCAACGCGCTCCTGGGCGAGCGGCGCGCCATCGTCGCCTCCGCGCCGGGCACCACGCGCGACCTGGTGAGCGAGTCCCTCGAGGTGGCGGGCGTGCGCGTGACGCTCGCGGACACCGCGGGACTGCACGAGGGCGCCGACGAGGTGGAGGGCGAGGGCGTGGCGCGCGCGCGGGCCGCGCTGGAGGAGAGCGCCGTGGCGCTGTGGGTGGTGGACGCCTCCGCCCCGCTCACGGCCGAGGACCGCTGGATCGCCGCTCGGCTCGTGGGCCGGCGCGCGCTGGTCGCGCTCAACAAGTGCGACCTGCCGGGGGTCGTCGGGTCTCGCGACGTCGAGTCGCTGCTGGGTTCGTGTGAGGTCGAGGGCTCCGCGGTTCCGGGACTCTCGAGTGCCGCAGCCCCGGGGCTCACGGGCGCGGCCTGCCGCGTGGTGGCGGTCTCGGCGACCCGCGGCGATGGCGTGGGCGATCTGCTCGAGGCGCTGAGCGCGCTGCTGGGCGCCGGAGGCCCGCGCGAGGCGGAGGCGTGGCGCGGTCGTGCCGGGGGCCCGCACGCTGCGGGCCTCACGGGGGCGGTCGCCAATCCGCGGCACGTCGAGGCCCTCGAGCGTGCCCGCGCGGCGCTGGTGCGCGCGCGCGAGTCGGCCGCCACGGGGGCGCCCGGCGAGATCGTGGCGCTCGAGCTGCGCGAGAGCCTCGCCGCCATCGGCGAGGTGACCGGGGAAGCGGTGGGCGAGGACCTGCTCGAGCGGATCTTCGCCCGCTTCTGCATCGGGAAGTGAGCGTGGACCGCTTCGACGTCGTCGTCGTGGGCGCGGGGCACGCGGGCTGCGAGGCGGCCGCCGTGTGCGCGAGGCTCGGACTGCGCACGGCGCTGGTGAGCGCCGACCCCGCGGGCACCGCGCGCATGTCGTGCAATCCGGCCATCGGCGGCATCGCCAAGGGCCAGATGGTGCGCGAGATCGACGCGCTCGGCGGCGTGATGGGCGTCGTCACCGATCGCGCGGGCATCCAGTTCCGGATGCTGAACCGCAGCCGCGGGCCGGCGGTGCGCTCGCCGCGCGCGCAGTGCGACAAGACGCTCTACTCCCGCGAGATGGCGCGCCTGCTCGACGGCATCCCGGGGCTCGAGCGCGTGACCGGCGTGGTGGAGCGCGTGCGGCTCGAGCGCGGGCGCGTCGCCGCGGTGGAGCTGGCGGATGGCCGCGAGCTCATCTGTCGCGCGGCGGTGATCGCGCCGGGCACCTTCCTCGACGGGCGCATCCACATCGGTCCGCGCAAGCTCGAGGGCGGGCGCATCGGCGAGCACGCGGCCCGCGCGCTGAGCGAGTGCCTCGGGGCGCTGGGACTCGAGCGCGGGCGCCTGAAGACCGGCACCCCGCCGCGCCTGCACCGCGACTCGATCGACTGGGATGCGCTCACGCCGCAGCACGGCGACGTGCCGCCGGCGCCGTTCTCGCACTGGACCGGACCGCTCGACGTGCAGCAGGTGCCGTGCTGGCTCGCGCGCACCACGGAGCGCACGCACGACGTCATCCGTGCGAGCATCGGCCTCTCACCGCTGTTCTCGGGCGAGATCCGCGGGCGCGGTCCGCGCTACTGCCCGTCCATCGAGGACAAGGTGGTGCGCTTCCCGGAGAGGACCTCGCACCCGCTCTTCCTCGAGCCCGAGGGCCGGGACGTGCCCGAGATCTACGTGAACGGCCTGTCCACGAGCATGCCCGAGGAGGTGCAGCTCGACTTCGTGCGCAGCGTGCGCGGGCTCGAACGGGCCGAGATGCTGCGCCCGGGCTACGCGGTCGAGTACGACTTCGTGCTGCCGCACCAGCTGCGGTCCACGCTCGAGGTGAAGCGCATCCCCGGACTCTTCCTGGCCGGGCAGATCTGCGGCACCTCGGGCTACGAGGAGGCCGCGGCGCAGGGCCTGGTGGCGGGCGTGAACGCCGCGCACGCCGTGCTCGGGCGCGCGCCCCTCGTGCTGCGGCGCGACCAGGCCTACGTGGGCGTGCTGGTGGACGACCTGGTCACGCGCGAGCACCACGAGCCGTACCGCATGTTCACCTCGGCGGCCGAGCACCGGCTGCTGCTGCGCGCCGACAACGCCGACGAGCGCCTGGCCGGGATCGGGCACGCGCTGGGGCTGCTGACGCGCGGGCAGATCGAGCGCGTGCGCGCGAAGAGCGCGGCGATCGAGGCGGAGGAGCGCCGGCTCGCGCGCGTGACCGCGGAGGTGGGGACCGCGACGGCCGCTTCGGCGAGCGCGCTCGACCTGCTGGCGCGCCCTGACGGCTCATATGCCGCGCTGCGCTCGCGTGGCGTGGCCACGGCGCTGCCGGACGAGTGGGGCGAGTGCCTCGAGGTGCGCGTGCGCTACCGCGGCTACATCGAGCGCCAGGCGCGCAGCGCCGAGCGTGCGGCGTCGCTCGAGCACATGGCGCTGCCCGAGGAGATGTGGGACGCGGATCTGAACGGGCTCTCTCGCGAGGCGCACGAGAAGCTCGGGCGCTGGCGGCCGGCGACCGTCGGCCAGGCCGCGCGCATCGCGGGCGTGTCGCCCGCCGACGTCGCCGTGCTGCTGGTGCACGCGCGCCGGCTCGCGCCCGCGCCGCGCTGATCCCGCGCGCGGGGTCCCCTGCGCGTCTTCACCACCGTCGAGCCATTGTTGCTCTGGCCGCTGGCTCATGGCGTGCTAGAGTGCGCGGTCATGAGACCTCGCCGACGGCAGGACGGGAGGCGTCGCCCCGCGAAGCGCGGTCCCTCGCGCACGGGCCAGGGCCCGGTCGGACGCGCCGCGCCGACTGCCCGCCGTCGCCCCGCGCGCAGCAGCGCAGGGGCCGCCGATCGCGGGCGCAGCGCCGCCCCGCGCGCTCGCCGTCGTCCCGCAGGCAACAGCGCAGGGGCCGCCGATCGCGGGCGCAGCGCCGCCCCGCGCGCTCGCCGTCGTCCGGCAGGCAACAGCGCAGGGGCCGCCGACCGCGGGCGCAGCGCCGCCCCGCGCGCTCGCCGTCGTCCCGCAGGCAACAGCGCAGGGGCCGCCGATCGCGGGCGCAGCGCCGCCCCGCGCGGGCGCGCGAGCGCCGGGGACCAGCGCTGGGTGCGAGGCCCCGCGAGTCGAGGTCCGATCCAGGGAGGGCGCCGTGGAGCGGGGCGCCCGCGCACGCGGGGGACGTCGAGCTCACTACGGTCTCGAGCGAAAACTCAGAATGCCGCTGCTGGCAGTGTTTTCAGACGCGCGCCAGGGACCGCGACCACCGTGGATGTGGCCGCCCACGACGTGGGCAGGATCCTCGACCGGCAGCCCTGGGGCCTCGTGGAGGAGCAGCTGCGACGCGCGGGATCCGACCCCGAGTTGGTGCTGCCGAAGCTGCGCACGTACGCCAGGCTCCTTCTCGAATGGAACCGCGGCTACTCGAACCTGATCTCGAGGAACGACGAGCGAAGGATCGTCGAGCGCCATCTCGTCGAATCGCTGGAACCAGCTCACTGGCTTAATGCTAGCGGGTCGAAGAAGTGGATGGACTTCGGCTCGGGAGGCGGTCTGCCGGCGATCCCCCTCCTGCTGGCCGGTGTCGGGGAGAGTTGGACCCTCGTCGAGTCGCGGCGCAACAAGACGCTCTTCCTGCGAAGGGTCGTCCAGGACCTCGGCCTTGAGAACGTGGCGGTCGAGTTGGCGAGGCTCGAGATGCTGTCCGGCGAGGCCGACCGCATGGGCCGATTCGACGGATTCACTTCTCGCGCCACGCTGAGGCTCGCTCCCACACTCGCGCTCGCTGCGGAGTGGGTGGTCCCGGGAGGCTTCGCATTCCTTTGGAAGGGAAGCCGAAGGGAGGACGAGATGGCCGGAGACCGCTCGTGGGAGCGGTGGTGGAGCGAAGACGGCCTCCTCAGCCTCGGGACCGGTCAGACTGTGGTCGTCAGATTCGTAAGGAAGAACGGCTGATGCAGTGATTCTTGTCGTCCTGTTTCACGTGGAACAATCCCCTTGTTCCGAACCGCGCCGCACTGATATCGTGCCCCCGCATCAGCCTCCTTCTTCAAGCACCTCTGCTCGGTGGGCAGGAAGTCCGCCCCCGCACTCAAGGGAATGGCACGAGTCATCTCAATCGCCAGCCAAAAAGGCGGCGTAGGCAAGACCACCACGGCGATCAACCTGGGCGCGTGTCTGGCCCAGGAGAGTCGTCGCGTGCTCGTCGTTGACGTCGATCCTCAGGCCAACGCGACGAGCGGGCTTGGCATCAACGGGAACGACCAGCAGACGACGGTCTACGAGGTGCTGCTGGGGCAGGCCGACATCGCCCAGGCCATCTTGCCCACGGCGCTGGCCAACCTGGACGTCGCGGCCTCCGGGCAGAGACTCTCCGGTGCCGAGGTGGAGCTCGTCGGCGTCATGGCGCGCGAGACGAGGCTCAAGGGCGCCCTTGCGAAGGTGCGCGATAGGTACGACTACATCCTCGTCGACAGCCCGCCGGCGCTGGGGCTCTTGACCGTCAACGCCCTCACGGCATCGGACTCGGTGCTGATCCCGCTCCAGTGCGAGTACCTCGCGCTCGAGGGCCTGACGCAGCTCATCGGGGCGATCCGGCTCGTGCAGGACCACCTCAACCCGGGCCTGCGGATCGAGGGTGTCCTGCTGACCATGTACGACTCTCGGCTCAACCTTTCGCAGCAGGTCGCCGAAGAGGCGAGGAAGTTCTTTGCCGAAAGAGTATATCGGACTGTCATACCGAGAAATGTGCGACTTAGCGAGGCACCGTCGTTCGGCAAGCCCATTGTCTTGTACGACCCACACAGCACAGGCGCCGAGAGCTATCGAGAGTTGGCGCGGGAGGTTCTGGACCATGCATAGGAAAGCCTTGGGCAGAGGGCTCGAGGCCCTCATCTCGCCCTCCTCGACGACGCCTATTTCGCTCGAGGAGCGGTCCATGGGCACCCGGGAGTTGCCGGTCGAGGAGATCGGGGCCAACCCCTACCAGCCGCGGACGCGTTTCGATGACGAAGGCATCCAGGAGCTCGCGGCCTCGATCAAGGCCACGGGGGTCCTGCAGCCCGTGCTGGTCCGCCGCGCTCCCGGCGGCGAGGGCTATCAGTTAGTCGCGGGCGAGCGCAGATTGCGCGCAGCGATCCTTGCCGGGATGAAGGGCATTCCCGCCATCATCCGGGACGTCAGCGAGCGCGAGATGATGGAGTTGTCCCTCGTCGAGAACATCCAGCGCGAGAACCTGAACCCCATCGAGGAAGCGCGGGCCTTCCAGACCCTGGTGGAGAAGCTCGGGATGACCCACGACCAAGTGTCCGAGCGTGTGGGGAAGCAGCGCGTCTCTATCACGAACTCGCTCCGGCTCCTCGCCCTCCCAGTCGAGGTCCAGGACATGGTTTCACGTGGAACACTGAGCGCTGGACACGCGCGAGCCCTTCTGGCGCTTGCGACTACGGGAGAACAGGTCGTCGCTGCGCGCTATGTCCACGGCAAGGGGTTCTCGGTCCGGCGCACCGAGGCATTCGTCCGCCGCAAGCTCCGGCGCCAGCACTCGCGGCCGCGGGTCCAGAAGCTCGATGGGCTGCGTGAGTGGGAGGAGCGGCTGCAGCAGAAGTTCAGCACCCGGGTCGTTGTCACTCCTGGGCGCAAGGGTGGAAGGGTGGAGTTTGAGTACTACGGGCAGGAGGATCTGGAGCGCTTGCTCGAGGCCTGGGGAGTGCTCTGAGCGGGAATCCCTCTGGCCAGGATGGCAACAGCGGCGGCCGGACTCTGCCGCGTCGCGTGGAGGGTGGACATGATGTTCCGATCGCGTTCTTCCGAGGCGGAGGGGCAAGCCGCACCCAGCACGGTCGTCGGCGTGGGGTCCAGTTTCCGCGGCACGCTCATGGTGCACGGGACGCTGCGCATCGACGGTGAGTTCGAAGGCGACATCCTGGACTGCGACCGGCTGGAGATCGGCGAGCACGGTCTGATGCGTGCCGACGTCGAGGTGAAGGAAGCCGTGGTGCGTGGGCGCGTCTTCGGCAACATCCGGGCTTTGGGTGTTCTCGAGATGAAGCAGGGCGCTCACATCGAGGGCGACGTCGCCGCGGTCAGCGTCGTCATGGAGGCCGGCGTCTATTTCACCGGGCGCTGCACCATGCTCGATACGGGAAGCGAAGGCGTCCAGATCGGCGCCGACCTCTCTCGCGCTCGCGGCTGAGGCTCGAGGAATCTGAGTCGCATCATGCGCTGGTCGGGTCGCCCCTCGCTGGGCCCTCTCGCTGTCTGGCGCTGCCTGCCTCTTCGGCTCGACCGCTCCAATCGTCGCACGCGCCACGCCAACTCCATGGCTGCACCGCCGCCACGCGCCGGGCGCCAAGCCTTGCTGCGCGTCGCTATTGCAGTCGCACTGCTCTGCTCTACATTGAGTTGTGTAGATTCGCTCGCGAAGATTCCCACCCGACATTCGACCTCGGTCTCCCTGCGCGACGCCGACCTTCCAAGCGCCACAGGTGCGGCCAGGCCGGACCCCAGCGCTCCGGGGGCTGCACCCGCCCCTGCCCGGCGCGAGCCGTTTGCCGACTCTCTGGCGACGTTCCCGTGGCCCGAGGGTGCGCAGGTGTTGCGCTTCGAAGACCTCGAGGGCGCGATCTTGGTGCCGGCGACGCTGAGGTCCATGTCCGGTCGTGACACGGCCGGGATTCTCGTCTTCGACACGGGCGCGGGCTTCCTCGCCGTCGACGTGGGGCTCGCCGGGCTGTTGGGCATCGCCGATAGCGCAGTGCTCGCCGAACCGATTGCGCTCGCGTCGCGGCCGCTTCCGCGTCTCCAGCTCGGCGGCCTCCAGTTCGACCAGGTCAGCCCCGTGCTCACCGTGGACGCGGGCATCGTCAGGCGGGTCACGGGACGCCCGGTGCTCGGGCTGCTCGGGCAGTCGCTCCTTGTTGGCTGGCTCGTGGTGCTCGACTACAGCGAGGGCGTGCTGGTCATGCTCCCGTCGGTGTCGGGCGACAGCGCGGGCCCTGCCGCGCGGGGGGCCGCAGGTCACGCCGGGCGCGGCGCCGCCAGGCCCCTGCCTCCACCGGTTCTCGCGGGGGTCCTCTCCCCGCGGGCTGCGGCGGTTCCCTTCAGCCTCGAAGGCGACGGCAAGGTCGTGGTACGCGCGCGCGTCACCGGCGGGGCGGGCGGCGGCTCATCGTCGTGGCTCAACCTCATCGTGGACACGGGCGCCACCAAGAGCGTCTTCTTCCGCTCGGCGCTCGACCGGGCCTTGCGCGGGTGGACCTGCTGGCCCGCCGTGCACGGGCTCTCGGCACCCACGCTCACGGGCGACGCAGGGGCCACGGTCGTGCGCGTGCCCGAGTTGGTTCTCGACGCCGGCGGACGTGGGGTCACGCGGCGCGACATGGATGCGGCCGTCATCGGCGGCGACCTGGGGCGCGTCCTCTCGGGGGACGTCGGCCAGCCCGTGGCGGGCCTGCTCGGGTACTCCTTCCTCAAGCACTTCCGGGTCGCGATGGACTTCGCCCGTGGTCTGTTGTGGCTGGACCCCGCGCGCGGGGACGTCCCCGACCGACCGTTCGAGTACTCGCACGTCGGCCTGCAGCTCGAGAGCGTGGGCGACACGGCGCGCGTGGCCGCGGTGGCCGTCGGCTCGCCCGCGGCCGAGGCTGGGATCCGGCCTGGCGATCGAGTACTCGAGCTGGACGGCGAGTCGGTCGCTGGCACCGACGTGGTCGCGCTCGGCAGACGCCTCGAAGGGCCACCGGCCACCTTCATCTCGCTCACGCTCGTCCGGGACGGGCGCGAGTGGACCTGCCGGCTCGCGCGCAAACGGCTCCTCTAGGCGGTCGGCGATACACGGAATCCCTCAGCCCTTCGGGTAACACGATTCGGGCGCGGAGTCTCCGGGACCGTGGTCGCCCCCGAGTGCAGAAGCCACGGCATCTGGCGATTCACGAAATATCGTGACTTCCGGATCGTCGCCAAGCGCCTTGAGTTGCTTGGACTTGGCAGAGCGAAGCAGTCGGCGGCGCGGCGCCCGAGGCCGCTGGTGCAGGGTCGGTCGGTGCAGGGCCGAGCCCCGGGCGTCGCGCAACCGAAACGCCTAGCTCGCCGCTGCGAGGTCCTCTTCTGCCGCGTGCAGACTCCTGAGGCGCTCGCACACCCGGTCGAGCCGCAATGCGCTCACCGTCTCGACCGAGTAGGGCTCGTCCCAGACCAGGTTGCCGCGCAGCCACACGCGCAGCTCGGGGTGCGACTCCAGGAGCGCGAGGCCCGTGCGTCCCTTGAGCTGGCGCACCGCGTTCGCCACGCTCTGTGTTGGGCTCAGCGCCAGCAGCAGGTGCACGTGCTCGGGAGCGGTGGCGATCTCAGCCAGCGTGAAGTCCAGCTCGTCGCAGGCCCGCTGGATCATGTCGCGCAGCGCGCGGGCGTGGCGCTCTCTCAGGACCGGGCGCCGTCCACGCGTGCTCCAGGTGATCAGGTAGTGCAGTTGGCTGCGGTAGACGGGCTCCCAACGACCCAGGAGCGCTTCGTTCACTTCGGGAGCGAGTCGGCTTTCCACGTTCGTACCTCCCGGGGACTTGCTGAACATCTGTGCACTAGGCGTACATGGCAATAGATGCTGCGTTCGCTGCGGGGATTCGACTCGAGGGTTCGCGGGTCCCCCGCGCCCTCGCTCCAAGGGTCGGTCCGAATCGGGCCCCCTCGACACTCTCGTATCTCTCTTGTCGTGGTGCGGGCGCCCGGCGCCGTCCCGCGGCTGACGGTGAACGCCTGGCCCGGCGTCAGACGGTGCGGAGCACCCCCGTGACGACGCCGAGGATGCGGAGGTCCTCTCCGCTCTTTACCCGGATGGGTTCGTGGTTCTCGTTCGCCGGCACCAACTCGATGCAGTCCTGGCGCGGCTGGTAGTACTTGACGGTGGCCTCGTCTCCGATCAGCGCCACCACGATCTCGCCCGGCTTCGCCTGGTCGCGCTGCCGCACGATGACGTAGTCGCGCTCGAGGATGCCGGCGTCGATCATGCTGTCTCCGCGCACGCGGAGCGCGAACAGCCCGCTCGTATCGCCGAACATCTCGCCCGGCTCGAGCATGTCCTCGATGCACTCCTCGGCGAGGATGGGCTGGCCAGCCGCGACGCGGCCAACCAGCGGGATGCCGGGCCTGCGCATGGAGGCGAGCAGGCTGCTGCCGCGGGAGACCTTGCCCCGGCGCTTCAGGTAGCCGGCCTTCTCGAGCATGCTCAGGTAGTACCGCACGCCATTCGTCGAGGTGATGTTGAAGGCCTTCCCGATCTCGCGGATGGTCGGCGGGAGACCCGACTCCTGCTGGAAGCTCCGGATGTAGGAAAGGATCTCGCGCGCTTTGTCGTTCAACATGGATCGCGCCCCCGATCGGCTCCGTCCACCATGGACGTCGATGCCGGCAGGCTAGTGCACAGGCGTGCAGCGTGTCAAGGGGCAGATTCGTGCAGCAAAGACGCGGGTCTAGTCACGCGGGGCCCTGCGCACGCCGGCGTCGCCCCGTGCGGGATGCTGACAGCGGGTGGAGTGGCCGGGCAGCGCCTCGCGTCCGGTGTCCGCTCGCTGACGTCGCCGGGAACGCCGTGGACACCCGTGCGGCGGCGACGCGGTCGCGCGACCCGCCTCCGTGCGCCGCGTCCCGCGCGGGGCCGCGAGTTACGCGTGCGGTGCGTGTGCGCGGCGTGCTGGTCCGAGCATTGCGATGGTGCGTGGTCGAGGTCGCAAGACCTCGAAACGACAGGCAAGGAGCGGTGGCCGGGCCCGTGGAGGTTGGCCGCAATCGGGGGCCGGTCGGCTGAAGCGACCCGCACCGCTACCTTGTCGGTCGGACAGCAGGATCGAGCCCGGCGCCGCGTGACTGGGGCGCCGGGCTCTGTCTCGTGTCAGCCGCGCATCGCGGCACGTGATGCCGCCGGCGCAGGGGCCCGTGCCCCGCGCGGGCCACCGCACCGGAGCCCCGCGCCCCACGCGGGTTGCCGCGCCGGCGCGCGCGTCCTACGTTGCGCACCTCATGTCCGCCCGCCGCCCCGCGCTCCTGCTGCCCGCCATGGCGATCAACGTGCTCATCGCCAGCGGCACGTTCCTCGTGGCCAAGTCCACCCTGCGCGAGTTTCCGCCGCTGGTGCTCGCGCTCTTCCGCTTCACGCTGGCGACCTGCGCGCTGTGGCCCGTGACGCGGCTGCTGCGCCCCGGCAAGCGCATCGCGCCCGAGGACCGCCGCCGCATCCTGCTGCTGGGGTTCCTCTCGGTGCCCGCGAACCAGGCGATGTTCCTCTATGGCATGCAGTGGGCGAGCGCCTCGCACGCGGCGCTCCTCTACGCCCTGACCCCGACCTTCATCATCCTCATCGCCGCCGTGCGGGGCGCCCGGCCGTCGCCCCGGCAGTTGGCGGGGATCGTGCTCGCCTTCGCCGGGGTGCTCACGCTCCTGCTCCAGCGCGGGCTCCACTTCGAGCGCCGCTCGCTGCTGGGCGACCTGCTGATCCTGGTGGCCGTCGTGGCCTGGGCGCTCTACCTGTATCTCGGCCGGGGCGTGACGCGGCGCTACGGCCCCCTGCTCGTCACGGCCGAATCCGTCGCGGCGGGCACGCTCATGTTCCTGCCCGTCGGACTCCTCGCGCTGGGGGGCTTCCACCCCGCGGCCACCACCACGACCGGCTGGTCGGGGCTCTTCTACCTGGCCTGGCTCACCTCGGGCGTCAACTATGTCATCTGGTTCTGGGGCGTCGAGCACCTGCGCCCGGCGGCCACGGCCGTGTGGTCGAACCTCCAGCCCCCGATCACGGCGCTCATGGCGTGGGGCCTGCTCGGAGAGCCGCTGCCGGCCGGCTTCCTGGTCTCGGCCGCGCTGGTGCTGGGCGGGGTGTGGATCGCGCAGCGCTCGGTCCCGGACGGTCAGCCCGTCGACACCGAGGGGGCGTAGGGGGTGGCGCCCGCCGCGCGCCCGAAGTGCGCGCCGGAAGCGGGCGTGCAGCCGCACCCGCCGGCTGGCGGCCCGCGAAGGCTCTGGGCTAGTCTCCTGTTCCCGCGCTCGTGCGGCGTCCGCCGCGCGGCCGCGTCCGAGCCATGACCACCGCCACAGCTCCCGCGACCCCCGTCCAGCGCCTGCGCACCTGGGCCTCGTTCGTGCGCTTCGAGCACACGCTCTTCACCCTGCCGCTCATCCTGGCGGGGATCTTCGGCGTGCCGGGCCCCGCGATGAGCGCCGGTCGCTGGCTGCTGGTGGCGGTCGCGGCGGTGGGCGCGCGCACCTCGGCCATGTCGCTCAACCGGCTCATCGACCGGCGCCTCGACGCCCTCAACCCGCGCACGCGCGCCCGCGAGCTGCCGAGCGGCAGGATGAAGCTCGCCGAAGCGTGGGGCCTGCTCCTGGGCGCCATGGCCGCCTACCTCGCCGCCTGCTGGGCGCTCGACCCGCTGACCTTCCTCTACGTGAAGCTGGCGCCCATCCCGCTCGTCGTCTTCGCGCTCTACCCCTACACCAAGCGCTTCACGCCCTTCTGCCACTTCGGGGTGGGCTCGGGGATGTGCCTGGCGCCGCTCGCGGGCTACGCCGCGGCGCACCCCGACCTCGCGCACCCCTGGCCCTCGGTCTGGCTGGCGGCCTTCACGCTCTTCTGGGGGAGCGGCTTCGATATCATCTACTCCACGCTGGACGAGGAATCGGACCGGGCGAACGGCGTGCACTCCATGGTGGTGTGGCTGGGGCGCAAGCGGGCCCTGCGGGTCTCGGCCTGGCTGCACGGGGCCGCCGCGGTGGCGCTCGCGCTGCTGCTCTCGTCCCTGGGCTCGGTCGTGGCCCGGGGCCCGCTCCACTTCGCCTGGACCGCGGCGTCGGGCATCCTGTGCGGCGTGGCCATCGGGCTGCTCTACTTCGAGCAGAGGCTGGCGGAGGACGTGAACCTGGCGTTCTTCAAGATCAACGTGTGGGTGAGCGCGGTCGTGCTGGCGATGGTGCTGCTGCGACGCGCCGTGAGCGGAGGCTTCTGAGATGGCGCGCTACCTGATCGGCATGACGGGAGCCTCGGGCAGCATCTACGGCGTGGACTTCGTGCGGCGCTGCCCGGGCGAGAAGTACCTCGTGCTCTCCGACTGGGCGCGCCACGTGCTGTCCGCGGAGACCGGCCTCGAGCCCTCCGACCTCGAGCCGCACGTGAAGAAGGTCTTCGCCGACTCGGACCTGGCCGCGCCCTTCTCCTCGGGTAGCAACCGCTACGACGCCTTCGTGGTCGTGCCCTGCACGGTCTCGACGCTGGCCAAGATCGCCGTCGGCATCGCCGACTCGCTCATCACCCGCGCGGCGGCCGTGGCCCTCAAGGAACGCATGCGCATGGTCCTGTGCGTGCGCGAGACGCCGCTCTCCACCATCGCGCTCGAGAACATGCACAAGCTCTCGCGCGAGGGCGTGGTCATCATGCCGGTCGCGCCGCCGTGGTACGGCAAGCCCCAGAAGCTCGACGACCTGGTGACGGGCTTCACGGACAAGCTGCTCGCCCTGCTCGGCGAGGCCACGGGGCCGGCGTGGCGGGAAGAGGAGCTGGAGTGAGCGGCGCGCGGGCGCTGGCGCGACGCGGGCGGGCGCGGGCGATTTGGCCGGGCGCGCACGGCGGGGCGCGCCCGTGAGCGGCTTGCGCACGCTCGGCGACTTCCTCGCCGACCTCGAGCGGCGCGGGGACCTGAAGCGCGTCGCGCGCGAGGTGGACTGGGACGGCGAGGTCACCGAGGTCGCCTGCCGCGAGGCGAGGGCGCAGGGCCCGGCGCTGCTGTTCGAGAAGGTGCGCGGCGCCCGCTTCCCGCTGGCGGTGAACGTGTTGGCCGCCGAGCGCCGTATCGAGTGGGCGCTGGGCCGCAGGCCCGCCGCCGTGGGCGCCGAACTGGAGGAGATCCTCCACGCGCTGCCGCCGCGGCGGCTGGCCGACCTGTGGCGCCTGCGCGGCAGCGCCTCCCGCGTGCTGGCCATGCGGCCCAAGGTGCTCGGGCGCGGTCCCGCTCAGGAGCGCGTGCTAGGCGCCGATCTCTCGGCGCTCCCCATCCTCCGGCTGTGGCCGAAGGACGGCGGGCGCTTCCTCACCTTCCCGCTGGTCCTGACCGAGCACCCGGACACGAAGGTGCGCAACCTCGGCGTCTATCGCATGCACGTCTTCGACGCGTGCACCACGGGCATGCACTGGCAGATCGGCAAGGGCGGCGGCTTCCACCACCACGCCGCCGCGAAGAGGGGCGAGGATCTCGAGGTGGCCGTCGCCGTCGGTGCCGACCCGGCCACGCTGCTGGCCAGCGTCGCCCCGCTGCCCGAAGGCATGGACGAGCTGGCCTTCGCCGGCTTCCTGCGCGGCGCGCCCACGCGGCTCGCGCGCGCCCGCACGCTGCGGATGAGCGTGCCCGCCGACGCCGAGTTCGTGATCGAGGGACTGGTGCCGCGCGACGAGCGCCACCTCGAGGGACCCTTCGGCGACCACTTCGGGCACTACTCGCACGCCGCCGACTTCCCCGTCTTCCACGTGCGCGAGATCACGCACCGCGCGCGGCCCGTCTTCCAGGCCAGCGTGGTGGGCAAGCCTCCCCAGGAGGACAAGTTCATGGGCGAGGCGGTGCAGGAGATGTTCACCGGCGTGCTCAAGGTCATCCACCCCGAGATCCGCGACCTGTGGGCCTACTTCGAGGCCGGCTTCCACAACCTGCTGGTGGTCGCGGTGGAGAACCGCTTCGCCAAGGAGGCGAAGAAGACCGCGCTCGGCCTGATGGGCACCGGGCAGCTCTCGCTCACCAAGGTCATCGTGCTGGTGGACGCCGAGGTGAACCCGCGCGACCGCGCCGCCGTGTTCGGGGCGCTCGCGCGGAACTTCGATCCGGCCGAGGACCTGATCCTGGTGCCCGGCGTGCCGCTCGACACGCTCGACTTCACCTCGTACACCATGAACCTCGGCAGCAAGATGGTGCTGGACGCCCAATCGAAGCCGGGCGCGCGCCCGGCCGAGCCCGTGCGCGACCTGCCCGACCCGCGCGCCGCCGACGCGCGCATCGAGGCGTGGCGACTCGCCTGGGGCGGGATGCTCGTGGTGCGGGTGAAGGGCGTGGTGGGGGGCGCGGCGGCCGTGCCCGGCGCGGCGGGGGGCGGCCCGGCGGCAACGCCCGGGCGCGAGGTCGTGGAGCGACTCGCGCGCCGGCCCGAGTACGCGGCGGCGAAGCTCGTCGTGGCCGTGAGCGCGGACGTGCCGCTCGACGACGACGAGCTGCTGCTGTGGGGCATCTTCACGCGCTTCGACTGCGCGCGCGACCTGGTGCCGGCGCAGACGGAGTCGCGCGGCGCCTGGACCGCCTGCCGCGGGCCGCTCGGCATCGACGCCACCTGGAAGCCCGGCTATCCCGAGCCGGTGGCGAACACGCCGGCGCTCAAGGCGAAGGTGGACGGCTGGTGGGGGAAGCGGCAGGGCATGTGATCAAGTACCTCGGCTCCAAGCGGTTGCTGATCCCGCGCATCCTCGACATCGTGCGCGGGCTGCCCGAGGTGCGCCGGGTGGTGGACCTCTTCTCCGGCACGGCGCGGGTGGGGCACGCGCTCAAGCGGCACGGCTGCCACGTCGTCGCGAACGACCACCTCGCCTACGCGGCCACGCTGGCGCGCTGCTACGTGGCCGCGGATCGGGGCGAAGTGTTGCGGGGCGTGGAGCCGCTGGTCCGGGAGCTGTCGAGACTCAAGGGCAGACCCGGCTACTTCACGCACACCTTCTGCGAGCGCTCGCGCTTCTTCCACCCGAAGAACGGCGCGCGCATCGACGCCATCCGCGACCGCATCGAGGCGCTGGGGCTGGACGAGATCCGCAAGGCGGTGCTGCTGGTCTCGCTGATGGAGGCGGCCGACCGCGTGGACTCGACGACCGGCGTGCAGATGGCCTACCTCAAGTCGTGGGCGCCACGGGCGCACAACGACCTCGAGCTGCGGGTGCCGGCGCTGCTGCCCGGGCCGGGCGAGGCCTACCAGCTCGAAGCTGAAGAAGCCGCGGGCCTGTGGGAGGCTGACGTGGTCTACCTCGACCCGCCCTACAACCAGCACCGCTACGCGGGCAACTACCACGTGTGGGAGACGCTGGTGCGCTGGGACGCGCCCGAGGTCTACGGCACGGCGTGCAAGCGCGTGGACTGCCGGGAGTACTCGAGCGCCTTCAACTCGCGCCCGCGCATCGCGGCCGCCCTGCGCCGCGTGGTGGATGCGCTGCGCTGCCGCTACGTGATCGCTTCGTTCAGCGACGAGGGCTACGTCTCGCGCGACGAGATGACGGCGCTGCTCGGCGAGCGCGGCGAGGTGCGGGTGATCGAGGTGGACTTCAAGCGCTACGTGGGCGCCCAGATCGGCATCCACAACCCGCGCGGCGAGAAGGTCGGCAAGGTGAGCCACCTGCGCAACAAGGAGCACCTGTTCGTGGCCGCGCGCGACGGGGCGCGGTTGCCGGCGTCGCTCGCCGAGGTGTCGGGAGCGACCGCGGAGCAGATGCCGCTGCTGTGAGGTGGCGGGCGCGCCCGCCTCCTACCCCCGCTTCCCCTTGATGAACGTCCCGCGCTGCAGCTCGTCGAAGGCGATGCGCAGCTCCTCCTGGGTGTTCATCACGATGGGACCGTGCCAGGCGACGGGCTCGCGGATGGGCTTGCCCGAGATCAGCAGGAAGCGCACCGCCTCCTCCTCGGCCGAGACGGTGACCGCCTCGCCGTCGTCGAACAGCACGAGGTGTCCGTCGCCCAGTTGCGGGCCGCGCTCCATGTCGAAGTAGCCGACGCCCTCGGCCTCGTAGCTGTAGGGGTCCTTCTGGTCGCAGAAGACGCCCTTGCCGCCGATGACGTAGGCGAAGACGGTGTGCCCGCTCGGCGTGCGGTGCGTGAAGGTCACGCCGGGCGGGACGGTCACGTCGAGGTACTGGGGGTCGGTGACGACGTCGCGCACCGGGCCCGCCATCCCGTGCACGGTGCCGGCGATGACCTTGATGCGGGCCCCGCCCGGGTCCTTCGCCTCGGGGATCTCGCCGCTCTTCACCTCGCGGTAGCGCGGGTCCATCATCTTGTCCCGCGCCGGCAGGTTGGCCCAGAGCTGGAAGCCGTGCATGGCGCCCTGCGAGTCCCCCTTCGGCATCTCCTGGTGGATGATGCCGCTGCCGGCGGTCATCCACTGCACGTCGCCCGAGGAGATCACGCCCTGGTTGCCGAGGCTGTCGCCGTGCTCGACGTCGCCGCGCAGCACGTAGGTGATGGTCTCGATGCCGCGGTGCGGGTGCCAGGGGAAGCCCCGCAGGTAGTGCTCGGGCACGTCGGAGCGGAAGTCGTCGAGCAGGAGGAAGGGATCGTAGAGGTGCGGGTCCCCGAAGCCGATCGCGCGGCGCAGGTGGACGCCCGCGCCCTCGATGGTCGCCCGGCTCCTGACGACCTTGCGGACACGCCTGTTCCCGGACATGAGCGCTCCTTTCGACGAGCGGCCTGCGTGCACGGGCCCGCCGGCCCGGCGGGGCCGGCAGGCGCGATGACCGCGCGAGTCTACCGGAACGCCGCCCGCTGTCGACGGGCGATGTCGCCCGGGGCGCCGGGGACGTGGCCGCCCAGCGGTCCCGCGGCGGCCGTCCCGCCTGCCCTCTGACGTGGACGCCCGGGGGCGGAAAGGCTAACGTCCGCGCGATCCACGGCGGCACCCGGCTGTTCCCGACGCCCTTCCAGGAGGCTCGATGAAGGTCAGCATCACGCGCGACTTCCCGCGCACGTTCTGGACCGCGAACGTGATGGAGCTGTTCGAGCGCGCCGCCTACTACGGACTCATGTCCGTGCTGGCGATCTATCTGACGGGCAGCAAGGCGAGCGGCGGGCTGGGCTTCACGGAGACGGCGGTCGGCTTCCTGCAGAGCATCGTCTACGCCGCGACCTACATCATCCCGATCCTGGGCGGCGCGCTGGCCGACCGCTACGGCTACCGGCGCATGCTGCTCTTCGCCTTCTCGCTGCTCGCCACCGGCTACTTCGCCGCCGGCCACATGTCCTCCTACGCGCCGGTGTTCATGGCGCTGCTCCTGATGGCCACCGGGGCCGGGCTCTTCAAGCCGATCATCTCGGGCACCATCGCCCGCACCACCGACGAGCGCACGTCGGCCATCGGCTTCGGCATCTACTACTGGATGATCAACCTCGGCGCCTTCCTCGCGCCGCTGGTGGTGAGCGTGCTCAAGGGCTTCTCGTGGCAGGCGGTCTTCACGGCCTCGGCCGCCTACACCGCCGCCATGCTGCTGCCGGCCATCTTCTTCTTCCGCGACCCGCCCCTGCCCGAGAACCGCAAGACCTTGAAGGAGATCCTGGGCGGCGCGGCCGAGGTGCTGAGCGACGCGCGCTTCGTGCTGATGATCGTGGTCTACTCGGGCTTCTGGGTCCTGTACTTCCAGAACTTCGGCTCGGTCCTGTGGTACCTGCGCGACTTCGTGGACCGTGCCCCGGTGAGCGCCGCGGTCTCGGGCTGGTTCGCCGCCATCGGCCTGCCCGTGAGGTTCGTCTTCGACGCCGAGCACGTCACGGTCATCAACGCCGGCATGATCATCCTGCTCCAGGTGATCGTGAGCCGCATCGTGCGGGACCGGCCGGCGCTGCCCACGATGGTGACGGGCATGATCATCGGCGGGCTGGGATTCGTCTGCCTCGCCATCTCGCAGAACCCGTGGATCCTCATCCTCGGCATCGCGGTCTTCTCGATCGGCGAGATGACGGCGCATCCCAAGTACTACTCGTTCGTGGGGCTCGTCGCGCCGCAGGACCGCAAGGCCGTGTACATGGGCTACTCGTTCCTCTACGGCATCCTCGGCTCGCTGCTCGGCTCCAACATCGGCGCCTTCCTGTACGAGCGCATCCTGAAGCCGGTCATCGGCGCGCCGGAGGCCGGCGCGCGGGCGCGGCTCTTCTGGCTGCTGTTCGCGGCGCTCGACGTGGTCGCGGTGTTCGGCCTCATCATGTTCAACCGCGCCTTCGGCAAGGACACGCCCGAGACGCGCCGCGGGGCGGCGCGGGCCATGATCTTCGTCTACTCGGCCATCCTGCTGCTCGGCGTGGCCTTCCTCGCCTACGCCTTCAGCACCCGGCCGCCCCAGTACCGGACGGCGGTCCAGTCCATCATCTTCCTGGCGCTGGGCGGCGGCGGGCTCGTGATGAACTCGAGGAAGCGGCCGGCGGCCGCCTGATCCGCAAGGAGGTGCCGCAGTGGATCGTCACGGCTCGATGCGCCACGTCTTCGGCGTCCCGCGCGCCCTCATCGGCATGATCCACGTGGGGGCGCTGCCGGGCACGCCGGTCGCGGGCGCCTCGCTCGAGCGCGTGGTCGAGACCGCGGTAGAGGAGGCGCGCGCCTACCGCGACTCGGGCTACCACGGGCTCATGATCGAGAACATGCACGACCGCCCCTACCTCAAGGGCGCGGTCGGCCCCGAGATCGTGGCGGCGATGGCGGCGGTGGGGCAGGAGGTGCGCCGCGAGGTGTCGCTGCCGCTGGGCGTGCAGGTGCTGGCCGGGGCGAATCGCGAGGCGCTGGCGGTGGCGCACGCCTGCGGCGGCTCGTTCGTGCGGGTCGAGGGCTTCGTCTACGCGCACGTGGCGGACGAGGGGCTCATCGAGTCGTGCGCGGGCGACCTGCTGCGCTACCGGCGCGCCATCGGAGCCGAGCACGTGCGCGTCTTCGCCGACGTGAAGAAGAAGCACTCCTCGCACGCGCTCACCGCCGACCTGGACATCGTCGAGACCGCGCGTTCGGCTGAGTTCTTCCTGGCGGACGGCGTCATCGTCACGGGCCCGGTCACGGCGCAGGCGGCCGACACGGCCGAGGTCGAGGCGGTCTCACTCGGGGTGAACGTGCCGGTGCTGGTGGGCTCGGGGCTCACGCCCGCGAACCTGGCGGCCTACCCGCTGGCGGACGGCCTCATCGTGGGCTCGTGGGTCAAGCGGGACGGCCTGTGGTCGAACCCGCTGGATGGCGAGCGCGCGCAGGCCGTGGCCGCCGCGTTCCGCGCGCTGCCGTGACACCCGACCTGGTCTGTCTCGGCAACCTGATCGTGGACGACGTGGTGTTCGCCGACGGCACCACGCGCATGGGCGAGCCGGGTGGGGCCATGCTCTACGCGGCCCTCGGCGCGCTGCCGTGGGGGCTCCGCGTGGCGGTGGTCGCGCCGCTCGGCGACGACTACCCCGCGCGTACGCTGCACGCGCTCGAGGAGCGCGGCGTGGACCTCTCGGGCCTGCGCCCGCTGGGGCGGCCGGGCCTGCGGACCTGGCTGCTCTACGAGCCGGCGGCGCGCCGGGTGGTGCACCGGCTGGGGGCGGCGAGCCACGCCGACGCCTCGCCGGCGCCCGCGGACGTCGCGGAGCGCTTCCCGGGGGCGCGCGCCTTCCACCTCTCGCCCACGCCGCTCGCCTGCCAGCTGCCGCTGCTGCGCGCGCTGGCGCCGCGCGCGGACGCGCTGGTTTCGCTCGACCCGCACGACCCGGTGCGCGAAGACAACCTGGCCGCGTGGCGGGAAGCGCTGGCGCTCACGGACGTGTTCTTCGTGAGCGACGAGGAGCTGCAGCTCGACGGCGTGGCCGGCGACCCGCGCGGCGCGCTGGCGCGACTCGCGGGCGGGCGGCTGCGCCACGTGCTGCTCAAGCGTGGCCGGCAGGGCGGGGTGCTCTACGACGCGCGCACCGGCGCCACCGCCACGTGGGAGGCGCGCACCCACGCGTTCGTGGATCCCACGGGCGCGGGCGACGCCTTCGCGGGCGGGTTCCTCTCGGGACTGCTCGACGGCGAGGACGCCGCCGGCGCGCTCGAGCGGGGCGTGGTCTCGGCGTCGTTCGCGCTCGAGGGCTGGGGCGCCGCGGGGCTGCTGGCGGAAACCCCGGCGGCGGCGCGGCAGCGCGCGCGGGAGTGGTTCCCGGAGCGCGCGTGCTCCGGCGCTCCGGCGGACGGCTCGAGCTGAGGGCGGGGACATGACGGAGCACCTGGTGCTGTCGGAGGAGGTGAAGCGGGCGCTGCGACGCCGCAAGCCGGTGGTGGCGCTCGAGACCACGCTGGTCACGCACGGGCTGCCGCACCCGCAGGGGCTGCAGGCGGCGCTCGAGCTGGAGGGCATCGTGCGCTCGGGTGGGGCGGTGCCCGCCACGGTCGGGGTGCTCGAGGGACGGGTGCGCGTGGGGCTCGGGCACGACGAGCTGCAGCGCCTCGCCACCGCTCCGGTGGTGGCCAAGGTGAACCTCGGCAACCTGGGCGCGGTGGTGGCGGGCGGCGCGCCCGGCTCGACCACGGTGGCAGCCACGGTGTTCGTGGCCGCGCACGCCGGCATCCGCGTCTTCGCCACGGGTGGCATCGGCGGCGTGCACCGTGACGCGGCGGAGAGCGGCGACGTGTCGGCCGACCTCACGGCGCTGGCGCGCTTCCCCGTGGCGGTCGTGTGCGCGGGCGCCAAGGCCATCCTCGACCTGCCCCGCACGGTCGAGATGCTGGAGACGCTGGGCGTGCCGGTGCTGGGGTACGGCACCGACGAGTTCCCGGCGTTCTACCGGCGCTCGAGCGGGCAACGCGTGGACCGGCGCTGCGACTCGGTCGCCGAGCTGGCCGCGGCGGTGCGCGCGCACTGGTCGCTCGGCGCCGGCACGGGCGTGGTGGTCGCGAACCCGATCCCCGTCCCGGAGGAGCTGCCGCGCGAGGCCTACGAGAAGGCGCTCGAGGGAGCGCTCGCCGAGGCCGCCGAGCGTGGCCTGCGTGGGCGCGAGGTCACGCCCTTCCTGCTGGACCGCCTGCGCGAGCTGACGGGCGGCTCGTCGGTGATCGCGAACCTCGCCCTGCTGCGCGACAACGCGCGCGTGGCGGCCGCTCTCGCCCGGGAGCTGGCCCGGGATCCGGCGCGCGAGCCGTGACCGCGTGAGGGCTCTCGATCCGGCGCTGGGTGCCCTCCTCCGCTACCTCGGTGCGGTGGCCGCGGCCACCGCCACCCAGCTGGCCATCCTGCTCGGGCCGGGGCTGGTGCTCGCGCTGGCGCTGCACGCCGTCTCGCGGTTCGTGCGCACGCGCGCCCTGCGCAGCTTCGGGCGCGCCTGGTACTTCACCTTCGGCTGGCTCGGCACGGCCGCGCACGAGATCGGGCACCTGGTCTTCTGCCTGTTGTTCGGGCACCGGGTGACGCGGGTCAAGCTCTTCGATCCCGACCCGGCCGCGCCCGACGCCGGCCACGTGACCCACGCCTTCGAAGCGGGCAACCCGTGGCAGCGGATCGGGAACTTCTTCATCGGGGTCGGACCCATCCTGCTCGGCGCCGTGGTCATCTTCGGGGCGTCGCGACTCCTCGTGGGTCCCGATGCGTTCGCGGCGCTGCGCCCCGCGGCGTCGGACGTCACACGGCTGGACTCGCTCGGGGCACTCCTGCCGCTCGCCCGCGACGTCCTTGGCGGCGCGTGGGCCGCCCTGGCGGCGATCTTCACGGCGGAGCACCTCGGCGCGTGGCGCTTCTGGGTCTTCCTCTACGTCACGCTCTCGGTCGGCGGCGGCATGGACCTGAGCCCGTCCGACCTCCGCGGTGCGCTCGGG